>Ga0126378_10004810_pt1 | contig 10383 bp, 8 predicted proteins | sample PanSoiMetPlot_23_FD_92587 | JGI IMG/M metagenome (GOLD analysis project Ga0126378, IMG submission 92587) | Tropical forest soil microbial communities from Panama - MetaG Plot_23 | ecosystem: Environmental > Terrestrial > Soil > Tropical forest > Bulk soil | place: Panama | collected 2016-02-17
CAAAAACACGCTTGCCAGAAATGCGAGTTTGTTTAGGCGCTCCACGATTTTCACGCTTGTCATTCTACGGTTCGGCGGGCTCTGGGGTTGGGGCGGGCGAGCCGGTGCGTCGCCAAAGCAAGTAGCCGCGGATGAACTCGTCGAGGTCGCCGTCGAGGACGCGGTTGACGTTGCCCTCTTCGATTTTCGTGCGGTGATCCTTGATGAGCTGATACGGCTGGAGCACGTAAGAGCGAATCTGGCTGCCGAAGCTGATGTCCAGCTTGGCTTCGTCGCGCTTGCGATTCTCTTCGCGACGCTTCTCGATTTCGTGCTCGTAGAGCTGGGCTTTCAGTACTTTCATGGCCAGTTCGCGATTCTTGTGCTGACTGCGCTCGTTCTGGCACTGCACGACGATGCCGGTGGGGAGGTGGGTGATGCGCACGGCGGATTCGACTTTGTTGACGTTTTGTCCGCCGTGGCCGCCGGCGCGGAAAGTGTCGATGCGCAGCTCTTCGGGCTTCACGTTGATTTCGATGCGATCGTCAATCTCGGGAATCACGAAAACGGACGCGAAGGAAGTGTGGCGGCGCGCGGCTTGATCGAACGGCGAAATGCGCACGAGGCGATGGACGCCGCTTTCGCCGGCCAGCAGACCGTAGGCGGTTTCGCCTTCGAAACGGATGGTCGCGGACTTGATGCCGGCTTCTTCGCCGGGGCTGGAGTCGAGAATGGTGGCACGGAAATTTTTGCCTTCGGCCCAGCGGAGGTACATGCGCATGAGCATTTCGGCCCAGTCCTGCGACTCGGTGCCGCCGGCGCCGGGCTTGATGGTCATGATGGCGTTGAGCGCGTCGTTTTCGCCGGAGAGGAGCGTTTGCGTTTCGAGTTCCGAAACGAATTTATCGGCGGCGGTGAGCTCGGCGGCGATGTCTTTGAGCACAGAATCGCGCTGGGCGGCGTCGGACTCCTCGCGCGCGAGTTGAAAATACGTTTCGATATCGGCAAGCGTGCGCACGAGTTTTTCTTCGGCGGAGATGCTGGATTCGGCGTGCTTGCGCTGCTGCATGACGGCTTGAGCTTTCTGCTGATCCTGCCAGAAGTCCGGCGCGTTGATTTTTTGTTCGAGAGATTTCAGGAGTTCGCGATTGGCGGAAACGTCAAAGATAGCTCCGGACGAGCTCGATACGTTTTTTTAGCTCGTCGAAACGCGATTGCAGGTCTTCGATGTGCTCGATTGCCGCCATGACCTGATTTTACATACGAAGTAAGAAAATCGAAAGGCAAAGCGTGTAACGAACATACGGCCACGGGCTGAAACAAAGAGCAAAAGCAGGTTCCTCGTCGCCTCGGCAAAACCAGCCGAGGCTCGCTCGGAATGACAACAAGACGGATGGCGGGATGAACCCGCCGCTAGGATGTGTGGCTTGCCCCAAAACGAGTTTCACTGAATGCCCACAGGCACAAAATGATTGTGGCAACAAGGCAGAACCAGGGGAGCCATTCGCCGAAGCGGGTGAAGAACGTCACGTCGGAGCGAAAGGCGTAGGGCGTGTCGAGCTGGCCGCGCTGGAAACGTTCGAGGCTCGCGACGATTCGGCCATAGGGGTCAACATCCACCGTGTAGCCCGTGTTGGTGCAGCGCAGCAGCCAGCGGCGATTTTCCACGGCGCGGACGCGGGCCATCATCAAATGCTGCGCGGGCGCGGAAGAGCGTCCGAACCAGCCATCGTTGGAAATGTTGATGAGCAACTGCGCGCCGCTCTTGGCGAAGCGGCGAATTTCGTTCGAGAAAATCGCCTCGTAGCAGATGAACACGCTGAAACGGCCGCCGGGAAGGTAGCCGACAGTGTAATCGCGGCCGGGGGTGAAATCGCCGATGCTGTCGATGAGGCTGTGCGCGAAAAAAAGATAACGGCGCAGCGGTACGTATTCGCCGAAGGGCACGAGATGAATTTTGTCGTAGGTGAAGGCGCGCTGGCCGGAGGGATCGAGCAGCACGGCGCTGTTCGACGCTGGACCTTGCCATCTTACTCGGTCTTTCCAGTCGACAACGCCGACCAGAAAATATTCGCCGAAGTCTTCGCCGCCGCGTGGCCCTCCTTGCAGATGCGCGATTCTCTGCGCGATGGCGGTGAATTGCGGGTCTTGAAGAGCGAACGGCGCAGGAACTTCCGGCCAAATGATTACGCCCGGAGTTTTTCGTGCGGCGTCGATGCTGAGGGACTCGAGCTGCTGCATGTCGGCGGCGTGAATTTGCATCCAGTTAGACGGGTACACTTCCTCTTGCGGCAAATTGGTTTGAACGAGATGCGCGATGTGGTCAGAGTGCGCGCGCGGAACGAAGCGCGGGCCGAAAATCGCGATCGCGATGAGGGGAATTGCGAAGCCAAGCGTGATGCGGCGGCTTTTGGCTGAACGCACGACAAAAGTCCACGCGAGCAAGGCGTTGAATGCGCAGACAACGAGCGACAGGCCAAGGATTCCGGTGATGGTGGTGAGTTGAAGGAACGCGAGATTGCCGGACGCGGCGTAGCCGATGAGGTTCCATGGAAATCCGATGATGGGCAGATGCTCGCGCGCGAATTCGAGCGTCACCCACAGAAACGGCGCGAGCGCGCAGGCCAACGCAGCGTTTTTGCGCGCGGCGCAGCAAACAATTACGCAAAATACAATCGGGAAAACGCAGCCGGCGAGCGTCATCAGCGCGAGGATCCCCGCGGCGGCGGGCCAGCTGATGTTGTTGCCGTACTGGCGCATGACCGTGGCGATCCACGGAAGGCTCAACGGATAAAAAAGAGCGCCGTTGATGAAGCCAAAGAGCACGGCTTCACGCGTGCGCGCGCCGATGGAGGCCAGCATCAGGAGCGCAACGGCAACCCACGCGAGCAGCGGAAGATTGTAATTGGGAAAAGAGAACGCGAGAGCGAGCCCGGAAGCGATGGCAAGGCGAAGGCGAGCAGGAAACGACAGCTTCATTCAGCGCCGATAGATAGCTTTGAATCCCTCGCGCTCGAGCGATTGCTTGGCCTTTTCGCCAACGGCCTGCGTGGGAAACGGCCCGACCTGCACGCGGTAAAACGAATCCGCGCTGGGAACGACCACAAACGCGGGAAAACCTTTGCGCTGCAGCGCGTCCGTCATAGCCAGCGCGTCGCTTTGGCTGCGCAGCGCCCCGACTTGCAGCACGATGGCATTACGCGACATGCGCGGCGCGCGATAACGCGACGGCGGAAGCGGCGCAGAGATATGCGAAGCGCGCGCGGGACTGGAAGAGACATTGCGCGACGCAGGCGCGTTTGGCGAAATGCGCGGCGCGGTGACAACCGAAGGCGCGTTCGAAGCGGATGCCGCGGACTTCGAAGATCGCGGCTTCAGCGGGACGTCCGTGGTTTTTTTCTCGGTGTAAAAATCCCATTCCGGAGATGGCTGCGTCTGCACCGGCGCAGGCTTGGCGGTCGACGGCACCGATTTCACAGAATCCAGAGATGCGGCCTCGACGGGCGTGTTGCCATATTGCGTTTTGCCCATGACGTAGCCGAGCGTGAAAAAGACGCAGCAGAGCAGCACCACGCCCAAGAACAATCCAATCAGATGACGGCTTTCCAAAACGCGCTCGCCGCCGCGCCGCGAACCACTCATCGTTTCAAACGCCCCCGAAATTTATTTGCCACTCTTACTGCCCGCCTGATTTGCCGCCGCTTACTTGGTTGCGGACGGCAGGCCCTTCATCCACTGGCTGACAAGATCAATCGGCACAGGGAAAATCACGGTCGTATTCTTTTCCGTGCCGATTTCCTGCAGCGTCTGTAAATAGCGAAGCTGCACGGAAATGGGCTGAGCTTGCAGCGCCGCTGCCGCTTCGGCCAGTTTGGAGGAGGCTTGCAACTCGCCGTCCGCGTTGATGATTTTCGCGCGGCGCTCGCGTTCCGCCTCAGCCTGGCGCGCAATAGCGCGCTGCATGTTCTCAGGAATATCGACCTGTTTCACCTCCACCTTCGTCACCTTAATACCCCATGGTTCGGTATCCAGGTCAAGTATTGTTTGCAACTTTTCGTTTACCTTTTCGCGCTCCGACAATACGTCGTCGAGCTGGAACTGGCCGATGACGCTGCGGAGGTTCGTTTGCGCGAGCTGCGAGGTGGCGTAAAGATAGTTCTGCACTTGTGAAATCGCGAGATTCGCGTCCACGACGCGGAAATAGCAAACCGCATTCACTTTTGCGGAGACGTTGTCGCGGGTGATGACGTCCTGCGCCGGCACGTCGAGAGTTTCAACGCGCAGCGACACGCGGATCAGCTTATCAATCGGCGCGAAAATCAGAACCAGGCCGGGGCCTTTCGGCGCGGGAAGCATCCTGCCAAGACGCAGTACGACGCCGCGCTCCCATTCTTTGATTACGTTGATGCAGTTGAAGAGCCATATCAAGAATATAAAGATAGCAATGCCGATCGCCGCCATCGCGAGATCCATCGTCAGCCTCCACGGTGCTTTTTTGAACTTGAAATCAGTGAACCGGCGTTTCCGCGCGCACCGGCTCGACGAAAAGCGTAAGGCCCTGGATTTTATTCACGCGCACCTGCGCGCCTTTGCCAATCGGCTCGCTCGCTGCGGCGCGCCACAGTTCTCCGTGAATCAGGACCATTCCCTTTGTGCCCGCTGATTCGAGCGGCTCAGTAACTTCGCCGACCGCGCCAATCAGTTGTTCGGCGCCGGTGGTGCGCTTCCAGTGCATCGAGCGCAGAACGAGACGCATCAAGAAAATCGCAATCAGCGCGACGGGAATGGTCACCGCCAGCGCGACTCCCGGATGCACGCCGCCGCCGGTGATCGGCGAATGAATCAGCATCAGCGCGCCAAGCAGCATGGAAATCGCGCCGCCCACACCGAGCACACCGTGCGTGGGATACTTCGCCTCCAGCACAAAAAGCACGAGCGCGAGGACAATCAGAATCAGCCCGGCGAAATTCACCGGCAGCAAATGCATGGCAAATAGCGCGAGAATCAGCGAGATGCCGCCAATCACGCCGGGCGCCACGAGGCCGGGATGCGTGAACTCCACGTACAATCCGAGCACGCCGATAATCAGAAGAATGAAGAACACGTCGGGCTGTACGACGCGGTCGAGGAATTTTTCGCGGCCGCTCATCAGGTGCAGCGTGACCACGGGATTCGAAAGATGGATGGTTTGCTGCGAGCCGTCGAGGCGTGTGATGGCGCGGCCGTTAAGCTGCGCCAGCAGTTCCTGCGTATTGGGCGCGATGAGATTGACGAGATTGCCTTTGAGCGCTTCGGTTTCGCTGAACGCTTTGGCGTCGGTCACGGCGGTGACTGCGAGCGAAACATTGCGTCCGCGGCGCGCCGCGTAGCTGCGCAGATAGGCGGTGGCCTCGTTCATGATTTTGCGCTCAAGCGTGTCGTCCACTTTTACAGGCGAGCCGCCCAATTCGAGCAGCGGCGAGGCTGCGCCAGTGTCCGTGCCCGGAGACATGGCGGCGACATCGGCAGAAATCAAAATAAAAAATCCCGCAGAGGCGGCGCGCGAACCTGACGGATTCACGTATGTAACCACCGGAACACGCGAATGCAAGATCGCTGCGATGATGTCGCGCATGGAGGAGTCGAGCCCGCCCGGAGTGTCTATAGTGATGAGGATGAGGTCGGCATTCTGGCGGTTCGCAGCATCGATGCCGTTGACGATGTATTCGGCGAGAATGGGCTCAATTTCACCGTTGATTTGAAGTTCGTAGACGCCCTGTGCGGAAATCGGCGGCGCGACCAGGATTATACCGAGGAAGAATGCGCACGCCACGGCCAAGCGCGTAATCAGCGGGCGCGCAAGGCCGCGCAGAACAACACGCCAAATCAGGGCTTTCCCCATGGATAGGCGCATTATAGCAGGGAGTTTGCTCGCGCGCTGCAAGCGCAGCGAAAAGGAAGCACGTTAACGCAGCCAGAATTTTTCAGGGCTGCTTTGAGTTCACCAGCACCGGCACGGGACGAAAAACGGCCAGCACGCGCGGGTCCTTGATGACGTTGGCGAATGCGGGATCGGTCTTCGCGTCGTCGAGCTTTTTGTAACCGACATCGCGCGACATTTTCAGATAGTGCGCCGCGCGAACCGCGTCTCCCAATTGCGCGTAGGTGCGAGCGACGAAGAAGTAGAACAAGCCTGGATCGGTGGTGCCGCGCTGCTGCACCATAGGGCCGGAGTCACCATGCTCGGTCATGATCTGCGGATCGAGCTGGATAGCCTTTTGAAAGGCGCTCATCGCTTCGGGATATTTCTTCCATGCGAAATAGGCGTAGCCCATATTGGAATAGGTTGGCGCGGAGATGGAAGCATCAGGCGCAAGCTGCAGTGTCTTGTCGTACCACTTCACCGCTTCTTTGTAATGGTGCTTGGCGTATTCGACCGTTCCCACATTATTGTAGGCGCTGGCATAATTCCTATCGCTCTTGATGACCTGCTTGAACCAATGTTCGGCGTGACCCTCATCCTGCAAACTCTCATAGGCCTCGCCGAGCTTATTCAGCAAAGAAACATCTTTAGGCTGTTTCTTCACCAGGTCCAGATATGCTCTGATTGCGTCGGGATACATCTTGCGCGCGACGAGGATGTCCGCGCGCATCTCGGCAATTTGAAGAGGCGTCATCGCCGGTTGCGGCGACGGCCCGGGCTGCACGGGCGGATCGACTTGCTTCAGCGCAACAGTCTTAAGGCTTTGGCCGTGCGCGGGAATGGCAAAAATCAAGGACAGAAAAACGGCAGGGAGGGTGAGGCGCTTCATATTAACCTCCGCAATGCCAACTCCGGTCTAGGAATCCGGTTTCTTGGCCGGCGGCTTCTTGCTGCTCCCAAAGATACCACCAAATATCTTGCTGAGTACCCCTTTTTTCTTGTCGTCTGGCTGGGCGGCGGTAGGCGAAGGGGGCTGCTGTGGGGGAGCGACAACGGGCGCAGGAGGCGTTCCCGCGGGCCGATTGGGAAGTCCCTTTTCGCGCGCGATGGCTGCGGCGGTAGAAGACGGAGGCGGCGGATTTGAACCTTTGCCGAACAGGTTCGAAAGCCACGATACGGGAGGAACCTGCGATAGCTTCTCGCCACCATGCAGTGGGCAGAAATCGGTGGGCTGCGTTCCGGCGATGAAAATTTCCTCTTTGGTCGTTGGGCAATTCGGGGTGGCGAGGTCTCCGGACGCGGGATCAACCATCACATGCACAAGCCCCGAAGGCTCCGCGAAATTTTGCATGTCCTGATACGCAGGCAGCTTCTCAGCACGCTTCATGAATTCGGCCCACACGGGCGCCGCAGTTTGCGCTCCGGTGAAATCCAGATCGCGGTTGTCGTCGTAACCGACCCAAACCACGCAAACTAGGTTCGACGTGTATCCGGCGAACCAGCCATCGTGCGACGTTCCCGTTTTGCCGGCGGCGGGAGCGTCGAATCCCATGGCGCGCACGGTGTACCCGGTTCCATGATTCACGACGTCTTGAAGAACGTTTGTCACCAAATAGTTGACGCGGGGATCGAGCACCGAGCGCGTTTGCGCCGCTGACTTCTGAACCACTTCCCCGTCCGCATTCACCACCTGATTGATGAAGCGGGCTTCGGCGCGCACGCCATCGTCCGCAAAAATCGTGTAGCCCTCGGCCACTTCAATGGGTGTCATGACGTACGAGCCCAGCGCCATTGCCGGAGTCGCCTGAATGTCAGGATCCAGTCCCATTTGCAGCGCGAACTGGCGCACGCGGTCGTATCCGACCATTTCCGCGATTTTCACCGTGGCCACATTCAATGAATGAATCAGCGCATCGCGTGCGGTCACCGTTCCGTAGAATTGGCCTTCGTCGTTGTCGGGCGTGTAGTCTTTGCCGTCGAACGTGAAAGTAGTTGGCTCGTCCTCGACCGTCGTTTCCGTAGTGATGATGGGCTGCACGCCGGCCAACGCATCGTCGAATGCCGCGGCATAGACAAATGGCTTAAACGATGAACCCGGCTGGCGTCTTGCCAAAGCGTGATTGAGCTGGCTCTCGCCGTAGTTTCGCCCGCCGACCAACGCCAGAATCGCTCCGGTCCTCGGGTCGAGCGCCACAAGCGCGACCTGCGGCTTTACCGGCTGCTCGTGTTTGCGCTTTTCCGCCGCGTACCGGCGAGCCAGATTCTTATCTACAACCTGCATTCCCGCCGCGACGCCTTCGTCCGCAGCTGCCTGCAGCGCCGGGTCCAGGGTAGTGTAAATGTGAAAGCTCTGCGTGCTCAGATCCGCTTGCGAGAACTGGTTCAGCAGCGAATCGCGCACCATGTCCACAAAATACGCCGCCGCGCGGCTGGAAGTGCCGCCGCCGACAAAGTTCAGCGTTTCTTCACGCGCATCACTAGCCTGCGCCGCGGTAATGTAGCCGTCCTCTGCCATCTGTTTCAGCACGCGGTCGCGCGGTTCGTTGACGCGGTCAGGATGCCGCTCGACTGAGGCGTAGCGGTTCGGCGAACGAATGATTCCCGCCAGGAACGCGCATTGCGCGAGGTCCAGATCGCGAACGTCCTTTCCGAAGTACGCTTCGGCGGCCTCGCCAAATCCTCGGATAGCGAAGCTGCCACGGTTCCCGAGGTAAATCTCATTGGCATACAGTTCAAAAATGCGCTGCTTGCTGAAGCGATGGTTGAGCTCCAGCGCCACCATGGTTTCCGCCAGCTTGCGCCGCCAGATGCGCTGCGTGGTGAAGAAAAAACTGCGCGCGACTTGCATGTCAATCGTGCTCGCGCCTTCGAGCATTCCTGATCCGTGCGAACTATCCCTCCGCAGGTCGGCAACCGCCGCGCCGAGTACTCGAATCGGGTCCAGCCCGCCATGCTCGAAGAAGCGCTTGTCCTCCGCCGCAAGCACGGCATGCACGAGAATGGGCGGCAAATCCTCGAAGCGCACCACGCGCCTTTTTTCGCGCGAATCGTCGAAAAGATTGGTAAGCAGTTCCGGCTCGATTTCCGCCGAACTAACAGAAAGTTCATTCGAGAGCAGATGGATGCCTGAGATCTTGTCGGTTGAGAAATCCACGCGAACGGCGTTGCGTCCCTGGAAATAAGAACCGTCGGAGGGGTAAATCTGGATGGATGAGTTGGTTGCCTCGAAATGTCCCGCCGCGCCCGGCACGTCGGCTTCGCTATAGCCGTTATTGATGAGATAGCCTGCCAGATTGCCAGGCGAAGTCTGCTCGCCAACGAATACTTTTTCTGGTGCGGAAAAGATGTGGGAAGTGTGCCCGAAGACCTGGCCGCCGAGCCGCTCGTCAATCAAATGGCTGAAGTGAACCCAATAATAGGTATAAACACCCGCAGCGACGAGAAAGACGCCCAGAGCGGTCCCCAGAATTGCTATGCCGAACCGAGATGTCCAAAAACCGCGCGCCAGCCGTAGACGCACCGTTCCTCCGATTCCCTCTCTCTCCGGAGATGCCAATCGGAGGCTGGGATGGCCGCGCAAGCTGGCCGTTCCCCGAACGCTCTCCAGAGCCTCACTTACTCCGATTGCTATTTTAGAGGGAAGCGTTGTCTGCGTGTGGATGAAAATGCAATTGGAGTTGGTAAACAGCAAGGTCCACCGGCACGGTGTATTCCAGGGAGATTTTCACATTCCCCTGGAACGAGCTGACCTGGATGCTTCCCGGATCCACCGCCACATTTATGTCCTGAAGCTTTTTCTGCAAGTCCGCCCGGATATCATCCGCCGACTTGCGGTTCACCGAGGCGTAGGTGGCTTCCTGCTGCATGGAGTCCTGCAACTCGTAGTTGTTCACATAGATGGGAACGATCTTAATCGCGGAAAACACCATGGCGAAAAGTATCGCCAGGGCCATCAGCGTCTTGAGCCGCGTGCCCCCTTTTTCACCCCTGCACCATGAATTGTCCATGGCACTCTCCAGACAAACTTCTGCTTTCCCCTTCAAAATCCTAGCACTATGGGGTTTGTGCGTGTGGGCTGTCTGTGGATGCGCGTTTCAGGCAAGTTACCTGTCCAAATGGGCAAGAAAAAAGCTGAGTTGGAGTGAATCCGAACACCCTACAAGTAGCGCTCGCGGAGAATGGCGATATGGTGATTCAGGTGGCCGGCCACCATGAATGCCAGAGCTCGCACGGTGAAGGGATTCCCGCTGGCCACGCCTTTGCGCATCCAGGCATCGGCGGGCATGTTGCGAAAAAGCGAAATGCTCGCCTGGCGTACGGTGCGGAATTCCTCGACGTGTGTGGCCCAGGGGATGCTATCGGCGCCGGCGGAAGCTACAGCTACATTCTGGTCGAAGCTCGGCAGCGGCGAATCGAATCCGCGCGCAAACCACATCGCGCGATAAGCAAACACGCGCTCTGCATCGCTCACATGGCTCAGCGTTTGGCGAATGCTCCATTTC
>Ga0126378_10004811_pt1 | contig 10383 bp, 10 predicted proteins | sample PanSoiMetPlot_23_FD_92587 | JGI IMG/M metagenome (GOLD analysis project Ga0126378, IMG submission 92587) | Tropical forest soil microbial communities from Panama - MetaG Plot_23 | ecosystem: Environmental > Terrestrial > Soil > Tropical forest > Bulk soil | place: Panama | collected 2016-02-17
GGTCAATCTCGTTGATTCCATGATGTCTGCAATATGTCCTGTGTGGATGTCGCCCGCGTTGCAAGGGTTGATTTGATGATGCGGCGTTTGGGGTCGGGTGCACGAGCTTCGCGATCTTTCCTGTTGACTCACGGCACTAGTGACTGGAGGATTGGTTTCATACTAAGAAATTGCAATTTCAAGTGGCGCAATGCCAGCATACGTTGTCCGAAGCGTAGTTCGCAGTCTTGATGTGCTGATCGCGCTCGCCGATCTGGGTCGTGCCGCGACGAATGCGGAATTGTCGGATCGAGTAGGACTGCACCCAGCGACGACTTTGCGCATGTTGGGATCTCTAGTTTCGCGCCAGTTCCTACGCCAGTATCCCGATGGATCCTATGATCTCGGTTCCCGTGTATTGGATATTGGTAGCGCGTTCATTCGGCGCCTATCCATATCGCGCCATGCCAATGAGATCGCACAGGCCTTGGCGGACGATGTTAAGGAAACATCGAGCGTTGGCATCCTCGACGAGGGATGCGTCCTCTACATCGCCATTGCCCATGGTCAGGCTGATTTGGGCATTCAGTCGGTGCCCTTTGCTAGGCACCCGGTCTATTGCACCGCGCTTGGCAAGGCACTACTCGGTGAATTGCCCTGGTCCGAAGTGGAGGAGATGGTCCAGCGCACCCCGATGGAAAAGCTGACCGCCAATACCATCACCGACCTTGAGGCTCTGAAAAAGGACATCAAGCTTTCGCACCGCCGCGGCTGGGCGATGGATAATTGCGAGCGTACACCAGGTGTCATCTGCATTGCCGCTCCGATCCGAGATTTCAGCTCTCGCATTGTCGCAGCGGTATCGATCTCCGGCCCCGACTTCCGCATCGCAAGGCGCGGTATTGAGAAGTTAACCGATATTGTCCGCGAGGCTGGGCAGCGCGCTTCAGAACGGCTCGGTTTCAAGGATCAGATCACAGCGAACGCGGTAGGTCGGAAGCGCAGCAAGCAATAACGTGCCGCGTTCTGGTCGCCGGAACCGGGTATTGGGTGGCGACTCTTCCAACTTTAGAGATGGCGCGCGAGCGAAGGCGGTATTGGAGTGCTATTGACGGACCACGAGTAAACCCGAGCTGTCGGTTGAGGCGCGATCACGCCGGGCATCCCGTCTGACTCATTGAAGGAGCGCAAGAATGGCGGTGAAAAACCCCGAAGCCTGGGTCAAGAACGTAGAGGGCCTCTACCAAGACCAAGACGCAGCAGGCGTATCAGCACTGTATACCGAGAATGCCACCACTATTTTCGGAAGCCGCGTGCTTCTGCCTGACGAGGTCCACGCCCATCCCGCCGAGTGGTTCGGTTCGCTCCGCGAGTATGAAATCACCCGCACATTCCGGGCAGCTACCGGCGATATCATCGTCAGTGAGACAACGGCCAGCTACATCAAGAAATCCGACGGAAAGCGCTATTCCGAGTTTGGCGTCGACATCTATTGGGTCAATGACGAGGGCAAGATCTATCACAAGCACACCTCGGAGATCGTTGAACCCTATGGCTTGCGCCCCCTGCCGCCGCGGGAACCGGAATGAGCGGCAGGCTTAGCGGGAAGCGAGCACTCATCACTGGCTCCGCGCGCGGTATTGGGCGCGCCTGCGCGCTCCGCTTTGCCGAGGAAGGGGCTGACATTGCCCTTGTCGACATTGCCGAGGACGTGGCGACGGTGCCCTATCCCGGCGCTCGTCCGGAGCAATTGGAGGCAACACGCGTGGCGGTGGAGGGGTTTGGGCGGCGCGCCGTCGCCTACATCGCCGATGTCTGCGATCCGACGAGTCTAAAGAACTCTGTAGACGGGGTGATATCGGCCTGGGGCGGGATCGACGTGCTCGTGACCGCCGCAGGAATAGATTCGTGGGGCGCCGCCTGGGAGCTGGGCGAGGACGAGTGGCTTCGCATGTTGGACGTCAATCTCAACGGCGTATGGCGGACAGCCAAAGCCGTCGCCCCGGCAATGATAGAGAACAGGTCTGGCGTCATGATCTTCATCGGGTCAGTTCTTAGCCATCGCGCCAATCGTCAGTTCGCTCATTACACGGCGGCCAAGCATGGAGTGCTTGGATTGACCCGCGCCTTTGCTCTCGAGCTGGCATCGTCGATGGTCCGTGTCAATTCCGTCGATCCGACTGTCGTGCGAACCGACATGGTCTCGAACCAAGCCTATCTGGATCACTTGTGCGGGCATCCTGGCGCCACTCAAGAGGAGGCTCGACGACGCTATCTCGAATGGAACACACTTCCCGTGCCGTGGCTGGAGCCGGTCGATGTCGCCAATGCGGCTTTGTTCCTGGCTTCCGATGAAGCGAGATACATCACTGGCGTCGCGTTGCCGGTCGATCTGGGGGCGCTTTTGAAGTGATCACGGCTTATAGGAGATGACCCTCTTCTAGTAGCCGCGGTCGCGCCCGTATTGGTTAATGAGTATCTGGCCTGCGAGATAACGGTGCAGGTTGGCTATGAACAGGTCGACAATGCGCCGATTTTCCGCTTCAACCGTGCTGGCTGAATGAGGCGAAACCAGGACATTGGGCATGTCCCAGAGTGGGTTGTCCGGTGGCAGCGGCTCGGTCTCGAAGACATCGAGAACCGCTCCGGCTATCCGCTTCTCGCGCAGCGCTGCGATCAGTTGAGGCTCATCGATCAGGGCGCCGCGACCGACGTTGACGAGTACCGACTCAGGCGAAAGTGCTGCCAGCTCCGCACGTCCGATCATGTGACGTGTCACCTTGGTGAGCGGACAAGATAGCACGAGTGCCTGCACATGCGGCAGCACCGCCCTCAATTCGGCCGCCGTCACCAGCCGTGTGACGCCCGGCGGCATCGTCGGATCGGGGGATCTGCGGCTACCCCAAACTTCCAACCCCAGTGCGGCCAGAGTGCGGGCGATCTCGCGCCCGACAGCGCCAAGGCCGACCACCAGAACGCGGGTGCCGGCCAGTTCGCGATTGGTGTAGCGCTGCCAGCTATGCATTGCCTGGCGCTCCAGCAGCCACGGAACCCGGCGCCTGAAATAGAGCAGCCCTAGCAAGGTAAATTCGGCCAGCGCCGATGCATGGACACCCGCCGCCGTCGTGATCAGGATCGAACTGCGGGCGAGTCCAGTGCGCTCTAGGAACTCGCCGACCCCCGCGCTGGTGCCCTGCACCCAGCGCAGCCGTGGCGCCGTTTCCGGCAGACGCTCAGGCGCCAGCCAATCGAAATCGAACAGGATATCGGCATCAGCCAGCAGCTCTAGCCAGCGAGCCTTCTCCGCTTCGCTCAGCTGCGGCTTGGTGCCGTTGTGGTCGGCGACGTACTTCGGCGTTGGCAACAGATCCGGGACGTAGATGACGACTGCGCGATCGGCTGCCGCTCCAGCGATACGCGCGACATTGTCCGCCTCTAGGGGCGAGGCGATCAGGATATGGAGAGTCTCGCGGTCAGGGGTGGGTGTCATCGGACACTCGCGAATTCTTGAGGACGACAGGGCGGGGCACGCGACACAGCCTCCGCCATCGATGACATGGGCGGAGCCTCGGGTAAGGCGCGATTCTTCGAAGGCAAGATGGGCGATTATGGCCGCCGTATCGTGCAGTCGGCCGATACTGTGCAGAGGCGGGCACTGGGGCAATCGGCGGTAGGCCGAGGTGGGATCCGGATACGGCGCGAAGTGGCGCGGACCGGCGGACGACGTCACTGGCCGTGCCGGTGACAAGGCGGACGCGGTCCAGTAAGTACATTGCGCTCAATGCTCCGCCCATTGCGGCCGGCGAGTGATATGTAACCGTTGATATACCCATACCAGCCTTCGTTCAGTGATGGGCTTAGGTTGCGACAAGACCCTCGACCAGATCTCGGAATGTTTCATGGTTACTTCAGGTCGGTTCGCGAGACCTCCGTCATGAATCGATACACGCCGAGAATGCGAAGTTGGACGTTCAGCGCCGCCGCCGTTTGTCCAAGATTCGCTCTGGCGAGGCTCGCCTCATCGGAAGCCTCGAACAGGAGGAACCAGTCGTCAGGTGCAGCGGCAGGTTCCGAATCTCGAGGGTATTCAGGAACGGGTTGGGACAAACGCGGGTCGCTCTCCAATAGATGTGTGGCAAGGATGCCTGGCCGGACCATCAGGCTTGGGATGAGCGCGTTCGCCACTTTCGTGCGAAGTTCGTCTGTGCCGCCTGCCGGCCCGCCCGCAAGAACTGAGATGCTTGCTACTCCACCTACGCAGTAACCTTGGCTGGCGCCGATTCGGGCGACCGCGCGGTGCGGGTTGCGGAATTGCTTCAAAATTCGCTTGGACCAGTCGGTCTGCTGAGCCAGCTTCTGCTTGTAGGCGGGGCTCTCGAAGATGGCGATGCTTTCCGTTTCGTAGACTGCGAGGTACTTCCGGACCCCTTCGCTTGCCACGTAGCGCCTTGCAGATAGAAAGCCGGCAGTCGCGACACGATCTTTCAAATGCTCCCGGTCATACCACTCGTTGAACTCCGCCTCGAATTCAGGCGCCGTATCGGTGATGACAAGCAATAAGCCCCGGCCCCACTTGGTCATGGGTTGGCACCTCCAAACGTTGTTTTCGTCACCTCGGTTGAGATTCTCATCCGATGTCGGACCGGCATCGGGCCGTTCGACAGTTCACAGAAGGACGCCACCCAGTGGCCCGCTGTCAGGGCCCGCAGCGGCGGATACTCCCGCCCGCAGCGCTCATCCGAGCGGATCGGGCAGCGCTGCCAATACGGGCAACTGACGATGGGTGGTTCCTCAACACCGCCCGCTTCCCTGATCTGCACGACATCGGTGGGCGACTCCGAAACTGTCGGCGCCGCGGCGAGGAGTTCCTGGGTGTAAGGGTGAACGGCCCCGGTCAGGTTCGTCGTTTTCGGTAGCACCTCGATGATCTGTCCGCCAAGCATGACCGCAATGAAGTCGGCGACGAAGCCGACGACAAACAGATCATGACCGATAAAAACCATCGACAGTCCAAGGCGGTCGCGCAGATCGAGGAGCAGGTTGAGGATCTGGGCCCGGATCGACACGTCGAGCGAGCTGACCGCTTCATCGGCGACGAGCACATCCGGCTCGGCCGCCAGGGCGCGGGCGATGCAGATGCGTTGTCGCTGTCCGCCAGAAAAGTCCGATGGATAGCGATGACCGAACGTTGGCGTTATCCCGACTATGTCCAGCAGTTCCTTGACCCGAGAGGGGATTTGACGGCGCGGAACCAAGCCGTGAACGCTCAAGACCTCGCCGATCGCCTCTCCGATCCGCATGCGTGGGTTCAGAGACGCATAGGGATCCTGGAACACCGTCTGGATTCGGCGGCGGCGGCGGCGAAGTTCCGGGATAGGTAGTCCCGTCAGATCCTCGCCATCGAGCGTCACGCTGCCTCGATCGGGCCGAATGAGAAGCGAAAGGCAGCGCGCGAGCGTCGTCTTGCCTGATCCGCTTTCCCCGACCACTCCTAGAATCTTGCCGCGCTCAAGGGAGATCGATGCATCGATGAGGGCGGGGCGGCGCGCTCTAACATGGCGCCCCCAGTACCCATGGCCTCCGAAGGACTTCCATAAGCCCTGGGCACTCAGGATCGCATCAGGCATGAGAAACCGCCGAGACACTTGTATTCGGTTCCGCCGAGGTCTCGCCCCTCGAGATCTTGCCGGTGTCCGCTGTTCTAAGGCATCGCGCCCGATGGTCCGATCCCACTTCTACCATCGCCACCGCGGATTGCGCACAGGCCTCGATGGCCATGGGGCATCTTGGCGCGAAGGTGCAGCCCCGCGGCAAGGTCCCGGGTTGGGGTGGAAATCCGGAAATCGCCGCCAAGCGGTTACTCGACTGGGGTCCGGGGATGCTATTCAGCAAGCCGATTGTGTAAGGCATACGCGGTCTATGCAGCACCTGCACCGTCGGCCCCTCCTCGACAATGCTTCCGGCGTACATGACAGCGATCCTGTCGCACATCCGAGAAACGACGGCGAGGTCGTGTGACACAAACAACAGACTCATCTTTCGCGACCTGCGCAGACCGTCGATCAGCCGCAGGATGCCCGCTTGTACGACTACATCCAGCGCGGTTGTCGGCTCGTCGGCCAGAAGCAACCTCGGGTTTGCGGCCAACGCCATGGCGATCATGATTCGTTGGCGCATACCGCCGCTGAACTGGTGTGGGTAGGCATAGAACCGCCGGCGGGCATCGTTGAGCCCGACTCTCTGGAGCAATTCGATTGTCCGGGACTTGGCGGTTTTGCGGTCGACATCCTCATGGGACCGGATGACCTGGGCGATGGCATCGCCGACACGAAGGACAGGATTGAGCGACGACATAGGGTCCTGGAAAATCATGCCGATCCGAGATCCGCGCATCCGGTCCCGTGCAGCCGGTGAGAGATCGAGAAGCGACTTGCCGTCGAGGACGATTCGCCCGGTCGCTTGAGCACCCCGCGGCAGCAATCCCAAGATCGCCCGAGCCGTAAGGCTCTTGCCCGAGCCGCTTTCACCGACGAGGCCAAGAGCTTCTCCCGCCGGAATCTGAAGCGACAGATCGCGGATCACGGGCACGGTGCCACCGCCGAAGCTGACCCTCAGATCTTCGACGACGAGGCCCTCATCATTCGTCATGAAAACCTCGGACCCGATCGGCAATCCCTTCCCCGATCAGACTGACGATGAAGCTGAGCAAAATAATAGCAAGGCCGGGGAACAGCACTGTCCAGGGTGCGCTAAGCATGAAGTTTCGCGACTCGGCGATCATGAGACCCCATTCGGCCCGCGGGGGCTTCACGCCGAGCCCGAAGAAGCTCAGGGTCGCGCCGAGCTGGAGATCGAGCACAAAGTCGCTCATCGCGAAGATGAGTGCCGGCGCTATGGCGTTACGCAGGATGTGTCGTAGCATCACGCGCAAATGCCCGTAGCCCAGGCCTTCCGCGGCGATGACGTACTCCCGCTGCCGTACAGCCATGGTTTCGCCGCGAAGGATCCGGGCATAGAGCACCCAGCTGACCACAGTGATGGCGATAAAGAGATTGACCAGACCCGGCCCCAGCATTGCCACGATGGCAACAACCAAGACCAGGAAAGGGAAGGCGATGACAACGTCAATCACACGCCCAATGATCGCGTCGGTGATTCCACCAAAATACCCGGCAAGCAGCCCGATGATCGTTCCGATGACGAGGGGAATTGACACGCCGATCAAGCCGATCTGGAGGTCGACCTGCGCACCGAATATCACCCGCGTGAGCACGTCACGCCCCAAGTGGTCCGTGCCAAACGGATGGGCGAAACTGGGCGGCTGCAGCGCCGACAGCAGATCGAGCTTTACGGGATCGTAGGGAGTCAGAAGTGGAGCTGCAACTGCTGCTAGCACGAATGCTATGAATGCGATCACGCCGATGCGCATCGACCAGGCCTTGGTGCGCGGACCTCGGCGTCCCGGTGCGCGGATTAGCAGCGGCCTTCGATCCCAGAGTGCAGAAAAGCCTACCCTCATAGCTGCACCCGAGGATCGATGATGCGATAGAGCAGATCGGCGACCAGATTCACTATGACGACAAGTAGGGCAAATAGGAGGGTCGCCATCTGAATGATGCCGTAGTCGCGCGTTGCGATGGATCCAATCAAAAGAGAGCCGACCCCTGGCACAGAGAATATCTGTTCGGTGACGACCGTTCCGCCAATTAAGTATCCAATATTGATGCTGATAACCGTAACGACGGGGCGCAGGCTGTTGCGCAGCAGGTAGCTCGTGAGCAGGTACCGGCGCGCGAGCCCCATGGCACGTCCGGTTGTCACGCAGTCGGAGCTCAGCACTTCTATCAGGCTACTGCGCAAGGTGCGCACCAATATTGGTGTAAGCGCACAGGCGATGGTGATGGCCGGAAGGGTCAGGTGACGCAGAGTGTCAAATCCTCCGTGTCCGGCCCCGCTGATGGGCAAGATTCTGAGGACAACACCGAATGCCAGCGCGAAAACGATGCCAAGCCAGAATGAGGGGATTCCCAGGGCGACCGTCAGCAACAGCCGGATGCCCTCATCGGCGATCGTGCCGCGACGGCTTGCGGCAAGGAGAGCGATGGGAATACCCGCGAGAACGGACAACCCGACTGCATAGCTCATAAGGGCTAGAGTCGTCGGCACGCGTTCGAAGGCCAGGGTCCAGACATCGGTCTGGTAGAAGAAACTCGTGCCGAAATCGCCGCGGGCGATGTTCGCTAGATAGTGTAAGTACTGTCGCCACAGAGGGAGGTCGAGACCCAACTGCTCGTGGACACGCTTGATCAGTTCTGGCGTCGCCCGAGTGCCCAGCAACGCGATCGCTGGGTCGCCCGGTATCAGCCGGATCAGGATGAATACGATGAAACTGATGCCAAAGAGGACAGGAACAAACTGAAGGACGCGGCTTCTCAGGTATCCAATCATATGGCACCAAAACCAGTCGTCCGGCAGGGCATATTACGAGCCTAACCCAGCACCGCGGCTGCTTCGAGCACACTGTCCACCCCGCTCACCGGCGTTTGCATTCCGCATTGCCGAGCGGCAACCTTAGGCGTCCGGGAGGGGCGGTCCCCGGACCGCGTCCGCTTCCTATTGCTTTAGCCAGACGTTCTCGAAATTGTACTTACCTTGCGAGTTCGGAGCGAATCCCTGGACCGCAGGCTGTGCGGCGAAGATCCGATCTTCGTTTGCCGTATAGAAGTAAGAGCAGTCGGTATTGACGAGCCGCTGGAGCTGCGAATAGAGCGCCTGGCGCTTGGCCGGGTCCATCTCCTTGCGCGCGGCCATGACTAGGTTGCGCGCTTCATCACTGTGATAGTTGCTGTGGTCCGCGTCCTGGGATTGGTAGTCCTGGGTAACACCCATTAGCTCGTCCGGATCCGGGGTGTCGTTGGTCCAAGTGCTTATGTCTATCGCGTACTGTTCCGAATTGACCAACTGCTGAGCCGTCGTTGCCTCGATCTGCTGGATGTTCAAGGTGATGCCGATCTTCGCGAGCGCAGCGGCCCAGATCTGGGCAACGGCAAGATCGGTGGCTGTGCCATTACGCACGTTCACGTTTACAGTGAATCCGTTTGGAACCGTGCTCTTGGAAAGCGCCGCCTTAGCCTTGTCCAGGTCATACTTTATCGGATCAGTGTTCGGGTCGTAGTAGAGGGTGGCCGAGGGCATGAGCGATAATGCCGGAGCAGCGAATCCCATATATACCACCTTCGCGATCGACTCGCGGTCGATGGCGTAGGCCAGGGCGCATCGCGCATTACGGTCCCCCAATGGCGTTATTTTGTGATTGAGCTCGATGAAGCCGATCATGGTGCCCGGTACGCGATACACCACGCCACCTCCCGCCGTAATCTGGTTGACTTGGGTGGTTGAGACGTTGGCAATCAGATTGAGGTCGCCCGAGGCCAACTGGACCATTCGGGCGTTGTCATCTCCGACGTCGCGGAACACGACGCTGTCCAGGTATGGCTTCCCCTCTTGCCAATAGTAGGGATTGCGAACGAGCACGACTTCCTGGCCGCGACTCCAGCTCTTCAGCGCGAATGCACCGGTACCCAGTGGATGATTACCAGCTTGATCGCCCCACTTCTCGAAATTGGATTTGGAGTAGATGCTGGCAGCGAAGGTCGAGAGGGCCGTCAGCAACGGGGCGAAGGGCTCAGACATTTCGATCCGCACTGTCTTATCGTCCACCTTCGAAACCGATTTGACTGGCGAAAAGAGGAATCCCCAGGAGCTCTTCTGGTCGACGGCTCTGTTGAGGGAAAAAACGACATCTTCAGCTGTGAGCGGCGTGCCGTCGGAAAACTTGACGCCTTGACGAAGCGTGAAATCCGCGGTCAGGCCATCAGATGATATTTTCCAACTGGTGGCGAGTTCAGGCGCGATGCCCCGACCATCGTCGGCAAGGCGAACTAAACGCTCAAAAACTGTCAGCTCCGTGAAGATCGAGGGATCATCCTGGGTGTTGTAAGGGTCGAAGGTATCGATGTCTGCGACGCGACCGACAACAAGAGTTCCGCCTTTTTGCGGCGTATCAGCAAGGGCAGGGACTATAGCCGCCGCCGTCAGTGCGCCTACTAGTAGCATCCAGGCCAGAATCGATGAACCATATCCGCCCATGGCGCTCTTGGATTGTTTTGCCATATCACGCCTCCCTGGCTTGCTAGACTCGTTTGCGGAAGTATACATCTGAGGATGCCCGTCAATTTTACGGTGCCCCTCTCAGCGGTGAAGCGACTTTCGTCGACGTCCGGTCATTTGTCCGGCTGACACCCTGCGATTCCTGGCTGCGGAGCAATGTGCAAGCGGTTCCTCAGCAGGTCCGGTCGCTGTGTGAGCCAACCCTACCGGCTCGTCGGACCTGATCATGACGTA
>Ga0126378_10004812_pt1 | contig 10381 bp, 10 predicted proteins | sample PanSoiMetPlot_23_FD_92587 | JGI IMG/M metagenome (GOLD analysis project Ga0126378, IMG submission 92587) | Tropical forest soil microbial communities from Panama - MetaG Plot_23 | ecosystem: Environmental > Terrestrial > Soil > Tropical forest > Bulk soil | place: Panama | collected 2016-02-17
GCGGTATGGGCGAGGAAGGGCATCTGATAGACCGCCTCGACCTTCTTTGCCGCACCTGCCAGGGCCTTCTCCAGATTGCCATCCGTGGAAGCAACGACGCCCGTCTTCTGCGAGGCCGCGTCGAGAGCCTGGATGATGTCAGCGCTGGAGAGCTTGGCGTTCGCGCCCCCGTCCCAGGTGATGTCGAGGGCCTCCAATCCCTTCTTCGCCGCGCCCATATGCTCGGCCACCACCGCCACCGCGTCGTCGAGCTGTACGATCTGCAGCACGCCCTTCACGGCCTTGGTCTTGCTGTCGTTGAGCTTCGCCAGCCTGCCGCCGAAGACCGGACAGATGGCGAGGGTCGCGAACTTCATGCCCGGCTGCCGCGTATCGATGCCGAACATCGCCTTGCCACTGACCTTGGCCGGCGTGTCGAGGCGCTTGGCCGGGGTGCCGATCAGGGTGAAGTCCTTCGGATCCTTGAGGGCGACCTTCTCCGGCACCGGCAGGCCCGCCGCCTTCCCCGCGAGTTCGCCATAGCCGAGCTTGCGGCCGGTCGCAGCGTGGGTGACCACGCCCTTCTCGGCGCGGCAGCTGCCGGCCTCCACGCCCCAGCTCTCGGCCGCCGCGGCCACCAGCATCTCGCGGGCGGTGGCGCCGGCGCGGCGCAGGGGCTCCCAGAAGGCGCGAACCGAGGTCGACCCGCCGGTCACCTGGAAGCCGAGGAGGGGATTGGCGTAGAGCTTGTCGTTCGCCGGCGCATGCTCGAGCTGGACGGCGGCGAGATCCACCTCCAGCTCCTCGGCGATGAGCATCGCCTGCGCCGTATAGATCCCCTGCCCCATCTCGACCTGGGGCATGACCAGGTTCACCTGGCCGCCGGCGTCGATGCGGATGAAGGCGTTGGGGGCGAAGTCCTCCGCAGCCTCGGCGGGGTAAGGCGGCAGGGCGAAGGCCAGCAGCAACCCGCCGCCGGCGGCTGCACTGACCCGCATGAAGCTCCTGCGGCTCAGCGCCGCCTGGCCCTCTGTCCCGCTCCGGAGAAAACGGTCGATCAGCATGGCCCCTCCCCTCAGCCGGCGCTGGCTTCGGCCGCCTGCTTGATGGCGGCGCGGATGCGGTTATAGGTGCCGCAGCGGCAGATATTGCCCGACATGGCGTCGGTGATATCTGAATCGCTGGGATGGGGATTGCTTGCCAGAAGCGCCGAGGCCGACATGATCTGGCCCGACTGGCAGTAGCCGCACTGGATCACCTCCTTGTCCAGCCAAGCCTTCTGGATCGCCTTGCCCGCGGGCGTCTCGCCGACCGCCTCGATGGTCGTGACCTTGGACTCCCCCAGGCTGTCGATGGTGGTGATGCAGGAGCGCGTGGCCTCCCCGTCGATATGGACCGTGCAGGCCCCACAGAGCGCCATGCCGCAGCCGAATTTCGTGCCCGTCATCCCGAGCACATCGCGCAGAACCCAGAGCAGCGGCGTGTCGCCATCGACATCTACCGTCTGGTCCTGGCCATTGAGTTTGATTGTGTAAGCCACAGCGCCCTCCTCCACTTGCTTTGGGATGACTCGCGTCACGTAACATGCAACATGAAAGTCTCTGACGACAACCGCGCGTAATTGAGAAAGGGTTTGAAGAGCCGTTTCACAATGATCCGGACAGTCCCTGTTCACGCCCTTGCTGCTGTGCAGGGGAACCCTCCTTTGCTACTCTTAGTCGCTGGGCGGCCATCTCTACGACCAGCAGCAGAAGGGCAATATCGACTAGTCAAGCGACCGGTCGAGCCGGGGTCGGGGGGCCGAAGCGTGACAATCCTCAGGTCTGGGGAGAGCCTGGTCGAGAGATCGATCCACGTGACGGCGAAGCTGCCCAGGGCCGGGGTCTGCCTCCTCCTGCCGTTTCTCCTGGCTATCCTCCTGGCACGGCCGGTGGCGGCTCAGACGGAGCTCCCCGCGCTATCGGAGGCCGAGGCGCCACCTCTGCCGGTGCCCGAGCACTGGAAAGGCGATTTCGACGGGATGAAGGAGCGGCGCATGGTCCGCATCCTCGTCCCGTTCAGCAAGACGATCTATTTCCTCGACAAGGGTGCGGAACGCGGCACGGCGGCGGAGACCGGGCGCCAGTTCGAAAGCTGCATCAATACGAAGTATAAGACGACCCGGGCGCGGAAAATCCACATCGCCTTCGTCCCCGTGGCGCGCGACCGGCTATTCACGGACTTGAACGAGGGCCTAGGGGATATCGTTGCCGCCAGCCTCACGATCACCGCGGAGCGCCGGCAGATCGTCGATTTCGGCGATCCGGGCCTTACAAAAATAAGCCAGCTGATCGTGACCGGCCCGAGCGCGCCCGTGCTGACGCGGCTGGAGGATTTGGCCGGGGAGGAGATCCAGGTCCGCAAGACCAGCAGCTATTGGACCCATCTGCAGGCTCTGAACAATCGGTTCAAGGCCGAGGGCCTCAAAGAAATCACGCTGATCCCGGCGGACGAGAACCTCGAGGACGAAGACCTGCTTGAGATGGTGAATGCGGAGCTTCTGCCGTTCACCGTCGTCGATAGCTATAAGGCCCTGCTTTGGGTCAAGATTTTCCCCAATCTCAAGGTTCGCACGGATCTCGCCGTCAACACCGGCGGCGAGATCGCCTGGCCGTCCGGAAGAACTCGCCCCTGCTGCTGGCGGAGATCAACGCCTGCACGAAGAAATTCGGGCCAAACTCCGCCTTCTTCGGGGAGGTCATGCGCAAATACTACGGCAACAGCACCATCGTGAGGAACGCCTACAGCAAGGAGAACCAGGCGGAGTTCCTGCGCGTCATCGACCTCTTCAAGAAGTATGCGGGCAAGTACCGCTTCGACTATCTGATGGTGGCGGCCCAGGGGTTCCAGGAATCGCGCTTGAAGCAATCGGCCCGCAGCCCGCGCGGCGCAGTCGGAGTCATGCAGCTGCTGCCCAGCACCGCGGCCGATCCCCAGATCGCCATCACCGGCATCGACAAGAGCGCGGATCGCAATATCGAGGCCGGGGTGAAATACCTCCGCCACCTCGTGGACGTCTACCTGAACGATCCCGCCCTCGACGAGAAGAACCGCACGCTGATGGCCTTCGCCGCTTACAATGCCGGGCCCGGAAATCTGATCCGCTTCCGCAAATGGGCCGCGAAATCCGGCCTCGATCCCAATATCTGGTTCTTCAATGTCGAAGAGGGGGCGGCGCGGATCGTTGGCCCCGAGACGGATCAATATGTCAGCAACATCTACAAATACTATATCCCCTATCGCCTGCTGACAGAGCGCGAGGCGAAGGCCACGACGGCGAAGGCGGCGACGACGGAGAAGCTCAACGCCAGCGAATAGGTTTGCAGAGCACGGGCCCTGCGACGCAGCGGCCCGCGCCCCTGCCTTGCTCAGACGAACTTCGTCGTCAGCGTGATCTCAACCGCCTTCAGCGCCTTCGAGACCGGGCAGTTCTCCTTGGCCCCTTTCGCGAAGGTCTCGAAGGTCGCCGCATCAATGCCGGGCACTGAGCCCTCGGTCTCCAGGTCGATGCGGCTGATGGCGAAGCCGCCGGGCACGGGTCCGAACTGCACCTTGGCGGTGGTGTGGATTCGGGTCGGTTTGTGGCCGGCCTCGGAGAGGCCGAAAGCGAGCGCCATGGAGAAGCAGCCAGCATGAGCGGCGGCGATCAGTTCCTCGGGATTGGTGCCCGCGCCCTCCTCGAAGCGCGACTTGAAGGAATACTGGCCTTCAAAGGCGCCGCTGCCGAGCTTGATCTTGCCTTCGCCGCTCTTGAGATCACCGCGCCATTCCGCATCCGATGTCCTGCTCGCCATGGCCGTCTCCTGTTGCTGTAGGATGTTTCAGCTACTCTAGGATGGCGTCGGCGAGCGTGGTCACAAGGCGGCGCAGAACTCGATCAGGCGGTCGACCTCCGCCTCCGTGTTGTAATAATGCGGCGAGGCGCGCACCAGGTCCGGCAGCCGGCGTGCCTCCGCATCGAGGCGCGTGCTGGCCGGATCGGAGGCACCGATGGTGATGCCCGCACGACCGGCCCGGGCGACGATGTCTTCCGCCTCATGCCCCTCGATCGTGAAGCTGACGATGGCCGAGGGATTTCGCCCGAGATCGCGCAACTTCACCCCGGAGATAGCGCCGAGACCCGCCCGGAGCCGCCCGGCCAGCAGGCGGCAGCGCGCCTCGATGGCATCGAGCCCGATGGCGAGCGCATAGTCGACGGCAACGCCCAGACCGCGCCGTCCAGCATAGTTGTTCTCCCAGTTCTCGAAGCGCCGCGCGTCCTCGCGCAGCTTGTACTGGTCGCGCGCGACCCAGGGGGCGGCATAGTGATCGATCATCGGCGGCTCGAGCCGGTCCAGCATGCTGCCACGGACATAGAGGAAGCCCGTGCCCCTGGGACCCCGCAGGAACTTGCGGCCGGTGGCGGAAAGCATGTCGCAGCCGACCGCTTCGACATCCACCGGCATCTGCCCCACGGCCTGGCAGGCGTCGAGCAGATAGACAATACTGTGGCGGCGCGCGACCTTGCCGATCGCCGCCGCCGGATTGGTAAGCCCGCCATTGGTGGGGACCCAGGTGATGGAGATGAGCTTCACTCGCTCGTCGATCATGCCCTCCAGCGCCGCCACATCGAGTTCGCCGCTGGCATCGCTCGGCACCACATCGACCCTCGCCCCGGTTCGCTTGGCAGTCTGGAGATAGGCCACATAATTGGCGGCATATTCCGCCTCGGCCGTCAGGATCCGGTCGCCCGGCTGGAAGGCGAGCGCGTAGAAGGCCATCTGCCAGGCGACGGTGGCATTTTCCACCAGGGCGATCTCCTGCGGCGCGGCGTTCAGCAGCCTCGCCACCGAACCATAGACGCCCTCCAGCCGCTCAGACTCCTTGGCCGCCGCCGCATAGCCGCCGATCTCCGCCTCGAGATCGATGTGTCCCTTGATGGCCTCGACCACAGGAACGGGCATCAGGGCGGCGCCGGCATTGTGCAGATAGGCCCGGCGCGATGCCGCCGGCGTATCGGCGCGGATGCGATCCATGTCGATCATGGAAACAGAAGACCAGCTTTCCTGCCGGCTGGCCAGAGGGCGGGCCGGCGACACGCAGGGCTGCCCGGCGCGACGATGCGGTCGGTCAGTGCGCGGCGGCGGAGGGGGCCTTCGGCGGGGCGATCTTGCGCAGCAGCGGCACCATCAAGGTGGTGATGGCGAAGCAGACGGCGAGCGCGGTGAAGATGTCGGCGCAGGTCATGGTCTCCGCTTCCCGCAAGGTGAGGTTCCAGAGCAGCTGCAGAGCCGCGCCTTGGCCGTGGACCGCATCGCCGCCGCCCCCTGCGATCTTGGTGCCGGCGACCCGCTGGATCAGGGCGACCGTCGCCGGATTGGCGGTCGTCAGATGCTCGGCCAGCCGGAGGAAATGCAGGTTCACCCGGTCGTTCAGGAAGGTGCCGCAAGCAGCGATCCCGATGGCGCCCCCCAGATTGCGCATCAGGTTGAAGAGGCCGGAGGCGAGCTTCAGCCGGTCGGGCGCCAGCCCGCCCAGGGTCAGGGTCACCGTCGGCGCCACGGCGAATTGCTGGGCGAAGCCGCGCAGCGCCTGGGGCAGCATCAACTCCGAGCCGCCCCAGTCATGGGTGATCGGCATGAAGTTCCACATACTGAGAGTGAACAAGGCGAGGCCGAACATCATCAGCCAGCGCAGGTCGATGCGCCGGGCGAGAAAGGTGTACACAGGGATGGAGCAGACCTGGAAGACACCGGTGGAGAAGACCGCAAGGCCGATCTGCAGCGCGCTGAAACCCCTGACGCGACCGAGGAAGACCGGGGTCAGGTAAATGGTCGAGAAGATGCCGATGCCGATGACGAAGGAGAAGAAGCAGCCGAGGGCGAAGTTCGGGCTCTTCAGCGCCCTGAGATCGACCACCGGCTGAGCAAAGGTCAGGCTCCGCCAGATGAAGGCGATGCCGCTGATGCCGGCGATCCAGGCGGTGGCGCGGATCGTATCGTCGCCGAACCAGTCCCAGCGCGGCCCCTCCTCCAGCGTGTATTCCAGGCAGCCGAGGAAGATCGCCATCAGGATCATGCCGGGATAGTCGGCGCCCTTCAGCAGCGCCAGGTTCGGCTTGTCGATGCGCACCAGCATCGGCACCACCACGGCGACGAAGATGCCGGGAATGAGATTGATGAAGAAGAGCCAGTGCCAGGAGTAATTGTCGGTGATCCAGCCGCCAATGGTGGGGCCCAGCGTCGGCGCGAGCGAGGAGAGGGCGCCCACGGTCGCCGCGGCGGCGACGATGCGCTTGCCGGGGAAGAAGGCGAAGGCGGCTGTGAAGACTGTCGGGATCATCGAGCCGCCGAGGAAGCCTTGTAAGGCGCGGAAGACGATCATGCTCTCGATGTTCCAGGCCCAGCCGCAGAGCAGGCTGGTAGCCGTGAAGCCGGCGGCTGAGACGCAGAACAGCCAGCGCGTCGACATGACTCGCGACAGCCAGCCGGAGAGCGGGATGACGATGATCTCGGCGATCAGATAGCTGGTCTGGACCCAGGCGGTCTCATCGGCGCCGGCGGAGAGCCCGCCACCGATATCGCGCAGCGAGGCTGAGACGATCTGAATATCCAAGAGCGCGATGAAGAAGCCCACGGACATGGTGGCGAAGGCGAAGATCTTCGCCGGCATGGAGAGCTCATTCGCAGACGCCGCCTGTGGTGCCGCCTGCGGGACCGGCGCCGGCTGGAACGCCGGCGCCTTGAGGGCAATGGCTGTCACGACGCACCCCGCTCATCGACGTCCACCGTGACCGAGAGCCCGGGACGCAGCTGCCCCAGCGCCGAAGCTTCGCCATCCAGCAGGATGCGAACCGGCACGCGCTGCACGATCTTGGTGAAATTGCCCGTGGCGTTCTCCGGCGGCAGCACGCTGAATTCGGCGCCGGTGGCCGGTGCCAGGCTTGCGACATGGCCGGTGAAGACCTCGCCCGGCAGGACATCCGCCTCGATCCGCGCCGGAAGTCCGGCGCGCATCTTCGCGAGCTGGCTCTCCTTGAAATTGGCGTCGATCCAAAGGCCTCGGGCGGGCACCAGGGAGATGAGCTGCGCCCCTACCGGCGCATAGGCGCCGCGCCGCGCGCTGCGGTTGCCCACGATGCCGTCGACCGGGGCTCTCAACTCCGTGTAGCTGAGATTGAGCCGCGCGGTGTCACGGTCGGCGATGGCGGCGGCGAGATCCGCTTCGGTCTGGCGCTTCTGGGTGTCGATGACGTCGAGCTCGCGCTCGGCGGCCGTCACTGCGGCCTTGGCTTTGTCGTCATTGGCAATGGCCTTCTTGTAGTCCGCGTCGGCCTGCTGGAAGCGCTGCAGGGAGGCGAACTGGCTCTGGGACAGGCTGCGATAGCGCTCGACATCGTATTTGGCCCGGACGATCTCGGCTTCCGTGGCCGCGATCTCCGCCTTCGCCTGGGCGATCATGGCGAGCTGGAGCTGACGCCGCGCGTCGAGATTGGCGAGGGTTGCCTTCTGACCCGCCACCGCGGCCTCTGCCCGCGCCAGCGCTGCCCTGTAGTCGCGATCGTCCAGTCTCACCAGCAAATCACCGGCATGCACCGCCTGGTTGTCGGTGACCGCAACCTCGGCGATGAATCCCGCCACCTTGGGCGCGATCACGGTGATATCGCCGCCCACATAGGCGTCGTCGGTGCTCTCGATGAAGCGGCCGGCAGTCCACCAGTGATGGCCATACCAGGCAGCGCCGAGCCCGATGAGGAGCGCGGCGCCGGCTAGCGGCAAATGCTTCGCCCGGCGGCGCTTCTTGGCGACTGTGGGAATCGAGACCACGGTCCGATCGAGGGTCGTGGCGGTCATAGCTGGCCTCCCTTCTCGGCGGCGAGGGATTGCCGCTTGCGGGTGCGCTCATCGGCGGCAGGGCCCGCGGCGGAGCGGAATTGGGGCGAGGAGAGCGGCCGGCCGCTCGCCTGATCGACCAGGATCGGCTCGGCGGGGGCGCCCGTCTGGCTGTCAACCAGCAGGACACTCTGCCCCTCGGGAGCGAAATGCCTGTTGCCCCAGGCCAGCAGGCTCCAGAGCACCGGGCGGAAATCCCGGCCGCGGTCGGTCAGCAGGTATTCATAGCGCGGTGGATGCGCGCGATAGCGCCGCCGCTCCAGGAGCCCCGCCTCGACCAGGCTGCTGAGGCGCCGGCTGAGGATATTGGGGGCGATCTCCAGGCTCTTCTGAAACTGATCGAAGCGGGTCAGGCCCTGAAAGGCATCCCGAAGGATCAGGATCGACCACGCATTGCCCACCCGCTCCAGGCTACGGGCGATGGGGCAAGGCATATTGCCGAAGCTCTTGCGTTGCATGACTTTTCACCGCGTCACTATCACGATGAAAGCTATATATACTTGTAACTATCATAATGCAAGCTATGTCGTTGTGCCGCCCCTCCGGACACAGAGGACCGGCCGGCGAAACGGCTGCACGATTCGACTGAAAATCGTTGAAAAACCGAGTTGGCGGAGGGATTTAAGAGCCTGGGGGCTGCGGCAGGCGCCGGCCCGCCGGCGGCGAAGACAGCGGCCCGCCCGGCACGCTCAAGGCGCGGTGGCGAGCCTCGCGCCCTGGGTCCGCTGCAGCTCGGTCACGGCCCGCGGAAGGTCCTCCATATGCGCTACCAGCCGCCGGGCCCCCAGCGCCAGCAGCGCCTCCCCATGGTGCGCCGGCACATGGCTCGCGCCCAGGAAACCGATCACCGACATGCCGGCGGCAAGCGCCGCCGCCACGCCGGAGCGGCTGTCCTCGATAACAAGGCAGCGGGTCGGGGCGACGCCCATCTCCCGGGCCGCCAGGAGATAGACATCCGGGGCAGGCTTCGGCCGGGGGACGCGATCGGCGCTGAAGATCGCAGGCCCGACCCGTTGGACGAGGCCCGCCCGCGCCAAAGAGAGCTCGATCCAGGCCTGGCTGCTGTTCGAAGCAATCGCAACAGGGAGGTGGATCAGCTCCAAGGCCTCGCGCACGCCCTCGATCGCCGCGGCCTCGCGATGCAGGGCGGCAACGATCTCGCGGTCGAGGCGCTCCAGGAAGCCCTCCGGCAAGGGCTCTCCCAGATGCGTGGCGACCCGCTCCAATATGTCCGTGATCTGCAGACCGAAGCTTCCGGCCAGAGCCGGCGCCAGGTCACGGCCCCGATAAGCCTCGCCCAGCGCCGCCGCCAGGATCCGCTCGCAGACGATCTCGCTGTCGATGATCACGCCGTCGCAATCGCAGATGAGCAGATCGAAGGAACCTTCGATCTGGAGAGGCTTCATGGGAAGGGGTGTCTCCTGGTGGAACGAGCGCGCCGGGGGCTCGGCGGATCCGGCACCGGGAACATGACGATCCCCGGTCCTGAACTCAAGCGCCGCCCGCGTGGGTCATCCTCGCCCAGAATGCATGGCTGTGCTCAGCCCACCATTCGGCGGAACACGCCGTCCCGCCGCACCAGCAGGTGATAGAACGCGGCGCCGATATGGAGAACGACGAGGCCGGCGAGCGTGAAAGCGCCGTAGACATGAATGGCCAGCACGACATTTGCCAGGGGGCGGTCGGGCTTGACCAGGGGCGGCAGGTCGAACAGCCAATAGATATGCACCGGCGCGCCGAAGGCGGAGGAGCCGAGCCAGCCGAGAATGGGCATGACGAACATGAAGACATAGAGCAGGCGGTGGCTGAGCCAGGCGCCGACCTCGATCCAGGCGGGCATGTCAGGCAAGGGAGGCGCCGGATGCCAGAGCCGCCACAGCAGGCGGAACGCCGCAAGGGCGAAGACCGTGGCACCGAAGGAGCGATGCCAGTCGAAGAGCTGGTCCTGGAGCGCGCCCTGACCGATATGCATCATGGTCAGTCCGACGAAGAAGGCGACGATGATGAAGGCTGCCGTCAGCCAGTGCGCCAGCCGCGACGGCAGCGAATAGACTTCCACTCTCCCGGGCCCGTCCGACTTACGGCTGTCGGCGACGGCCGCGCGGCTCATCGGCCTCGCCCGCCTTCGGCGCGCCGCGGCGGCTCCAGCAGATCCTCAAGGGTGTGACCGGCGCGCCGGGCCTTGGTGGCGAGATAGCGGTGATTCTCCATAGTCACCACCCCCGCCAGTGGCTGCACCTCTCGGACCTCGATGCCGGTCCGGCGGAGTGCGGCGATCTTGTCGGGATTGTTGGTCAGCAGCCGCACCTGATGGTATCCCAACCGCAGCAGCATGCCGGCGGCGAGCTCATAGCGTCGCTCATCGGCGCCATAGCCGAGCATCGCATCGGCATCGATGGTGTCGAGCCCGGCATCCTGGAGGGCATAGGCGCGCATCTTGTTGCGCAGGCCCGTGCCGCGGCCCTCCTGGTCGAGATAGAGCAGCACGCCCC
>Ga0126378_10004813_pt1 | contig 10381 bp, 10 predicted proteins | sample PanSoiMetPlot_23_FD_92587 | JGI IMG/M metagenome (GOLD analysis project Ga0126378, IMG submission 92587) | Tropical forest soil microbial communities from Panama - MetaG Plot_23 | ecosystem: Environmental > Terrestrial > Soil > Tropical forest > Bulk soil | place: Panama | collected 2016-02-17
AATTGACGATTGGGTTGCGGCCGAGCCGGTCCGCCACCCGCCAGCCAAAGGCCTCGCGATAGCATTTCCAGCTAAGCGTCCGACCAAAGAGCTTGGGCCGCTTGTAGTGGCGTTTATAGGCGCGATCGATCTCCGGCGTGATCGCGAGCTTGTCGCGCCCGGCGGCCGCGACATATAGCTCGACGGTTCGCCAGTCCTGCAGCCACGCATCGGCATCGATCCACAGATAGGTGTCGTAGCCGGGGAAATGGCGCCGCAGGAAAGGTCTTGAAAGCTGCGCCTTGCGCGCCTCCGGAGTGTGCTCGCGACCGGGAAAGTTGATATCCCAATCGGGTCGAACCAGATGCGCCACCCGTCCGGCCAACCAATCCCGTTGCTCGCGTGCCAGCCCGAAGTCGAGGATCCCGATCGCCACGTCGCGGCGATGCGCCAAGATCGAGAGCACCGTATCGCGCAGCAGCGCAAAGTAACCGGTGTCCGCCCCACTGCTGATCAGAAGCCCGGCAGACGGCACCGACCGTCCTCACGGTGTCAGAGGTTCGCCGCTCGGCTCGACGGCTGCGGAGGCTCCGGTCCGCTCGAAAATTTCGTTGACCGCACCCCCTTGGTTGATCGTGCTGCGCAGAGTACGAGCGAACCCAGCGGCTGCAAGGGCCTTGGTCAGGCGATCATTGCGCGGGGTGTCCGCTGTTTCGACCTCGATCAGCACGGACCGAAGCTCTGGATCGCGCAATGTCTCGCAAGCGCCGGCGAGTATCCGCTCTTCGATGCTGTCGACGTCGATCTTCAGGTAATTCGGCGCAGGGAGCCCGAACTGTCGGCGCAAGCTATCGATCGAAAACCCAACCATACCCTGCTGGAAAGCCACCGCGATCTCGTTGCCAAAGCAATCATTCGTGCTCTCGAAGGCATTGAAGACGCTGCCGGCGTTGGTCGCGGACAGGTTCAGCCGGCCGAGCTCTGTACGATCGCTGAGCGCGAGGCAGTACGCCTGAACACGGTGGTCGAGACCGTTGACCTCGATGTTGCGGCAGAGCGCTCCATAGCTGGCAGCGGCCGGCTCAAAGGCACGCACCTCGATACCGGGTCGCAAGCCCGCATAGATCGAGAAGACACCGATATTGGCGCCAACGTCCCAAAATCGGCAGGGTGTCTCGAACCCATCGATCCAGGCGAGCGTTTCCGGCTCACGCGTCGTAAATTCCCGCGGATATTGCAGCGCCTGAGGATGCGTGGTCACGAAGGCCAACGGACCGTATCGGGTCTCGACCCGCTGTTCGCCCAGCAGGCCCTCGACGACACGCAGCCGGGTGTCGACGCGCCGCCAAGGCTTTTCAACTGCGCTCACGCCGATGACCAAGCGCGTCAGGGCTCTACTTAATCGCTTCCCCACGACGCCGCCTAGGGCACGAGCCGATAGCCGCCCGGCTCAGTCACCAGGATCTCGGCACGCGTCGGATCGCGCTCAATCTTCTGGCGAAGGCGATACACGTGGGTCTCGAGCGTATGGGTGGTCACCCCGGCATTGTAGCCCCACACTTCGCCAAGAAGCTTGTCGCGCCCGATCGCCCGATCGCCGGCGCGATAGAGGTATTTCAGGATTGCCGTCTCCTTCTCGGTCAGCCGCACCTTTTTGCGGCCGCTTTGATCGGTCAGCAGCTTGGCGGCCGGTCGGAAGGTGTAAGGGCCAATCACGAACACCGCAGCGTCGCTGTGATCGCTCTGGCGTAGATGCGCGCGCAGCCGCGCCAGCAAGACACTCAGCCGAAACGGCTTGGTCACATAATCGTCGGCACCGGCTTCGAGGCCGAGGATGGTATCGGGCTCGCTGTCTGCCCCCGTCAGCATGACGATCGGCACCTGCAGGCCCGCGCGGCGCAGCAGCCGGCACAGCTCTCGCCCATCCATGTCGGGTAGGCCGACATCGAGGACGATGGTGTCGAAACGCTCGCGGTCGACGATCTCCAGCGCCTGCGCCGCGGTGGCGCATTCGACGCAGACGAACTCCTCGTTCAGCTCAAGCTGTTCCGCCAAAGACTGGCGCAACGCGCCATCATCGTCGACGATCAGAATCCTACGCCCAGCCCTCATGATAATTCCTGCGGAGCGGCGTTGCGGCGCGACGGTTATCCGCTAAGCCGGGCCCGTTCATCCCCAACGGAGCCGAATCAGCCTATATGATCCGCGCCGCTGCCTCCAGCGCGCGGCGTCACAGCGGCGGATCGAGCGCCGCCAAGCGATCAAATGCTCTTTCCCAGGTTTCGGTCGCCTGTGGCCAATCCGGCAGACGAGCACCGACGGCGCGCGATCCCATAGCCAGCCGCGCAGCGAGCGTAGGCTCGGTAATTACCCGCCGCAGAGCCCGTGCCAGCGCTGCCGGATCGCCCGGCGGCACGAGAAGCCCGGCCTGAGGCAGCACCGTCTCCGGGATCGCCCCGGCGGTTGTAGCGATCACGGGCAGGCCGTGTACCATCGCTTCCGCGTAGACCATGCCGTAGCCTTCGTGAAAAGACGGCAGCACGAAAGCATCGGCCGCTCGATACGCTCGCGCGACGCTTTGCGGCGGACGCGCGCCGGCGAGGGTGATGCGCCGGCCGAGACCGAAGGTGCGAACCCGGCGGCGGACAGCCCGCACAGTTGCCGGATCGCGCTCGAGCGATCCAACACAGCTGAGGCTCCAATCGAGATCGCGAATGCGCGCCAGAGCCTCGATGAGAAGCTCGTGGCCTTTGCGGGGGACGAGGTTTGCCACACAGAGCAGCGCTCGCACCGGAGACCGCCGCGGCCCGGGTGGGTGGGCCGGCTTTGCCGTGCCGGGGGAGGCGACCGCAATCCGTTCCGTGGAGATGCCATAGCTTGCGACCGCGGCGGCGGTTCTGCGGCTGGGACAGAGGATGCCGCGAACTCGCAAGAGCAGCGCCGATTCAAGCGCAGCGGCCTGCTTTGCCGCGGCCGGCGCTAGCCCAGTCTCCTGCGCCAGCGGACCATGGACAAAGGCGATCAGTCGCAGGCGGCGCGTCTGCGCGAGCATCAGCTTTGCGTGGTCGGCGAGTGCCAGGCCGTCGACGACGGTTTTGGTCCCTTCAGCGAGTGCAGCCAGTGGCGCACTGTCCGCTTGCGCAGACAGCTCGATGACCCGCACCGCCCGGCCCCTCGCCCGCAAGCCTTCGACGATGCGTCGGTCGAACAGATACCCGCCGGTCAGTTGATCGAGCCGACCCGGTACGACAAAGGCAATTTCGTCATCCGAGCAGTGCATCATAGCCGGCCCAGGCGACCGGGTTCTCGCGCAGCACCACGCGAAGGCTGTGGATCGTTGCGGCATCGGTCGGGGCGAGTGCGCCCTCGTGAATCCGTCGTGTCATCCGGCGATGGATCTCGCCGGCGAGAAATTCGGTGGTCGTGTTGCGGCCGCGGAATTCCGGCAGCTCGTCGAGATTACGGTAATCGAACTCGCCAAGCACCGCCCGCAACAGATCGAGCGCGCGGCCAATGTCGCAAACGATGCCATCGGCGTCGAGCGCTTCCCGGCGCAGCTCGGCCTCGACCACGTAGGTCGCGCCGTGCAGCTGCTGCGCCGGTCCAAAGACGGCGCCGACGAGGCTATGGGCGATCATGACATGGTGGCTCACCGTAACGCTGTACATGGCCGGGCTTTCCTCCTTCAGTCGTAACGCACGGTGTGGCAGAGCACGCCGCCCGACGAAGCCGCGAGGCGCGGCATCAGCTCGGGCAGAGCCGAGAACTCGCTGTCGCCGGACAGCAGCAAGTCGAAGACCGGATCGCGCAACAGCGAGAGCGCAAGCGCCAAACGCCGACGACGCGACCAGCGCGCCCGACGGCCCGGCGGAACCGAGCCCACCTGGGACGAATGCAAAGACAGTCGCCGAGAGTGAAACGCGCCGCCGAGAGCCAGCGGCACGACCCGCGTCCCATACCAGCTCATCTCGATCACCGTCGCCTCGAAACCGGCGATGGCGAGCGCCGTCGCCAGCCCATCGGGAGCTCCGCTGGCGTGGATCACGAGGTCGGCGTCGTCGCGCGCTTTCTGTGGCGGGGCAAAGCGGCAACCGAGTGCCGCGGCCAGAGCGGCGCGGCTCGGATCGATGTCGATCACCTCAACCTCTGCACCGGGCAGCCGTGCCGCGAGCGCGGCGACGAGGGCGCCGACGACGCCGGCACCGACGACCGTTATCCGGTCTCCTGGACCCGGCACACCGTCCCATAGGCCGTTTATCGCCGTCTCCATGTTGGCGGCGAGCGTCGCGCGCCGATCGGGTACGTCGTCCGGAACGACGACGACGGCTTCCTCGGGGACGATGAACCGGTCCTGATGGGGATGGAGACAGAATACGCGGCGACCGCAGAATTCGGCGGGACCATCCTCGACAATGCCGGCCACGGCATAGCCATATTTCACCGGTGCCGGTAACCCGCCCTCCTGGAACGGACAACGCATTCGTTGCCATTCGCTCTGCGGCACCTCGCCGCGAAACACGAGGGTTTCGGTGCCCCTGCTGATGGCGCTCGCTCGGGCTTGTATCAACAGCTCACCCGGTGCCAGCGAGCGCAATCGCTCGGCCCTGATCTCACCGCGGCCTGGTGCCGCGATCCAAAACGCACGCGCCTCAACCATCGGCGGAATAATCCCGATCGCCGCGGAGTCTGACGCGCGGGCGCTTGTTGGCTAGCTCCCGAATGGGCACGATCGCCAGATACACCGAAGCCTCGCCGATGTCGATCCACGCCGCTCCGCTTCCGTCCTCTTCGCTTGCATTGATGCGCGAGGCGCGCTCGGTATTCGCCCGCTACCTCGGGATCGCCGCCGCAGCGACGTTGCTGCTGGTGCTCGGCGGCGCGGTGCAAACCTTGGCCGCGATGGCCGGGCTGGTATTGTTCACCGGGCTGGTTGTCGCCTTTGAGCGCCGGCTTGCCGGCAGTCATCCCCATCCCCGCCTCGGCATGGCGAACCGGATCACCCTGGCGCGGGCGGGTGTGGCCTGTCTGATCGCCGGCCGCGCGCTCGATCCGGCTCCGCTCGGCACCGCGGAACGTTGGACGCTGGTCGCTCTTGCCGGTGCCGCGTTATTGCTCGACGGCACCGATGGCTGGGCGGCTCGCCGCCAGGGGTTGGCCTCTGCCTTTGGCGCGCGCTTCGACATGGAGATCGACGCGTTCGCGATAGCGGTGCTGGCGATAACGGCGGTGGAAGCTGGTGCCGTGCCATGCTGGGTGCTGGCGATCGGCGCGATGCGCTATCTCTACCTTGGTGCCGGACGGCTATTCCCGGTCTTGCGCCGCCCGCCACCGGCATGCGGGTTTGCGGATCGCCGCCGCAAGGCGATCGCGGTGGTGCAGAGCTTGGCATTGCTCTGTTCGCTCGCCCCGACAACGCCCCCGATAGGGGCTGCGGCCACTTGTGCGCTGGCGCTTGGCCTGCTCACTTTTTCCTTTACCGCCGACATCGTCATGCTTCTATCGACCAGACCCGCGCGGGTGAGCCTCGAATAAGTGGCTGGCACAATTGCCGCCACCCCTTATGATGAGCCGCGGCAAGGAGAAGAGGGTGCCTCAATCCAAGAATCCTGCGGCGGCGCGCGGGAATGGCGCGACGGCGCCGGCAAGGCTCGGACAAGCCATCACCGCCCTGCGCCGGGGAGAGCCGGTCCTGATCCGCGACGATCAGATCAGCGTGCTCGCCGTGGCCGCCGAGCTCGTGAACGACGAGAACCTGCGGCGACTGCACCGGATTTCCCAGGCGTCGGCGCGCATCGTGCTGACGCGCGGGCGAGCCGTGGCGCTGGGCTTGGCACCGCGCGAGGAATTGTCGGGCGCCTTGACGATCTCGGTTTCGCCCGAGATGCCGGCGGCGGTAATCCGGAACCTCGCCGACCCGGCAGCCTCGCTCGGTGCCGAGCCGCCCGGGTTCGGACCGGCACCGGTTCCCGCCAAGGGCGGCGCGCTCGCCGCGGTGGCTTTGGCGAAGCTTGCCGCCCTGCTGCCGGCAGCCCTCGTCTTACGCATCGGCACGGCCGAAGCTGCCCTGTTGGCACGGCGCGGCGACCTCTCTTCTATCGAAGCCGCGGCGGTGTTCAGCCGCCATGCGGCAGAAGCCGGGCTCGAGCGGGTTACCGAGGCGCGGGTCCCGCTCGCCGAGGCCGAAAACGCCCGTCTGATCGCGTTTCGGCCGCGCGACGGCGGCACGGAGCATCTGGCGATCGTGATCGGCGAGCCTGACCCGGCCGCACCGGTGCTGGTGCGGCTGCATTCGGAGTGCTTCACCGGGGATCTGCTAGCCAGCCTGCGCTGCGATTGCGGCGACCAGCTGCGCGGCGCGATCGCCGCGATCGCGCGCGCCAGCGACGGGGTGCTGCTCTACCTCGCGCAGGAGGGGCGCGGCATCGGGCTGATCAACAAACTCAGAGCCTACCGGCTGCAGGACGCCGGGTTCGACACGCTCGACGCCAACGAGCAGCTGGGCTTTGACGCCGACGAGCGCGTCTATCTGCCGGCGGCGGAAATGTTGCGGCAGCTCGGCTTCGCTACCGTGCGCCTATTGACCAACAATCCCGAGAAGGTCGCGGCCCTCGAGCGCTATGGCATCCGCGTCGCCGAACGGGTGCCGCACGTCTTCCCGTCGAACGGCCACAACGAGCGCTACCTGCGCACCAAAGCGACCCGCGGCGGCCATTTGCTGTGAGCGAAACAACAAAAATTGAAGATCGTCCACCCGAGTTGCCTGAGGGCGCTCGCACCAAGTCAGTAACCGTCGCGACCAGCTCGCGAAGTTCAATCGACGCCGCTACGAACTCGCCTTAGCCTTCGGTCATTGCGATCCCCGGGTCGAGTGTGCGAGGCCGAGCGTATTGAAGAGGCGGTCTTACCGGCGGAATACAGCGGCCAATTCGAGATGCGGCGTCCACACGAACTGGTCGACCGGCACGACCCGTTCGAGTTGGAACCCGCCGCCGATCAGCCGAGCGGCGTCGCGGGCAAAGGTGGCGGGGTTGCACGAGACCGCGACCACCGTTGCCATCGTCGAATTGGCGAGCGCTTCGGCTTGGCGTGCGGCGCCGCCGCGCGGCGGGTCGAACACCCCCCGCGGCGTAGGCGGACAGCGCTTCGGGCGGCAGCGGGTTGCGGGCAAGATCGCGTCGCTCGGCAGTGACACCCGGCAGGTCGGCTGCGGCCCGCGCGAGCGCAGTTGCAGTGCGCTCGTCTCCTTCGACTGCATGTACCGGGCCTTTCCCGGCCAGGGCGAAAGTGAAGGTGCCGAGCCCGGCAAAGAGATCGAGCACCGGCCGGTGCGATCCGATGCCGGCGAGGACCTCCTTGACGAGAATTGCCTCCGCCGCCTCGCTCGGCTGCAGAAAAGCCCCTGGCGGACAAGAAACGGCCACCCCCGAAAACACCACCCGGACTGCTCGGCGCTCGACAACCAGAATCTCTTCGGCAGGCGAACGCCAGACGATGCGAGCGAGGTCGTATTTATCGGCAAACTCGGCCAGCGCTTCGAGTGCGCCGAGCCCGGGGCGCGCCGTGGCTTCGAGCAGCATATCGACGCCACTGTCGGTGCGGGTCAGAGTCACCTCTGCCGTCCCGCCCGGCGGCACCAGGTCACGGGCGAAGACCGGCAACTGGCGCACGAAACTGAGAAGCCCGGGCTCGAGCACCGGGCATTCTCTCAGATCGACGAGCTCGTGACGGAACCGTTTGCGAAAACCGATCCGCGCTGGCAGGCGTGGATCGCGCGGCCGAATCAGCCCCAATTGCGCCCGCCGCCGCATTGGCGAAACGACCCGCAGCGACTGAACCAGCCCGGGATCGATGCCGACCCGTTCAAGAGTGGTGCGTAGAACGCTGAGCTTGAACGCTCGGTAGGAAGCCGGGTCGAGATGCTGCAGCGCGCAGCCGCCGCAATGGCCAAAATGCGAGCAAGGCGGAACGGCGTGTCCTTTCCCCGTGTCCAACCATTCGACGACCCGGCCTTCGCGTCCTCCGCCGCGGCGGGCGCCGAGGCGTGCGCGGACGCGATCGCCCGGCACGGTGAAGGGCACAAACACAGGCGCTCCGTCATATTCGGAGATGCCGTCGCCGCGTGGCCCGATCCGCTCCACGACAAGCTCGACGACACTATTCAGTGGACCAGCCTCCACGGCCGCTCCCTCTCTGGGTCCCAGTTTCGCCGCAATATCCCACTGCTTGTGGAATGCCGGTGGTGATCCTACGCTCACTATAGAAAGCCGGGACCGGCGAGGTGACCGATGACCGAATGCTACATCTATGACCACGTTCGCACGCCACGCGGACGCGGGAGGCCGGACGGCGCATTGCACGAGGTCCCGGCGATCGATCTTGCCGCCGGCGTATTGCGGGCCATCCGCGACCGCAACGGACTCGACACGACATTGGTCGACGACGTCGTCTTCGGCTGCGTCGAGCCGGTCGGCGAGCAGGGCGCCGATATCGCGCGTCTCGCCGCACTGCACGCCGACTACGCCGAGACCGTCGCCGGGGTTCAGGTCAATCGCTTCTGCGCCTCGGGGCTCGAAGCCACCAACATCGCCGCCGGGCAGATTATGGCGGGGCAATCCGATGTGGCGATTGGCGGCGGGGTCGAGTCGATGTCGCGGGTGCCGATCGGCTCGTCGGGCGGCGCCTGGATGACCGACCCCGAGGTCGCCTTCAAGACCTATTTTATCCCGCAAGGGGTCAGCGCCGACTTGATCGCGACGAAATGGGGCTTCTCCCGCACCGATGTCGACCTCTACGCCGTCGAGAGCCAGCGGCGGGCAGCACGGGCGTGGGAGGAAGGCCGCTTCGCGCGGTCGGTGGTGCCGGTCAAGGACAGGCTCGGCTTTACCCTGCTCGAGCGCGACGAGCATATGCGCCCCGGCACGACGATGCAGGCGCTCGGCGGGTTGAAGCCGTCTTTCGCGCAGCTCGGCGCCGATTTCGGCTTCGACGCTGTCGCGGTGCAGCGCTATCCGGAGATCGAGGCCATCGAACACGTCCACCACAGCGGCAATTCCTCGGGGATCGTCGACGGTGCGGCGGCGATCCTGCTCGGTGCCCGCGAGGCCGGTACCGCGATGGGGCTCAAGCCGCGCGCCCGCATTCGTGCCTTCGCCTCGATCGGCTCGGAACCCTGCATCATGCTGACCGGGCCCGAGAAGGTGACGCGCAAGGTGTTGCAGCGCGCCGGCATGACCACGGCGGATATCGACCTGTTCGAGCTCAACGAGGCCTTCGCCGCTGTGGTCCTGCTTTACGAGAAGCTGCTCGAACTCGACCCGGAAAAGGTCAACGTCAATGGCGGGGCCATCGCTATGGGACACCCGCTTGGCGCGACCGGTGCGATGATCCTCGGCACTGCGCTCGACGAGTTGGAGCGGGCCGGGCTCGGCACCGCGCTCGTTACCCTGTGCGTCGGCGCCGGGATGGGGACGGCGACGATCATCGAGCGGGTGTGAGGATGCGGAGATGACAAACCTGACCCTGGCCCGTGGCGAGGACGGCATCGCGGTTATCACCTGGGACATGCCCGGGCGCTCGATGAATGTGATGAACGACGCCTCTCTCGGCGAGTTTGCCGCCGCGGTCGATCAGGCGCTGTCCGACCCCGAGGCCAAGGGTGTCGTCATCACCAGCGGCAAGCCCGCCTTTATCGCCGGCGCCGACCTCGATTGGCTAGAAGCGATGCTGGCGGGTACGCCCAGCGAAACCGTGGAGGTGCGGGTCCGCAACCTGTTCGACCGGTTCATGGACGTCCATCGCCTGTTCCGGCGGATCGAGACCGCCAAGAAGCCGTTTGTCGCGGCGATCAACGGCACCGCACTCGGTGGCGGGTTCGAGGTCTGCCTGGCCTGCCATCGCCGGATCGCCACTGACGACCCGCGCGCGCTGCTGGGTCTACCCGAGTCCAAGATCGGGTTGTTTCCGGGGTTTGGCGGCACGCAGCGTTATCTGCGCATGCTGGGAGCGCCTGAGGCCCTCACGTTGTTGCTCGAGGGAACGTATCTGTCGCCGGCGCAGGCACTGGCGCGCGGCCTCGTCGACGAGGTGGCGCCGGCTGCCGAGCTCGTCGCCCGCGCCAAAGACTGGATCCGCGCCGCCCCGGCCGAGGCACTCGTCAAGCCTTGGGACAAGCCCGGTTTCGTCGTACCCGGCGCCGACCCGCGTACCCTCGCCGGGGTGCAGGCGTTCTCCGCAGCGAACGCGATGCAGCGGGCCAAGACCTACGGCAACTACCCGGCCCTGGACGCGATCCAGTCGGTCGTCTATCGCGGCATGCTGGTGCCAGTCGAAACCGGGCTGCGGATCGAAGCCAAGGCCTTCGCTAAGCTGGCGCTCGATCCGCGCGCCCGCAACATGGTGCGCA
>Ga0126378_10004814_pt1 | contig 10381 bp, 8 predicted proteins | sample PanSoiMetPlot_23_FD_92587 | JGI IMG/M metagenome (GOLD analysis project Ga0126378, IMG submission 92587) | Tropical forest soil microbial communities from Panama - MetaG Plot_23 | ecosystem: Environmental > Terrestrial > Soil > Tropical forest > Bulk soil | place: Panama | collected 2016-02-17
GCAGCAAAGGCATGCGCCAGATGATCGAAGACCGCGACTTGTTGTTCAGCGTCTTCGCCTTCAAAACCATCGAAGACAGCGAAACCGCAGGCGAGCCCGACGAATTCCTGTTGCGCTATAACGTAGGCGGCATCCACCTCAACGAGGCTGCGTTTGAAAAGCTGCAGACGGAAATCTCGCTGCAAGCTTACGACCTGGAAGTGCCAATGATCTGGAATACCTCCACCGCCCGCGTGTACAGCGGATCGGTGCCCCTGGGCCAGGGTCTGTTCCATCGCATCATCGTGCGCGAAGGCCGCATCGCGCACGTGGACCCGCGTGACTTCTCCCTGAAGCATCTGACCGACCACAGATACTATGAGGTCTGCGTCCATCCCCGGATCTACGAAGCTATCGAGAGCGTCCAGACGGCTGCGGCTGAGGTGTAAGAAGCAGTCAGCGGTCAGCACTCCGCATCCATGAAGTCTACTGCGTCCCACCCGTACCTCTACCATGTGCTTTAAAGGCTGCCTTTATTACTCTTCTTCGTCCATGGTCAAGCGCGCTGCCAATCCCAAAGATTTCCAGGTACACTGAATTCATGGAGCAGAGTAGAAGGTCGCTTTTCTCTGCCGTCGTGGCCTGCATGGCGATGGCCTGCCCAGCGGCCTTGCACGCCGCCGGCAAAGCACCGATACCGCAAGCCGACCGCATCATCATCGTAAAATCCGAGCGCACCATGACTCTGCTGCGCCAGGGCCAGGTGCTCAAGACCTTCAAAGTCGCGCTGGGCGGCGAGCCCGTAGGCGCCAAGGTTCAGAGAGGCGACCAGCGGACCCCTGAAGGCTTGTACACCATCGATTCCCGCAACCCTCACAGCCAGTTTCATCTTGCCTTGCATATCTCATATCCCAACGCGGACGATCGCGAGCGAGCAAAAAGACTCGGTGTCAGGCCCGGAGGCAACATCATGATCCACGGTCTGTCGCCGTCATACGCGTGGCTCGGTCCTTTGCACCGCCAGCACGATTGGACCTTGGGCTGCGTGGCCGTAACCGATCCTGAGATTGAAGAGATCTGGAACATGGTTCCCAACGGAACCAAAGTGGAGATCAAACCCTAGTCATGTGACCATGCGGCAAAGATCACGCTGAGTTACGATCAACCTTGCCGAAAGTCACAGATTATTCAATCCGGGTCAACCGGTGGCGATTTTCTCCCGTGCCTCCATGGTAGGTTTTGGTTGTGGCTTGACTCCGCTAGAATGCCGGGCGCGGAACCCGGAAGGGCACTCGCACCACTGCCTCTACGTCCACAGGGACGCCGTTGCGCAGGCCAGGGCGAAAGCGCCACTGTTGCAAGGCATTCCTTGCATTGGCGTCCAACTCGTCGTTGAAGCCTTCGAGGACGCGCACGTCGCCCACGGTGCCGTCGCTGCGGATGATCGCGTGCAAAACCACCACGCCTTCCACCCGGTCGTGGAGCAGCGAAGCTGGGTAAACAGGATCGACTTTTTTCACCGGCTCCGGAGAGCTGATGTCGCCTTGCGCGGAAGCATCATCGGCTTTCAATTCTGCAAAGCGAATCGTCCAGCTTCCTATTGCCGAGGTCAGGTTGGGCATGTTGAGCCGCAGGAGATAGCGCCTGCGGCCGCCAAAGACCTGGTTCTCAATGCTTTCAGCAGGCGAAGATTCGCCGTAGTCGGGCAGGCTTGTTCTGGCCACCGGCCTCGGAGGCTGGCGACGGGTCGCAACCACGGTCCCGCCGCTGATTTTGGCGGGCGGAGTTTCGACATAGACATTGGCCGGCCCGGCAGCGTTTCCTGCGCTCTCCGATCCTGGATGCCCCGCTGCATGATCGTCTCCGGCTCGCGTCTTCGGTGCCGCGGAAGCACCAGCGTGTCCTTCCGGACCTGCAGCAAACTCGCCGTTGCGATTTCCTTTGGGGACAACCACCGGGCCTGCAGGCGCGACTGGACGCGCATTCAACGCCAGCAACTGTCCCATCTCTCTTGCTTCCGCCGGGTTGATTCCGGAAGCCACTGACTGCGCCGGCGGTACAACTGTTGGTCCCTGAGCAGGTAGCTTCAGGCCCGCGTCATTGAGCCGGTGCTGTCCCGTACTCTGCGCTGGTGGCACGATTGTGGGCTGGCCTCCAGGAACCACGGGGAGCACGCGACCGGAAGCGATCTCTGAAGCTGGCGCTGCTACCTGGGCCGGCGCCTGCGCGGGAAGCTGCAACCGGCGGGGGTCGCGCATGATGGCGTCCTGGGCCGGCGGGATCACGGCTGGTCCGTTCATTGCCAGAATCGGCGGCGCGGAATGCGCCACCCCGGTTGCTGGAGCGACGACCTCCGGCTGCGAGGGCGCCGGAAACACCACCGTCCGGGTGTTCCGTTCCAGGGTCGGCTGCGGAGGAGCTACGACCGGCGAGGTGCTCGCCGGCAAATCCTGAAGCGAGTGTCGTGCTGCTACTGGAGCGATGCCTGGAACTGCGCTCCAGGCCACCAGGTTGGGCAGCGCCACATCGTGTTCGAGAAGCTTGAGGTCGGGCTGGATAATCGTCTGCAGCGTGCTGTTGTGCTCAGGATGCACCGAGACAATCTTCTGCGCGGAATATTCCGGATCGGCTTCTTGTGTTCGGCGTCGTACCGGCGGCTCGTCATTTGCCCGGCTTGGATTCACCTCCGGCAAGTAATCAGAGAGCTGGTAGTGCAGAATGGTCGTCGTCTTGTTTGGATCTTCGCTCAGCACGCGCGGGCGGTTCAACCACCACAAGCTGCCACCGTACACTGAGACCACTGCCAGCACATGCGCCAGAAGCGACTGCCGCATCGACCGCCACGCCACCGGCCTGTGCACCAGTGCGTCCGCCCAATATCTTCCCGGAGGTGAGCTGATCTGCAGCGCCAGTGGATCGCGCCGGAACAGGCCGGCCAGATTGCTCAGAAACGCGGGTAACCAGGGATCGAGCTCGACCAGAAGGCGAAAACCATGGAGGGGACCCGTAACCGGCTTAGCTGGCTCCGATTTGAACGACGACTGCATTGCAGCTTGATCTTTCCGGCCAGTAAGAACGATTATATCTGTGAAACATGGGGTCTACATTGATCGGCAGGGGAATTCTTGTAATTTGATAATTAATTGCGTGATTTCCGGAACGGAAAAAAATTATCCGTTCAAGAAACCCTGATCGTTGAGGAATATCAAAGCCTATGGTTACTTTGAGAGCAATCGCAGTGTTCCTGTTGACCGCTACCGTGGCGGCAACCGGCCAGACCGGCACCGCGTCTGGCGCCAAGCCGGTCCATCGGGAGAGTGTTCCGGCGCCGGCGGAAGATATTTCCGGGATGTACAGCTTCCTGAGGGAAGGGGAATTCGTCCAGATCAACCTGGATCAGGAAGGCGTTACCGGATACATCTCGCGGCTGGGCGATCGCGATAGTGATCGCGGCGAATTTCTCGACCAGTTCTTCAGCAAGGCTTCGGTGCAGGGCCATAACGTGGCCTTCATCACCAAACCCATTCACGGCGTTTGGTTTGAATTCAAAGGGAAGTTCGAACGGGGACCAGGTAGAACCAAAAGCGAAGACGGATACTATGTTCTACGGGGAACGTTGACGGAATTCATGACCGATACCGGTAAGGACCCCACCAGCCGCTCGCGTGAAGTTGAATTCAAGCTCCTCGCACAGCCTGCGGATGATGATGATAAACCTTTAAAACCTAAGAGATAGCTAATCTCCTTACGTAACCCGGCCTCCGACGGAAAGATTTTTTTGCACCAGACTTTGTTCGCTTGTGACTTTTCCTTCGATTTCCACCAGAAAAAAGGGTTCTCCACAGCCTTTGCACAGGCCAGCGAAGATCTGCTATTGCGCGACAGACGCGCTTCGGAGATATTGCTTTCACTCAAGTGTGCGATGTCTGCACGCGAGGAACGCTCGATCCGCGGAGGATCGAGGACACACTCTTTGAGAGCTGGGTTGGAGCTCAATCTGCGATCAGCTTCGTTTGCCTTCGGCAGCGAATGCGTATCTCGTCCGCTGACAGCTGGGCGAGCGTTAGAAGGGCTCGCGTAACTCGATTGCCGCGCGGCAACACGCGGTTGCGGACATCTCACCCCGCAAAGCCCGGTCGTATGGCTGGTACGACCGGGCTTTTAAGCCAAAACAACGAAAAAAGACGGTCTTTTCGCCGGGTTTTCGCCGGTGTATCCTGTCTTGCGAAGACCAAGCTCGGAGAGGGTTCATCGGCATTGGCGACAACCGACTATAGCCTTGATCGCGGTTTGCCTGCGAGCGCGGAGGCCGAGCGAGCGATCCTCGGCGCCGTCCTCCTCGACAACCATGCTTACTCTCAGGCCGCCGAACATCTCCGCGCCGAAGATTTTTCCCTCGATTCACACCGCCGCATCTACTTGCGCATGACCGAGCTGGCCGACGCCGGCCGTCCTATCGATTTCGTCACACTCACCGAACAACTGGGCCAGCACAAGGAGATCGAATCGGTTGGCGGCGTGGCTTACGTTACGTCGCTGACCGATGGCCTTCCCCGCGTCAAGAACATCGAGCAGTACGTTCGCATCGTCAAAGATAAAGCCTTGCTGCGCGGCCTGATCCATGCCGCCAGCGAAGCTGTTCAGAACGCCTACGCGCAGGACGCTCCGGCGGCTGAGATCCTTGACGCCGCTGAGTCGTCCATCTTCCTGATCGCGCAAAACCGCATGGGCGAGGGATTCGTGGGCATCCCTGAGATCGTCAAGGGGTCTTTCGGCTCCATCGACAAGCTGTACGAACGAGGCCAGCGCATCACCGGCCTGGCGACGCACTTCGAACGTTTTGATGATCTGACTAGCGGGCTGCAAAAATCGGATCTGATCATCATCGCCGGACGGCCTTCCATGGGCAAAACCGCCTTCGCCATCAACATCGCCGAAAACGCCGCCGTTCTCGATAAGAAAGTGGTGGGCATCTTCTCCCTGGAAATGTCGCGCGAGTCCTTGCTGCTGCGCATGCTCTGTTCGCAGTCCATGGTGGATTCCCACAAGCTGCGCACCGGTTTCCTGGGACGCGACGATTACCACAAACTGGTGGGCGGGTTGGCCGCGCTGGTGGATGCTCCCATCTTCATCGACGACACGCCGTCCATCTCCATCTCCGAAATGCGCGCCAAGTGCCGCCGTTTGCAGCAGTCCCAGGGCCGGCTGGACATGGTCGTAGTTGACTATCTGCAACTGGTCGCAGGCGCGCCCGCCGGCAGCCGCCGCTATGAAAACCGCACCCAGGAAGTCTCCGCCATCTCCCGCGGGCTGAAAGCCATGGCCAAGGAGCTGCGTTGCCCGGTGGTCGCCCTCTCTCAGTTGAGCCGCGCGCCGGAATCGCGCACCGGCAACAACCGCCCGCAGCTCTCCGATCTTCGCGAATCGGGTTCGATCGAGCAGGATGCCGACGTCGTCGGCTTCATCTTTCGCGAGGAAGTCTACGATCGAGACAACCCGGATCTTGAAGGCAAAGCCGAGCTGATCGTTGCCAAGCAACGCAACGGCCCGACGGATACGGTGAAATTGGCGTTCCTCAAACCGCAGACGCGGTTTGTAAACATGGCGAAGGAAGAAGAACCCCCCAGCTATTGAGCAGCAACGTTTCTGAAGAGTCGTCAATATGAGTGGAAATACGAGTCAAGTTTCAGAATGCCCTCTCTGCCATGGAACCGGATGGAGATCCCTGTCGCACGATCGCACCGTTCCCACCGTGACGCGTTGCGATTGCCGACTCGCCGATCGAAGCGCGCGGCTGCTCGCGCAGGCGGAAATCCCGGCGCAGTACGCGCATTGCACGCTGGATAGCTTCGATACAACATTTAACGCCCCTCTTAGCAAAGCGCTCCTCTACGCCCGGAAATTTGTTGAGGAATATCCATACCAAGAGGGAGGAATGTTGCTCTATGGAGATTGTGGCACAGGCAAGACGCATTTGGCCGCTGCGATCCTGAAGGAGCTAATTCTGCGAAAAGGCGCTCGATGCTTGTTTCGAGGCTACAGCGCATTGTTGAAGCAGATACAGGCGACTTACAGCAGACAAGTTGTTGCTGATGAAGAGACCGGCGTGGTGTTGACCGAATACTCCATTCTCCAGAATGTGATCCAGGCTGACGTGCTGGTCCTTGATGACCTTGGCGCGGAGAAATCGAGCGAGTGGACGCTCAGCCTTTTGTACCATGTCATCAACGAGCGCTATAACGCGCAATGCATCACGATCATCACGACCAATCTTCCCTGGGATGCGCCGGCAGGTGCGCCGCAGAACAGACGGAGAAGCCAACAGCAGAAAGAGGCGGAAGAGGCCATGAAAGCTCCTACCTTGCGCGCCAGGATTTCCGAGCGGACCTACTCCCGCATCGCCGAGATGTGCAGGCACAAAATCGAGCTTCAGGGACTGGACTACCGAAAATTCAAGGGTGGACCACACGAGGGTTAAGAAGTACTGTAAGCAAAAAATCCTGCCTGGCTGCCGAACTCGCTCGAACAGAGAACCGGACCAAGCCTTCTATGCGGTAGTTATGCCCTTCGATGCGCGCTTGAAGTCGAAAAAATAGGCATGCTGGAAGCGTGTCCATGCCGCGACAAGAAAAACACCCCATATGATGGCGGCGACGAAGAACCAGATTCCGTGCTTGAATTTTCCAGACATTTTTGAGAGTCGCTCCTTTTAAGCCGTCGAAAAGCGGCTCGATGTAGTCCAGATCAGGCTGCGCCGCGCGACGGACGCTGCTGGGCGACGGCGGTAATCGCTTGCTCGACTTTAGCGCGACGGTATTGCTTGCCAGGCTTCAAGCCCAAGACGCTTGGCAGGAGGGGGATGATAGAGTCATGGCTGCCGCGACCCGTGCGGTGAGCCCATGCCAAGTGGGCATGCAAGGCGCGAAGTTCGATCAAGCAAACCACGTTCTTTGTAGCTTCGGGACCCTTCAGCTTCTCGTAGGCGCGCAACAGGCGCTTAGGGAAGTCGCCACTCTCCATGCGCAGAAAGTGGCGGGGGCGAGCGGTACTGGTGTATCCGGCGGCAATGACATCCGCCGGCCAGCGAAAGAGGGTGACGCTGCCGACGCGGGGCAGCGCCGAAAAACCACGCGCGCCCAGTGACGCGACATCGCCGGCGCGGATGGCAAGCCGGGCGATCCTGGCGGTGGCCGTGCGCGCCTTCGTGGCGGTCACTTCCGCTCGCATCCGGCGCGCGTGACTTACACCCGCAGCGTGAAGATGGGCGGACAGGTGTTTCTGTGGCGAAACGCTTGGCCGCTTGGCGCGCGCTCCGGCAGCTTTCTTTTTCATCGAGTTCTAAACACCTCCGTGATCTTTCCGGTTTGGGCCGCAGCGTCGTAGGTGGTGGAGTAGATGAAATCGCTGCCGATACTGACCGCAGTGCCCGGTTTTTCCGGGTCTGCAATCAGCAGCAGGTCGGTATCGGTGTAGCCATAGATGGCCAGGGCGTGCGCACTCCCGTCGGCCCAGTACACGTTGCATGCGACCGGACGCTCAGCTTCAATCTCACCCTTCACTTTGCCAAAATCCGGAGAATCGGGCTTAACCTTCACCCCGTGGTGGCTCTCCCAAAGTGCGCTGCCCAAGTTATAAGGTTGGTTGCAGACGCTCGCCTCTCCATCAGCCTGGCAGGATTGACAACAATCCCCCAGTCCCGTTACAGAACTGACGAAAGCACACTGGGAACCGTAGCTTGCGTCTTCGTAGAAATCACAGACGCTGGCCGCAGCGGCCGCCCAACACCATTGGGAGAGGATCTGTCGTTGCATCTTGAACTGAAGAGTTTTTTCCATATGTCACTTAGGGCTCCCAAAGCTGAAGGCGAAGCCGAAACCTTGCGTGTAGGAGCGTTTAACTTGTCCCTGAATCGTGGAAATGTCTGACGGGACGAGGTCTCCTTCTTGGAAGCCGCCAGCCAATTCCGCCTTGGTGCCGATGTGAAGGCCAGCGGAGAGATAGATGGTTCGCCACAACGCAAGGCTGAAGCCAGTGAGGAATTCCGCGCTCGAACCTCCGGAATCCTGGCCCTGGATATTGCCGCTGACGCCCAGTGTGGCGTGAAGCCCGACCTTGTGATCGGCGGACTCGATCAGCCTGCCATGCACGAAGGCAGCGGGCAAGGGACGAAACCGAGAATCACTCAGGGTGCCGAACTTCGCGACCGAGGGACCGCCAGGCGTATTGCCGGCGGACTTAATAATCGCAAATTCTTTTTGCCGGATGCTACTAAACGCCACCCCTGCACTAAGAGAAATGGGGCTGGCGCAGGTAACGGTGAGGAAGGAATCCTGCGTCTTCACTGCGGGCGGGTTGCCGTCCAAGGTCGGGGATTCGTCCACGGTTACCAGGCTGATAGCGCGGCCGGCATTTTGGTTGAATATATTGCCGCAGGGCTCCTCATCCCGCAAAACCCCGGAGTTTTGGAAATCTACGTTCACTGAATCCGGGGTCGCGCCAACGGACTGGAACAGCCGGTCCCAATACTCGACGATAGCGGCTTTGGCGCGCAAGGCGTTCACGTTGTCGGTGTATATCGCATAGGGTTGCATGGCGCTGATCGCATCACCCGAGGCTTTTTTTAGAGTGTCGAAAAGTTGCTTGCAGTTTGAATCGGCATACCAGTCACGCCAGCCAACTTTGAGGAGCTTGCCGTCCGGAGTGACGGTATCGCCGGTGCACTGGATGATGGTCTTGTCAGGAAGCGTGTCGCCGACGGGGTATTCAAAACTGAGGCGGTCCAGGCCGTCCGAGAGGGCATGGAGTTGTTGCAGCAAGGATCCTGCGCTGCTCTTTTTCGGCGGCTGATCGGATGGAAGGAAGTCTGTAGTTCCTTTGTAAGCATTCTGGATGTCGTTGTTAAGCCCCGAGTTGTACGTACTCGCCACTTCTGCTGCCTGGTCTTTAAGAGAAAGGCCGGTCAGCCGGTTGAGCAGGGCCTTGATGTCCGTGATGGTCTTGGCTTGCGCCGCCATTGCCGTCGCGTATTGGGTTGGCTCCTGCTCCACGCTCACGGTCAGATAGTTGTAGTAGTTCTCTGAGAGCTGAGCGAACACCTTGGAAAGTGTTTTTTCCGCCTCCGGGATAACCTTCCCTTGAGGCGCGGCGCCCGACTTGCCGCCGCCCAGCAGCACTGAACTGGGATCAGGACCGGGCGTCCGGGTTTCTACGTTCGAAAAACTCACCCGATATTGCAGCGGATCATAATCCACCTCGATGCACACTGGCCCCTCAATGCTCTTTCCTTTGGCCGAAACATTGCCCGTTGCGTCCATTGAGAATGGAGGAAGCCGCCGGGTGGGCGTACAATCCGATCCGATTCCGCTTGCCTTCTGCTTCTTCCCTTTCTTCTGGCCCGCGGGTTGAGCGGCCGGTTGATCACCCGAACTGGGCTGCGCGTTCGCAGCAACGGCACAAGCGAGAAAAACGCTGGTGAGGCAAACTCTTCTGATTAATGTTCGCATACACGGTTGCGGGGCCAATATGGCGGCAATTGCGGCCAGCCGGCTTTTCGTCGTCAAAACACGCGTGCAAGACGAGCAGCCACAACAGAGGGCATGAACCGCGAACGGCTTCTCAAAGTGGCCCGCAAGGCTCCTTTTTAGTCGTTCAAAGACGTACAACGCATGATGAGTGGAATTCCCTTTTCATTACAAAAGAGTCAAAATGGGTTCCTTCGCTGGGGCACTACGGACCCTGGGGGAGTGTGGCGCAGTATGTAGCAACCGCGTTGCGACGTCAAGACAAAACGAACAGCGTCAACCTAATTCAGGAATTGGTTGTTTCCCAAGCGTGTACAGACAGCTAAGCGGCGCGATGGAATCAGAGGCTGCACGACCTGCTCTGGCGCGGTCGCAGTACACGCGTCGAAGCCCTGGCGATATTTGCCGGCCGCCGTCCGCACGCAGACTGCCAAAAGAAGTGAAACATTTCCGCAATTACTATCACTATTGTTCAAGGGAGCCTCTCAGCCAGGGACTCCCGGAGCAAAGCGCCATGAAGAGGTCAGCTACGGGGCGAGCATCCGCCGGGTTTGCGTTCCAAACCTTTATCTTCATTCTGGCCACGATCGGAATTACGGCCGGGGCCACCGTTGCGATTGTCGAGGCTTACCAGAAATGGGTTATCGACGCCCGGACACCCTCGGAATTGAAGCGACTAACCGAAGAAAACAACGCTCTCAAAAGCACGGTGCAGCAGCTTCAAGAACAGGCAAAGCAGTCCGAGGAAGAGCGAGTACTTGAAGCTGCTCAAGTCCTTCGTTTGACCACGAAGGCAGACGGCTCCGCTGCCAATCCCGATGGCGTGACCGAGGCCATGAAGCGCCGAGGTCTCACCAGCGAAGAAAACCATTTGCTCGACC
>Ga0126378_10004815_pt1 | contig 10379 bp, 11 predicted proteins | sample PanSoiMetPlot_23_FD_92587 | JGI IMG/M metagenome (GOLD analysis project Ga0126378, IMG submission 92587) | Tropical forest soil microbial communities from Panama - MetaG Plot_23 | ecosystem: Environmental > Terrestrial > Soil > Tropical forest > Bulk soil | place: Panama | collected 2016-02-17
CAATCGTGTTCGGCACCAAGGCCGAGTCGGACCTGATCGGCGACGTTCCAGGCGCCACGATGATCACCAAGCTGGGCGCGGATGGTGTGCTGATCACCGGGAAACGGTTTGCCGCAATCGGCACCAAGCCGGCGGACGCGACAGGCGCCGGTGATGCGTTCGCCGCGGGGTATCTTGTCGGCGGTGTTGACCTTGGCCTGGCGGCGGCGGCTAGGGCAGTGGCGACGATTGGGGCAATGCCGTGACGATCTCGCTGCTGACCTCGGACGAGGTCGCTGACGCTCGGTCCGCGGGGCGGCCTGTGGTCGCGCTTGAGACCACGCTGGTCACGCACGGGTTCTCTGGTGGCCTCGGGCTGGCCGTCGCCGTGGAGTCGGAGGACCGGGTGCGAGCGGCCGGCGCCGTGCCCGCGACGGTCGGAATTCTCGACGGGACCGTTCGGGTGGGGCTCGACCGCAAGTCACTTGAACGGTTCGCCGAGGCTGGCGACACGGCGCGCAAGGTTGGAGCGCGCGACATCGCCGCCTGCGTCGTCCAGGGCGCCCTCGGTTCGACCACCGTGGGCGGCACCCTCGCGGCTTGCCGGATGGCCGGGATCGCGTTCATGGCCACCGGTGGCATCGGCGGCGTACACCGCGGCTTCGCCGAGTCGCTCGACATCTCGGCCGACCTGGTCCAGATCGCCCGCACCCCGGCGGCCGTGGTCTGCTCGGGGGCCAAGTCGATGCTCGACGTGCCGGCCACGGCGGAGTTGCTTGAAACCCTGGCGATTCCAGTGCTCGGCTGGCAAACGCCGACGTTGCCGCTCTTCTACACCGCGCAGGGAGGCCCGCCGGTGTCGGCGGTCGTCATCAGCGCCGCCGAGGCGGCGCGGGTCGCTCGCGCACACTGGGAGCTGAACCCGTCGGGCGGACTTGTCCTTGCCAGGCCGCCCGCTGACGGACTCGACCTGACCGATCTGATCAGCAGCGCCGTGCAGCGCGTGCGCTCTGAGGGCGTGACCGGTCAGGCGGTGACGCCGGCAGTGCTCGCGCTAATCGACGAACTCAGTGGCGGCCGCAGCGTGGCGGTAAACAGGGCGCTCATCGCCGACAATGCGGGGCTGGCCGGCGAGGTCGCCGTCGCCTACGCCGAGATGAGCTCGTAGCGGATCACGCTGACGGGCGGAAATTCATGACGCCGCCGTCGGAGTCCGCGATTGCCCGGTGCTGTGCGACAAGCAGATCCAGGTGGCTCAGGGTTTCGCCGACCGCCAGCATCCGGTTGATCAGGTCAAGGTCGCCATACGCCTTGTTTCTGGTCGTCCATGTGACGGCCTGGGCGACCTGGTAGGCCGTACTAGCGTCGGCGAGAGCGGCGAGCATGGCGGTCAGCCTGCTGTCGTGGTGGTTGAGTAGCTCGTCCACCCTGGCGTGCACGCTCGGCGCGACCGGTCCGTGCGCGGGCAGCAGGGTCATGTCCGGCATCCGGCGCACCAGAAGCAGCGACTCGATGTAGTCGCGGAGCGGCAGTTCCTTGGGCGCGGCTTCCAGGCTGATCGACGGCGTGATCTGCGGTAGCACGTGATCCCCGGCGAACAGCAGCCCGGCCGCGGGATCGGCGAATACGACGTGGCCGCGGGTGTGCCCTGGCGTCGCGACCGCCTCCAGGGTGCGGGACCCGAGGTCGTATGCGTCGCCGGAGGTAATCCACTCGTCGGGTTCCTCGTAGCCGGCCTCGCGCGGTGGTGGCTGCAGGCCGGCCTCTGCCATCTGCTCCATCAGTTCGCGCGCGCCGGCCCTGGCCAGCCGGTCGGCCTGCGGCGACGCGGCCATCGGCGTTTTGCCGAGCACCAGGTCAAGCGAGGGTTTCTCGTCGGCTCCGAGCGCGACCTTCATCCCGAAGATCCTGCGCAGGCCGATCGCCTGCGTGTAGTGGTCGCGGTGAATGTGCGTGACAAGGAACCTGCGGATATCCCCGAACCCGGCGCCGATCTTGCCGAGCGACCGCTCGAGCTGCTCCTTTGTCGCGTCGAGCATCCAGCCTGAGTCGATCATGACCAGGCCGTCTGAAGCCTCGATCGCGTAGGCATTGACGGCGCGCAGGCCGTCGAACGGCAGCGGCAATGGAATGCGGTATACGCCAGGCGCCACTGGGTGCGCGCCTTCCTCAAGCCACTGGTACCGGTCGGCAGGCACCCGATTATTCTGGCATACCGTGCAGATCAGTCAGCTGCGGCTACTCGCCGAGTGCGGCGATCGCGCGCTCCACGTTTTCGTGCGGTATCCGCTCGAGAATCGAAAGCCGGCCGTGTGATTCACGTATCTCCGAGGCGAAGCGCGCGGCCCAGCAGTTCTCCCATACAACGACCATCGCCGAGGAGTCTGGCGCGAGCGTTCTGCCAAGGTCGCGGAGTTCGGATTCGCTCAGCAGGTCGACTGGCGAGTCAGTGATCTCGCAGAAATCGTCGCCCGCGCCGTCGTCGGCGAGTTCCATGATCGAGACCGATCCGTCGACTGACGTGCTGACGAAAGCGACGTCGATTATCCGCACGGTGCCGCTGTCCTGCAGGTTAGCCAATGCGGAAGCTACCTCGCTGTCCACGTCACCGCCGTCGAACTCGATGACGGCTACGTCAACCGGTCCCATGCTGTCGGCCCTAAGCAATTCCGACATGATCAAAGCCATTGGTTACGTCCTGTGCGGTGTTCGTCACGCAGAGTCGACTTAGTCTTCATTCCCAACGACCACCGCGGCGAAGCCGCGAGCCGCGGAAAGCGGTTGAATCACGGCGTGACGTCAGGGCCTAGCGCGAGCGGGACTCATCGGTAGCGGGCTGGACGGAATCCGCCACGGGACTGATCGGATCGGCCGGGTAGCGAGTGGACAATGACACTCGCACGTCGAGGCCTCCTGGCGGCCGAGCCGCCGCGTCGAGCATGGCGCCGTGCGCGGCGGCGACGGATCGTGCGATCGCCAGGCCGAGCCCGGCTCCGCTGCCCGATCCCGTGCGGCCTTCCATCCGCCTGAACGGCTCGAACAAGGCGGGCACCAGGTCCTCGGGAATCACCCGGCCGCTGTTCGCGATGTGCAGGAACGCCATGCCGTCGTAGGTCCCCGACTCCAGGAGGACCTCGCCGCCATGAATGTTGTGCCGGACGGCATTGTCGACCAGGTTGCTGACCATCCGGTCGATCAGATGCGGATTGCCGACCGTCTCCGCCGGCCGTAGATCGGACCTGACGTGCAGGCCAAGCCGCTCGATATCGGCGGTGGCCGCGTCGACGGCGTCCTCAGCAGCCGTCGCCAGGTTGACAGGTTCGGTTCTTGCCTGGCGGCCCTGATCGCTGATCGCGAGCGTGAGCAGCGCGTCGATCATGGACTCTGCGCGGCCGAGGGAATTGCGGACCCGGATCGCCATGGACTCGAGCTGCGCGGCTGTACGGCCTGGCTTGGCGAGAGTCACGTCGATCGCCGTCCGCATCAGCGTGAGCGGCGTGCGAAGCTCATGCGACGCGTCTGCCACGAACCGGCGCTGTGCGGAGAACGCCCGGTCGAGCCGCTCCAGCATGTCGTCGAAGGTGTCAGCGAGTTCCTTGAGCTCGTCCCTGGCCCCCGATAGGGCGATCCGCTCGCCGAGGTGCTGCTCAGATGCCCGGCGGGCGGTGCCGGTAATGGCCCGCACGGGCCGCAGCACCCGGCCGGAGATGATCCAGCCCGCCCATCCCGAGACGATGGTCATCAGCCCAAGCCCGAGACAGGAGAACTGCAGCAGGTTGTGCAGCGCGCGGTGACGCTGTTTCACGGCTGCCATTTTGCTGCCCATCAGGTAGGCGCTCTCCGCGGCGCACTGGCGCCCGATCTTCGATTTCGTCGCTTGCACCCCGGGCGGCGGCGAGCGAGTGCCGGGCTTCGCCGGCGCGGACCGGGTAGCCTGCGGACTCTTGCAGAGCTTGAAGAACTCGGTCACGGGCATCGGCGGCTTCCCCGCGAAGTCCGGTGCCACCGTCAGGCTCGCCGCGACAAGGCCGTAGGTGACGCCGACGAGAACCGTACCTCCGGCCAGGAACAGGGCTGCGTAGGTCAGCGTGAGCCTGGTCCTGACCTTCTGCGGCCAGAGCCGCCGTAGCCGGCTCATGGCAGCCGGTACCCGCAGCCGACCACGGTTTCGATCCGGTCGGGCTCACCGAGCTTGCGCCGCAACCTGGCGACAGTGACAGTGACCGTCCTGGTGAACGGGTCGGCGTTCTCGTCCCAGACCCGCTCGAGCAGGTCTTCGGCGCTGACCACCCCGCCGTCGGCCACGAGCAGCTCCTCGAGCACGCCAAGTTCCTTCCTGGTCAGCGACAGTGGTCGGCCGCCCCTGCTGGCTCGCCGCCGCGCCCGGTCGAAGACCAGATCGCCGCGGACGGTGACCGGCGGCGCCGCCGGGGCCCGCCTGGCCAGGGCGCGAACCCGCGCGACCAGCTCGGCAAAGGCGAACGGCTTGGTGAGGTAGTCGTCGGCGCCGAGGTTCAGTCCGTCGACCCGGTCGTCAACTGTTGTCGCCGCGGTCAGCAGCAGGATCCGAGCCTGGGACGGCGCGGCGGCCAAGGTCGCGCAGACCGCGTCGCCGTGCACCCTCGGCAGGTCGCGGTCGAGCACGACCACGTCGTACGCGGTCATCAGCGCCTTCTCGATCCCGACCGCGCCGTCGTAAGCGACATCCGCGCCGATTCCCTGGTCGCGCAGGCCATCGGCGATGTCATCGGCCAGCTCGGCCTGGTCTTCCACAACAAGAACCCGCACCTGTCCATAGTGCAGCACCCCGGATCACAACGACATCACACGCCGCTGCTCGCAGCTCGCCCCCCAAGCGGTCGTCACCTGCGGATTCATGTCGCGCAGCTCGCCAAGCCCGGCCGCGCGCGTGACGCCGGTGTGACCGGCGGTCGCGCAGGCTACCGCTGACCGGCCCGATCCGGCCGGCAGAGGAGGAGGCAGATCCCATGAGCACACTCGCGCGCCAGCGCCGATCGCGGTCACGCCGCGCGCTCGCGCTGCTCGCGTTCCCCCTGACCGCCGCGGTAGTCGCCGCGTGCTCGTCAGGCCATTCATCCCCTCAGGTCGCTCACCTGAGTGGTCACGCCGCGCAGGCCCCAGCGTCAACCACGCTGACGCAGGCGCAGAGCGACAGAGACATGATCGACTTCGCACACTGCCTGCGGGGACACGGTGTGCAGGTGGCCGACCCGTTCCACCGGGCCGGGCACGCCGGGCTCAGTATCGTGCTCCCCGCGCAGACGAAGGCGAACCGGCCCGCGATGACTGCGTGCATGCACTTCCTCGGGCCGATCATCCAGATGAAGAACGCGGCCGCGGAAGCCGCCGTTGCCCGCGAACTGCCCGCGCTGACCAGGTACGCGCAGTGCATGCGCCAACACGACATCAACATGCTCGACCCCACAACTACCGGCCAGCTCAATCTCGGCACCGTGCCGGGGATCACCAGCAACTTCGGCCGCTACTCGCCACAGTTCAGGGCGGCCGACAGGGCATGCAAGCACCTGCTACCCGCTGGAGTTCACGACAACGGAACCGGCCCGTGAACCGCAAGTTCGCGATCCCCGGGGCGCTAGTCGCCGCGGGCCTGGCCGGGGTGGTCGCTGCGGTCGCGGTGGTCGGCGGCGCGCCCGCACCCGCGGCTGCGCCACGCGTGCGCGTGGGCACCGCAACGGTCAGGCGGACCAATCTGGCGACGAAAGTGCTCACAGCCGGGACACTTGGCTTCGCGCCCGCACGTCCGCTGACCAATCAGCTCAGCGGCACCTACACCTTCGTGCCTCACTCAGGGAAAACCCTCCGCGCCGGCCGCGTCCTGTACCGGGTCGACAACCAGCCTGTGGTCGCGATGCGCGGCCGGACGCCCGCCTGGCGGCCGATGGTACCGGGCATGACTCCAGGGCCCGACGTCACAGAACTTCAGGCCAACCTGATCACCCTTGGCTACGCCAACGGCCTGTTCTCCGCGCCGACCGGCCAGTACGACCTGCTGACCGAATACGCCGTGGAGCGATGGCAGGCCGCTGTCGGCGCCGTCGTGACCGGGCAGGTCGCGCTCGGGCAGGTCGTCTTTTCTCCGACCGCGATCCGGGTCGGCGCCCTGGACGTCGCACCAGGTCAGAGCGCGGTGCCCGGTCAGGCGCCGTACGAAGTGACGACCGCAAGGCGAATCGTATCCGTGCCGGTCAACCCCACCCTGCCGACGGTAGCCGTCGGCGACCGGGTAACGATCGTGCTGCCGTCCCTCGCCAGGATCGGCGGGCGAGTGGCCGCCATCGGCCCGCAGCCGGCGGCCGCGGGATCGACTGGGCCAGGATCGGCGCAGCCGGGCAGTCAGGCGCCGACGGCCATCACCGTAACGCCGGAGCGGCAGGGCCATACCGGGACCGGCAGCGGCGTCGCCGTTCAGGTGGCGCTGACGATCCAGTCGGTGCGGCATGTGCTCGCGGTGCCGGTGTCCGCGCTACTTGCCCTTTCCGGTGGCGGCTACGGACTCGAGGTCGTCACTGCGGCCGGTGGGCACCGGCTCATCGGAGTGACTGCAGGCATATTCGCGGGCGGCATGGTCCAGGTCAGCGGCGGCGGCCTGGAGGCTGGCGCAAAGGTGGTGGTTGCCCAGTGAGCGCGCTCTCGATGACCGACGTCACGAAGGAACACCCGGGGACGCCGTCCGTCGTCGCACTTAAGTCGGTCAGCCTGACCATCGGCCGCGGCGAGTTCGTTGCGATCGTCGGCCCGTCTGGATCGGGCAAGACCACGCTGCTTGCGATCGCGGGAACGCTTGAGCGGCCGACCGCCGGTTCGGTCGTCGTGGCAGGTGAGGCGACCGCCCGTTTGTCCGACCGCGGCTTGTCCGGGATCAGGGCCGGGCTGATCGGATTTGTATTTCAGCAGTTCTTCCTTATTCCTGCGATGTCGGCGCTGGACAACGTGGCCTGCGGGCTGCTCTACCAGGGCGTGCCGGCGGCGCGACGGCGCCGTGCCGCCGCCCAGGCGCTCGACCGGGTCGGCCTAGCGCACCGGGCAACGCACCGGCCTGGCCAGCTTTCGGGCGGCGAGTGCCAGCGGGTCGCGATCGCTCGGGCCCTGGTCGGGGACCCGGCGATCATCCTGGCCGACGAGCCGACCGGCAACCTGGACTCTGCGACCGGCGCCGGCATCGTCGCGCTGCTCGCGGGGCTCAACGGTGAGGGGGCCACGATCGTGATCGTCACGCACAACCCGGAACTTGCCGGTGCCGCACGCCGGACCATCACCTTGCGTGACGGGCGCGTCATCAACGACAGCGGGCCGGCGTGAGGCCGGCCATGGCGATCGGCCGCGCGCGCCGGCGGGCCGGCCCGGGCCAGACTCCAGGCAAGCGACCGACCACGCACCAGCCCGGGCCCACGGAGCGGTCCGCCGAGCAGCGGTCCGTCCTCCGGGCGCGTGACATCGTCCCGACCGCCACCCTCGGCATCCTGGCCCGGCCGGCCCGCGCGCTACTATCGGCGGCAGGCATTGCCCTTGGTATCGCGACGATGGTCGCCGTATTCGGGATCTCGGCCTCAAGCCGGGCGCAGCTGATCGCCCAGATCGACGCACTGGGAACGAACCTGCTGACGGTCACCCCGGGCCAGTCGATCACGGGCATGAACTTCGCGATGCCGAAGGCCGCCCCCGCGATGATTCGCAGAATCGGTCCGGTGGTCTCGGCCTCAGCGATCGGCGACGTGCACGCGGCCGTCTACCGCAACGATCACATCCCGTCCGTCAACACCAACGCGATCACGGTCTACGGCGCGGACCCGAGTCTGCTCAGGACGTTGCAGGGACATCTGGCTGGCGGCAGGTTCCTGTCCGCGGCAACCTCACGCTACCCGGCGGTCGTTCTCGGATCTGACGCGGCCACCGCGCTCGGCATCGACCGGGCCGACGGCTCCGTGCGACTGTGGCTGGGCAACCAGTGGTTCAGCGTGGTCGGGATTCTCAGGCCGCTGCCGCTCGCGCCCGAACTGAACCGCACCGCGCTGATCGGCTTTCCCGTCGCCGAGCACCTGCTGCAATCCAGCGGCAGGCCGGTTGAGGTCTATGTCCGCACCACGCCGACCAGCGTGGCGGCCGTCGAAGGCGTTCTCTCTGCGACCGCCGATCCAGCGGCGCCGCAGGATGTCTCGGTCGCCAACCCGGCGGACGCGCTGATCGCCAGGGCGGATGCCTCGGCCGCCTTCGAAAGCCTGTTCCTCGGGCTTGGCGCGGTGGCGCTGCTTGTTGGCGGCATCGGCATCGCGAACGTCATGGTCATCGCCGTACTCGAGCGACGTGGCGAGATCGGCCTGCGCCGGGCATTGGGCGCTAGCCGCTGGCACGTGGGCGTCCAGTTCGTCGCGGAGGCCGCGCTGCTCGCCGGGTCGGGAGGCGTCGCCGGCGCGATTCTCGGCGGGTTCGCGACGACCGTGTACTCGGCCACGCGCTCGTGGAGCACGGTTGTGCCGGTGCCGCTCCTGATCGCAGCGGCAGGGCTCGCGGTGGCGGTTGGCGCCGTGGCGGGGCTGTACCCGGCGCTGCGCGCGGCCAGGCTCGCGCCGGCGGAGGCGCTGAGGATGGTCTAGCCCGAGCACTGCACCGTCCTCCGCGCCTGGCTCCGAAATCCGCGCGGGATCGCGTTCCCGGCGAGAATGGAGCTATGACCGAGCGACGAGCACGGCGATGAGCCTCGATGTCGTTGTGCGCGGCATCACCATCCCGCCCGAGGAGTTGAGCTGGCGGTTCTCCCGCTCACCTGGGCCGGGCGGGCAGTCCGTGAACACGGGCGATACGCGCGCCGAATTGTCCTTCGACGTCGCGTTGACGTCGGCGCTGACGCCAACGCTCAAGCGGAGGGCGCTCGCCGCGCTCGCGGGCAGGCTGAACGACGGCATTATCACGGTCGCGGCGTCGGAGCATCGCTCCCAGTTGCGCAACAGGGAGGCCGCGGCGGCGCGGCTGGCCGAGTTGCTCACCGAGGCAACCGCGCCGCCGCCGAAGGCGCGCCGGCCAACCAAGCCAAGCCGGGCGGCCGTGCAGCGGCGGCTGGCCGATAAGCAGCGACGCTCGCAGACCAAGAGGCTCCGCCGCCCGGCAGAAGAGTAGAGCGGATTCGGTCGGCGACGACCGAGCCTGAGCAGGTTGCGGCCGAGCGCGCGTTGGTCACGGCGGGTTTCGGCCGCGGCGCGCGGTCTAGGACCGGCCATGCTGGCCCGGGCGGCGGCCGGCGCCTGGCGGCCCGGCGAACGCCTGGGCGATGGTCAGCCACTGGCCTGCGACCGGCCCGTCGGCGCGAACCGCGGTGTCGTCTCGATGGCGGCGCTGAGTGACAAGCAGGCAGAAGTCAAGCGCCGGCCCGCTGATCCGGTTCGCTGCCTGACTGGGCCCCCACGTCCACAACTGCCCGCCTGGCGCCGTCAGTTCGACCCCGACCGGCTCGGGCGGGACATCCAGTCCGTTCGCGGCAAAGCTGTAAGGCAGCGCCCGGACCCCGATGTGCGCGATATGCCGCATCCTGCCGGTGGCTTCGCGGACCTGGCCAAGCGCGTCGGCGACGTCTTGGCCGTGCGCCCAGGTCTCCATGATCCGTGCGGTCAGCGACGACGCCGCGCTCATCGGCGGGCCGAACCACGGCAACCGCATGGCCGGGTCGAGTTCCGCGAAGACCTTGATCAGGCGGCGGCGCGAGGCATCGAACCAGCCGAGCAACTCCGTGCCAGTTAGTAACCGGTAACGCTCTGCGATCAGGTCGGGGGTGAGCTCGCCGACCGTGACGGCCCGCTCCATCTCCGCGGCGAAGCCCTCGGGATCGGTCGCGGACTGGATCGCGGCGTCGTCGAAGAAGGCAAGATGGCTGAATTGGTCACCGATGGTCCAGCCGACCGCGGGTGTCGGGGTCCGCCAGCCGCCATCATCAAGATCGGCGACCATGTCCCTCAGCGCCGTGGTCTCCGCGGCGAGGTCATCGGCGAGTTCGCGCATGTCCGCGGGCATGGTCTGGCCTCCATTGGGCGGTTTGCCTAGAAGCTGTTTCCTGGTCAGCTGTCCAAGGCTTGCATGGCAAGTATGCATGGACATCGGATTTACCTGACCAGCGGTCAATCATGTGCCGAACTGTCCTGGTGCGATCATGTTTGAGCCCGGTGTGGCGGGTAGAGGCCTCTCGCCGCCGCACGGCGGGAGGGAGCGATGGAACCGAGCGGGCCAGAGCTGACGGGCGATGATTACGTCGTCAGGTACGGCCTGCGCCGATTCCGCGGAGCCTTTCTCGGGCTGCTTGTATGGACGGGATTCGCGTGCGTGGTCGCTGCGTACGCCACGGCCCCAAGCATCGCAGCCGCGATTGCCCTGGC
>Ga0126378_10004816_pt1 | contig 10379 bp, 14 predicted proteins | sample PanSoiMetPlot_23_FD_92587 | JGI IMG/M metagenome (GOLD analysis project Ga0126378, IMG submission 92587) | Tropical forest soil microbial communities from Panama - MetaG Plot_23 | ecosystem: Environmental > Terrestrial > Soil > Tropical forest > Bulk soil | place: Panama | collected 2016-02-17
AAGACGGCCGGAGCCGCCAAGCTGCTGTGCGAGCTCTTCCCTTGTGCGTTCGACGGGTGCAACGAACCTGCTACCCGATCCTCCACCAAGAGCGCGCGATGCCACGGAAGAAAAGCCTTTTGCGCAAAGCACAAGGGCGGCCGAATCCAACCCAACGCCCCTGGAGAGTGAACCCATGGCGCAACCCATCCTAGGGCTCCGAATCGACCTGCTCACCGCGACGCAGGAAGAGATCCACGACGTGCTGCGGTCGTGCGGAATCTCGACCGAAGCGCCGTGGATGGTCGGCAAGTGCCCCGCGTGCGGCCTCTCGTACGTGCTCGGCGTGAACGCGGACCAGCCGACGACGTCGCGCCTGATGTTCCACCAGGATCCATCGTGCGAACGGGCGCTCAAGTTGCCCGCTCTCGGCTTCCTGCAGTGGGCGCGCACCGAGGGGGGGCCCTCGCTCCAGCGACGCGGGGGCGATCTGGCGAAGCTGCCGCGGTGACCGACGGCACGCTCTACTCGCTCGTTCAGACGTTCAGGCTGGGGACGTGGCACGTGGTCTCACGGTGGGCCGCCGACGACGGCCAGCCGCGCACCGTGTGCGGGCGCATCTTTACGCGCGAGCAGCTCACGAAAAACGGGCGCCGCTTGTATGGGCGCGAGCTCGGCGCCGTCGATCTTTGCGGTTCGTGCAACCGACTCAAAGACCGAGACGAGGGGCCATGCAAAAGGACGAAAACCTGACCGAGGTGGTGCTTCGGTACCGCGGGTACAACGATGCGATCGCGGGCGAGAAGCGCCCGGAGAAGGCCGGCGCGGCCTATTGGGAGGGGTACAACCTCGGGAGCGAGGTCAGGCACGCGCGGCGCGGTGGTAAGCTGTGAGACGGCGCGACCTGCTGCAAGCCTTCGGAGGCATGCCCCTCGTCGCGATGATCCAGCCAGGGTGCCAGGGGCCCGACGCCGACGAGGAGGACGACATGTCGAGGGGACTACCGCCGTGGCACATGTGGGGCGTCGATCAGTCCGTCAACATCGCCTTGACGACGCCGAACCTCACGGTGCCCACGAGCCAGCTGGCGAAGGTGCATTACAAGCACCCCACGTCGTGGCGCTTCCTCTTTTTCTGCAACGTGACCCACGTGACCACGGTGGGCGCGACGGACACGGTCACCGCGTTTTTCGACCTGATCGTTGGCGTGGGACGGTCGCAGGTGAACATCCCGGCTTTCGCGACGCTGACCGGCCCGTTCGGAAACAACGGAAACGGCATGCTGTGGACGTCGGCGACGCAGCCCGTCGGCGCGGCCACCCCGGGCGCCACGCTCATCACGCCCAACATCGACACGGTGGTGGCCGAGGACATCCAGTGCAGCGCGCGCGTCTTCTTCGGGGGCAACGTGACCGACTCGCTCGCCTGCATCGTCGGCGCGTTCTTCGCGCCCGAGGTGCACGTCCGGCCGGACTGGTTCGTGCACGACTTCCAAGGCGACGAGCAACAGGGCCGATGAACCCCGCACACTGGCCGTGGTGGTGGGACGTCCTTTGCGGGGCGGTCGCCGGGTTCGTGGTGGGGTGCGTTGTGACCACGCGGATCGCCGTCACGGCCATCCGGAACATGGGCGCGAACCGACGCAACGCGGAAGCCGGCGCGCGCGTAGAATCGAAGCCATGAGCAAACGCAAGATGCCCGCGGCGCTCGCGCGCTACTGGAAAACGCACAAGCGCAAGGGGTCGAAGACGACCACGAAACGGCGCCGGCGCGCGAGCGGGCACACGGCGCACGCCCACAAGGCCCACCACAGGCGTTGCAGCCACGGCGACGCGCAGCAGGTCGTCACCGGGGTCCGGGGCGTCCTGTGGTGCGGCCAGTGCGGCGCGCTGTGCGACGGGCAGCGCTGGCACCGCCCGCACCGCTAGGCGTACGCTGGCCGCATGGCCAATCTGCTGACCGTGGAGCACGTGAGCGCCGGCGAGCACGTGCAGCTCGCCACACTGAACGAACCGTTACGCACGGTGGTGATGCCGTACGGAAAACGGAGGGTGTTCGGTGTGAACGCGCCGGCCGGGTCGCACTTCGACCTGAAAACGTCCGGCGGACCGCTGGCCGTGGTGACGTCGCCGACGGTCCTCCGCGGGCACTTGTCGGTGCTGGCGAGCACGGTCGTCGGCCCGGGGCAGTCGGTGCAGCTCGAAACGCCCATGGGCACCCTCGCGGCGGTCGGGTGGGACCCCGAGCTCGCCGGCGACGAGCTCACGGAGGACGGCGACCCGGTCGACCCGATCGCCGAGCTCGCCGGCGGCGGAGAGCTGTCCCCCCCGACGCGGCCGTGATCTTCCTCTCGGTCTCGCTCTACGCGCTCGCGAAAGAGCACGGCGCGCGGGTCGCCAAGCAGATCTTTCGCGAGCAGCTCGAGGCGCCGGGGGCGGATTCGCTCCCGTGCGTCCGCGTGATCGCTCGCCTGCGCGAGGCGGGCGACCTCAAGCTGTTTCCGGACTTCGGCGGGAGCGCCGTCGCGAAGATGCGATCGCGCGCCGCGGCCGCGGCGCACGAGAGCGGGTGCGACGTATGGATCTCGTGCGACGACGACGTAGAGGCGCCGTGGGACGTGCTGCGCGATCTGATCGAAGCCGTCGCCGGCGCCGAGCCCGCGGTGTGCCTGGCGCCCTACTGGGGACGGGGGGCAGACGTGGTGATGATCGCCGTCGAGCCGAACGCCGTCTCCGCCGTGCGGGGTCTCCCCTCGGGCGGCCGCACCGTGAAGTGCCTCGCCGGCGGGTTCGGGCTTGTGGCGATCAACCGCGCCGCGCTCGAGCAGGCGATCGCCGCGCACCCTGAGCTGCTTTACCTGGACGACGACGGCAAGGAGAAGTGCGCGCTTTTCTCCGAGGTCATCGCGCGCCGGCGCTGGTGGGGCGAGGATCTCTCGTTCTTCCGTCGCCTGCCGCCGGCGACGCGCGTGGAATGCCTGATCGCCGGCGCGACGTCGCACGACGGGCAGGTGCTCGACGTCGCGCACATCGCGACGCTCCCGTGCATGCATCTGCCCGACTGGGGCCCCGCGCCCGTGCCCGAGGTCGTGCACGTCGAGGCGACGCCGGCGACGCCTCCGAACGCGGGCGACCTCAGCATGCTGCCCGTGCCCGCGGACGTCGTCGCGGCGGCGAAGTCACTGCCCCCGCCGGCGAGCGAGGAGGACCGACACCCGTTCGGGCCCGAGCCGCCGACGGGGCGCTAACTAGATAGCGGGCATGAAGGCGCGGTAAGCGCCGCTGGTGTAGACGCTCCACGCTTTCCAGTCGGTTCCGCCGTTCGAGATCTGGAGCGCCGCGCTCGCGTTGTACGCCGGGTCGGTCAGCTTGGCCGCGTCGAAGTCGGGATGCGCGAGCACGTTCACTTGCCAGAGGCCGAGGGACCATTCCGCCGACGTGCCCGCGGGCAAGTCGGTGCGGCCGCGTGTGTCGTTGACGGCCGCGGGATTGCCGCCGCTCTCGGCCATCGCGACGGCGGCCGCGGTGATCGGGTCGGCAAAGCCCGTTTGCGTCGCGAGCGCGCGCAGCTGCTCGAGCGTGAGGCGACCGGCGGGCCGCTTCGGGAGCATGCTCACCGCGACGGCTTGCGCGGGGCGCAGCACGATGAAAAGGAGGACGAGCGAGACGAGGTCCCACCCGGGGCGACGGACGTGCACGTCACGAAAGTCCGGCGAGGTACGGCCGCAGCTTCGCCATGGTGAGCGGCCCGGCGATGCCGTCCGCGGCGAGCCCGTTCGTGGTCTGGAAGGCTTTGATCGCGGCGACGGACTTCGGGCCGATCTTGCCGTCGACGGTGAGGGGGGGCATGGCGCCCGCGATGTTGAGCGCGCTTTGGACTTGCGCACTCGACAAGGGCGGCGCGTCGGCGGATTGCGTCGGCGCGAACACCGCGGGCACTGCGAGGGGCGCCGAGCTCGTCGCCGGCGCCGGCGACGTCGCGCCCGACAGGAACGGCCGCAGCTGGACTTGGGTGAGCGGGCCCGCCATGCCGTCTTGGGTCAGCCCGTGCTCGTGCTGGAAGGCGATGACGGCCGCGCGCGTGAGCGGCCCGTACTTGCCGTCCGGCGTGAGCGGGGGCGCGGCACCCGCGGCATTCAGGGCCGTTTGGATCTGCGCCGTCGACATGCCGCCGGCGGGGGGGGAGTACACGGGCACGTAGGGCGCGGCCGCGGTGGTGGGCACGCTGCGCGGGAGCGAGACCGGGATGACGGTCGCGCTCGTCGTCGGCGCCGGCGCGCCGGTCAAGTACGGCTGCAGCTGCGCTTGGGTGAGGGGGCCGGCCTTCCCGTCGACGGTCAGCCCGTGGGCACGCTGGAAGCTGCTCACCGCGGCCGCGGTGGCGGGCCCGTACTTGCCGTCTACGGCCAGGGCGGGAGACGCGCCCGCGGCGTTCAGGGCCGTTTGGATCTGGCTCGTCGACATGCCGCCGGCGGGGGGGGAGTAGACGGGCGTGAATCCCGCCGGCGCAGGCGAGACGGTGCGCACGGCCGCGGGCACGTACGGCGGGGGCATCGGGGGCGGGAGGTTCGGGGCCGGCGCGGGCGCGGGGGCGGACGACGTGACCGGCGCCGGCGCTCGAGCGGCGGGGGCGGCTCCGGCCCGGACGCGCCACGCGGTGACGCCCTTGACCCCGCCGGCGACGATCTCGGCGCGGTAGGTGATCCATCGGCCGTCGGTGTTCTCCTGGACGTAGGCCCCCTCGCCGCGTTGCCAGAGCTGCCCGAGCAGCTGCTGTGCTCGAGCGACGACGCCAGGCGGGGGCGGCACGTCGTATTCCCACCCGGCCGGGAAGGGCGGCAGGTCGGTCGGCACGGCTTGCGGCCAGGGGGCCGGCCGGGTCGGGTCGCCCGCCGGCGGCACGGGCATCGACGGGACGTAGGTCCCTCCCCCCCCGCCGTCGGGCCGCTCGCCTCGGAAGAGGAGCGCGAGCAAGAACATTTTGCCGAGCATCGTGGAAAGCATCACTTCCCTCCGTTTCCGTGCGGCGCGCCGTTCGTGCCCGGGCCCTTCATCGCCGCGCCCTGCAGGAATTGCGCGGCCATCTGCGCGAGCAGCTGCGCTTGCCCGCCTTCGGCGCCGGGTTCTTCGCCCTCGCCGGCGGCCGCAACGGCCTGCAGGTACCGGCGTTGCATCGAGTCGATCAGCGTTTGCATCTTGTCGAGCCGCACCGTTTGGACGTTGGCGATCTCGACGATCTTGTTGAACGCGACCTCAACGAACGCGAACGATCGCTCGCTGCTCGAGCGGTGCGCGTCGGCGAGCAGGCGCGCGAACGTTTCGATCTGCGAGTCGCCCTGCATGGGCACGGTGGGATCGTCCGGGTCGCCGCCCTCGTCGTTGGCGGGCGCCGCCTCGGCCGCGGCCGCGCGCTGCTCGTCGTCGGTCGCGCGGATCGTGCCCCCCGCCGCGTCGAGCGCCTCGACGAGACGCGGGTGGAACGCGTCGATCGAGTCCGCGATTTGATTCCACGACTGCCCCGGCCCGAGGGACATTTCTCGGGGCGGCTCGCCGGTCACGTGGACGCGGACCTTCACGGGCCGCGGCTGCTTCATCAAAAAGCGCCGCGTGGCTGATGTGGCTCCAGGCATGGCCCCTACCGTTGGCTAATGTGCATGCACGCCGCGCGGAACTCCGCGGGTGTCGTCGCGACGCAAGGCTTGCGCTCGAGCGCCTTTTGCATGCCCGCTTTCGCGGCCGCGTCGGCGGCGAGTGTGGCCATGATCGCCGCGCGGTTCGCGGGAGCTTGCGGCCCGAGACCTAGCGTGATCGCGTGCGCCGCTTGCGCCTTCGGGTCGATGTGCGGCGGGGGCGGGTGCGCGACGAGTCCCGAGCGCAGCGCCATCGCCGTATCGAACCCCTTGCGCTCGACGTCCTTCAACGCGTTGCGCATCGAGCTCACGTCGAAAAGCTCGGCCTTCTGCGAGAGGAGGCCGCTCCCGAGGTCGAAGCCGCGCAGCTCGCCCGAGGCGACGAGCTTGCGCGCGGCGTCGACCGCGGGCGTCTTTTGCGCGAGCTGCTTGCCGAGGTCGAGCATCTTCGATTGAAAGCCGCTGCCCACGATCTGCTCGACGCGGCGTGCTTGCTGAACGACGCCGTTGCCGAGGGCGAGGCCCTTTTTGAGGGCGTCTTGCACGCCCGCGGGTAGCGCCTGGCTCCCTACGCTGATGAGCGCATCGGCCGCGCCGGACTGTAGCGCGTGCATCAGCGCCTTTTCGGGGGGCACGCCTTCGGCGAGGCTGATGCCCGTCGTCGCGACGTTGGCGAGCTGCGCTTGCAACTTCGGGTCGACGGGCAGGAATTTCGCGAGGTCGCCGACGTGGCCTAGGAGCGCCTTGTCGAAGCGCTTGCCGTGCGCGAGGTCGAGTGCGATCGCGTCCGCCTCGTTGAGCGCCTGCTTGGCCTGCGCGGGGAGGGGGAGCGCGTCGATTACTCCGTGCGTGATCGCCTTGTCGATGGGCACGCCCGAGCAGATTTGTCCGACGGCGCCGACTCCCGCCATGATGGCGTTCTTCGCCATCGGCGGGAGGTTGAGCGCGTCGGCGGCCGCGCCCATCGCCATATTTCCGAGGCTCGCGATGTTCAGCTTTTCGTGCGTGACCGCCGCATGGATCCCGCTGTAGGCCATGTTCACGGCGGCCTTCGCGAGGGGGCCGCCCGGAAGCATCGAGCTCACGCCGGCGAGAAGGACTTGATCGATCGGCTGGCCGTTGGCGAGGGCAAGGCCCATTCCGATCGCAGCGCTCACCGCGGTCCCCCACCCGGGGATCACGCTGATGACCATTTGCACGTACGGCCCAACGTTCTTGAAGTCCTGAACGGCCGTTTTCAGCTGCGCGAGGAGCACGGTGTCGATGCGCTTGCCTTTGATCACGATGTCGATCGTGGCGAGCATCGGCCCGGTGGCGAGGTGGAACCCCGCGTCGAAGAACATCGCGAGGATTCCCCCGACGTAGGGGATTTTCGAGATCGCTTTGCTGATCGTGTGCTCGAGCGACACGAGGGCATCGCCCGCCTTGCCGATGGCGCGGCCCGCGACCTTGACCGCGTTGTCCATGGCCTTGCGCGCCGCCGGCGACGCCGCGTGCACGATCTCCGACGCACCGCCGGTCCCGACGGCCATCGCGACGCGCGCGAGGGAGTCGAAGAACCCGCCGACGACGTGGCCATCGCAGTGCATGCCCGCGATGGGCGTTTGCGGCCAGTCGCCGAGATCGTAGCCACACACCATGGCGAGCTCGCCGGACCCCTCGACGTCGTCGTGGTCGTGACGCGGGCAACGCTCCGCGGAGTGCCGCTCGAGGTCAGCGAGAACGGTTACCGAAGACTTTTTTTTTTGCCCTATCAGCTGCGCCGCGCGTTCGATGTTGGCGATCCCGACGACGAGGTCGCGGGTGTACTGCTCGGCCGCTCGAGCGTGCGGCGCGCCGTAGATCCCGGCGAGCCGGCGCACGGAGGACATGCCGCTCACGCGGTCGGCGATGCAGCAGAGGCGGTCGAGGTGTTCGGGGTGCCCGTAGCCTCCGAGCGCGGCGAGCTCGACGGCGCCGTCGATCGCGCCGGTGAGCGCCGTGGCCGCGAGGGGCGCGGCGTGCAGCGTGGCCATGGCGATCTCGCCGGGTTCGGCTTTGCCCTTGTGCTTCGAGAACCACGGGATGTCGACGCGCGCCTCGTACCCCTGATCGAAGCGCTTGCGCACGGCGACCTCTGGCCGGTAGACGAACGCGCCGACGTCGAAGCCGACGACCTGCGAGGCGTTGCGCGGGGGGAGCGGCGACATGCGCGGGAGCGTCGCGCCTTGAAGCGTGCGCTGCCCCGCGGTGGGCATGCCCGCGCGCTTGGATGGATCTTCGATCATGCCGTCGGACCGCAGCACCACCGCGTGCCACGTGTGCGGTCCGGACTTCTTGACGATCGCCGTCGCGCCGGGATCGGCGCCGCTGGCACGGAGGGACCCGGCGTGCCAGGGCGCGAGATCGTCGCAGTCGCCCCACCGTCGCCCGAGCACAACGCCGGCGTGGTCGAAGTGCTCTCCGCCCGGGGGCTCCGGCTTCCACTGGACCCAACCGTTTTTCAACGCGCGATCGAACGAGGGGACCGTCCCGCTCTTGACCATCGCCTCGTTCAGGCGCGTGACGGGCTCGAGTGCCGCGTTCAGAATGTGCGCGTTGACGTTGGCTTCCGGGATCGCGACGTTGATACGCATGGTCCGCGGCGCCTCAGTGGACGACGCGACCGAGGAGCATCACTTGGGCCTGGACGGTATCCGTGCCCGTGACGGCGGGAGTCAGCGTGCTTTGGAACCGGATCAAGACTCCGGGCTCCGCGGCCTTCATCGTGAGCCTGGTCCCGAACGCGCCGGCCTGGCCGACAAGCTCGATGTCGATCCCGTTGATGTCGGCGAGCTGCAGATCGGTGCCGACGAAGATGAGCGTGATCAAGCGGCCCACGGCCGTCGTCCCGGTGCGCACCGTGGACACGAGCACGCGTTCACCACGGAACGGCTTCTGCAGCGTGCCTTGGAACGTGATCACCTGCAGGCCGGCGATGAACGTATTCGTTCCGCCGTTGCCCACGAGGGGGAGCGGGATCATGCCCTCGTCCGGGTGAATGACTCCCGGCGCGAGCTGCGCGCGCCACCCGGGTTTCGGAGCGAGCCGGATCATCCGGTGCCCCCCGGGGTGCGGCGGGGGCGGTCCCGCCCCGAGCTCGTCGTACCCCATGATCTCGCCTTCGAGCTCGTCGCCCACCACTTCAAAATGTCGCGTCATCGGTCGGTCCCTTTCGCATCAGCTGTTACGCTTCGCCGTTGAGGGGGACGCGGTGCACGACGCGTTTACCTCGGCGGCTCGCCCGGGTTGGCCCCAGGGCGAGCCGCAACTTTTCAAACTTGGCTCGTGACGGTCCCTCCGCCGTACACGCCGCGGCCGCTCACCTGCGGGACGGGCCCGCCCATGAGCTCCTCGCCGCTGACCTTGCCGTCGTGGCCAAGCTGGTAGCCAGCCACCGCGGCGCCGGCCAGCGCGACGTCTTTCGCGATGCTTCCGATCCCGCCCTTGCCCGAGAGCATGTACGCGATGAGCGCGATCGTGCCCGCGCGGCCGATCATCGGGATCGTGGGCAGCGTCGGGAAATTCTTGTCGACGAAGCCGAGCGCGGCGCCGCCGAGCGCCGCGGCCATCATCGTTTTTTGCGTCACCTTCGCCGTACCGCCGACCGAGTGCGATCGGCGATGCTTGCGCCGTGGGGCGCGGGGGGACGAGACGCGGATCACCTGCGCCGGCGCCCGCATAGGCACCGCGCGCACGATGGCGCGTGAGTGAGATCGTTTGGCCATGGGTTCCCTCGGGGGTGCGTAGACCGCTGAAAAAGCGCGGCGCCTCGGGTCAAGGTACTTGCCTCCGGGGGGCGCGTGCAACCGGACCCCATTTGGGTTTTACTGGAGGCGTGCCCGAGGAAGTCGGCGACCTGCTCCCGACGTTCGTGCTCCCGAGTAGCGTCAAAGCGATTCAAGGGGCGTTGAACGGCGATTTCACCGCGGTGCGGCTCGCGCTGCAGCAGTGCGCGGACGCGGGCAAGTTCAAGGAGAACACCCCCGACTGGCTCGCGTGGCAGTCGATCAAAGGTCGCATCCTGGACTACCTCGCCGAGACCCCTTCGTGGCTGACCACCAAGGATCAGGTCGACCGGGGGCATCTACTGCAGACCGAGCTCGCGGGGTGGCACGACCGGGCCAAGGCGATGGGGTGCGACGCCGGCCCGGCGCCCCTGCTCCCGCCGCAGTCCAGCATCCCCGAGCTGTTCGGGGGCGTGAGCGTGGGCCTGCTCGCCGCGATCGCGCTGTTCCTGTGGTTCGGGGGGACCGGCGGCGGGCGCCGTTAGCCTCGCGGCTTGGCGTGGACGCCGTCGGTCACGGACCCGACGGGATTCGCGCCCGTGAGCTCGCGCACGTTGCCGAGCCGGCGAAGCACCGGCTTCTCGTACGGGAGCTTTTTCGGGGGAGCGGGGGGCGGGGGCGTAGGCTTTTCCTGGGCTGTCATGGCCCGAGGGTAGCGCGCCGCGGCCGCTGAAATCGGCCCCTCCGTTACACGGCACTGAACGGCTTGGCACGTGATCAAGCCGAGCGGTAAGTGTCACAAAACGGCAAAAGGCCGACGCGGGGGGGCACGTCAGCCTCTTGACGAGCGTGTGAGATTCCGGCTTCGCTAGAGCCGCCTACGGATCCCCTTGCCGGGGGAGCCGGAGGAGCGCTGCTCACTCGGAAAGCGTCGCTTTGCGCTGCTTTTCGCCTTCCAAACGAGAATCGCAATGTCTTCGGGCCGCACCCGACGACGAATCGGAAAGTACCCGCGCCACGGTCGC
>Ga0126378_10004817_pt1 | contig 10378 bp, 11 predicted proteins | sample PanSoiMetPlot_23_FD_92587 | JGI IMG/M metagenome (GOLD analysis project Ga0126378, IMG submission 92587) | Tropical forest soil microbial communities from Panama - MetaG Plot_23 | ecosystem: Environmental > Terrestrial > Soil > Tropical forest > Bulk soil | place: Panama | collected 2016-02-17
GCGACCGAGCATCGACGTTCTCCAAGATGTGGTCAAGACGACGGCTGGCGGGCCGCCGCCATTCTCCCAGATCAGCGACCTCGGTGACTCAGTTCAGCGGGGGGTTTCCGGCCGCGCTTCTAGACCTCCTCCATCTCCTTCTCCGCGCTGGGTCCTGCCGGCGCCCCTGCCTTGCACGCCAGAACTAACATCCCAGCTCTCGAGCGATCAGCATCCGCTGGATCTCGGAGGTCCCCTCACCGATCTCGTTGACCTTCACGTCACGCCAGTAGCGGGCGACAGGATATTCCTCGATGAAACCGTAGCCACCGTGGATCTGGACCGCCTGGTCCGCGGCTCGCTTGGAGGCCTCGGACGCGTACAGCTTGGCCATCGCGGCCAGGCGCTGGACCTCGCCAGTCGTCCGCCGGCTGTTCTGGTACGCGACCGCTGCTCGGTACGTGATGAGGCGCGCCAGTTCGACCTCGGTTGCCATGTCCGCCAGCTTGAACTGGATCGCCTGGAAAGCCGAGATCGGACGCCCGAATGCGGTCCGCTCCTTTGCGTACGTCAACGAGGCGTCGAGGCATGCCTGCGCCAGACCGACTGAGAGGGCCGCGATCGCCACCCGACCGCCGGTCAGCGTGTGCAGGAACTGTCGCAGACCCCCGCCCCGGCGACCCAGCAGGTTCTCCTGGGGCACCCGGCAGCCATCGAAAGCCAGCGGGTGGGTGTCCGAGGAATGCCAGCCCAGCTTGTGGTAGGCGGGCTGAACGACGTAGCCAGGTGTGTCCCGCGGCACCAGCAGCGCGCTGATCTCGCCCCGGGCTGCGCCTGGTCGCTTGGCGGTGACAGCTGTGATGGTCACCCCCGCCGATATATCGGTTCCCGAGTTGGTGATGAACTGCTTGGCGCCGCTGATCACCCAGCAACCGTCGTCCTGCTCAGCGCGCGTCTGGGTGGCGCCTGCATCGGACCCAGCCTGGGGCTCGGTCAAGCCGAACGCCCAGAGCTTCCGGCCGGCCAGCAGGTCGGGCAACCAGCGCTCCTTCTGAGCTTTGGTGCCGAAGTCGTGAATCAGGGCCGCGCCTAGCGACACCGCCGCTTCCAGCGTGATGCCAACTCCAGCGTCGGCGCGGGAGATCTCCTCAATGGCGATGCAGTAGGAAAGGAAGTCCCCGCCCGCTCCCCCCCACTCCTCGGGGAACGGAAGCCCGAAGAGCCCCAGCTCACCCATCTGCCTGACGATCTCGTAAGGGAAACGATGCTCGCGATCGAGAGCCGGCGCGGCGGGCGCGACCACGTCCTGCGCGAACTCGCGACAGAGCTCGCGGACAGCGCTCTGCTCTTCTGTCAGCTCAAAGTCCAACGGTCAGTCAATCGTACGGAGCCGCGGTGCGAGTGCCGCCAGATGGTCACCTCGATCTCGACACAGCGCCGCATCACTCCGAAGCAGCCCTAGTTTGGCAATACGGTGAGCTTCAGAGCCCAGCTGGCGCCCAGGACCGCGAGCGCGGCGCCAACGAGGCCGTGCCTGAGCCGGTCCGGCACGCGGACGATCAGGTCACGGTTGACCAGCAAGGCAACAGCCAGTGCTGGAATGACAGCCAGCGTGGCGAGGAACAGCAGCGGGCCCAGCGGGTAGATGGCCACGGCCCGGGCGATGTTGCCCTCCCACATGTAAGCGAACGACCGGGTGCCGCCGCAGAAGGGGCAGGGGTGATGGGTGACGGCCAGGAACGGACATGGGAGCACGGTCGCGTGGACTGCATGGGCTGCCCAGAAGATTCGCGTGTAGACCATCCAGAGGAGCAGGCCGCCCAGCGCCAGCGCGTACCGCAGACGCGCCTCGCCGGTTGGCCTGACAACAGCGACGTGTACGCCCACGTCGCCAGTCTAGGCTTCAGCGCCTGCCGGGTCTGGAAGGGTGGTGCAGGCCCCTGGCCAGGATCTCAGCGGTAGCCGGCCGGGACCCGGCAAACCAGATGGCGGCCACCACGCCCAGGACGAGGCACGCCGCCAGCGGGGCGAGAATCAGGTAAGCAGCTGCCACTTCTTCGAGCATCTCTACAAGAGAACCTACGGGTGCCCAGAGTTGTTCGTTCCATTCCCGCGATCAAGACTTTGTAAGAAGGTCGACGATCTCACCGGTCGTCTCTGCGACGGCTACGCCCGCTGAGCGAAAGGCCTCCTCTTTGCTCCTGGCCGTTCCACGATTGCCGGAGACGATGGCACCGGCGTGGCCCATACGCTTGCCTTCCGGCGCAGTGCGGCCGGAGATGAATGCAACCGTTTTCAACCGTGTGCCTCTGCCCAGCAGCTCGGCGGCCCTTTCTTCGTCTGAGCCCCCGATCTCACCGATCACCGCCAGGTGGGTGGTCACCGCGTCCAGCTCGAAGAGCTCGATGACGTCGGCGAACGAGAGGCCGAGCACCGGGTCGCCACCGATACCGACCACCGTTGACTGTCCCAGCCCGGCCGCCGTCAGCGCCGCCATCGTTTCGTAGGTCAGCGTGCCGCTGCGGGAGACCACACCTACCGGACCAGGACTGCTGAAGCGCTGAGGGATGATTCCGATCTTGCCGGCGCCGGGTGTGAGCACTCCCGGGCAGTTGGGACCCACCAGCCTGGCCTGGGGGTAGGCCTTGAGCAAGTCCTTGACCCGGATCATGTCCTGAATGGGGATGCCCTCAGTGATGCACACGATCAGGGTGATCCCGGCAGCTGCGGCTTCCATGATCGCGTCGGCTGCGTAGGGCGCGGGGACGAAGATTCCGCTGGCGGTGGCGCCGGTCTTGCAGACGGCGTCCGCGACGGTGTCGAAGACCGGAACGTCGAGGAAGGTTGTTCCCCCTTTGCCGGGACTGACGCCCCCGACGAGCCGGGTGCCCATGAGCCGCATCTGCTCGGTGTGAAAGGACCCCTCGCGGCCCGTGATGCCCTGGACGATCACCGGAGTCTCGGCGCTCAGCAGGATGGCCATCTACCGAGTCATCTCCACGATCTTTCTGGCCGCTTCCCATCCGCTGGCACCGGGCTCGATGCCGTTCTCCTTCAGGATGGCTCGTCCCTCCTCTTCGTTAGTGCCCGAAAGGCGCACGACCAGCGGCAGCGTCATCTTCAGGTTGTTTCGGGCCTGCACCAGGCCTCTGGCAACCTCGTCCCCGCGCGTGATGCCGCCGAAGACGTTGATCAGCACTCCACGCACCCTGGGGTTCATCAGGATCACTGTCAGCGCGTTTTCGACGACCTCTGCCCGTGCACCACCGCCGATGTCGCAGAAGTTGGCCGCCCGCCCGCCCGCCCGCTGGACCATGTCCAGCGTGCCCATGCAGAGCCCGGCACCGTTGCCGATGATGCCGACCTCGCCGTCGAGTGATACATAGGTGAGATTCCGCTTTTTCGCTTCCAGCTCGTACGGGTCGCCCTCGAGCACACCGCCGTACCGCTCCTCTAGCACCCGCTGCCGCCAGCTGGCGTTCTCGTCCGTCTCCAGCTTGGCGTCCCCCGCGACCAGCTGACCCTCACCGGTCACAACCAGCGGGTTGATCTCGGCCGTGATCGCATCGTGCTGGGGGATGGCGCGGTACAGCTTTTTCATCAGCGGCACCATCGCCCGCACGTGCTCTCCCAGGCCGGCGTGGTAGACCAGCTGGTTGAGCTCGAAGTCGAGGGGCCCGCGCCAGGGATTGGGGTAGAGCCGGGCGATGGCGTCAGGCGACTCGTCGGCAACTTGCTCGATGTCCATCCCGCCCATGGCCGACAGCATCAGGATGTTGGCCCGGGCGTCGCGGTCGACGGTGAAGCCGAGATAGACCTCGCGGGCTATGTCCAGGACAACCTCGCAGTAGACGAGCGGCACCCGGTGGCCCTTGATGTCCATTCCGATGATCTGCTGAGCGGCACTGCCGGCTTCCGACGGCGTCTGGGCCAGCTTGATGCCGCCGGCTTTGCCCCTGCCGCCTACAGGCACCTGCGCCTTGACAGCGACGGGGCCGAGCTCCGCGCAGGCCAGAGCGGCCTCCTCGGGCGAGCGCGCAACTCTCCCGAGCGGGATCGGGATGCCCAGCGAGGCCAGTACTTCCTTGGCCTGATACTCGAGCAGCTTCATAGCCGGTTGAGAAGACTACTCTGCGGCGGCTTTCCTAATGAGAGCTCACCAGCTCAGGACCGAAGAGCAGACCGCACCTGAGCGGCCAAGCGATGCGTCACCCCCGCCTGTTAAGTTGAGGTTTCCGCCCACCAGCTACGTTACCCGCGGCCGATAAGGTGGCTGACGTACGGAAACCCCGGCGCCGTCAGAGCGGGATGTTTCCGTGCCAGCGCGGGGCTCGCTTGCGCTCCTTCCGGAGAGCGAGCCGAAGCGCCCGGATCAGGGCCGGACGCGTGGTTGCCGGCTCGATCACCTCATCCAGATAACCCCGCTCGGCCGCCACGTAGGGGTTGGCGAAGCGCTCGGTGTAGTCGGCCACCAACTCTGCGCGCCGCTCGGCCGGGTTTGGGGCCGCTTCGATCTGACGCCGGAAAATCACGTTGACGGCAGCATCCGGTCCCATGACAGCCACCTCTGCTGTCGGCCAGGCCACGTTGTAGTCGGCGCGGATGTGCTTGGAACACATCACGCAGTAGGCTCCGCCGTACGCCTTCCGCGTGATGACCGTGAGCTTCGGCACCGTCGCCTCACAGAACGCGTAGAGCAGCTTGGCGCCGTGGCGAATGATGCCGCCGTACTCCTGCTGGGTGCCCGGCAGGAAGCCCGGCACGTCCTCGAAGACCACGAGCGGGAGGTTGAACGCATCGCAGAAGCGGACGAAGCGGGCGCCCTTGACCGACGCATCGATGTCAAGCGAGCCCGCCATCACCTTTGGCTGGTTGGCCACGACGCCCACCGGGTGGCCGTCCAGCCGGGCGAACCCGATCACGATGTTCATCGCGTGGAACGGCTGGACCTCGAAGAAATCGCCGTCGTCCACCACCCGGCGAATCACGTCCTTCATGTCGTACGGCTCTTTCGCGCTGTCGGGGATCAGGCGGGTAAGCTCGGGATCACTCCGGTCCGCTGGATCGCTGACAGCGACCCTGGGTGGCTGGTCGCCTGAATGTTGCGGGAGGAACGAAAGCAGGCGCCGAACCTGCTCGAAGGACTCGTCCTCGGTCTGAGCGAGGAAGTGAGCGACGCCCGACTTCACGTTGTGCACCTCGGCGCCGCCCAGACTGTCGAAAGTCACCTGCTCACCGGTGGTGACCCGGATCACCTCCGGGCCGGTGATGAACATATAGCCCAGCCCGTGGACCATGAACGTGAAGTCGGTCATGGCCGGTGAGTAGACAGCGCCGCCCGTGCAGGGGCCCAGGATGAGACTGAGTTGAGGGATGACGCCGCTTGACTCGACGTTTCGCCAGAAGATCTCGGCGTAGCCCGCGAGCGAGACCACCCCTTCCTGGATGCGGGCGCCACCCGAATCGTTGATGCCGACGATGGGCACCCGGTTCCGGTACGCAAGGTCCATGACCTTACAGACCTTCTCGGCGAAGACCTCGCCCAGCGAGCCGCCAAAGGCCGCGGCATCGTGGCTGAACAGCATCAGGTCCCGGCCGGCGATCCTTGCCATCCCGGTCACGACGCCGTCGCCATACGGTCGCCGCTCGTGGAGGCCGAACTGTTGCGAGCGGTGACGAGCGAACAGGTCCAGCTCCTCGAACGAGTTGCGGTCCACCAGGCGCTGAATGCGCTCGCGGGCGGTCAGCTTGCCCTTCTCGTGCTGGCGCCGAAAGCCTTCGGCGTCGCCGTGAGCCGCCTCGTAGCGGCGCTGTCTGAGAGCATTGATGGGGTCGACTCGGCGGTTCGTCATTCGCCCCCATAAGGTAGGGCGGCCGCGGGCAGCGTGTTACGTTGGGGGCAAGTGGCGAGAGACTCACTCGGGGGTGTGGTCCTACTCGGGGTGCTGATCCTGGTGGTGGTCCTCGGCCAGCGCCTGGTAGCTGGCACATCGAGCAGTGGCCCGCTGGCCGACGCTCCGAGCCAGCTGGTTTCCCTTGCACGGGACGCGGGCGGTGTTACCGGCGTCGACCCGAACGTGCTGCTGGCGGTGAGCAAGGTGGAGTGCAACTTCGGTCGCTGCCGTAGCGGTCAGTCTGACAGCCTGGTGCCGCCCGACCTGCGCAGCCACGTCGACGTGGTCGCCCTGAAGCCCGGCGGCAGCACCGCGGTGATGCTGGGCCTCAACGAAGGCCGCCGCATAGGCGACTGGGTAAACCCCCGGCCCGTCGCCGGTGGGCAACACGCCATGGGCTTCATGCAGTTCCTGCCGACGACCTGGCGACAGGAGGTGTCAGCAGCACCAGGGCGGCCCTCCGACCCGTACAAACCCTACGACAGCATGGTCGTGGCCGGTTCCTACCTGACCCGGCTGCAGAAGGGTGCCGAAGACGGCAAACGGCGAGATCTGCATACGGCGCTGACCGTCTATGGGGGCAGCGCAGGATACGCGGACCGGGTGCTCGATCTGGTCCGGGGATAACGGTAAGCTCGGCGTATGACAGCTTGCAGACCCGTCGTGCTGTTTATCTGGCCCCGGCCCGAGGTCGGGGCGACGAGGTCCACCGGCGCAGCCTGATGTAGGGAGCCCCTCCCTTTGAGCCCTTCAGGCAAAGCTCATCGGGTCCTACCCGCCTGCCGATGCGCTGAGCAGGCTCTCGTTCCTTCGGTCGGGGTCGGGGCGCACCCGCCCCCCACCAACCCCCAACTGACTCGGAGGAACGACCCATGGAACAGACCCTTATCGGTCCAGACGGCTACCGCCAGGCGCTTGCAGTCCGCGACCTGACTGACGCGGCGCAGGGCCAACATGCGATGCAGCACCTTGTCCGTGAAGTGATCGCGCGCCTGCGTCACTCGTGGTGCTGCACCGTCATCGTCCAGCGCTCACATCCGGTGGTCTCGGTCGCGGAGAACTACGAACTGCTCGAGTATCCTCCAGACGCGCCGGCCCGTGACGCACGCTACACACGCTACGTCAGCTCGGACGCGGTTCTGCGTACGCACACCAGCGCCATGATCCCGAGCTTGCTGCGCTCCATCTCGGCGGCGGAATACCAGGACGTGCTCCTGGCTTGCGTCGGTCTCGTCTACCGGCGAGAGAGGATCGACCGCCAGTCAGTTGGAGAACCGCATCAGCTGGACCTCTGGCGCATCTCGAGCCATCACCTCGGCGAAGGGCAGCTGCGCCAGATGATCGAGCTGACCATGAGCGTGCTCGTGCCTGGCTGCTCGTACCGCGCCAACCGGACGTCTCATCCGTACACCACCAACGGCCTGGAGGTTGAGGTCCAGCGCGGCGACGCCTGGGTGGAGGTCGCAGAGTGCGGCCTGGCGGCGAGTAGTGTTCTGGCTCGAGCCGGACTGGCGCCTGGCAGGTACAGCGGGCTGGCGATGGGAATCGGCCTGGACCGCGCCCTGATGCTGCGCAAGGGCATCGACGACATCCGTCTGCTGCGCTCGACTGACGAGCGAGTGGCGTCCCAGATGCTCGACCTGGCGCCCTACCGCCCGGTCTCGTCGATGCCGCCGATGCGTCGGGACCTGTCTATCGCGGTCGCAGACGGCACGTCGGCCGAGGAGCTTGGGGACCGAGTGCGAGCTGCGCTGGGCCACACCGCCGAAGCGGTGGAGGCGGTCGAGATCGTCTCCCGGACGCCGGCTGAGGAGCTGTCGCCGCGGCCGGCGGCGCGGCTGGGTATAGCAACCGGCCAGTGGAATGTGCTGATCAGGTTGGTGCTGCGCCACCCGACTCGGACGCTGAGCGCCGTGGAAGCCAACCGCCTCCGGGACGAGGTCTATGCCGCGATCCACGAAGGAAGCGCATGGCAGTGGGCTTCACCGGTCCGCGGCGACCGTGGTTAGCTGATGTCGCCCGGCCGGTACTCGCCGAACACCCGCCTCAGCCGGTCACAGCACTCGCCGATCGTGGCGTAGGCGGCCAGAGATTCCTTGAGCGGGTACATCAGGTTGTCCGTGCCGCGGGCAGCCTCTTCCAGCCGGTCCAGACACCGCTCGACTGCACCGTTGTCGCGTTCGGCTCGGAGCAATCGAAGCGCGGCAACCTGCGCCTCCTGGTGCTTGGGCCCGATCTTCACGATCTCCACCTGGTCGCCCCCGTTGGTCTGAAAGCGGTTCACGCCAACGACCGCCCGCTCCCCACTCTCGACTCGCTGCTGCAGCCTGTACGCCGACTCAGCGATCCGGCGCTGCATCCAGCCCGACTCGATCACGGCCACAGCTCCCCCCCGCTCATCCACCTCGGCCATTATCCGTAGCGCCTCCTCCTCGACCTGGTCGGTCAGCGCCTCGACGTAGTACGAGCCGCCGAGGGGGTCAGCGACGGTCGCCACTCCGCTCTCGTGAGCGATGACCTGTTGAGTGCGCAGAGCCAGCTCGGCCGCCTGTTGCGAGGGCAGGCCCAACGCCTCGTCGTAGGCGTTGGTGTGCAGCGACTGGGTGCCGCCGAGCACTGCGCTCATCGCCTCCAGCGCAGTCCGTACCACGTTGTTCGGAGGCTGCTGCGCAGCCAGTGTGACACCGCCGGTCTGGGTGTGGAATCGCAGCCTCCACGAGCGCGCGTCCTGAGCGCCGAAGCGGTCGCGCGCAATGCGTGCCCACATCCGGCGGGCAGCACGAAACTTTGCCACCTCCTCGAAGAAGTCCATATGGCAGGCGAAGAAGAACGACAGCCTGGGTGCGAAGTCGTCTACCTTCAGACCTGCGGCGACAGCTGCTTCGGCGTAGGCAATTGCGTCTACCAGCGTGAACGCAACCTCTTCGGCAGCGGTCGCCCCAGCCTCGCGGATGTGGTAGCCGCTGATGGAGATCGTGTTCCAGTTCGGGAGGCCCTGGCTGCAGTATGCGAAGAGATCGGTCGTCAGCCGCATGGAGGGCTGTGGCGGGAAGATGTAGGTGCCGCGGGCGGCATATTCCTTGAGGATGTCGTTCTGCACCGTCCCGGTGATCCGCTCTGGCGGGCAGCCCTGCTGTTCTGCCACGATCTGGTAGAGGAGCAGCAGCAGGGCGGCGGTGGCATTGATCGTCATCGAGGTCGAAATGCGGTCGATGGGCAGACCTTCGAGCAAGACCTCCATGTCCCGCAGAGAGTCGATGGCGACACCGACCTTCCCAACTTCGCCGTTGGCCATGGGGTGGTCAGAGTCATAGCCGATCTGGGTCGGCAGGTCGAACGCCACCGAAAGACCGGTCTGTCCCTGTTCGAGCAGGAACCGGTAGCGCTGGTTGGACTCGGCCGCGGTGCCGAAGCCGGCGTACTGGCGCATCGTCCACAGCCTTCCGCGATACATGTCGCTGCGGATTCCGCGTGTATATGGAAACTCGCCCGGTGGCGGCTGCTCCGGCCTGGCGTCGGCCGCCCGATAGAACGGCTTGATCTCGAGCCCGCTGTCGTTCAGGACGGGTCGCTCACCGTCTGTGTCCGACATCCTCCTCCAGTTCGCTCAGTACGCCGAACGTGCTCCTTGGGTGCAGGAAGCCGATCCGGGTGCGGCCGTCGGCTCCGGGTCGTGGTTCTTTGTCGATCGTCTGGATCCCATTCGCCTCCGCACGGCGCAGGGCATCGGCGACGTCGTCCACCGCGTACGCAATGTGGTGGATGCCTTCGCCGCGCTTCGCGATGAACCGGCCGACCGGCGAGTCTTCTTCCAGCGGCTGCATGAGCTCGATCTCAGTGTCGCCGATCCGGAACGTCGCCGCCTCCATCCGGTCTGCCTCGGCTATCCAGCGATGAGCGATCTGGAGGCCGAAAACCTCCTCGTACAGCTTGATCGCCTCGTCAAGGTCCTTCACCGCGAGGCCCAGATGCGAGATACGGCGCAACATCAGGCGACCGAGAAAAGACGCGTTACACGGTTGAGGGTGGTCAGGTTGCCGACCAGGCCCTGGATCCTGAGTTTGCCTGTCAGCATCTTGCCCGCCACCTCACGCCCGGTCGCATCCAGGTAGTTCGGCATCCCCGCGAATCCGATCTTGACGTTGCTGAGCTGCATCACGGTCTCGGCGTCCGCGCGGATCGTCACGTCCCGCCCCTCCTCGAGCCCGTTTCGCACCACCAGGTGACCGCCGTCGAAGTCCAGCGTCACCGCTTCGTCGATGTCGGTGACGAAGATCCCGACCCGGGCTTTGAGGCTGTGGAAGTCCTTCAGCTTCTCCGGGCGGGAGACCACGTTGGCCTCGATGAGGCCGCCCAGCAACTGGGCAAAGGCTGACGCCTCGTTGCCGTCCGCGTAGTCGACGGGGTTGGTCACGCCTCGTCCGGCCAGGTCACGGGCACCCGGGTTGTGCACTCGGTCAGCTCCTGTGACGCCTTGGTGTAGCGGACGACCGTGGGCAGGTCGC
>Ga0126378_10004818_pt1 | contig 10378 bp, 7 predicted proteins | sample PanSoiMetPlot_23_FD_92587 | JGI IMG/M metagenome (GOLD analysis project Ga0126378, IMG submission 92587) | Tropical forest soil microbial communities from Panama - MetaG Plot_23 | ecosystem: Environmental > Terrestrial > Soil > Tropical forest > Bulk soil | place: Panama | collected 2016-02-17
GCTCGCGCCATAATCCATAAAGTCCGATGGTCCAGGCCGGCGGGACCAAGAACCAGTGGAACACGTTTACCCGGTAGTCCAGCATCATGCCGAAATGGTACGGCGTGAACGTCCCGAGCACGGCCATGATGGTGTAGAACACTGCAAAGGCCAGCACGAAGGCCGTGGCATAGCGCGGCTGAAAGAAACCGATATAGGTGCCGACCAAGCCCCACACGAAATGCACTGCGGCATGGATTGGATCGAGTCTGAAGCCGAGGGGGAAACTGTGGGGGTCGGTCTTGAAGCCGTAATAGGCATAGGACAAGAGTAGGATGCCGCCTTGGGCGAGGAAATAGACGGCGAGTCTCGAAGCCCAGACGACGAGCGGGGTCGTCGCGGCTTCGTCAGCCTGTTGCTCGGGTCCAATCGGCTCTTTGGCCTTAACCGAGGGATCTGCTGCCATAACGCACCTGTTCCCCGTTCCGACAAGCTATCCGATCAGCCCCATCGCGGTCTATCCGCCAGCTTGCGTAGCAAGGGAATTGCAGTAAGAGCCTCGTCGAGTGCCCAGCTGCGGTCTCGCGTGGTCAGCCCCACAATCAGCACCTTGCGCGCGGAGAGGATTGCATTTAACCAAGCCTTCGCTTGAACCGGCTCCCCTGCGGGGCAGGTTTAGGTGTCGAACTAAGGGGGTGTTCATGGCGCGTAATCGAATTGCGCTGGTCGGCGCGGGTCAGATCGGCGGCACGCTTGCCCATCTTGCCGGGCTCAGGGAGCTTGGCGAGATCGTGCTGTTCGACGTGGTGGACGGTGTTCCCCAGGGCAAGGCGCTCGACCTCTCCCAATCCGCACCAGTCGAAGGCTACGTCCCGAAATTCAAGGGCACCAACGAATATGCCGAGCTGAAGGATTCGGATGTCGTGATCGTCACCGCCGGGGTGCCACGCAAGCCAGGCATGAGCCGCGACGATCTTTTGGAAATCAACCTCAAAGTCATGGAGCAGGTCGGGGCCGGCTTGCGCAAATACGCACCTGAAGCCTTCGTCATTTGCGTCACCAACCCGCTCGACGCCATGGTGTGGGCGCTGCAGAAGACGAGCGGACTGCCGCGTAACAAGGTGGTCGGCATGGCCGGCGTGCTCGACGCGGCGCGCTTCCGGTACTTCCTCTCGCAGGAATTTGACGTGAGCCCGGAGGACATCCACACGCTCGTGCTTGGAGGCCATGGCGACACCATGGTCCCGCTCATCCGTTACTGCTCGGTTGCGGGTATCCCGCTAACAGATCTCGTCAAGATGCGCTGGATCACGCAGAAGCGGCTCGACGACATCGTGCAGCGGACGCGAGACGGCGGCGCCGAGATTGTCGGCTTGCTCAAGACCGGCTCGGCCTATTACGCGCCCGCTGCTGCCGCGCTTGAAATGGCAGAGTCCTATCTGAAGAACCAGAAGCGGGTGTTGCCGTGTGCCGCCTATTTGAACGGAGAGTATGGCGTGAAGGGCATCTATGCCGGAGTGCCCATCATCATCAGCGCCAAGGGCGTCGAGCGCGTGATCGAGCTCGACCTCACCTCTGCCGAGAAGGACGCCTTCATGCATTCGGTGAACTCGGTAAAGGCGCTCGTCGAATTGTGCCAGAGGATCGCGCCGAACCTCGCCACAGCCTCTTAACACCCGTTCCCATAGGCACCTCCTGTCACAAACGGCAGAACTCATCCCATGAACATTCACGAATACCAGGCCAAGGCCCTGCTCAAGGACTATGGCGCTCCGGTTGCCGACGGCCGCGTAGCCGACACGCCACAAGAGGCGGCGGCGATCGCCCGCGAGCTCGGCGGCGAAACCTTCGTCGTCAAGGCGCAGATCCACGCGGGCGGCCGAGGCAAGGGCGGCGGCATCAAGCTCGTTAAGACGCTGCAAGAATTGCACGCCGAAGCCGACCGTATGCTGGGCAAGCCGCTCATCACGCCGCAGACTGGACCGAAAGGCAGGATCGTGCGGCGGGTCTATGTGGTGAAGGACGCGACCATTGCGCGCGAGCTCTATCTTTCGCTTCTCGTCGATCGCGGCTCTGGCCGGGTCGCCTTCGTCGCCTCGACCGAGGGCGGTGTCGATATCGAAGCGGTTGCAGCCAACACGCCGGAGAAGATCGCAACCCTCACCGTCGATCCCGCCTCAGGCTTGAGCCCCTTCCACGGCCGCTTCATTGCCTCCGCGCTTAAGCTCGAAGGTCCTCTCGCCAAGCAATGCGAGAAACTCGTGGCAGGGCTCTACAAGCTCTTCGTCGAGAAGGACGCGAGCCTGATCGAAATCAACCCGCTAGTGGTGACCAAGGCGGGCAATTTGCTCTGTCTTGACGCTAAAATCGCTTTCGACGACAACGCGCTGTTCCGCCATACCGACATCACCGCCCTGCGCGACCTCGGCGAGGAGGATCCAGCTGAGGTCGAAGCCCAACGGCTTGGCCTGTCCTATGTGAAGCTCGACGGCTCGATCGGCTGTATGGTCAACGGCGCGGGGCTGGCCATGGCCACCATGGACATCATCAAGCTGCATGGCGCCGAGCCAGCCAACTTCCTCGACGTCGGCGGCGGCGCGAGCAAGGAGCGCGTGACCGAGGCGTTCAAGATCATTCTTTCCGACCCGCACGTGAAGGGCGTGCTCGTCAACATCTTCGGCGGCATCATGCGCTGTGACACCATCGCCGAGGGCATCATCGCCGCGGCACGAGAGACCAACATCGCCGTGCCGCTCGTGGTCAGGCTCGAGGGCACCAATGTCGAGCGCGGCAAGGCGCTGCTTCGGGAATCAGGGCTCGCCATCATCCCCGCCGACGACCTAGATGACGCCGCCGAGAAAGTCGTGGCGGCGGTCAAGGCCGCGGCTTGAAACTGGCAAGAGTAGTTCGTTTGTCCGATGTCCATTCTCGTCGATAAGAACACGCGCGTCATTTGCCAGGGCTTCACCGGCGCGCAAGGCACCTTCCACTCCGAGCAGGCAATCGCCTACGGCACGCGCATGGTGGGAGGCGTCACGCCGGGCAAAGGCGGCACCAGGCATCTCGGCCTGCCGGTTTTCGACACGGTGAAAGAGGCTGTCGCCGCGACCGGCGCTGACGCGAGCGCCGTTTACGTGCCGCCGCCCTTTACCGGTGACGCCATCCTCGAAGCAATCGATGCCGGCGTGCGGATCGTGGTCTGCGTCACCGAGGGTGTGCCGGTGCTCGACATGGTCAAGGTCAAACGAGCGCTGTGCGGCTCAAACACGCGGCTGATCGGACCTAATTGTCCCGGCATCATCACGCCTAACGAATGCAAGATCGGCATCATGCCGGGCCACATCCACAAGCCCGGCAAGGTCGGCATCGTCTCGCGCTCGGGCACGCTGAGCTACGAGGCTGTGGGCCAGACGACCGCCGCTGGCCTCGGCCAGACCACGGTCATTGGCGTCGGTGGCGATCCGGTGCACGGCACGAGCTTCGTCGATGCGCTTGCGCTGTTCCTCGAGGACGACGCGACCGAGGCCATCATCATGATCGGCGAGATCGGCGGCAGCGCCGAGGAGGAGGCCGCAGCCTTTCTTTCGGACGCCAGCAGCAACAAGCCAGTGGTCGGATTTGTCGCAGGTTCGAGCGCCCCACCCGGCCGGCGCATGGGCCACGCAGGCGCTGTCATCTCAGGCGGCAAGGGCGACGCGAAGCACAAAATTGAGGCAATGCGAGGCGCAGGGATTGTGGTGGCAAACTCTCCCGCGGCCCTTGGAACGACCCTTGCACGGGTATTACATGGAAGCTGAGGCGGGCGCCTAAAGCTCGCCTTTTTTGCCCTTCACGCCGGTGGCCCCAAGACCGGCAGGTGACCGAATGACAAGACATGAAATGAACGACGTATTTGCCCGCACGTCGTTCCTGCAAGGCGCCAACGCCAGCTACCTCGCCGAGCTTTACACCGAGTACCAGGAGAACCCCTCGTCGCTGGATCCCGAGTGGCGCGAGTTTTTTGCGAGCCTCGACGATGATGCACATAGCGTGTTCGCTGAGGCGCGCGGACCATCATGGGCGCCCACGAACGGCCGAGCCGTTCCGCTGCCGGCACTGCCCTTAGGCGCGATCAGTGAGCAACAGGCGATCGCTGCCGCCCGCGACTCTTTGGGTCTGCGCATGCTCATCCGGGCCTATCGCACACGCGGCCACCTCGCTGCCAAGCTCGATCCACTCGAGCTTGTCGCCCGCCGCGAGCACCAGGAGCTCAAGCCGAAGACCTACGGCTTCACCAAGTCCGACTACGACCGGCCGATCTATATCGGCGGCGCGCTCGGGATGGAATTCGCTACGCTGCGCCAGGTGCTCGAGATCCTGAAGCGCACCTATTGCGGCTCCATCGGTGCCGAGTACATGCACATCTCGGACCCTGAGCAGAGGGCTTGGATCGAGGAGCGCATCGAAGGCCAGGGCATCAGTTTCACTCAGCGCGGCAAGCAGGCGATCTTGAAGAAGCTCATCGAGGCCGAGACCTTCGAGCGCTTCCTCAACATGAAATATACCGGCACAAAGCGTTTCGGGTTGGACGGCGGCGAGTCGATGGTGCCGGCGCTCGAGCAGATCATCAAGCGTGGTGGTCAGCTTGACCTCACTGAGATCGTGATCGGCATGCCCCATCGCGGACGTCTCAATGTTCTTGCCAATGTTATGAGCAAGCCGTACCGGGCGATCTTCAACGAGTTCAAGGGTGGCTCGGCCTATCCCGATGAGGTCGAGGGTTCGGGCGACGTGAAATACCACTTGGGCACCTCATCGGATCGCGAATTTGATGACAACCGCGTGCATCTGTCGCTCACCGCCAACCCGTCGCATCTTGAAATCGTCGATCCCGTCGTGCTCGGTAAGGTGAGGGCGAAGCAGGATCAGCGCAAAGACGAACAGCGTAAGGAAGTTCTGCCGCTCCTGCTGCATGGCGACGCGGCCTTCGCCGGACAAGGTGTGGTCGCCGAATGTTTGAGCCTGTCGGGCTTGCGCGGCCATCGCACCGGCGGCTCAATACATTTCATCGTCAACAATCAAATCGGGTTCACCACAGCGCCACGCTTCGCCCGATCCTCGCCCTACCCGTCCGACGTCGCCAAGATGATCGATGCGCCGATCTTCCACGTGAACGGGGACGACCCCGAGGCCGTGGTCTATGTCGCCAAAATTGCCACCGAGTTCCGCCAGATCTTTAGCAAGCCTGTCGTCATCGACATGTTCTGCTATCGCCGCCATGGCCACAACGAGGCGGACGAGCCGGCCTTCACCCAGCCCTTGATGTATCAGCGCATCGCCGAGCATCCGAGCGTGGTGGAGGTCTATTCAAAGCGTCTGGTCGAAGAGGGTCTGTTCAGCCGCACCGAGATCGACCGCATGCAGGCGGAGTTCCGTGCCCATCTCGAAGAGGAATTCGCCGCGAGCGACTCCTATCGGCCAAACCAGGCCGACTGGCTCGACGGCAAATGGTCTGGTATCGGCCATGCCGAGGAAGGCGCCCGCCGCGGTGTGACCGGTGTCGATCTCAATTTTCTGACCGAGGTCGGCCGCAAGATGACGACCATCCCGAAGAACTTTCATCCCCATAAGACGGTGGCACGCATCATCGCCAGCCGCCGGAGGATGATTGAGGATGGCCGAGGCATTGATTGGGCGACGGCGGAGTCGCTCGCCTTCGGCGCGCTCCTCGTCGAGGGCTATACCGTGCGGCTATCGGGACAAGATTCGGAGCGCGGTACTTTTTCCCAGCGGCACGCCGTGTTGATGGATCAGTTGAACGAGAAGAAATACACGCCGCTCAAGCACATCTCCAAAGACCAGGCACGATTCGAGGTGATCAACTCCATGCTGTCCGAGGAGGCGGTGCTCGGCTTCGAATATGGTTACAGCCTCGCCGAGCCGAATGCACTCGTCATGTGGGAGGCGCAGTTCGGCGACTTCGCCAACGGCGCGCAGGTTATCATCGATCAGTTCATCTCCTCCGGCGAGCGGAAGTGGCTGCGCATGTCGGGCCTCGTGCTGCTGTTGCCGCACGGCTATGAGGGCCAGGGCCCTGAGCACTCATCGGCGCGGCTCGAGCGCTATCTCCAGCTCTGCGCCGAGGACAATTGGCAGATTGCGAATTGCACCACGCCAGCCAACTATTTCCATGTCCTGCGCCGGCAGCTCCACCGCCAGTTCCGCAAGCCTCTGGTGCTGATGACGCCGAAGTCGCTGCTCCGTCACAAGCGGGTGGTATCGAGCCTCGCGCAGCTCGGACGTGGCACGACCTTCCACCGCCTTCTGTGGGACGATGCGCAGTTCCTGCTGGACCAGCCGATCAAGCTCGTTCCTGACCCCGAGATCAGGCGGGTGGTACTCTGCTCCGGCAAGGTCTATTACGATCTCTACGAGGAGCGCGAGAAGCGCGGGATCAACGATATCTACTTGCTCAGGCTCGAGCAGCTTTATCCGTTCCCGGCCCGCGCGCTGATCCAGGAGCTTGCGCGCTTCAAGGATGCCGAGATGATCTGGTGCCAGGAGGAGTCGAGGAACATGGGCGCTTGGAGCTTCATTGAGCCCAATCTCTCCTGGGTGCTCGAGCATATCGAAGCAAAACATAAGCGGCCGCGCTATGTAGGCCGGCCCTCATCGGCAGCGACCGCGACCGGGCTCATGAGCAAGCATGTGAGCGAACTTAAGGCTTTCCTCGACGAGGCATTAGGCTAGGCCAGACAAGTACGCCATGGCGACAGAGATCCGGGTGCCGAATCTGGGAGAATCAATCGTCGAGGCGACGGTCGGCCAATGGTTCAAGCAGACCGGGGACGCGGTGTCGGCGGCAGAGCCTTTGGTTGAGCTCGAAACAGATAAGGTGACGGTCGAAGTGCCCGCCCCTGCCGCAGGTGTGCTCTCTGAGATCGTCGTCAAACAAGGAGAGACAGTTGCCGTCGGTGCTCTGCTCGGCGCCATCAGCGATGGCGAAGGCAAGGCAAAGGTGGCCAAGTCCAAGTCGGAAGCCCCTGCGCTAGTCGGCCTCGCAGCCGTTGAAGCCTCCGCTGTTGCCGAGACCGTGCCTAAGGCTGCTGCGGCCGAGCCGAAGGAGCTAGAGCGCGAGCCGGTACGCCGCGAGGAGGTGAGCGGCGACGAGATGCCACCGACCCCGGCGGCGCGTAAGCTGATTGTCGAAGCCGGTCTTAAGCCGAGCGAGGTTAAGGGCTCAGGACGTCGCGGCCAGATCCTCAAGAATGACGTCGCGAAGGCGGCTGAAGAGCTGCTCGCGCGGGAACCGAAGCCCAAGGCGCCACCTGCCCCGCGCCCGCCAGTGCCCCAGGACGATGCATCGCGCGAGGAGCGGGTGCGCATGACGCGGCTCCGCCAGACCATCGCCAAGCGCCTCAAGGAGGCGCAAGACGTCGCCGCCATGCTCACCACGTTCAATGACGTGGACATGAACGCAGTGATGCAGCTTCGGAAAGAGTATCGCGAGGCCTTCGAGAAAAGGCATGGCGTGAAGCTCGGGCTAATGGGCTTCTTCGTCAAAGCCTGCGTGCAGGCGCTGAAAGACATCCCCACGGTGAACGCCGAGATCGATGGCGAGGACATCGTCTATAAGAACTACTACCACATCGGCGTTGCCGTCGGCACTGAGCGCGGCCTCGTGGTACCAGTGCTGCGCGACGCCGACCGCATGAGCCTCGCTGAGATCGAAACGGCGATCGCCGATTTCGGCGCCCGGGCACGAACCGGCAAGCTCAGCCTTGAGGAGATGCAGGGCGGCACCTTCACCATCTCCAATGGCGGCATCTACGGCTCGCTGCTCTCGACCCCGATCCTGAATGCCCCGCAATCAGGCATCCTCGGCATGCACCGCATCGAGGAACGCGCCGTGGTGCGGGACGGGCAGATCGTAGCGAGGCCGATGATGTATCTCGCCCTCTCTTACGACCACCGCCTGGTCGACGGCAAAGAGGCTGTTACCTTCCTCGTCCACGTCAAGGAAGCGATCGAAGATCCTAAGCGCCTAGTACTCGATCTTTAAGGCTAACGAAGCGCCGGCCGGCTAACCGGTTTCTGTGCATTTATTGGACCGAGAAAAACCCCCATGAGTCTCGTCCGCATCCTCATTGGGATTTCCGCCCTCTTGCCCACCCTTACCTTGGGCTGGCGGGCACGGCGAGGAAACGCTCACGCCCGAGCAGTAGTAGAATCAGCGTTGGCATGACTTACGACCTCGTCGTCATCGGCACAGGTCCCGGCGGCTATGTCGCCGCCATTCGTGCGGCTCAGCTCGGCATGAAGGTCGCCGTGGTGGAGAAGCGCGCTACTCATGGCGGTACCTGTCTCAATGTCGGCTGCATCCCGTCGAAGGCGTTGCTGCACGCGAGCGAACGCTATGCGGAAGCCGCTGACGGCTTCGCCGGCATGGGCATCAAGGTAAGGCCCGAGCTCGACCTCGCTGCCATGCTCGCCTTCAAGGACGCTGGCGTGAAAGGCAATGTCGACGGCGTCGCCTTCCTGCTGCGCAAGCACAAGATCGATTATTTCCACGGTCGGGGCCGTATCCTTGGGCCCGGCAAGGTTGAGGTCACGTTCATCAGCGGCGAAAAGCAGTCGGTCGAAGCGAAGGCCATCGCCATAGCCACCGGCTCCAAGGTGGCTGCCCTGCCAGGCATTGCGATTGACGAGAAGCGCATCGTCTCATCGACCGGAGCCTTGTCTTTGCCGAGGGTGCCGAAGCGGCTCGTCGTCATCGGTGCGGGCTATATCGGACTAGAGCTCGGCTCGGTCTGGTCGCGGCTGGGCTCGGAGGTCACCGTGGTCGAGATGCTAGACCGCGTCGCGCCGAGCCTAGACAGCGAAGTGGCGAAGCAGCTTCAGCGTGCGCTGACCAAGCAAGGCCTTGCCTTCAGGCTTGGCACCAAGGTTGTCGGCGTCGATAGCAAGGGGGCGAGCCTCAGGCTCACGCTCGAGTCAGCCGCCGGCGGCAGGTCCGAGGAGCTTGAGACCGACATGGTGCTCGTTGCTGTCGGCCGCATTCCCAATACCGAGGGTCTCGGTTTGGCGGAGGTCGGCGTCAAGACCGACAATCGCGGGCGGATCGTCGTCGACGGGAAATTCGCGACCAACGTCCCCGGTATTTACGCCATCGGCGATGTCATCAAAGGCCTGATGCTCGCGCACAAGGCAGAGGAGGAGGGCGTCGCACTCGCCGAGATCCTAGCGGGCCAGGCCGGCCACGTGAACTACGACGTGATCCCGAGCGTCATCTATACCGCGCCCGAGGTGGCCTCGGTCGGCAAGAGCGAGGAGGAGCTGAAGGAGGCGCGCATCGACTACAAGGTCGGCAAGTTCCCCTTCACCGCCAATGGGCGCGCCAAGGTCAACCGCACCACTGAAGGCTTCGTTAAGATTCTCGCCGAGGCCGACACCGACCGCGTGCTCGGCGTGCATATTATCGGCGCCGATGCCGGTACCATGATCGCCGAGGCCGCCGTGCTGATGGAGTTCGGCGGCTCGGCCGAGGACCTGGCTCGCACCTGCCACGCGCATCCGACCCTCAACGAGGCAGTCAAGGAGGCCGCGCTCACCGTGGACAAGCGCGCAATCCATATGTGACGCGCGGGTCAGCGCCCGGAACGGCGCCTGCACCGCCGACGTTTAACGTGCGAGGAGGACGAGTTCATGGGCGAATTCGTCAAGGCGGCGAGCACGAGCGAGGTCGCTCTAGGCCAATCGCACCTCGTGGTGCTGAAGGGCAAAGAGATCGTCCTGTTCAATATCGACGGCGAGTTCTTTGCGCTCGACAATCTCTGCACGCACGAGGAAGGACCCCTTGCCGAGGGCGAGGTCCAAGGCCACGAAGTGACCTGCCCGTGGCATGGCGCGAAATTTGACATCCGGACGGGCGAGGTACTGTGCGATCCAGCCTATGAAGCTGTAGCCCGCCACAATGTGCGCGTCACCGGTACCGACATCGAGGTCGAGATCTAGCGAAGCGACCGTCCGGTGTCGGCCAGCACCGATAGGATGAGGGCGGCGAAGCCGGCAAGCTCCAACAGCGAAATGACTGCGTGGCCCCACTCCCAGCGAGCGCGGTAGGCGGTCCAGTCCGAAGGCACGGGACCGTTGACCCATTTCGCGAGCTCGACATTGACCGGATAGACGAGCACCCACCACAGAATGAGCGCGAGCGCAAATAGCAGCGCCGCTGCGAGCGCGAGCCGAAATCCTGGACGTGCATGCTCGCGCACGAAATAAGCAAGAAGCGCAAGCGCGATCACGGCGGCGACGTCGATCACAGCGCCGATCGAGCCGAACAGGTTGTAGAGCCCGCCCTGCACCGTCGAGCCGACCCACATATACTGATCCCATCCCATGCGCGAAGGGAGCTGCAGCA
>Ga0126378_10004819_pt1 | contig 10377 bp, 11 predicted proteins | sample PanSoiMetPlot_23_FD_92587 | JGI IMG/M metagenome (GOLD analysis project Ga0126378, IMG submission 92587) | Tropical forest soil microbial communities from Panama - MetaG Plot_23 | ecosystem: Environmental > Terrestrial > Soil > Tropical forest > Bulk soil | place: Panama | collected 2016-02-17
AGGGCGGTGAGCGACTGGCTCGCTACTCGTTCATCGGCTACAGGCCCCAGGAGCTCGCGCTGGGCTCGGGCGACCCTCTCCCTGTCCTGGCGGGCATCGCCGACCAGCGGCCGTCACTCGCGGGGCGATTGCCACGGTTCATCGGTGGGGCGGTCGGCTACCTCGGCTACGAGGTCGGCCGCCACTTCGAGCGGCTGCCAGCGGCCGGGGGGTCGGCGCCGCCACTCCCCGAGAGCATGTTCTTGCTGGCGGAGAACCTGGCCGTCTTCGACCACGTGACGCAGCGTCTGAAGCTGCTGACACTGCACCGGCCCGGCTCTGAGCCCGTCGACGACGCCGTCGCTCGGCTGGATGATATGGAGCTCCGCCTGCAGGCCGATCCGGCGCTGACCCCGGCGCCCACGCATCGAAACGGCAGGAGCTGGACCTCGAACGTGAGCCGTGGCCACTTTGAAAGCATGGTCGACGCTGCTCGCGAGCACATCCTCGCCGGCGACGCGTTCCAGGTGGTGCTCTCCCAGCGGTTCAGCAAGCCGCTAGCTGCGAGGCCCTTCGACGTCTACAGATGTTTGCGCGGGATCAACCCCTCCCCTTACATGTTCTTCCTCTCTCTGGGTGGCGACCGCTACGTGGTTGGGACTTCGCCCGAGATGCTGGTTCGCGTCGAGGGTGAACAAGTGGTGACGCGACCACTGGCGGGTACCCGCCGGCGGGGCGCGACAGCGCTGCAGGACCTGGCGCTGGAGCGTGAACTGCTGGCCGACGCCAAAGAGCGCGCCGAGCACGTGATGCTCGTCGACCTGGGCCGCAACGACCTCGGCCGAGTCTCGACGCCGGGCACCGTGAGCGTCGAGCGCCTGATGCAAATCGAGCGTTATTCGCATGTGATGCACATCAGCTCTACCGTCAGCGGCCGGCTGGCGGCGGGCCGGACGTCGCTGGACGCGCTCCGCGCCACCTTTCCGGCGGGCACCCTCTCGGGTGCGCCGAAGATCCGCGCGATGGAGATAATCGCCGACCTGGAACCGGACCGGCGCGGCTGCTATGGCGGCTCACTGGGCTACGTCGGGTTTGGTGGCAATCTGGACATGGCGATCACGCTCCGGACGATCGTGATCGCCGAGGGCGAGGCCTACATCCAGGCTGGCGCTGGCGTGGTTGCCGATTCCCAGCCTGCGCGGGAGTATGAGGAAACGCTCGAGAAAGCCGGTGCCATGTTTGCCGCCGTCGAGCAGGCGGAGTCGCTGACATGAACGCGCGGGTCGCGGTCGTCGACAACTACGACTCCTTCACCTACAACCTGGTGCAGTACCTGGCGGAGCTCGGTGCTGAGCCGCAGGTCTTCCGCAACGACGCCATCGGTGTCGACGAGCTGAGTGGCTACGACGCGCTCGTCGTGTCGCCCGGTCCGGGCAGGCCGGAGGACGCGGGGATCTCGGTGGCGGCGATACGAGGCCTGAGCGGGCGGCTGCCAATCCTCGGCGTCTGCCTTGGGCACCAGGCGCTGGGCTGCGCATTCGGCGCAGCGGTGGTGCGGCACCAGCCGGTGCACGGTAAGACCTCGGAAGTACACCACGACGGCGGCGCGCCTTTCGACGGGCTCCCCAACCCGTTCGAGGCCACGCGCTACCACTCGCTGGTCGTCGACGCCGGCTCCGTGCCACCGATGCTGGAGGTCTGTGCCTGGACAGAGGATGGTGTGGTGATGGGCCTGCGCCACCGCGGCCGTAACACGTTCGGGGTGCAGTTCCATCCCGAGTCGGTGCTGACGGCGGAGGGCAAGCGGTTGCTGAGCAACTTCTTAGGAGGCGGTTGATGATCGAGTTCCTGGCCAAGCTGGTCCGCCACGAAGACCTCACCGAAGAGGAGGCGTCCCGCGCCATGGAGCTGATCATGCGTGATGACGCGACACCGAGCCAGATCGCGGGCTTGATCGTGGCGCTGCGGCTCAAAGGCGAGACGCCCGATGAGATCGCCGGCATGGCTCGCACCGCCATGGCCCATGCCACGCCGATCGACCTGCCCGAGCGCCAGTTCCTGCTCGACGTGGTCGGCACCGGCGGCGACGGCTCCCACAGCTTCAACATCTCGACGCTTTCGGCGATCGTGGCGGCGGCCTGCGGCGCCCGCGTCGCCAAGCACGGCAACCGGGCGGCCTCGTCGTCCTGCGGGGCGGCCGATGTTCTCGAAGCTCTGGGTGTCAGGATCGACCTGCCGCCTGCCGGCGTGGCCGCCTGCGTCCGGGACCTCGGCATCGGCTTCCTGTTCGCACCGAGATTCCATCCCGCCTTCCGCTTCGCGGCGGTCCCGCGCCGCGAGCTTGGAGTTCGTACCGTCTTCAACGTGCTCGGACCACTCTGCAATCCAGCGGGGGCCGGCCGCCGGGCCCTCGGCGTGGCCGACCCCGGCCTGCTGCCCAAGATGGCAGACGCCCTCGTCCGCCTGGGTGTCGACAACGCGCTGGTCTTCAACTCTGCCGACCTGGACGAGCTGAGCACCACCGGCCCGTCGCAGGTCGTCGAGCTGGCGGATGGCCGGCAGCGTCAGTACGTCCTCGATCCCGCGTCGCTCGGGCTTCAGCCTGCATCTGCGGCTGACCTGCGCGGCGGCGACCCGGAGCGCAATGCTGAAATCGCCCGCGCGGTGCTCGATGGCGAGCCTGGTCCGCGCCGAGACATCGTCCTGCTCAACGCCAGCGCGGCGCTTCGGGCCGCAGGCCTGGCGGGGGACTGGCACGAAGGCCTGGACATGGCCGCCGAGGCGATCGACCGCGGGCGAGCTGCGGATCTGCTGAGCCGGTGGGTGCACGCCTCGCAGGCTGCGGTGACGGCGTGACCGCCGCGCCCGACCTGCTGCTGCGCCTGGTCGCCGAGTCCAGGGCCGAGGTGGAGGCCCGCAGGGCGGCCATGCCGGTTCAGCATCTGGAACGCATCGCGGCGGCGCTGCCGCCCGCCCGGGACTTTCGAGGCGCGCTCCGCCGTGACCGCCTTTCAGTGATCGCCGAGATGAAGGCGCGCACACCCGTCATGGGGCTGCTTAGCGACGACTACTCGCCTGGCCGCCTGGCCGGCCTGTACAGTGCCGCAGGTGCGGCTGCTCTCTCGGTCCTCTGCCAGGAGACCAGCTTCGGCGGCCGCCCCGAGCACCTGGCCGAGGCTCGCGCTGTCAGCGACCTGCCGATCATGCGCAAGGACTTCACCGTGGACGAGCATCAGGTGCTTGAGGCCCGCGCGTACGGCGCGGACGCTGTGCTGCTGATAGTGGCCGCGCTGGAGGCCTCGCGCCTACGTGCACTGCTGGGCCTGTCCCGAGAGCTTGGCATCGAGGCCGTCGTCGAGGTCCACGACGAGGCCGAGCTGGCTGGCGCAATCGAGGCGGGCGCATCTACGGTCGGCGTCAATCACCGCGACCTGACCACGTTTCGGGTGGACATCGCGTTGACCGAACGGCTGCGCCCCCTCGTCCCTCCTGACGTGGTCTACGTCGCTGAGAGCGGCATCCATAGCGCGGAGGACGCCGCCCGCATGAGGCGGGCCGGCGCTGACGCCATCCTGGTCGGCGAGGCGCTGATGCGCTCCCCCGACCCTGCAGCCAAGCTGCGTGAGCTGTCGGTTTGATCACACCCCGCCTGTATCCTCCCCCCGGAGGGAGAGGGAAGACGGAGGTCAAGATCTGTGGCATCTGCGACGCCGGTGCGGCCCGGACAGCCGCCGAAGCCGGCGCCGATCTGATCGGCTTTCATTTCTGCTCCAGCCTTCGCCGCATCACACCCGAGCAAGCAAGGGCCATCGTGGAGGCGCTGGACCGGCGCCCGCGGCTGGTGGGCGTCTTCATCGACCAGCCGGAGGCTGAAGTCGACCAGGTGGCTGAGTTCGTAGGGCTGGACGCCGTCCAGCTGCACGGTTCGGAGGCGCCAGGCTTCCGCTCCAGCCGCCCTATCGTCAAGGCGCTGAAAGTCAGGGGTGACCGCGTGCCGGATGCCGATCCGTGGCCGGACCCGATCCTGCTCGATTCCTGGTCGCCCGACCAGCGAGGCGGCACCGGCAGGACGTGGGACTGGCTGGCAGCGCGAGAGCTGCTGTCCCGTCGGCGGGTCATCCTGGCCGGCGGGCTGCATCCGGGTAACGTCGGAGAGGTGGTCCAGTCATACCGGCCGTTCGGCGTCGACGTCTCCAGCGGCGTCGAAGCCAGCGTTCGCATCAAGTCGGCCGACCGGGTGCGCGCTTTCCTGCAAGCTGTACGAGACGCAGATGTCGGTGAAAGGTAGGTTCGGTCCCTACGGGGGCCAGTACGTCCCTGAGACTCTCATGTCCGCGCTCGAGGAGCTGGAGGGCGCCTGGAACGAGGCCTGGGCGGACCCGGAGTTCCAGCTGGAGCTCAAAGCCCAGCAGCACGCCTTCGTCGGCCGCCCCACATCGCTCTACGCGGCGGAGCGCCTGACCGAGCACTTCGGCGGGGCCCGCATTCATCTGAAGCGCGAGGACCTTTGCCACACGGGAGCGCACAAGCTGAACAATGCCCTGGGCCAGGCACTGCTGGCGCGCCGCATGGGGAAACGGCGGATCATCGCCGAGACGGGTGCCGGCCAGCATGGCGTGGCGACGGCCACAGTCTGCGCCCGCGCCGGCTTCGAGTGCACCGTTTATATGGGCAGCGAAGACATGCGACGCCAGTCGGTAAATGTGCACCGGATGCGACTGCTTGGAGCCGAGGTCCGCGAGGTGACCGCCGGCAGCGCCACCTTGAAGGAGGCGATTTCGGAAGCCATCAGGGACTGGGTGACGAACGTCGGCGGGACCCACTACATCATTGGCTCAGCGGTCGGTCCCCATCCATACCCGGCTATGGTTCGCGACCTGCAGCGGGTGATCGGCGACGAGGCGCGCGACCAGTACCTGGCCGCCGAGGGCCGGCTGCCCGACGCAGTAGTTGCCTGTGTCGGAGGTGGTTCGAACGCGATCGGCATGTTCACCGCTTTCGTCGGCGACCGCGACGTCCGGCTTGTCGGAGTCGAGGCCGGCGGCGATGGCATCGGGAGCGGGCGCCACGCCGCCTCCCTGGTCGGAGGGCGGCCAGGCGTGCTTCATGGCTCCTTCTCGTACCTCATCCAGGACGCCGATGGCCAGGTGCTGGCCACGCACTCGATCTCGGCCGGGCTGGACTATCCGGGCGTAGGCCCAGAGCACGCTCTGCTGCGCGACCTGCAGCGAGCGGAGTACGTGGCCGTCAGCGACGCCGAGGCGGTGTCAGCCTTCAAGCTCTGCACGCGAATCGAGGGCATCCTGCCCGCACTCGAGCCGGCGCACGCTCTTCACCACGCTGGGACGCTGGCGCGCTCGCTCGGGCCGGATGGCCGCATCCTTGTCTGCTTGAGCGGGCGTGGGGACAAAGATATGCAGTCAGTGGCGGAGTTCGATGCGCGAGATTGAGGCGCAGCCGACCAGCCGGCTCGAGGAGCGTGTCCGCGCGAAGGGGGACATCAAGCTGATCCCCTATCTCATGGCAGGTTATCCGGATCACACGCGCTCCATCGAGCAGGGCCTGGCCTATGCGCGGGCCGGCGCGGCGGCCATCGAGGTCGGCGTCCCCTACAGTGACCCACTGGCCGATGGACCGGCGGTCCAGCGCGCTGGCCAGACGGCACTTGCCAATGGCACCACGCTTCGCAGCGCACTCGAGGTCGCCGCGGCGGTCGCGGAAAGTGGCGCACCCGTGGTCCTGATGACGTACGTCAACCCGATCATGGCTTTCGACGAGCTACGGTTTGCAGCCGAGGCGGCGCGGGTGGGGGTCGCCGGCGTCATAATCCCGGATCTGCCCGCAGAGGAGGCTGAGCCCCTGGCAGGATGGCTACGCTCAGCCGGCCTCGACACGATATTCATGGTGGCGCCGACCAGCCCTGACTCGCGAATCGCCAGCATCGCCGAGCGGAGCTCGGGCTTCGTCTACTGCGTGACCGTTAAAGGGGTCACCGGAGCTCGAACTGAGTTGGCGGCCGGCCTCTCACAGCTGCTGGGCCGGGTGCGGCAGACGACGGACCTGCCGGTGGCGGCCGGGTTCGGCATCTCTCGGCCCGAGCATGTGCGCACTCTCCGTGGTCACGCCGACGCGGCCGTCGTCGCCAGCGCGTTGCTCGACCGCATTCATCGTGGTGAAGACCCCGTCGAGCTTGCGCGGGAGCTGCTGTCGGCGTGCCGGTGAGGGGCATCCGCGGCGCTATCACCGCCGACGCCAACGACACAGAGGCCATTGTGGACGCGACCGAGCGGCTGCTCCGCGAGCTGGTCAGCCTGAACCAGCTCGACGTCGAAGAGATCGCACTGGCGTACTTCACGACCACATCCGACCTGGACGCAGAGTTCCCGGCGCTCGGGGCCCGACGTCTCGGCTGGGTGGACGTCCCGCTGCTCTGCGGCCCCGAGATGACCGTTCGCCAGCCGAACGCACGCGGCGTGCCGATGTGCATCCGCGTACTGCTGCTGTACAACACCGACCGTCCGCAGCGAGAAATGCGCCACGCCTACCTGCGCGGGGCCACCGCCATCAAGATGGATCTCGACGCCATGCGCTCACAGCTCTGGGCGCTTGTACGAGGCGAGGCGGTCGAGCCGTGATCATCGTCATGTCCCACCGGGCCACTCGAGCCGAGGTCGATGCGGTAGTCGAGCGCGTCACCGAGGTCGGTCTGCGGCCAGAGCTGTCCATCGGTGAGGATCGGGCCGTGATAGGGGTGATCGGCAGCAACGCCTACGCCTACCGCGAGGCGTTCTCTCACCTCCCGGGGATCATGCAGATCCTCCAGATCACAAAGCCGTTCAAGCTGGCCAGCCGGGAGTTCCAGCCTCGGGGCACGGTGGTGAACGTGGGGGGCGTGGCAATCGGGGGAGAGGAGGTCGTGGTCATGGCCGGCCCGTGCTCCGTCGAGGACGAGGCGATGCTGATCGAGACGGCTCGTCACGTCGCGTCGGAGGGTGCGCGGATGCTGCGCGGCGGCGCCTTCAAGCCGCGCACCTCGCCCTACAGCTTCCAGGGCCTTGGAGAAGCCGGCCTTCGTATGCTGGCGACCGCGCGCGAGGAAACCGGGCTGCGCGTGGTCAGCGAGGTGGTGACGCCCGCCGACGTGGAGCTGGTGGCCCGCTATGTGGACATGCTTCAGGTGGGCACGCGGAACATGCAGAACTACGCGCTGCTCCAGGAGGTTGGCGGCTCGGGCAGGCCGGTCCTGCTCAAAAGAGGCATGTCCTCCACGGTCGAGGAGTGGCTGCTGGCAGCCGAGTACATCCTGAGCCGGGGCAATCGCGACGTTGTGCTCTGCGAGCGGGGCATCCGTACGTTTGAGACCTCGACCCGCTTTACGCTGGACCTCAACTCCGTACCGCTGGTCCGCGAGCTCTCCCACCTCCCGGTCGTGGTCGATCCATCGCAGGGGACCGGTCGCTGGAGCCTCGTCAGGCCGATGTCGCTGGCGGCCGTGGCGGCAGGAGCCCAGGGCCTGATCATCGAGGTCCACCCGCGCCCGGACGAGGCGCTCAGCGACGGTGGGCAGTCGCTCGACTTCGAGAACTTCGCGCGCCTGATGAAGGAGCTACGCCGCATGGTGGAGGCGATCGCCCGTCAGCCGGTCTGAGGAAGCGGAGGAAGCCCCGGTCCTTGTGACTGGAGCCACAGGCCTCGTGGGGCGAGCGCTCTGTGGGGCAATGGGGAGGGAGGGAATCCCCTTCGTCGTACTGTCCAGACGGCCCGACCGCGCCCGGAGGCTGGTGCCGGGCGCCCGGCTCTATCGCCTGTGGCAGCCGATCGAACGCGGCAGCCCGTGGGCCAGCATCGTGGAGAAGGCAAGGGCGATCGTTCACCTGGCCAGCCCGCTGACCGGCCCAGGGCGCTGGAACCATTCGCACCGCCAGGAGTTGTACGAGGGCTGCGTGGTCGGAACAAGATGCGTCGTGTCTGCTCTCGCGCAGGCGCGCTCCCGGCCGGAAGTCCTGGTATGCGCTTCGAGCGCGGCTTTCTATGCTCGGGATGCGACTGGACAATGCCTCTCCGCCGAAGATGACGGCCTTGCGGGCGACGACTTTCTCGCGCGCCTGGTTGCTGACTGGGAAGCTGCGGCCCTGCATGCGGAGCAGTTCGGGGTGCGAGTTGTCACGCTGAGGAGCGGGCTTGTGCTCGGCTTGCAGGGCGCGCTGCCGCGGCTGCGGCGGGCGGCCCGACTCGGGTTGGGGGGTGCGCTTCCGCCCGGAACGCAGCGACAGCCGTGGGTGCACGTGGACGATGTCGTGGGTCTGGTGATGCAAGCGCTGCGCGATGGCCGAGTCGCAGGTGCGCTGAACGTGGTGGCCCCGCATTCGGTGACCTGCGCCGAATTCATGAGGGCGGTCCGGGCGCTGAGCCAGATGGTCGGGGGAGTGCCGCAGCCGAAGTGGTGGCTGCGCAGCCGGCTGGGCGCCGGAGCGGTCATGGTCACGAACGGGAGGGGCGCGGTGCCAACACGTGCGCTGGAGCTGGGCTACGAGTTCCGACAACCACGGCTCCATCCGGCTCTCCAGCACACGCTGGGGCCGCCGGAAGCCGGTGATGGGTCAGTGAGTATCACCGCTTAGGTGGACCGAGTGCCGGCAGAACGCCCTCTCGAGGGCGCCCGATTGGGCCGTTTTCCAGCACTTGGTTCACTTACGCCACAGCCGCGGACACCCACTGGTGTGTCACTGCCGGGCGGGCTCGATCCGGAAGACGGGGTGGTCGGGGGCGATGCGTCGCAGCTCCTCGTCGGTCGCCTCAGGTCCGACCCCACCGAAGAACACCCCGACCTCGAACCGCCACTTGCGGAGGTAGGCCCTGAGGATGGGCGGCCTCGCATCGTCTGAGATCTCGGCAGCGCGGAAGTTCTCGGACCGGCGGCCGACAAGGAGTCGTCCCTCCCCAGTCGCCCGCAGGTTGCGCACCCACTGCGTGTGGCCCCGCGGCGCGACCAGATATCTCTGACCCTCCAGGATCAGCAGGTTGACAGGCGTGCTCCGCCACTCTCCGGTCCGGCGACCCTGTACAGCAAGGATGCGCGACCCGTACACGCTGATCCCCAGGCGGGTGAGCAGGGCGACTCCGCGGTTGAAGACGTTCTTCGTGAACCAGTCTGGTCGTTGGTAGTGAGGCATGCGGTAAGTAAGCCTGACGCAGGCAGACCGACGCTCCCTCGCGCCTGGCAGCCGCCGAATGTGCGCAGGCAAATGTGCGATGCTCGCTGCCATGGCGAGACGTTCGGACGGCGAGGCTTCGACGGCCGTCTACATCGAGTCGGGCTCCAAGCGCGTCTTCGCCTGTGCCCTGGAGTGGCCGGGCTGGTGTCGGTCCGGCAAGAACGAGGCACAGGCCCTGGAGGCGCTCGCCGCCGCGGCGCAGCGCTACGCAGTCGTGGCGGCGGCGGCAGGCCTGCCGTTCCCGACCCGCACGAGCATCACGTTCGACGTGGTGGAACGCCTGCCGGGCTCGGCCAGTACAGACTTCGGTGCACCCGGTGAGATCGCGTCGCGGGACACGCAGCCCTTGATGGCAGACGAGGCAGGGCGCCTCGCGGAGCTGGTGGCAGCTTCGTGGAGGTCTTCGATCAAGTCGTCGGCGGAGCTCCGGCTGAGCTCCGCAAGGGCCCGCGCGGCGGCGGTCGAGACCGCGACGCCATCGTCGCCCACGTCCTCGGCGCCGAGGCGTCCTACGCGCGCAAGCTCGGGATCCGTCTACCTCCGCCCCCGCCGGAAGACCCGGCCGCCGTCACGGCCCTGCGCACCGCGATCACCGAGGTCCTGGTCGCACCGTCAAACCAGGCGGCTGGTGTGGAGAGGGGCTGGCCAAAGCGCTACCTCGCCCGCCGGATCGCCTGGCATGTCCTCGATCACGCGTGGGAGATAGAAGACCGCAGCCAGGCGACCTCCTAGCCCATCCAACCTGTAGGTCGTAGAGCGTAGATCCATCGTTCCTGTCAGTTGAAGGGCGCCTCCACCAGCTCCTCCACCGCAGCCCCATCCAGCAGGCGATCTCCGCGGTCCCCACCGCTCGGTCTGACTCCATAAGGAAGCGAGCCGTGAGTTTGCGGACTGCGCGAACATAGCGGGATGCGCGTCGGCATCGTCGGCCTGGGACTAATGGGGGCCTCCTTCGCGCTCGCCCTGCGCATGGCCCGGCCAGAGCTGGAGCTGGTGGGCAGTGACACCGACCAGAACACCATGCGGCTGGCAGTCGGCCGAGGCCTCATATCAGCCACAGACGCGCGAGAGGCAGACGTGGTCGTGCTGGCCGCACCCATCCCGGCGCTCCCGGAAATCCTCTCCAGCCTCGGCGGGACGGCGGCTGTCGTCACCGACATGGCCAGCACCAAGGTTCGTGTGA
>Ga0126378_10004821_pt1 | contig 10376 bp, 10 predicted proteins | sample PanSoiMetPlot_23_FD_92587 | JGI IMG/M metagenome (GOLD analysis project Ga0126378, IMG submission 92587) | Tropical forest soil microbial communities from Panama - MetaG Plot_23 | ecosystem: Environmental > Terrestrial > Soil > Tropical forest > Bulk soil | place: Panama | collected 2016-02-17
AGGACGTCATCGGCGAATGCCTCCGTCGTGCCGCCCGTTCCACGGCTCTCGCCGTGCCCGCGCAGGTCGAGCGCGATTACCGCGTGCCGGGCCGCGAAGTACCGAAACTGCGGCGCGAAGTAGGTCCGGTCGCAGCACCACCCGTGCACGAACACAAGCGGCGGATCGCCCGATCCCGCAGCATCGTAGGCGATCTCGTCCACGTAGTGCGTCATGACGCGGGCTCCGCTACCCAGCCGGCGCGTGCGGCGACGCCCCCGCAGGCCACCGCCACGGCGACAGTGATCAACGCGCCGAGTATCAGCCCGCTGGCTTCGCCAGGACGTAGCAGATGTTGTTGCGTCCCAACCGTCACCGCGGCGATCGGCACGCCGAGTTGTGCGGCCGTCAACGCTCCGATGGCGATCGGCTGGCCGGTCAGCCGCATCGCGACGTGCGCAGCGACGGCCCCGGCGCCGAGCAGGGCGCCGAGCACGACGTATGACGGATGTCTGCCGAGGTCCCGCAAGTCCAGCGACGCACCGAGCCACACGAAGAACAGCGGTCCGAAGAAGCCCTCCGTCACCGCGAACAATTGCCTGGCGAGCCGACGGGGCTCGCCGACGGCGGCCATGGCGAGTCCGAACGAGAAACCGGCCAGCATGATCGACACGTGCGTGCGCACCGCCAGGGCGGCCAGTGCGAACAGGACGGCCAGGTTGACCCTTAGTTCTATGGCAAACTGGCGTTCCTGCGACACGCGGTGCACGCGTTTGCGGATGCCTGTGGTCTCGATGTAGCGCAGCGCGAAATACAGGGCGACTGCGCATGCCATGATCGCCAGCGCACCGAGCGCGGCGCGCCCCGCGTGCTTCGGATCGATCGCGAGCGGCAGCGCAACGATGCTGGCCGTATCCGCGATCGCAACCTGCGGCAGCATACGCAGCACCTGCGGTCCCCCCAGGTGCAGCGAGTCGATGATCGGCAGGATCAGTGCCGCCGACGACGACGCCATCAGCACGGCGTACAGCGCGGTGTGGCCGGTGCCGAAAGCGTGCGAGATCACGACGGCCAGACCGGTGGCGACCACCCCGACAGCTGCCGCGCGTGCTGCTCCGGTCACCAGGCCCGCCCGCAGCCTCTGATCTCGGATCGGCACATGGGAGCCCGCGACGAACATCACCAGCGCGAACCCGATGTTGGCAAGGAAAGTGAACGTGCTGTCACTGGGGTCAAGCACGCGCAAACCAGTCTGGCCGAGGACGATGCCGGCGCCGAGCTCCCCGAGCACCACCGGCAGGCGCAACCGCCGCGGCCACGCGAGCAGCGGACCCAGTATGCCGACCAGTGCGATCAACGCGAGCGTGGCGAAATCCATGGTCACCTCCGGTCGCGCCAGTATGTACGTGTGCCCGGCTTGCTCCTCGTCCACCACACGTCATCACCGTCACTACAAGCGATGCTGGACGCTGTGCTCGCCGGTGCGACCACCGACGCGATCCAGGACGTCGATGTGGTCGTGCGTCCAGCGCTTTCGGCGAGCGCGGTCGACGTCCTCGCCGCGGACGGGTTCCTGCTCGGTACCAGCGCGAACATCGGCTACATGTCGGGAGCGCTCAAGCACTTCTTCGACCTGGTGTATTACCCGGCACTGACCGCGAAGATCGGAGCGCCGTACGGGCTCTACGTGCACGGCAACAGTGACACAACCGGAGCGGTGCGCGCCGTCGAAGCGATCACAAAGGGTATGGGCTGGCGGCAGGTGCACGAGCACGTGCGCGTCATCGACAAGCCGGCCAAGAACGATCTCGACGCATGCTGGGACCTCGGCGCCACGGTGGCGGCGACGCTGGCCCCGTGATCGGGCAGCGCTACCCGTCCGGGCCCTGGCGCGGCTCCGGACTCTGTTCGGCAGCATCGGCCTGGGGTCGTGGCGTTTCGTTGGCCGAACGACTGCGCCGTTCTATTCCAACCTTCACAGCACCGAACAACACCCGCGCAACGACGAAAATGACCAACACGTCGGCGACCATCTGCAACATGGTCACGGTCCTGGCGAGTTCGGACACGGGCGCGATGTCACCGAAGCCCACGGTCGTAAACACGGTGAACGTGAAGTAGAGCGCATCGAGCCGCGTCATCGTTTGCGAGTAGCTGTGCCTGGCGTGATGCTCAATGAGATAGTGAGCCGATGCAAATAGAACGAGAAAGAGCGGCCCCGAACTAGCGAGAGCCTCGAACGCTCGCATCCCGGGATAAGGCGACCGCATCGTCGCGCGTATCTGTAGCACGAGTACGGTCGCCAGCACGATCAAACCTATAACGATTCCGGCGATCGGGCCGACTCCCCTGGGCCGACTGAAGGGCAGCGTAAAATAAGCGGCCACAATTAATGTCACGACGGCCAGCGATCGTACGACCGCAAATACTATCGTGCGGCGTCGGACGTCGGGCATCAGCTCTTCGAATAGGCTCCGACTCGAACCTTCGAGTGGCTGGCCCTGCCGCTCGCTTGGCATATCACCTCCTAGATACGTCCGGCCGTCGCCCGGGTCCTCGTCATGTCTTGCGCGCCGTTGCCTAGGGCGCCTCCCGGTCAAGCGCAGCGTTCAGTGCGACCGCAGCGTTAATGAGCGACAGATGTGTGAATGCTTGCGGGAAGTTTCCCAACTGCTCGCCACTGAGACCGATTTCCTCGGCGTAGAGGCCGAGGTGATTGGCGTAGGTGAGCATCTTCTCGAACGTAAGTCGAGCGTCTTCGAGGCGCCCGGCCTTCGCGAGAGCCTCTACGTACCAGAACGTGCACAGCGAGAACGTGCCCTCAGAGCCACGGAGTCCGTCCGGAGAGGCCTCGGGGTTGTAGCGATAGACGAGGCTGTCGGAGACGAGTTCCTGCTCCATGGCGCTCAGTGTCGAGGTCCACATGGGGTCATTCGGCAGGATCAGCCCGACTTGGGCCATGCGGAGCACGGAGGCGTCTAGGACGTCGGTCGAGTAGTGCTGCACGAAGGCGCCGCGTTTCTCGTTCCAGCCTCGCTCCATGATCTGGCGGTAAATCTGATCTCGCTCGATGGTCCACTGAGCCAGATGTGCCGGAAGGCCACGTTCGGTGGCGAGGCGAATCCCGCGGTCGAAGGCCGTCCATGAATTGAGGCGGCCGTAGACGAAGTCCTGCTGGCCGCCCCGGGTCTCCCAGACCCCTTCGTCGGGTCGGTCCCAATGCTCGGTAAGCCAGTCGAGGACGGTGGTGAGTTCGGTCCAGGTCCGATGGCTGACGCCGACGCCGCGTTGGCTCGCGTAGTAGATCGAGTCGAACGCCTCGCCATAGATGTCGAGTTGCAGCTGGTCGGCGGCGCCGTTGCCGATTCGCACGGGACGAGAGTCGAGATACCCGGCCAGGTGGTCGAGTGACTGCTCCTCGAGATCGGAGGAGCCGTCCACTCGATACATGATCTTCAACGGGCCCGAGCCCGAGCCGGCCTGTTCGTGTACACGATCCGAGAGCCAGCCGATGAATGCGCTGGCCTCATCGACCAAGCCGAGACCGAGCAGCGCGTAGACCGAGAAGGACGCATCGCGGATCCAGGTGTAACGGTAGTCCCAGTTGCGTTCACCACCGACCTGTTCTGGCAGCCCGGCAGTGGGCGCCGCGACCAGGGCGCCGGTCGGCGCGTAGGTGAGCAACTTCAGCGTGATAGCGGAGCGATTCACCTGCTCGCGCCAGCGCCCGCGGTAGGTGGACCTGCCGAGCCAGGTCCGCCAGAACTCCACGGTCTCGGTGAACAGCTCCCACGCTTCTTCTCGGGCCAATCGGCGTGGTGCTCCAACCGGGCCGAACTCCACCATCCCGCCGCCGATATCGCCGACCTGCAACGTTCCGCTGGCCCGCAGTATCGGCCCGTTCGGACCCGAGCGCTGCTCGATGCTGATCCTGTCGGCCAGCAGACCGGCGAGGTGCACCGTGGCCTGGGCATCGCCGGCGCGGAACACCGCACCTTCGGCGGTGACTTCCACGGTGTGTTCTGCGCGCCCGTAGTCGAAGCTGGGAGCTATCTCCATTGAAAGCGACATCTGCCCGCGCACGACCCGCAGAATGCGGACCAGGCGGTGTAACTCCGAGGATCGCGCCTCATTGGAGACCGGCATGAAGTCGATGACTTCGGCGACGCCCTCATCGGTCATGAATCGCGTGACGAGTATGGCCGTGTCCGGCAGGTAGAGCTGACGGGCGGTGTAGTTCTCGGTCGTCGGACGAATCTGGCAATACCCGCCTCGTTCCTGATCGAGCAGTGCGGCGAATACCGAGGGCGAGTCAAATCTCGGTAAACACAGCCAATCGATGCTGCCGTCGGTGGACACTAACGCCGCAGTCTGGAGATCGCCGATAAGCCCGTGGTCGGCGATCGTCGGGGTGTTTGCCATTTCTCGCTCCCATTCCCTCCGAATGCGTCCTGATACTGGTCATGTGGGTTGGTTCAGTTTCATGCTCAGCTTGACCGCCCGCACCGACGACATCCCGGCTGCGTAGAGCGCGGTTCCGATCGACAAGAGGATGAAGCCGAGTACGTGCAGCCCGGATACACCAAGCAAGATCAATCCGATGCGATCGAGCAAGAAGCCGGGTCCCATGGCTACTGCGCTCAGTGCACCACCGGCCAGCACGCTGCCGACCTTCTGTCTCGGAGGCAGACGCTGACGTCTCAAACCCGTGATCCTGGCAGGGACAGCGACGAAGTTGATCAGCATCAGCCCGAGCACTCCGCCGAGCGTGACGACGTAGAGCCAGGTCGGGCCAACTCGCGGCACGACGATGGCCGCGAAGGTCAAAAGCAGACCGAGGATGACTGCTGCCAGGGCGATAATCGGCAGATCGGCGGTAGCTCGACGCGCCGCTGGGCCGACCTTCGGCGGATCGGTATCGACAGCAAAGGCGAACACGGTGTTGCACCAGATCGCGACCAGGGTTATGCCGACCGCGATGACAGCGAGCAGAACCGTTCCCCCCCATGTGAGTTCCTGAAATGCGGCTCCACGAAGCGCGTGCCGCTTGAGGTCCCACATTACCAGCCATATCCACGCGGCCGGGACAAGTTCGATCAGCGACAGCCGCCAATTCACAAGTAGCAGCTTGATGCCACGAATCAGCAGGACGCATGCCCCCGCGGCCCAGGCGATCGGAGTGAGGAACGGTCTTGACTCGCCTAGCTGGCGGACTGCGGCCTCGATCTCCTTCCCGTCGGCGTCGGCCACTGCACGGATGAGCCGAACCAGCCGCGCGCGCCGCGACGCCGGGGCACTGACCTCGCGCGGCGCCGGTTCCGTCGATGGTGCCAGGTCGGGCGACGCAGGGGTCTCGGCGTTGTGATCAGGGCTCTGCGGCTCCGGATCGGGAGCCGTGTGCTTGTTCGCCGGCGTCGACTGCATGTGGTCACCGTTGTCGCGCATCAATGCGCTACAAGCGCCTTGAGCAGGACGATCGTCACGCCGAGTGCGAGATTGACGGCCACCGTTGCGATCGTGGCCGTGAGGTTCAGGCGCTCGAGCCGTGCGTAGCTCAAACCCTCGAGGGTCAGGGTCGCGACGCCGATGCCCACTGCGAGCCACACCGCGGTACTGCCCGTGAGAATTCCCGTGGCCCCGAGGAGAAGGCTTGTGAGCGGAAGCACCGCGGCAAGCGGAATTGCGTATTCACGCCGCGCGATCGCCATGAGCTCACTCCACGTAAGCCGGCGACGCATGTGCAGGCTCTGGCCGAGGCCGTGCGAGTAAACGTGCGCGACCCAGACGACCATGACACTGGCCGCGATGACGACGCAGAGCCGCCACAGATCGTCTTGGAACGCAGCGGCGCCGGCAGTGATCGTGGCGAGCACAATGATCGTCCCGTATACCGTGCCGGCGATTGCCTCTCCCTGGCCGACCAGGAGCGTGCCGAGCCGCCGCAAGGTGCTTCCACCGCCGGCCTGACCTTCCTGGGTGGAGCGTTCGGAGGTCATGGCAGTCGGCTCATCGATACGCGGGCACGGCCCTGGCTCGGGTCATGCGCGCGCGCTGAGAACGGCACAGGCGGGATCGGCGGACCTGCCCCCTGCTCGGAGCGCCGATCGATTGCGTCGAGTCGGGGGTGGTAGCCATCGCGTCACCTCATAGCGTTCTTGTTTCGCGTGCGAAGACGTTGGACAAACTTGTCTGCCTCCACGACCAGCGGCATGACGAGTGCGAGCCCGAGTACCGCGCCCCACTGCGGGGCGGTGAGGCTCGTCGTCAACAACCAGCGCTGCAGGAATTGGAATTGAGTCGACAGAATTACGATCAGACCGCCTGCGGCGAGGAACCCGGTAAAGCGCAGGAGCGGCTGGGTGAACGCCGGGAGCTTGTCATGGCGCATCACGAAGCCCGACAGAAGGGTACTGATCCCCATAACGCAGAAGGTCATTGTCATTGCGATCGAGGCGTGGTGAATGCTCGGGTTGTCGGGGCCCCATTCGAGAGGGATCGTCGAGATGATGCCGAGTAGCAGGCCGTAGAGCACCCACCGCGGGCCGGTGTGCCGGTTGAATATCGGCACCTTCGGATCGCGTGGTTTGTCCTGCATGACACTCGGGTCGGCGACGTCGGTCATGATGGCGATGACCGGGAAAATCGAGACGAAGAAGTTCAAGAAGATGACCATCATCGGCTGCAGGGCGACGCCCTGATTGATGCCGAAGATCGCAGCGATCAAGAACAACGATACGAGCCCGAACAGCTGGCTCATCTGGTAGCGGATATACGCCGTGATCTTGTGATAGATATCGCGGCCCAGTCCGACCGCGTGTACCAGGGTCGCGAAGTTGTCATCTGTGAGGACCATCTTTGCGGCCTGTTTGGATACCTCGCTGCCGCTTCCCATGGCGACACCGATGTCCGCCTTCTTCAGCGCCGCAGCGTCATTCACGGCGTCGCCGGTCATGGCAACGACGAAGCCTTCCTCCTGCATCACCGTTGCGAGGCGCAGCTTGTCCTCCGGGGCGACACGGCCGAACACGTGTAGCTCGGGCAGCTCGCGCTTGAGCTCGTCATCGGACGTGCGGGCGAACTCCGGACCGCTGATCACGCCCGGTCCCAGGCCGAGCTGCTTGGCGATCGCCTGTGCCGTGATGGCATGGTCGCCGGTGATCATGCGTACGTCGATGCCGGCTCCGAGGGCATCGTTGACGGCCGCCTTCGCTTCGGGGCGGAGCGGGTCGATGATGCCGACCACTCCGGCGAAGATCAGGTCGCTGACCTGAGCCGGAGGGTCGGCCTTGACATTGGCCAGGCGGTCGAGGTCGATACGACGGAAGGCGAGCCCGAGCACGCGAAGGCCTTGCTCCGACAACTCGCGGTTGGCATTGAGCAACTCATCACGGACGTCCGACAGCGCCACGCGTGAGCCGTTCCACAGTGCCTCCGTGCTCAGGTCCAGCACGACGTCAGGCGCACCCTTCACCAGCTCGATGAGCTGCTCATCCGGCGGTTCACCGAGCTGATGGAACGTCGCCATGTACTTGTACACGGAGTCGAAGGGGACTTCGGCGAGCCGCGGCATCGAGCGCCTGGTCAGCTCCGCGTCGACACCCAGCTTGGCGGCCAGCACGACCAGTGCCGCCTCGGTCGGATCGCCGACCACGGCACCGTCATCGCTGACGGTGGCGTCGCTCGCGAGGACCAGCGCCATGGCCAGCGGGGTGAAGTCGGGTGTCGCCTCGCCGGCGGCGCCCGTCACGCTGCCTTGCTTGGCGTAGCCGCCGCCGGACACGTTGAACCATTCGCCGCCGAAGAACATCTTCGTCACGGTCATCTGATTGAGCGTCAGCGTCCCGGTCTTGTCGGTGTTGATCGCACTCGTGGAGCCGAGGGTCTCCACGTCGGTCAGGTTGCGCACGATGGCTTTTGCCGCCGCCAGCTGCCGCGCGCCGTACGAGAGCATGCCCTGGACGAACGTGGGTAAACCTGTCGGGATCGCGGAGATGGCCATCGCAACGCCGACGAGCAGCAAGTCTTTGAAGGCCAGGCCGCGGGCGAGTCCCGCGATGACCACGACGGCGAGGGCTCCCCACGCGACGATGCCGAGCCACTTGGTAAGCCCGTCGAGTTGCCGCTGCAGCGGGGACTTCGATCGGGTCACCTTGCCCAGCAAGCCGGCGATCTTACCGACCTCGGTGTCCATGCCGGTGGCGGTGACGATCAAGGTCCCGGAGCCTCGCGTTACCGATGTGTTCTGGTAGAGCATGTCCGTCCGGTCGCCGAGGGCGGCGTCGGCGGGTACGGGGACCGTCGCCTTTGCGATGGGTGCGCTCTCGCCCGTCAGCGCGGCCTCTTGTGCCTCGACATTCGCCGAACGGGCAATCCGCCCGTCCGCGACGACGATGTCGCCCGCCTCGACCGCGACCAGGTCGCCAGGTACGACCTCGGTCGCCGGCACACTGCGCTTGGCGCCGTCCCGCACCACGCGTGCCTGCGGGATCTGCATGTCTGCGAGTGCATCGACGCTTGCGCGCGCCTTGAGCTCCTGACGTGTGCCGAGGACGACGTTCAAGGCCACCAGCAGCCCGACGACCAGTGCGGTGGACCATTCGGTGATCACCAGGCTGACAACCGTGACCGCGATCAGCATGATGTTCATCGGATCGCGGATCTGCTCAAGCAGGATCGCCCAGACTGAGGGCTTGGCCTCCCGCTTCAGTTCGTTCGGACCGTACTGCGCGAGCCGTGCGGCGGCCTCGTTACTTGACAGTCCGCTGTCGATGCTCGTGCCGAGCGCCGAGGCGACGAGATCGGCGGTCAGAGCATGCCAGGCCTTGGAGTCGCGAGCCCGGTCCGATTGCACGTCAACAGATGGGAGGCTCACGCCGCCCAGCATCGCGAGCCCTCGGGTGAGCGGGTACTACCCAGGTGCGGGTGGACCTCCTTGCCGCGACATCCCATGGCCGATGATTACTGCCTCGAGCCGAGGCACATGTGCCGCACGAGACCACCCGAAGGAAGGTGGTGTTTGACCCCGCGTGTGGATGCACTCTATTCAGTGAAATCGCAAACCTCCGGCACAGAATTCTGATGCTCGTGACCGATACCCCGGGCAAGAAGCTGATCAAAGACATAACGGCCGATCTGGTCGGGTATGTCATTATCACCCTGCCCGATGTGGAGTCATTGGCGACGCTGACCCCGGCCTTGCGTGATCTGGTGAATTCCGGCACCCTCCGCATACTCGATCTTGTCGTAGTGACACGAGACGACGACAACACCGCGCGAGTGCTCGAAGTAACCGCATTGGATCAGGTCGCTGACATGCGGAGCATCACGCCCCGCATGGTGGGCCTGCTGACTCAGCGGGACATCACGCTGGCTTCCTTGGCGATTCCCGCCGGCACCGCGGGCGTGGTGCTGGTTGCGGAGGACCAGTGGGCCAGACCACTCTCGGCGGCTGCCGCCCGGGCGGGCGGGCAGATCGTGGCAGGCGAGCGCATTTCGGCGGAGCGGATCCAAGCTGCATTGGCGGATGAGTCCTCTGACTGATCAGAACGAAGCGAAGGGCGGGGCGGCGATGTGGCAGCAAAGACTTGGACGTGACCGGAGTACGGACCTACTCACGCGGCCCCCGGCGGGAGCCCAGGCCAGGCAGGTCGACTGGGGTCCGCTGATGCTGGATCCGATCGAACAACTTGCAGAGCTGGCAGATCTCTGCGCTCGCGGCTTTTTGTCGCGCGACGAGTTCGAATACGAGAAGGCCAAGTTGCTGCGACGCTAGCGTAGTTCGGCCCCGTCGCAATCCCTCGTCGGTGGTCTTGCCTAGACGCGCCGGGCAGCGTCGCTTTTGACTCGCTCGCTGCTTATCTGTGGCTCACCGCATCAGCTGATGCGTGGGTCACCCTCCGCCAAACGTCTCGACCAAGATCCGTCGCTCTCCCGGGGTGAGGTTCGACTCGACCAGCGTCCAGTGCATACCGTGGAACCGCTCCCCGACCCGATCGAGATTCCCGTCTTCGGTGAACGCAAGCAGCGCTGAGGTGCCCTCAGTGATCTCCGACTGGATCTTCTCCAACTGGTCCTTGTCAATGCCGACGCCTTCGGTGGCATGGCGCAACGCGCCGATGCCCGCCCCCGCTGCCGCCCCGACGACCGGAACCAGGAACAGCGCGCCGACCATCAGACCCCAGAACGCTCCCCAGCCTGTGTCATGCCATTTGCTGTCGCTGCTCTGCTTCATCTTGGGTCGGGATGCGCCAACAGGCCAGGAGATCACCGCGTGGTCGAGGACCTTGATCAGGCGTTCCGACTGCGCATCCTTCAGAATGTCAGCGGCCTGCTCCGCCCCGTCGGGATTGTCGAATTTCCATGCCGTGAAGGTGGCCACCGCTCCTCCTCATGTGGCG
>Ga0126378_10004822_pt1 | contig 10375 bp, 6 predicted proteins | sample PanSoiMetPlot_23_FD_92587 | JGI IMG/M metagenome (GOLD analysis project Ga0126378, IMG submission 92587) | Tropical forest soil microbial communities from Panama - MetaG Plot_23 | ecosystem: Environmental > Terrestrial > Soil > Tropical forest > Bulk soil | place: Panama | collected 2016-02-17
AGCTGCGACTCGGTGGTATCGGTGCCGCCAGCGATCACCGAGCTCGCCAGGGTGACGATCTCGTCATCACTGAGCCGGTCACCATCGCGCTCGTGATGAACCAGCGCCCGACACGAAGTCCTCGCCTGGCTGCCGCCGCCGCCTGGCCACAAGGTCGAGCACGTAGTCCCGGACGTCCTCGCTGGCTGCCTCGATCTCAGCGCGATGGGCCGTCATGTCCATGTCGAACACTGCCTGCAGGCTGGCCGACCACCGGGCCAGCAGCGCGGCGTCGCGGGGGACGCCGAGCAGCTCGGCGATGGCCATCGAGGGCGCTTGCCAGGGCCCTGTGGCTGTCCTTTCTCCATCATGGACGGGCTATGCCAGGTGTCCGCGCTGGCGCCGTAGTGCAGCGCCGGCCGGGCACGTCGACCGCGCCGCAGGCGGGAGCCGATGGTGAACGTGATCTGGCGATATCCGTCGTTCTGCGCGGCAGCAAGGGGTTGCCACTATGCGGAACTTGTTATGGCCAGCCCGGGGGCCCGGGCTACTTCAGTCGTGCGGCGGGCGGCAGCGGCGCGCGGGGCTGGGGATCGAAGGTGCTGGACGCGGGCTCGCAGCCGTACTGCCGGGCGACAGGTTCAGGCGGAGTGCCGCGGCCCAGGTCGGCGATGGCCGCTATCATGCCCGGGCCGGGCATGGCCTGGCCGGGGAAGGTGGGGCAACAGCAGCCCGGGCGTAAGCGAGCTGCGGTGCTCGATCCAGTATCGCCAGCTGCCGGTGATGTAGTCGCGGCCTGCCCAGCCCACGGCCAGCACGACGGCCATGTCCTGGTCAGCGCTGGCGCAGCAGGAGCGGGAGTTTGCCCGCCTTGGCTGCGGCGATGACTGCCGAGGCCCCGAGTTCGTGGTATGCCTCGAACTCGGCTCCGTCATAGAGCTGCTGGAGCGTTGGGTCACAGGGATAGGCCGAATGACCTGCGGCGTAAGCGCGGACGTCCCAGGGCGCTTGATCCCACCAGCCGAGCTTGCAGATCCAGATCTCCCCCGCCGGGGGCGGCCCGTGATCCGCGGGCTGGCCGTCGTGCTGGCCGGGCGAGCCGTCCGGCTCGCCCACCGTGGCGTCCCGTCCGCTCACCGTTCCCGCTAGCTGTCCGGCCGTGCCATCCCGGTTCGTATCCGCCTGGCCGCGGCCCTGCTGGGCCAGGGCCGCGTCCGGCCGGGTAAATGTGCCGTGGGCCCAGGGCTGGAGCACCTGGCCCCGGCTGAGTGCGGGGGCCTTCCCGCTGTTCTGGATCATGGTGGTGGGGTTGAGGCTGATCTCGACGCCAGCGTCGGTTCGCGCCAGGGCCATGGCTCCGCCGAGCGTGAACCAGGTGTCCGGGCGGTCCCCGCTGGAGTCGAAGACGACGATGTTCTTCGCGCCGCGGTGCAGCGCCTCCACCAGGCCGAGGTTGTCGTAGTGACCACCATCGGTCACGTTGATCCACGTGGCGCGGTAACTCGTGTGCCCGGCGGCCTCGGCCCAGAGCATGCCGAGTGTTGGCTGCATGACCCGCCAGCACATGGCCGCCTGCAGCCGGAGCAGCGTGCGCAGCCACCCGCGGCACTTGGTACTCTGCTCCCGGAGGCCGAGCACGTGCGCCCACAGCCGGTCCTCCCGGTCGTTCTGGCGCGCCTCCCACTCGTCCTGGTGCTGCTTCCAAGCCCGCTGCCGCGACTCCCGGTCCTCCTGCGATCCCCCTCTCTTCTCGGGGCTGCGGTGCCGAGGGTCGTGGTGCCAGAACGGGTGCTGCGAGACGTACCAGAGCAGGAGCAGCAACGTCCACCGGGTCCACCAGCGATCCTTCCGGCGCTCGCCTTTCGGCGTGTCCAGGTACGCGCGCGCCCTGCGTACCACGTCGGGGTGCGGCATCCAGACGCCCAGGCGCAGGTTGGTCAGGGTGAGCACGATCCGGTACGCGCCGCGGGTCGCAGCCCCCATCAGGGGAGAGAAGGCGGCACCGCTGATCGCCACCACGTCGAAGAGGGTGAACCGGGTGTGGCCGAGCAGGTGCTCGTAGTCGGCTGTCTTGGCTTCGACGTTTGGCTCACCGGAGCGCGGATCGGCGCGCAACGTCACGTTGTCGGAAGCGAACGCCAGGCAGAACCCGCCCCGGCCGGGCGGAACCTCGCGGTTGGCGTTGATGTTCGCAGTAGTCGCGATCACCAGTTGCGGCCCGGGCTGATCGCCGCGCAGGAACCGGCTGCGCTGGTCGTCGCCCAGCTCGGAGAGCCGGGTGCGCGCGGCGGTGGCGAACAGTTCCTCGCAGGCCGCCGCGGTGCCTGCCGCGGCTGTGTCCCTGGTGACCGCGTAGGCGCCGGCGAGCCGCCACCGGTAAAAGTCGTGCAGCGAGGTACGGTTGATGTCCGCAAAGGCGCGCGTGCCCAGCATGACGCCCGCCGCGACAAGAACGGGCACCAGCTGATCGCCCGAGAATCCAGCCCTGGCCGCGTTGCCGATCCACAGCAAGATGGCGAACGCGCCCGCGGCGGTGATCACCAGGGTCGCGAGCCATGGCGTCAGCTTGGCGCGGGCCCATGCGGCGATGGTCCCGATCATGCCGCCGGGGGCCGAGCCTGCCGGGGGGGCCGCCAGCCGCAGCCTGGCCAGCTGTTTCTGCAAGGAGCCCGCGATCGTCGCCATGGCCGCGGCCACGCCCGTGAGCGCCGCCACCGACCGGGGCCCCGACCCGCCGAACCCGAAGAAGCGCACCACGGTGCCCAGCGCCCCGGTGCTGTGGTACAGCCATGCGATGGCCAGCGGCGCGGCCAGCATGAACAGCGCAAGGCCCGCGGTGGCCGCCGCGGCCCAGCCGACCGCGCTGGCGCGGTGCTCACCACGGCCGGGCCCGCCTGACACCAGCGTCGCCCACCAGTACAAGAAGACGATCAGCGTGGTCCCCGCCGCGACGGCCGGGGGCAGCCACCACGTCAGCGCGGTGACGGACGCCGACGCTTGGCCGTGCGACCACGTCAGCACGCCCTGCTGGTGCAGCAGCCAGCCCCAGGCATGGCTGAAGGCGTACAGCGGCGCGAGGACGAGTACGCAGGTGACCGCCGCGCCGAACAGCAGCGAGAGAACCGCCACCAGCACGGTCTTCGCGTCGGGCGCCATGTAGCGGGTGTTGTTGCGCAGGTGCTGCTCCTCGGGGGTGCCGCGAGCATAGGCGGCAGGACGCGTGTCACGACCCTCGCCTCCGTCACGACCCTGGCCCGCATCGCGAGCCCGGCCCCGGCGCGCGTCCTCGGCAAGCCCGCGCGCGACGAGCGCCCGAGACGCTGCGATATAACTGCCACCGGAGACGCCGACGATCCACCTCGCCCGGCGGAGCAAGGCGCCTTCCTCGAGGGCCTGCAAGCCGCCCAGGCAGTAGGTGGCCGACCTGATGCCGCCACCCGAGCAGCAAACCGCCCAGTCGTCTGTGCCCCGCGGCGGCGGCGCGGGTCCCGGAGCGGCCTCCGGCTGCAGGTCCGGTGACGGTCGCGTGCCGCCCTTCCCGGCCGCACTGGGCACCCCGCCGTTCCCGGCACCACCCGAGGGCCCACCGGTCCCGCCATCGGTCCCTGGCGCAATCCCCCCCAAAGGCAGGTCCTTGCCAGGTGCGCGCCCAGGCGCTGTGGCTGAGGCATCCATAACTGGCCCCGTTCAGTCCCGCAGGGCAATCCCCGTCGTTACCTAAGCGGAGGACTCCCGCGCGCTCCTGATACACATTCCGGAGTGGGTCCGGGCGGGAAGTCTGTTACGCGAGGAATTGCTCCGCACCTAGCCCGTGCGGGTGGCAAGGCTCGCCCGCCGGCAGCGGCACGGCCATCGCCCGAAGTGGTTGCCGTTCTGGCCTGCCCGCCAGAAATAACTGCCTATTGGTAGGCAGGGGCAAGGGTGTAACGATGGCGGCGTGAGCGTGCGCGCCCTGGGGGGCTGGGAAGAAAGTCGCGGGGAGGGACGATGACGGGCTCGCAGAGCCGCGAGGCCGGAACCGGCACACAGCGGCCTTCGCCGGGCTTCGCCAGGGTTGCTGGGCTTTCCCGCCGTGGTGTTGAGCGTAGCGGCGTGGATGATCCTCCCAAATGGCGGTCACCGCTGATCCGGAAAGTGACGCTGGTGACCGTCGCCGTGGACGCCCTCGGCGTCGGATGGCTCCTGTGGTTCATCTACCTGCTCGTTCGTGGCGAGTCGTCTGGTTTAGACAACAGGTGCGCGGCGCTGAGCTTCTCCTGCGGGCTGGTGACAAACCTTTTCGCATCAGCCGCAATCCTGGCGGCGGCGTCGAGCTTCGTGCTCTGGCGGCTGCTCAGGTTGCAGCTCCGGTACCGGCGCAAGGCACAGAAGGAAGCACGCGAGCTTGTGCCGACGGCGGGGGCGATCATTGATCGTGTTGTCGGCCGGGATGAACTGTGCAAGGTGGTGATGGCGGATCTGCATGAACCCGGAACCCGCCCTCAGCTCCTAGTCGGAGGGATTGGCACCGGGAAGACGGCGGTGCTTGTGAAGCTGACGGAAATGCTCGCCGAGAGGAACGCGATCCCGGTGCCGGTCCGGCTGCGCGACGCCGTGACCGAGCTTGACTTCGAGACGCTGGCGCGGGACCGCTTCCTCAACGAGGTGAACCCGGATGTGTTCTCCGCCGCCGAGGGTGAGACCATCTGGCGCCGCCTGCGCAAGGACCGGAAGATCGTGGTGCTGGCTGACGGCCTGGAGGAGGCGCTCGTCGGTCCCAGCGCCGAGCCGGAGCGGGACAACCTGATCCGGGCTGCCATAAAGAAGGCGCACCAGCAGGACTTGCCGCTCGTCATTGCCTCGCGCCCGCACGCCCCGCTGCAGGCCACCGAAACAGTGATGCTCAAGCTCGAGCCCCTCAGCTACGAGGCAGCGCTGGAGTACATCGGCCACGACGTGCGGAGCGAGGATGAGCGCAGGCTGGCCTGGATTGTGGAACTCGCTGACGTGGTGGAGGCGCCTCTGTACTTGCAGATCACACGTGAGCTTCACGTCAAGGGTCTGCTTGAGCCCACCTCGGCTGGCCAGTTCGACATCCTGGATACCCGCAGCGGGGACCGCTCGAGGCTGCGGCTGGGATTGCTGGAAACCTGGGAGCGGGCGCTGGTCTATGGCCATCTCCGGGAAGAGATCCCGCTGGACCGGGCCCAGCGGCACGCGGCCCTCGAGCACATGTCGGCGCTAGCTTGCGCCGGACTGATGTCCGACCGGCTCGAGGTCGGCTTCGACGACGCCAAGAACAAGTACCTGATCGCGGAGGTCCAGCGTAGGCTCGCGGCGATTGACCAGCAGACCGGCGGCCCGCCGGGCACCCTGAAGGTGGATGTGCGGCTGGCCGCGGCGTGGGCAGCACAGCTGGACCTTGTAGAGCTACGCGGTGAGAGCGTCCGGTTCCCGCATAGCCTGATGCAGGCGTACCTGGCATCACGGTTGCTCGACGCCGCGTTGCTCGACCCCGCCTACGGCAAGAAAGCGATGAAGCTACCCAAGCCCGGCCGGGAATTCCTCGTCGCGCTGGTGCTTCACTCCCGGGCACACGACTGGCCAGGTAACCGGCAGCCGGGACCCGCCGAAGGCGGGGCCGCTGAGCGCCTGGCCCTCCCCAGCCACGGGGCTACGCGCCAGCCAGCTGCCGCGGCCGATCCTGCTGCCAAGCCTGACCTCGTCGGCCTGCTCCGGCAGGCCGCCGCCGCCCGGGATGACAACAAGGTCTTCGATATGTATGCGGCCGCGCTCGAGATCGACTCCGGCCGGGCCGTGCCCGCGCACACCGACATCGCCAGCGAGATAAGAGACCGGTGGTCCCGGATCTATGCCCAAGATCCAACGACTCTGGAGGAGAGCAAGATCGGGCTAGTACGGCGCTTCGGTGAAGCGGCGCGGGCGATCGGTGACCGGCGCCAAGCCGACCAGCACCGCGCCGGGCCGGCTTATGCCCAGCTCTACGTCCTCGGCTGTGCCGAGCAGTCCTACCCGGTTCAGCTTGCGGCGGCCCAGGAGATCGGCGCTGGCGGCGACTCGGCCTATGAGGCGCTCCAGCACTGGCTAGCCGCTCCGTGTAACTCCTGCCAGCACGAGCGAGCCAGCCGGCATCCAGCGGGAGCCAACGGTGCGCCCCGGCCCGACGACGCGGCACCGAACCCGGAAGGCCAGCCGCCCGGTCCCGGCGACGACAATGGGACGCTGCAGGCACAGATCATGAGTGCGTGGCTGGCTCCGATGCTGGCAGGCTCGGTCGGCGGGAAGGGCAGCACACCCGCCATTAAGAAACTCGTTTCGCACGCCCGGGACGATCTCACCCAATGGCTGCGCCACGTCGCACAAGACGGGGAAGAGGACCTGCCAATCTCCCTCGAGATCGCGCTAGCGCAGGGATTCAAATACGCCGCCAATCGACGGCCCGGGCATCCCGACCCGCACCGCGAGGCACGCATGTACCTCGCCGAGCATGCCCTGGACATGCTTAAGAGTGCCCGTTACTGGTTCTCGCAGCTGACCCTCATCCAGGCGCTTGGCCTGCTGAACCTGTCGGAAGGCGAGAAACAACCGGGTCGCACCTCGGGCGGCAAGCCAGACGCCATCGTCTGGCACTGGCTTGAGGTGGCTGGCCGTGAGCGGCGGAACAACGGCCGCGCACCGGATGCCCTGGCTGGGTCGCACCCGTTTGTCCGGGAGGCAGCGGAACTAGTCATCGAAGCGCTGAAAACACAACGCCCGCAGCGGTACTGCTGGATCGACGAGAGCGGGGTGATCGGCCAGGTGGGCTCTCGCAGGTTGAGCCGGGGCTCCCCGCGCCGCCAGCACCGCCTGTGGATCCCGCCGTCGGCAGGGTGGACCGCGCTGGACGGGCGCGCCCAGCGGCTGGTCGCTGACGTGCTGTTGCTGCTGAGCCTGGCAGACCGGGGAGAGCAGCCGAGCGAGCGCGACCGCCGCCTGGAGCGCTCACGGCGGCATGACCTGCCGCCCTGCATCACCACCCACCGACATGTCCTTGATCCCGGGCGGACCGTGGGGATGGCCCTGTCCTCGGCGCCGGGGACCACCTGCGTGGACGGCTGCGTTTTCGAGCTATGCCCGTACCCGCCGAAGGGCGTGCAGCCGCGGGGGGAAATGAGTGAGGCATTCTGCCGACGCCAGCAGCGCCTGCTGAAACCAGACCCCCGCGAACGAGGGAAGCGCAAGGCGCCGTGGCAGCAGATGCGCGCTGCCGAGCTAGGCCAGTTCTGGGCGGACATGGCCAGCCGTGCCCGCGGCCCCAGACCACGGTCGGCAGCGGCCGATCGCGGCGACCGCCGGCCCGGCTCCGGGTAGCTGGTGGAGCGCGGGCAGAGGCACGGCCAGCCAACCAGGACTTACCGGAGGCACAGCTGAGCGGGGGCCAGGTCGACGGGAGACAACCGGTCGCCGGCAGTGTTCGCCTAATGCCAGTGCAGGCAGACCAGACCCGCAGGCGTTAATACGCCGGGGGCCGCCGTCAGGGCCGAGCTGGTCACTGCTGACGCTGATGTCAGTGCCGAGCCGGGCCGTCGGCTTGACTGCTGGCAGGCCGTGGGACCCAGCCGACGGCGATCGGCACGGTGCCCGTAGCAATGTCCCGGACCGCGACCCGGCGCCGCGCGGCGGTCAGGTCGACCGGGCGATCGTTGTGGCCCCGCCAGCGGCCGCTGGCCACCATGTGGGGCGGCCCGTCGCCGAGCCCCCCGCGATGCGATGCGGTCATGCTTGCTGCTTCCCCGGTCCGGGGCGGCGCTTTCCCGCGAGATGGCAAACAGCGTGCTATCACCGGCCGGGCCAGCTTATTCCGCAAGCTGGACGAATTGCCGGACGGCCCGGCCTCTGCAGGCCGGCGGGACGGAGCAGAGCCATGATCGGTACAGTGGCTGGGGGAAACCCTAATCGAGATGTCGTGCAGCGGTTGCGACCGTAGAGCCCGTCATTGTCGGGTGGGGGCACGGGGCTTCTCTAGCAAGAGCATGGAAGGATATATCGCGACAATGGCGCAAAGCGTAACGGTAACGCTGGTCGATGATATCGACCAGTCGGACGCGGCCGAGACGGTTCACTTCGGCGTGGACGGCGCTGTCTACGAGATCGACCTGTCAGCCAGGCACGCCAGTGAGCTGCGCTCCATGCTCGGCCGCTACATCAGCGCGGCCCGGCGGATCCGGCAGGCCCCGGTACGCGCACGGCGGCAGCGCCGGCCCCGGCCGCGCACGGTGACCGACCGGGAGCAGTCGCGGCGGATCCGCTCGTGGGCCATGGACAGGGGGCTTCTGGCCTCACCCCGGGGCCGGATCCCCCAGCACGTGGCGGACGAGTACAAGGCTGCCATGCGGGTCTCGCCGGCCGCCGGTCAGGTCGCCAGGCGCAGCGGGGCAGTGCCCGCGTCTCGCGGGAGCCGCACGAGGCCAGCGAGCGGCCGCCGCGCGCGTCGTGGTGCTGCTGAGGGCGACAAGACTGCGGTGACGGCGGAGGGCGAGCCCACGACGCGCGTCGCGGGGGGAGGCAGCTCCGGGCTGGGCGAGCGCGAGCTGCGAGAGCTCCGCGCGATCGCGGATACGGCCAGGCCCGCTCAGAACCTCGTCGCTGGCGCGCTCCGCAAGCGCGGCCTCGCCGACCGGGACTCCGCAGGCAACTGGCGGCTGACTGACGCAGGCAAGCGTGCGATGGCGTCTAGCTGAGCAAACCGGCGGCGCACGACACTCACGGCGCACACCAGACCCAGCTAGGCGATCAGCTCGCGGCGTGCCCGGCGCAGGTGTACGCTCACGGTTTTCTCTGCGATGCCCAGGGCGGCGGCGATCTCGCTTTCTTTCATGTCCTGCTGCCAGCGCAGCAGGGCCACGGCGTGCTGCCGTTCGGGCAGGCTCTGGACAATCTGCCAGCACCGCTGCAGCACAATCGAGGAAAGGGCCTCCGCCGGAGTGTCCGCCGCTGTCTTCCGGTACCGGGCCTCGATCCGCGGCAGCCGGGCGCGGAAGGCCGCGTCCCGGCGAAAGCCGCTTACCGCGATGTTGGCCAGCGTCGCCCGCAGCCAGCCGCGGCGCCGGTCCTCGTCCAGGCACCGCAGAGACCACCACGCCCGCCCGGCCGCCTCAAAGGCAGCCTGAACCAGATCCTCGGCCAGCGCACGATCGCCGCGGGCCACGACGCAGGCATAACCGAACAGATCACGCGCATGAGCGTTGAAGCACGCCTCGAGCTCCTCGGCGTCGCGCGAGGAGATCTTGTCATCACCCACTCCGGCCTCCGCGCGGGAACCAGCTGAGCCCGCCACCGGGCCCACCGGGAGGGATCGCAGCAGAACGGCCGACCTGCCCGGATACGATCGTCCATGCCAGCCAGTGCCCGGTCGGACCTGCCATAGCACTGCCGCAGCCAGCCACCTCAGCCCAAGACCAAGGCATCACGAGGGTAAGTCGCACCGCAGCCACACAACCTGTCGACGAACGCGCATCAGTGATGGTGTCCCTGTCGGCAGATGGTCTCCACGCCCACTGCATCCGTAGCGATCCCGTCCAACGCAGCGAAAACGCGTGAGACGAGCTTCACCTATCGAAGTTCGGTGTGATCCAACGGCTGGCTGAATGATCCTGCGGCGGGAGGGCGCGTTGTCAGACCTGCGGATGATAATGAGCCGATGAGCCACGATCTGCCGCTCGCAAACATCATCACGCTCGGGGTCTCGGAGATTGCAGGCGAGCGCGATTTCTACCGCCGTCTGGGCTGGCCGCTGGTCCTGGATACCGACGACTTCGTCGTTTTCGAGCTTCGCGGCGCGTTGCTCGCCCTGTTCGGCGTTGACGACCTGGGCCGGGACGCCCACGCCGAGCCGGAGCGCGGCCGCGGCGGCATCCGCAGCTCGATCATCATCACTGTCGACCGGCCCGAAGACGTGGACGAGCTGACCGAACGGGCTCGTGCGGCCGGCGCACGCATCACGAAGGACCCGGTCGCCGCCGAGTTCTTCGACGGCCGTGACGCCTACTTCGCTGACCCCGAGGGCAACTACTGGGAAGTTGCGTGGTCGGCCGACGACAACCCGGTCACCGCCGCCGCCCGCCGCGCCGCCGGTCAGTGATCGTCCCCTCGGACTGTGCCGCACCGGGACCCGTTTGCCGGTACCCGCGCAAGGCTCCAGCAACGACAAGACCGGCAGAGTCGACGGCGATCCGACTGAGCATCCCGGGCACATTCACGCTCGTTGCCGCATAGAACGCGCGCCTGGCCAGGCGAGATATTGCCGCGACGGACGCCGTTGGCTTGGGACACCGGATGGCTACTTCACCCAGCATCACGTCCAGGCCAGTGACGCCGCACCGGCCACGTCGGGAGGGAGGACCGCACTGAGCTATGG
>Ga0126378_10004823_pt1 | contig 10374 bp, 5 predicted proteins | sample PanSoiMetPlot_23_FD_92587 | JGI IMG/M metagenome (GOLD analysis project Ga0126378, IMG submission 92587) | Tropical forest soil microbial communities from Panama - MetaG Plot_23 | ecosystem: Environmental > Terrestrial > Soil > Tropical forest > Bulk soil | place: Panama | collected 2016-02-17
CATTCCCTTGCTGTAGCTCGCCATATTGCGCATGGCAGCATCGGTCAAGCCCACGCGTTCGATGGCTTGCCAGGCAAGTTGTTGGGCGCTCCGGGCATCTCGACCCGCTAACCGGAGATAGGAATAAACAAATTGAAATCCGGTAAGACCTTTGGGAAGGGCATCGAACTGCGTGCAATATCCGACAATCTTGAACAGGTTTTCTGGTTCGTCGGGCCGGCAGTTCAAAACCTGAATCCGTCCGCGTGTAGGCCGCACCAGGCCCGTCATCAGGTTCATCAGCGTGCTTTTTCCCGAACCGTTCGGACCTACGAGGCTCGTTATCCCCGGCGGAATGGAAAGGTTCAGGCGATTCACGCCCAGAATTTCGCCGTAGAACTTCGAGACGTCCTCGAAGATGATGCGATTGCTCATCGCACCACCTCGTAGGCGCGCACCTTACGCATCAACAACACGAGGCAAATGACACAGTATCCCAGAAGGGCAATGCAGGCGCCCGAAACGGATATACGGGAGCCCTCGCCAAATTGGAATAGAGCCTTTTCTAACGTTGCGATCAGATACCCAAGGTTGAAGAAATAACCCATCTCAGTTTGCAGCACGATGTTGACCGCTTGTGCGAAACCGATTCCAAAGAACATCATTGCCAGCAGCAAGGCGCCCGCGACAATTCTCCACTTCACCCATGCCGAGAGGGTCATGGCGAACAGCGACAGAATAGCGATCCAAACCACAGAAGAAACAATCAAGCTGCCGACAATCCAAAGATGATCCCACGTCCAACGCGGCCCCGCTATGCTGGCCTGAACCACGAATAGAATGCATCCCGGCACCCAGGTGATTTCCGAAAGCAGAATCGCCAGCACAGAAGATTTGCCCAATACGTACTCAACCCGCGAGAATGGACGGCAGAAGTACAAAGGCAGCGCCCCGTTGGCCAGATCGGGGGAAATCAGGCCCGGCCCCACAAAGGCGGTTAGAAGGAATGACAGCACTCCCTGAACGTTCATGAAATAGAAAAAGAACCGGTTGTCGATCCTGAACGCTTGACTGGCTGCGCCCAGACGCTCAAGAAAACTCAGGCTGTGAGACAGGTAGATCATGAGCAGGCAGGCCGCCGGGAAAAAGAAACAAGCCACAAACAATGACGTTCGCAGCTTGGAACGGAACAGGTTCCGTTTGGAGTAGCGAAAGGGGACAAGACAGCGCGACCAGGCAGGGGTCAGAGCTCCTAAATACGTCGTGTAATTGCGCCTATAGACGGCCATTCGTACTCTCTGCCGTTTGTGACCATCGATGCATGCTAGTTGGCATGTCAGTTTCCATTGCCTTAAGAAAAATATCTTCCAGCGTATCGCGCCGAAAATTGAGCCGCCGGATGCGTACCCGGTGTTTCGCTGCGACGCGGTAGACATCGCAGGTCTCGATCCCATTCACCAGAATCACCTTGATGCGGTTGGCGCTTACGGCACATTCACAGCCCAACTTTTCGATCGCCTGGGTGAAATCACCATTCGCGCCGTAGGTCTCCAGTTCGAGGAACCGCTTATTGGCGCGCCGTTCTTCGTTGAGATCGGCATGGTGCGCAATGCGCCCGTCTTTGAGGATCAGAACTTCATCGCAGGTATCTTCGACATCGCGCAGCAAATGCGAACACAGCAAGATGCGCACTTGCCGGCTGTCCCGAATTTCACGGATCATGCGGAGCATGCGCTGCCGCGCCGAGGGATCGAGGCCGTTGGTGGGCTCGTCAAGTATCAGCAGCTTCGGTCCATGAACGATGGCCTGGGCGAACTTCGCCAGCTGTTTCATGCCCTGCGAATAGGTCCCTAGCTGGCGGTAACGGACCTCGGCCAAGCCCACATAAAACAAAGCCTCGTGAGCCCGCTCTAGGGCCACGGTCGAGGGCAAGCCGGAAAGCTCTCCCATCATTTGGACAAACGACACTGCACTCATGTTCGAGATAAAGGCGTCGTTCTCCGGCATGTACCCCACCAAACTGCGGATCTTTCTGGTGGCCGTTCTCATGTCGTGTCCAAAAATTCGCGCCGACCCCGCAGAAGGCTGGTAGAAGCCGAGGAGGGTGTTGATTAGCGTAGACTTACCGGCACCGTTTGGACCCAGCAGCCCAACGACACGCCCGCGCAAACAAGCCGTGAGGCTGCGCAGAATCTCCCGCTGGCCGAAGTGAACCGAAAGACCTTGCAACTCCACTATAGGAGCAGCAGACGGCTTTGACTCAGTGTCGCCGTCCGTCGCTCCGCTTTGTGTTGTCGCGTTCACTGTATTTGAGGAACCGGATGGCTCAGGGCTCCGCCCAGCAACACGTACGGTAAGAGCGGCCCAGTATCGCCCATCGTCAATAGAGTGCCTAGATCAAAGCCCATAAAGCCGCTATTGCTCGCCACGACTATCTGGTTGGGTTCGCCATAAGCATAGATCAGGCCAGGCGCGGAGTTGGAGGTGAGCGCATCGATCGATTGGCGTTGCTGCGGGGTCAGAGCTCTGCGCGACTTCACCTCCTCGACGATCGGGCCTACGATCGGGCCGATGTTGTGATAGAAAATTGCCGAGAAATTGGTGTAGCCGTCGTTCGGCAAAAGCGCTTGAAAGGCGGCGGAATGAGTCAGCGAGTATCCCGCCTGCCGTGCTTGAATCGCCCGCGAAATGGTTGCGATATCTGGCGCCGCAATCAGATAACTATCAACAAAGGCGTAGTCTACTTCCGAGTTTACGGCTTGCGTGTTCGGACTTTTAATTACGAAGTAGGTTTCAGAACCCACTTGTCGCTTGGTCAATTGAAGCGACCGGCCTTCTGCATTGGCCTCGCGATTGAGACTGTCTACCAGCTTAGCTATCGCCGATTGCAAGGTGGCTGGATCGTAGACTTCGAAAATCAACTTCCATCGTGGAGTGGGCAGCACCGAGCCGTCGAACGCCATCGTAACTTCACCGCCCAGTGGCGCCGTAATCTCATCCAATACGTTCACGCCTGTTTTCGTCTCCAACTGCACCAGGTTCTGCGCGAGGTTTGGGTCGCCGCGTCCGATCACTTGGAAGATTTCTTCCACGATGCTTCTCGGATTCGTGATGACGACCGACGTTACCATGCTGGCGTCCGGCGAAACGAATTCCAGCGAGCCCAGCGATGCCGGCGCGGCCAGCCACGACGCTATGCCTTGCCGCTCCGAGGCAAAGCTGAGTGTGGCTCGACTCTCGGACTTGCCGCCTACCTCGCGATGCTCCATCGTCAGGGTGCGCACGTCTTCGATGCCCGGCGGCAGCGGATTCGAACTGCTAGCTCTATGTACGTTCTGTACGACGATTTGTTCCATGTCGGCGCAGAAAAGCCACTCCGCTCCTTGCTGGTAGGCGTTAACAATCTGTTTGTAGAACCGTGTTGCCGAAAATGGCCTGCCGCCACCTTGCCGGACGCGCATCGCCACACGTTGCAGTTCCCTGACATCCGGGCTGGCGATCATGAGATCGTTATCAACGTAAACCAGTAGCGTGTGTCCAGTCGCGGGCGTTGCCGCCCACGGATCACGAACCGTTTGTAGCGTAGTTTGTGCCGGGTTGGAGCTCAGCCGCTGCGCTTCGGTTTCGAGGAACTCCTGCAAGTCCGGTTGCCGCACTCTGGCCAGGATAACCGGCGCAGTGTAGGTTGAACCATTCTTTCCTGCAGCAAAAACGATCTCATCCCCCAGACAACTGCTGAACGTCTTCACTAGATCCAGCACATCTTTAAGCTTCGGTCCGTTGCTTTTCTGCTCTTGCCGCCACCAGTTCCGCAATGCCGGACTTTGCTGTAACCGGTCTTGGAAGAGCCGGTCGGCTTCAGTCAGAGTGTTGGCGAGGTTGGGTATCGCGGCATAAATCAAGGTGTGATCGGGGAGATAGGGCAGGAGATCGGAACTGTAGCGCAGTCCCGGGCTCGGAATCGAGGCAAACTGCTTTTCGAGGACGGCAAAGTCGCCTAACAGGGCAAGATACTTCGCCGCGTTCTTGCTCCACGCGATCTCGACTTGGATTGGCACCTTCGACACAGTGGCGTTTGTGCTCGCCTGGTCTCCGGCACGCAACTCGACCGTGCGCGCCCCATAGTCCATGTGGACCAAGCCCTCGATTACGGATATACGCGATCCCTTAATTCCGTGGTTGACGGAGAAGATCGTTCCTCCTACTGAGACCTGACAATCGTTGGTGGCGAGATACAGGCGCCCGGAACGTTGTTTCTCCGCTTCGACGATTACTTGCCCGCCATCCAGGTGAATGATCGTACCCTTCCACGTCCGGGAGACTGCTACGTCCGCGCGTTCTCCCATCTCTACGAGAGAACCATCAGACAGTCGCAACACCGCCGTGGATCCTTTTGCAGTACGAATGTCTTGTCCGTTCCGGATCGGATAGCCGGCTGGAATCAGCCGCACTTGCTCGCCCGCGACGGCATACAGGGAGCCATCCACACTCTCGACCGCAGCCCGAACCGGATGTAGACCGGAAAACAACCCGAGGCTGAATGCGAACACCGCGAAAGCCACTGCGGCCAGCACCCCCGCGGCCCAAGCCCATCGCCATATCCGAAACGATGGGCGCTCGGTTTCAAGCCGCCAAATGGGATGAGGCTTGCCAGCGCGAGCCTGCTCCACCACGTGACGGCAGGGGACGCAAGCGTGCATGTGATCCTCAAACAGCAAGATGCGTGCCGGCACCAGCATCTTATTCAAATATCCCGGAATGAGTGCCTGAAAATCCTCGCAGCTTCGCAGCACGACGGAACTCACATCGGCGGCCGGAACCGGGCCTATCGAGTTCCATACTCGCTTGCTGGCCTCAGAGACAACTCTGTCATCGACCTGTTCATTTCGAATTACCGAGAGCAGATGATCGAACCTGTCATTCTTCATTGCCTGTCTCCTCCATGCACCCGCAACTACGAACCTAGATAGGGACCAAGCTCTTTGCGGAGCTGTTGCCGTGTGCGGTACACGATAACTGCAACCAGGACCTGCGAAATGCCGAGCATGCGCGCAATCTGTGGATTGCTAAAGCCCTCCAAGAAGCGCAACGCAAAAATCTCTGCCGGGCGACACTTGAGTTGTGCCAGAGCCCGCCCTAGCGCTTGCCGCAGCTCAGCGGGAACGCCCTGCGCGGGCTGGGTGGCAAGCTGTGAGCAGTCCATGGTGAGTTCTGCCTGCCGGTCGCGCATTACATCGAGGGCTGCATTGATAGCGGCGCGACGCAAGTAGCTCTGCTCATTGTCTATTGCCTCGCCCTGGGTGCCACGGCGAAGCAGGCGCAGAAACACTGTCTGCAATACGTCCTCGGCGTCGGCCGCGTTGCCTGTGATCCGGTAGGCCGTGCGGAACACCAAGCCGTGATGGGCCCAAAAGCGCCGCTCAAATTCGTCCGCAATCGGGATTGCCTTTTCCTCTGCCAGCACGCTTCGCAGGTTACGCCTCCTGTGACCTCTTTCACCACTAAAGACGACCAATGATCCGAATTCTTACAGCTACGGGCCGCTTATTTTTTGAGCGGAAAAGTCCGGCCTTCCTGGCTAAGTCGCGGCATAACGCTCTTCAATAACTTGGATCTTAATGTGTACTCAGGGCTAACTTCGGGGCCGGGTGAGCGGAACCTGCAACTTCGAGAACAGTTGAAAATTAACATTTTGTAGACGCGAACTTGAGGAGTTTCAGAGCTGCGGTACTCATCGCTCCAGTCCATCTGGGGCAATCGACAGTTGAGACCTCCGGGCGGGAGTCGAAGACAAACTTCAGGTGGGCCGTACGGCGATCCTGGGGTAGTTCAAGCCGAATCTCAGTGCCATCGAAGTGCTTGTCGACCAGTCAGTCGTGCGCAGCGGACGAGCAACGAACAAGGCCTTGGAGATTCTACGATCTCGGCAAAGGCTACTGCACCCACGATAGGTGAACTGGTGTGGCGAACTAAAGCGCTGTTCAACCTCATCACACGCTTCCACCTTCTCGTTTGCCACAATTCGATGCCTGACGGACCGAGCTAACAAACTTCTGCGGCGGCCCGTCCATAAAAGCCCCGTTAGGAGTAAAGTCGGATGATGCCAAAGTCTCTCGCGATCGCCACTCTTGCTAGTAACAGAGGGTGATTCTCCCTCAGCACCACCTGTGCACCTGCCGCTCGATGACCCCAAACCGATCACTGGAATCCGACCCGGAGAGCACTGCTCACCACCGGCAGTGGTAACTGATGGTAACGGGCACGGCAGCCGACAGAATCCGCCTTGTGGGTTGAACTACGTGAGGCGAGAGTCGGCACCACCATAACGCCGGGCTTGGTCCCAATTTCACTGCTAAGACGTCAGCTTACCTCGCTCAACTTTCGACATGCCGCTGTGCCGCAGCAAGCCTCATCAGGCTGGCGCGAGGCCGTGAGAGCGGGCATGGACGTGGCGCGCAAGATGCGGCTCATGGATGAGCGCAGCAAGTTTTTTGCCACTGAGTTCTTCGTAGACTTTTGCAACTTGCGACGGAAAACCATCATCGGACCCCGTCCCGCGATCGCTGATGAAGCGCGCGATCTGCGCATCGGATTTCAGCATCGCCCGGATCGATTCGATCCTAGCCTTTGTCTCCTCGGGCGTACCGTCGGTCATCGTGGTGCCGACCTGTTGCCGCAGGGCTTTAAAGAATGCCTGCTGGTCGTCCAAGACCGTTCCAACAGAGCGCGGACCGTGACCTGGGCATACTATTTTCGCACCGAGTTTTCTGGCCGCATCCAGTGTCGCTACCCACTTGCCCACCTCCCCGTCACCCACGTAGTTGTACGGTCCGTTCACACACATATCACCCGTGAAAAGGATTCCCTCCTTCGGCAGCCAAGCCACAGCATCGCCGTGCGTATGCGACACTCCCAGGTGCATCAGCTCAACTCGATGTTTGCCGTCGTCAAAGATTAAGTCTTTCGAAAAGAGAACAGAAGGCGGCTTCAGCTTAGTGGTTCTTAGGTCGGCGCGATCCTTCATTGCCGCTTCCCACCTGCCCGGTTCATTGCCGTAGTAACCAGTTTCGTAGTGCTTCATCTCCGCGATGACGCCCGTATGGGCAACCGGTACCCCTCCGTTTTCCACAAAGACCTGATTCCCATAGGCATGGTCGCCGTGGTGATGCGTATCAAATGCGAATCTAATGGGCTTATCGGTCAGTGCGCGAATCTTGCCGATGATAAGCTTTGCCCCTGCAGGGAAATTTGCATCAATCACCAGCACATAATCTTCAAACACGATCCATCCGTTGTTGCAGACGGCGTCTGCGGTATCGGACACTTGTCCCTCGTGAAAATAGACGTCAGGGGCCACGAGATCCGCCTTAGCAGCTTCCGCCATTGCTGCGGGCATTGGCCCCGCCAAAATCTCCGCCTCCGCTGCGAGACTCAGAAACGCGGCCCCGCCTGCTAAGAACCCACGCCTGCTGATATCGCACATGCTTCCTCCTTTTGCTTCATGATCCTCACGAACTGTATTCGAGCTCCGAAAATCACCTCATGCGCCATTTTTGGTCGCGGAAATCCTCGTCTCCGGTGATGCGATCGAAAGTCCAACCATCCGACCAAATGACTTAACGTGACGCTGCTGGCAAAGCGCCCAACAACACCGATTGAGGATTGCCCACCATAGCACAGTTGATCGCTGCGGCGGGACTGCCGGGGCTCACTGCTTGTTGCCAACCCAGATAATTTCAATGAACTTGTAGCACAGCGCTTCTCCCAAGTCACATGTATCTTGGGCCCGGAATGGAGCGCCATCCCGGGAAGCTGTACCCGCTCGGGGTCAAGTAAGAGTATCCAGGAACGTACCGGAAAACACTCCGGGCACGTCGGGACAAGGTGAGCCCGAACTACACTGCAACAATGCTGAACTGCGGGCAAATTCTCGCAGGCCTACCACGCGTCAAAGGGCGTATCAAGATTCTCGCCGGTAGGGCCATGTGGTCGGCCCTTTGGATGCTGGATGACGACATCGCGAAGGCTGGGTGGTCGGCATCGCGATCGACAATTATGGAGAACATTTGGAGAAAAACATTCGACGATACACGAATCGGTCCATGGGCTCGAGTTCGTCAGAACCGATCGAATAAGCGCCCTGACAAGTTGTTCGGGCAAGCGGGACTTGGCTGTGATTCTCACCTTTTTGCAGTCGAGTGGGAACCGAATGGCCTTCGCTTCTGTATAGACAAACTTCACGTCACTCGCACCCGAACAGATCTTTGTCGCGACTGGAAGTGGATATTCGATCATGCATTTTCTTGCTGATCAAGCTCGCCGTGGGCGGGGGCTGGCCAGGGGTCCGGCCCGGAAAGACCTTTATGCAAAACCTGCTGGTGAATTATCTACGCGTATACCAGACGGCGAGGTAGTAGCATACGATCAGCCGATCCGGTAATGCTGGCTGAAAGTGGTTCGAACACTGCGCTTGGAGACAATGAACAGATGACTATGAGTCGCCGGCGTTTAGCAGTAATAGTTGTTCTTCTCTCTCTGGTGCAACATGTTGTCGCGCAGAGCGATTTGTTAGCAACAGATATAGAAAAGCGCGTTGATTTGCTGCTGAGCAAAATGACCGTGGAAGAAAAGATCGAGATTATCGGCGGGATTGATGACTTGTATACTCGTCCCATCTCCCGCCTCGGTATTCCCTCACTACGAATGTCTGACGGTCCCATGGGTGTTCATGACTACGGGCTTACTACCGCATATCCAGCCGGTATTGCACTGGCGGCTGCCTGGGATACCGAACTCGCGCACCGCTTCGGTACTGTCATGGGCAAGGATGCCCGCGCCCGCGGCGTACATGTCATTCTCGGTCCCGGCATGAATATTTATCGTGCACCTATGTGCGGCCGCAACTTCGAGTATTTTGGGGAAGACCCATTCCTCGCTTCCAGAATGGCCGTTGCCGTCATTGAAGGGATCCAGGCACAACGCGTCATCGCGACAGCAAAGCACTATGCCGGGAATAACTCGGAATTCCAGCGCATGACGCTAAGCTCCGACATCGACGAGAGAACCCTGCGCGAGATTTACTTGCCCGCATTCGAGGCCTCGGTCAAGGAAGCAAGGGTAGGTGCGGTCATGGATGCCTACAACTTAGTAAATGGTGTCTACATGACCCAGAACGATTATTTGAATAACGAGATACTTAAGAAAGAGTGGGGTTTTGACGGCATTCTTATGTCGGATTGGGGAGCTACTCATAACGGCGTTGCCGCGGCGCTCGGCGGCCTTGATCTGGAGATGCCTGCACCCACCTTCATGAACCGTGACACTCTGCTTCCCGCTCTCCGAGAAGGTAACATGCAGGTCGCGGTCTTGGACGACAAGGTTAAAAGAATTCTGCGAAAGTCACTCGAGTTCGGTTTTTTTGATCGTGCGCAGACGGACACAAACATTCCATCCTACAGTCAAGATGGCCGTCAGGTTGCCCACGACGCTGCCACAGGAAGCATGGTTTTGCTAAAGAATTCCGGCAACTTGCTTCCCCTAGATGAAGGCCGGTTGAAGACCATTGCTGTAATCGGTCCTGACGCCTATCCAGCCGTGCCAAGTGGCGGCGGCAGCGCTGAAACCAAGCCATTCAACGCCGTCAGCTACCTGGAAGGCATCAGCAATCGCTTGGGAACCAAAGCCAGAGTCTTGTACGCGGTTGACGCGCCGCCTCTCGATGAACTCTTCGAAAACACAGAATTGGCTACTGAGCCCGGCGGCGAGAGTGGTCTAAAAGGGGAATATTTCAGCAATGAAGATTTGCGGGGAACTCCTGCGCTGGTGCGCACGGACAAGCACGTGCATTTCGATTGGGGAGAAGGCAGCTTTGCTCCGAACCAGCCGGTAGATCACTTTTCGATTCGCTGGACGGGCTATTTTGTGCCTAAGAAATCAGGCGATTACAGCTTTTTTACCTCGGCGGATGATGGCGTCCGGCTGTATATCGGCGACGAGACCGTAATCGATGACTGGCAGCCTCATTCGCAGACTGTCGATAGCTATGCCAAACGCCTGCAGGCCGGTCACGCATACAAGATTCGGCTCGAATACTTCGAAGCGGTAGGTAGTGCCATCGTCGGTTTCGGCGTGACGCAAGCTGATTCCTTTATGGGTCGCGACACCAAGGCGCTCGCCGCCAAGGCCGATGTGGTGATCATTTGTGTGGGATTCGATCCTAAAACCGAGGGTGAGGGAGCTGACCGAACGTTCGAGCTTCCTGGTGGACAAGATGAGCTCATCCGTCAAATAAGCTCCGTCAACCAGAACACCGTTGTTGTGATCACTGCCGGTGGCAACGTTGACATGACACGATGGATTGACCGCGTTCCTGCAATTCTGTATGCCTGGTATCCG
>Ga0126378_10004824_pt1 | contig 10373 bp, 11 predicted proteins | sample PanSoiMetPlot_23_FD_92587 | JGI IMG/M metagenome (GOLD analysis project Ga0126378, IMG submission 92587) | Tropical forest soil microbial communities from Panama - MetaG Plot_23 | ecosystem: Environmental > Terrestrial > Soil > Tropical forest > Bulk soil | place: Panama | collected 2016-02-17
CTGGGGTCAGTACATGCGTCTCTGTTTGCACCACTTGTACTCGTTCTTCGGTTCACCGTGCTGTGACTGCCGTCACACTTGTGTGTGAGCCATCGTCACACCACAGTCCCCATCGATCAATCAGCCCCCGCTCCCGGTACCGTCAACCTAGGAACCCTGCCGATCTTTCTATCGAGGACGCAAATGGCTTACGTGATCACCGATGCCTGCACCAAGGACTTGCTTTGTGTCGACGCCTGCCCCACCGACTGCATCCATCCCAAAAAAGACGAGCCAGCCTTCGAAACGGCTGCCCAGCTTTTCGTAGATCCCAGCGGCTGCATCGACTGCGGCGCCTGTGTGCCGGCTTGCACTTCCGATGCGATCCACGCGCTCGATGAGCTCCCGGAAGACTTGAAACACTTCGCGGAAAAGAACGCGGCTTTTTATTCCAACCGAGTAGACGGTCTGGATACCGGAAAACGCCTAACCCCCACGCCACTCCGTCGCGCCGCAGTTCGATCCTCGCCGCGCTTCCGATCGTCATTCCGAGTTCGAGAACCGGCTGCTTAGATTGACAGCGCCGTGGCCTACTTCTATCGTGCATAGTTGTTCGCATGAACGTCGTCAAAGCTACAGCTCGCTACGAGCGTTGGCTCGCCGCCCGCACGCCCCTCATCAAGGCCGATCTTCGACTGAAACATCAACAGATGGCACTCGCCATTTTCCCCTTCCTGCGAGCGACCTTTTACCGTTGGCTTCAAATCTGGCCCGATGTATGCCCCTCTCTTGCGAAAGCGCCCAGGGTCCTCGCGGTTGGCGACCTCCACGTCGAAAACTTCGGCACATGGAGAGACACCGAAGGCCGCCTTATCTGGGGTGTTAACGATTTCGACGAGGCCTGCAATCTCGCGTACACCAATGATCTCGTACGGCTCGCGGTCAGCGCGTTGCTCGCGATCTCGGCAGGGCACCTGGCCGTCAAGCCCAAGGACTCCTGCTCGGAAATTCTCGACGGATATACCAAGTCGCTGGCGGAACACGGCCGGCCCTTCGTTCTGGAAGAGGGCAACAGCTGGTTGCGCTCTATTGCGCTCGCCGAGCTGCGCGATCCGGTCCATTTCTGGAAAAAGGTCGATGCACTCGTTCCAGCACGGGGTGAGGTATCCCCCGGAGTGATTGCGGCTCTCGAGCATTTTCTGCCGCATCCCGGATTGAAATATCGGCTCGTTCGCCGTGTCGCCGGCTTGGGAAGTCTCGGCCATTTGCGTTTTGTCGCCATCGGCGATTATTGCGGGGGAAAGATTGCCCGCGAAGCAAAGCTGCTCGCCCCGTCCGCCATTCATTGGGCCGACCCGAAGGCGGGGCTGGATGAAATTCTGTATCAGCTCATCGTCGATCGGGCCGTCCGTTGTGTCGACCCCTTCGTTCACCTTCACGGACATTGGATTTTGCGCCGGCTCTCGCCTCACTGCTCGAGAATCGAGCTCGCCGTCCTGCCAAGGAATCGCGACGAATGCCGCTTGCTCTTTTCTATGGGATGGGAAACCGCCAACGTCCACTTGGGTACGCCGGTGGCAATAAAGAAAATCCGAAAGCATCTGGCTAGCCAGAAGTCGTCATGGCTCTACACTGCCGCCACGGAGATGTCCGCGTCCGTCCGGCGCGACTGGCAGGCATGGCGCGACGCCGTTTCCTAACTCGCACGGGACTGTGCCCGCGAATCTCATCTCTTGAGCGAAGTGAAGCAACAGCCGAACGAGTCGAAGATCTCTTGTCGTCGAGCGCACCACAAGCTCCGCCCTTGGGACCCTAACCTGGGAAAACGAAGAGAGCCCGAGCACCATTTGGTTTCCGATGACCGATCGCTAGATCACCTCATGTCTGATCTTCCGGTCTCAAACGATCCTCCCTTTGAATGGCCGCCCAGCTAGCCCCATCCTCCCTAAAGAGAGAATTCCTTCCTCCGACTCTTTCGTGTTCAATGTTGCCCGGGTGCCGGGCCGCAGTCGAAGAACTCGAATGTTGCATTGTTCAGATCGTCCGGTGTTCGAAGATTACGACTACTGTCGCCTGCAGCGATCCTGCTGTCCGTTGGTGTATAAGACATCCACAGTGGGCGCGCTTGTCGTTAAACTATTTCCGAAGGTTGAATTAAGTAAGATCCCCGAGAGAGCTTTTGCGAATAGCCATTGCGAGAGCTATACCTGACGACCCGAGCTTGCTCGCAAGATGGAATCAGCTCGCCGAGCAAACCGAACGGTCCGAAATTTTTTTCACTCACCAGTGGTCTGCCGCGGTCGCCAGTTCCTATCAGGAGAAGCTCGAGCCTGTTTTTGCACTCGGGTTCGACGGCGAAACTCTGCAAGGGGTAGCTGCGCTCGCGGTCGACTCCGCGAAGGGGACCGCGCAGTTCCTCAATGCAAACACGGCGGATTACTGTGACTTTCTCAGCTCTTCTGAATCGCGACCCGAATTTATCGCAACCGTTTTTTCCGAACTCGCCAAGATCCAGGTGAATAAGTTCGTGCTGGCCAACATCCCCGAAGATTCCAGCACCTGCTCGGCAGTATCGGCCACAGCGCGCGGCCTTGGTCTGCATGTGCTGATGCGGCCCGCTTACGATTGCGCGCAAGTCCGACTTGGCTCAGAGAGTCAGCGACAGCAATATCAGGCGACGCTCTACCGGCGGAAGATGGTTCGGCGCTATCTTCGAACGTTGGAAAAGTGGGGCGCGGTTTCGGTAAGGCACCTGACGCGATGGTCCGACGTCGAGAGTTCCTTGCCGCTGTTTGCCCAGATGCAAGTAGCACGCTTCCTCGCCACCGGACGCGTCAGCAATCTTGTTCGGGCCGATCGGCGCGCCTTTCTCCGCGACCTGGCCAAGCGTCTGACAGACGCCGGTTGGCTGTCGCTATCCGTGCTTTCCGTTGGTGACCGTCCGATCGCGTGGAATTACGGATTTCGTTTCAGCGGCAGCTGGTTCTGGTACCAGCCCACCATCGACACCGAATTCGAACAACAATCTCCCGGATTTTGCCTGCTCTCGAAAATACTCGAGGAAGCTTGCCAGAATCCTGCAATCTCTCGGGTGGATCTAGGGCTGGGCGCGGAGGAGTACAAGGTCCGCGTGTCCAATGGGGTCCGCCAGACAGTGCACCTGACGATTTCGGAGTCGTTAACGGTCAAGACGAAAGAAACTGTGCGCTTCTACTCCGCGCATTTCGTGAAGAAGTCTCCGGTGGTCGAGCGAAAGATCCGGTCGGTCCTCGGCCGATTCGGGTTGTTACGTCGCGATATGCGAGCGTCTGGAACGTTCGCCCTGCTTCGCTCCTCGAGCCGGATGCTCCGCTCAGGATTGAGGCTTGAAAAGGAAGACTTGTACGAAGTGTCTCAGTGCGGAGTTCCGTCCGCGGGCTCTGAAACAATCACGGTCACGACGGCGGACCTCCGTATGCTCGCTGAGACCGCCATGGAACACTCCGACGACCAGGAGACGCTCAGCAGTCTCGTTCGTGGCGCGCGTTGGCTTCGTGAAGGCATGAACGGCGTTGCGACCGTAAACTCCAGCCGTCATCCATTGAGCCTCTGTTGGTTCGCCCCGATTCCCAAATACTTGAAAGAATCCGAACTCAAGCAGATTCAAGCGACCGGAGGCGCCGACCTGCTGTTCGACTGCTGGGCCGCACCGCATTTATCAGACCAAAAGCCGTCGACTGATCCCGTAAAGCTGACCGTTCAAGATCGGCTACGCAGCGGCTTCAAGATCTGGATACTCGGCTCCCTCCTCAACAGCTCTGGCGGACACGGTCTCTCCGAATGCGGTTTGCACAAGCGACTCTCGGTAGTGCAGAATCGCCAGTTCCTCTGAGGGTCTAAAACCATCGAGGACGTTATCGTTCCGTCGGAGACAACCCCAGACCCTCGCACGCATCTGCCCTTGACCACCGATCTCACCAACCAGCGCGCATACCAGTCCCAACATTGGCGCGCTCTTACGCGCAACAGACGGAATCGCCAACTCCGAAATCCACCACTTCAATCCCATGCGAAAGGGCGTGATGAAGCAACATTCTGAGCTGCACCATCGACGGAGAGAATCGCGCAAAGTCGTTCGCGAAGCACGTTGCATAGAGATGAAGCGTCTGTTTCCTCAGAAGCGAAAATCGCATGGCGATCGGAACATCGCCGCAGACCAGGCACGAGTGCCAGATTCCATTAGGTGGCGCAAGCAGCCGAACGATGTTGTTGTAAAAGGCCTGCTGGCGCTCATCCAGAAGTGGACTCCGAAGCCCCTTCGCGGAGAAACGCTCTGCGTGAAGTTGAAAGAAGGTCCCAAGTCTCGCTCGCTTTGACCCAGCAGATCGTCTATCTCATGCTTTAGGCCTTCAAATCTAGTGATGGAATCGATGACTTGCAGCTCGACTGGGCCCGATTGAAATTCCATCTCAATTTCGCAAGCCTGCAAGACCCTTGATCGAATGAAGAGCCCCGCTGATCGTGGTGGCAAATTGGGCTTTGCTCATGCGACCAATCCCGATTCTTGGCAGCGCAAATCGGTCGGAATTCATGGTCACAAATCCGGCATTCGCCGCGAATGCTAACGAAAAGCCCGCTTGTTTCACTGTCTCCGAGTCCCGTGTCGAGAAATCGAGTTGCGGCATCCCGAACGGATAAGCGAATGCTTGAACCGTCGTTCCCAATGCTTTTTCCAGGACTGACTTGCTCAATCGAATTTCGTCACCGGCGTTCTTTGATGATTGCGACGCCAGGATCGGATGGGTCATTGTGTGCGCGCCGATCTCACCGCCGCTCGCGCGCAACGTTATCAACTCCTCTTCACTGAGGAAGTCGAATCTCGAGGGAAAGCTTCCTGCTCCTTTTTCGAGCGGTAGCTGAGCCCTTAAATGCGAAATCTCGCTTTCTTGTTCCGCTTCGGATAGTTTGCGAAACATCATGAAGAACTTTGAACACGCCGCTGATCTCTGCTCCCGCGTTCCTAACGGGATGCTTTCTCCATTTTGCAATTGCCAGACCTTCTTATTGCTATACAAAATCCGACTGTACCCCTCTTCGAACCATAGCAGTTTTTGCTCGCCGAGCGCCGATGCAACCACAAAGCATGCGAATGGAACGCCCCGTTCTTTCAGGTGCGGAAACGCATAGTGCACATTGTTGGCGTGGCCGTCGTCGAATGTAATCAGAACCGGGCGAGCGGGAAGTCGACCGTTTCCATTCAGCCAGTCTAAAACCTGTGCAAATGATACTGGGTTGTATCGACTTACGATGTAATCCAACTGCCATTCGAACTCGTCGGTGGCGACGGTCATGTCAAACAGTGGGTTGTTCTCCGGGAACCCCGCCGGTAGAACGTCGTGATAGGTAACCACCAACAGCGCATCGCGATGAAAAAATCTAAAAAGTTTCAGCGACCCACTATAGAACAGTGCTTCAAAAAATAAAGTCTTTGCTCCGGCGTAGATGGGCCATTCATACAATTGCTTGGGAATTTTCAAACATCGCTCCGGGACACCACGAAATTATATTCTCAGCGTCATACAACGCCCGGCCGTCCACAGTTTCTCAGACGGCACCAGTTCGGTTAGCATGAACATCCTCCTGTCTGAGTTTGACGGGGATGGTAGGCAACTGCAGGCTGCCGAGGCGAAAATAGAGTTGTCCGCTCGGTCTCAGGGGAGTCTTGATTTGTCCAAGGTGACGTACAGCGATCCGGCTACAACATTGCCGTCTAGTTCTACAGAACCGAGCACAGAAGAACTAAAACGCGAATTCCGTCGAAATTTTGGGCAGGTTTCACGACATTCCGCCGTCTTCTTCGCGGGCACCCTGTTCACGATGGCCGCGACTTACCTCGTCAAGGTCTATGTCGCTCGCGTCCTCGGTCCCGAACAACTTGGCATCTACGCGCTCGGTATGACCCTGGTCAGCCTGACACAACTTTTGGGCGTCTTCGGGCTGCCGGCAACGGCTGCGCGCTACGTCGCGGTCTACAACGGGACGGGCAGATTCGAAGAACTTCGCGGCTTTCTCACGCGCAGTGTAGGTGTCGTAACGATCCTCAATTTCGTCTTGTCGATCGCCCTGGTCTTCGTCGGACCGTGGATCGGTCGCCGCTTCTATCACTCCGCTGGTGTTGGCACCTACATGCCAATGTTCGCCGCCCTTGTCTTCCTCGGAGCGCTCAACGTCTTCTACTGCCAGATTCTGGCGGGATTCAAGGACATCGCCAAGCGCACCGTCATCACGAATTTCATAGGAAGCCCCGTCGTCATCGTTTTCACAGTCCTTCTGCTCGCCCTGGGAACCGGCATGTGGGGATATCTCGCCGCCCAGGCCATCAACGCCCTAGTTGTCGTGGTCCTTCTCGTCGTGGCCGCATGGAAGCTGACTCCGGCTCTTGCTCGTTTTTCGTTCGCTCCGTTGCCGCCGTTGAACCCTGAGATTTCGTCGTTTGCGAGCGCGGCGTTCGGCATGGCGGTAATGGACTTTCTGGTCTCCCAGGCCGACAAGATTCTCCTCGGCTTCTACCTGAATCCTCGACTCGTTGGAATTTATGTTCTTGCGTCGACTCTTTCGGCGTTCATCCCGATGGTCCTGCAGTCGGTGAACCAGATCTTCGCGCCGGTAATCGCCGATCTCCACGCGCGCGGCCAAATCGAAGTCCTGCGCCGGCTGTTTCAAACCCTCACCAAATGGGTTATTGGTTCTACATTCCCGCTTGCTCTGGTCGTCATCGTCTTCTCACCGCAAATGATGCAGATCTTTGGAGCCGACTTCGAATCTGGGTGGCCCGTGCTGGTGATCGGCGCTCTGGGACAGCTCATCAACTGTGGAGTCGGCTCCGTCGGATACCTGCTGTTGATGTCCGGAAACCAGAAGCGTCTTATCCGCGTTCAATTCGTGATGGCAGCCGTGTCGGTGGTGGTGAACATTGTGCTCATTCCGGTCCTCGGTATCGTAGGCGCGGCCATCGCCGCAGCCGTCATCAACGTCGCCAGCAACGTGTGGAATCTCTCCGAGGTTCGTAAGGCGCTCCGCATTAGCCCTTATAATCGTGGATACCTTGGTTTGATACTTCCCGTCGTCGTGCTGACTGCATTAGTAGCCGGTTTCCGCATGATGACGAGGGGCATTACTCACCAGTGGTTGGTCATAATGGTTGCCTTGATTTTGGCTTACGCTCTTTTCGGAGCCTTAGCCCTCGTCTTCGCTCTCGACAACGACGATCGCATGATCGCCGCGAGTGCCTGGGCACAAATCCGCGGGGGGCTCCGCAAAGTGGGGGTCGCGTGACCGCTCTGGCGCGTTCAATCAATTTGCCGGAATCGCTGTGCGCCGAAGCGGAACGTCAGTTCGGCAGCCGCTTTCAGAATATTGAAGAACTTCTAACCTTCGTCTTGCAGGAACTGACGCGAAATGATTCGACTCGCCTCGATGAAAGCGAAGAGAAAATGCTCGAACACCGGCTCAAGGAACTCGGCTATCTCTGATGACGTCCACCCGCCCTCCCCTTTCCGCAACGTAATGTTCCTGAACTGTCCGGATCTTGATCTATGAACGCGCCCTCCTTGATCCTGGTCACTGTCGACTGCCTTCGTGCCGATCACGTCGGCTTTCTTGGATACGCGCGTCCGACCACTCCCTTCCTCGATTCGCTCGCTTGCGAAAGCGCCGTTTTCTCAAACGCTATCGTCGCTGGTGCGCCTACTTATTTTTCTTTTCCCGCCATCATGGCGTCGCGCTATCCGCTTGCGCTGGGACGCGACGTCGTCGGAATCGCTCCCGGAGAGCCCACCATCGCCACCCAACTCAACGCTGCTGGATACGCGACGGCAGCATTCATCGCCGGAAATCCTTACCTCACCAGTCGCTTCGGCTACGATCAGGGATTCGACGATTTCCGCGACTTCCTCGCCGCAGTTCCCGATGAAGAACAGAGTGCCTCTCCAACGAACGGCGTGCCTTCGAATCTGAATCGCCGCATCCGCTCGTTGGCGAGTCGAACCTCGCTGACCGGAGCCGCATACGAGGAACTCTACTTCCGTTACTGCCAACGCCGGGTCGCGCGCGAAAACATCTCAATGGATAGCCTTCGCCGCTATCCGGCCGCGCATATCGTGATCGATCAGGCTCTCTCGTGGCTTGCTAAGATCGGCGAACGCCCGTTCTTCCTCTGGATCCATTTGATGGATCCGCACCATCCTTATTACCCGCCCGAAGAGGCGCTAGCCGCACTCGGTACGCCAATGTCTTCCCAGCGCGCCCGCTTCCTGAACTCGTTCTGGGCGCGCGAAAACGTCAGCGTCCGCCGCCTGCGGCACTATCGCGACGAGGTCATTTCCCTCTACGACGCAGGCATCTACTGGGTGGATCGACAGGTCGCACGCCTCGTTAATGCGCTCAAGGAGAAGTCACGCTGGGATCAATCTTTGTTCGCCCTGACTGCCGACCACGGCGAAGAATTTCTGGAGCACGGCCTGCGCTATCACTCCCCGGTGAATCTGCATGAGCCCTTGATTCGCGTTCCACTCCTACTGCATGCCCCGGAACTAAAAGACGCGCGCCTCACGAACGCGCCCTTCAGCCTTCTTCATCTTGCGCCCACGCTGTTGGATGCAATTGGCGCTAAACCCTCCGCTGGCTTTCAAGGCCGAACGTATTGGTCACGGGTTTCCGCCAACGATTTGTCGGATGAGCCCGCAATTGTCGAGTGCGTTGATGGTTGCAACAATCCCCTTTATCGCAAAGATCGAGTTCGGCATCGACTCCTCGCCGTGCGTGGCCGCACTCTCAAACTCGTGGTGAACTTTCGCGACAACACCGATTGTCTCTTCGACCTGGAACGTGATCCCGGCGAAACGTCACCGCTATCGCCGAATTCATTCCCCAAGGAACGTGTCCGCCTCCTGCAGATCGCAAGCAGCCACGTTCAGACTGCGTACAAAAAACGCGATGCCGAGCTGCGCATCCGTGCAATGGTGCGCGGTCTTCAACAGGCTGTGCGTGAAAAAATCAGCCACACCCGCCCGTAGCCGTGAGCTTTCGGCGGTCTAGTTCAACGCCGGTGGGAATCCTTTGATTAGGGGGTCGTATTACTTCTTACACTCCACCCACAAATTCACTGTGAACGCGCTGAAATTGCTGTTGGTGATCGGTCGCAGCACGTCGTTGAAGCCGCCGCTCGTTTCCCCAACGCAACGTTTCGCCTGGTGGGCGGAGCCCGCGGGAACTTCCAGCAAACGCTCGACGACCGCGTGCGACAGCTTCAATTGCGCAACGTGATTTTCGAGGGACCGCGCTCACAATCCGAGATGATTGACATCATGCGCCACAGCGACGTCTTTCTCTTGCCGTCACGAATAGAAGGAATCCCGAAAGTCACGCTCGAAGCCGCCTCCACCGGATTGCCGTGCATCGTGTTCCGCGACTACCAGACGCCGTCAGTCGTACACAATGTCACCGGATTCCAGGTCGCAACGCTCGACGAAATGATGGACGCCCTTGACCGACTCATTTCCGACCAGGCATTGCTCGATCGGATGGGAACGGCCGCGCGAAAACACGTGGCCCAGTGCGACTGGGATCTCGTCGCCACAAAATGGCAGGCCGCCTACTTGGACATCGCAGAAGGCAAGTATCCCGGCATCACAAGATCACACTCATCCTGTGCGGAGCGAGGCGAGCCGAACGCAGTCGAAAGCCTGCCCTGAGCGAAGTCGAAGGAGACCCGTTGCAAGTTCGTACGCCCAAGGACCTCACGAGGGATTTCCTGCGTGCTGTCTGCTCAGTCATCATTCGTACTTGTACCCCGACCGATAGAGCGACGGCCATCTGCTCCGTCGAAACGCGACTCTCGGTCATCGAAATACAAGCTATAAGGCAAATGCCTTAATGCAGACATTTTCCTTTCAGAGCATTCCTCCGATGCTGAACATTCTTGCCTCTCGAACGTCAAGACTACCTACCACGTTTTCAACAGGCGCCGCTAACTTATTCATCCGACGAGCCGAGCGCTTTGGCTAGATGAATGCTTGCCGATACTCGGCGAAGTACATCTCCAGCCATAAGTGCATAGTTCAAAGAGAGGCTTGGTCCTCATGGCGAATCGCAAACTCCTCTGCGTCGACGATGACTCCGGCACACGCAAGTTCTACAAAAACATGTTCGGCAGCTACGGTTACGACGTCATCGTCGCCTCCGGCGGCCGCGAAGCGCTCAAGTTGTTTTTGAGCCGCAAGATTGACGCCGTCGTCACTGATTTTGAAATGCCCGGCATGACCGGCGCCGAACTGGCCGAACGCCTCAAGAAACTACGCCCCGAACTTCCTGTTGTCCTGGTCTCGGGTGCCAAGGCCACAGACATCCCTCCACAA
>Ga0126378_10004825_pt1 | contig 10373 bp, 4 predicted proteins | sample PanSoiMetPlot_23_FD_92587 | JGI IMG/M metagenome (GOLD analysis project Ga0126378, IMG submission 92587) | Tropical forest soil microbial communities from Panama - MetaG Plot_23 | ecosystem: Environmental > Terrestrial > Soil > Tropical forest > Bulk soil | place: Panama | collected 2016-02-17
CTGTTCAGCGCCTGCCTGGTGGCTGCACTCGGCCTGATGATCGCGGGCCTCGGCGTCGGTACCTACTGGTCGCTGGTGGGAATGTCGATTGCGACGATCGGACTCTATGGAACCAAGGGCCCGTTCTGGGCGATGCCCTCGATGTTCCTCACCGGCACCACAGCCGCGGCGAGCCTCGCCTGGATCAACTCGATCGGCAATCTCGGCGGCTTCTTCGGTCCCGGGATCGTCGGTTGGGTGAGCAAGGTCACCGGCAGCTTCGCCGGCGGGCTCTACGCGCTCGCGGGCTTCGCGCTCATCTCGGCGGTGGTCTCGGCGCTGTGGCTCAACATCGAGAAGCCCGCGGGTCTCCGCGAAGGCAGCGCCGCGCCGGCGGAATAGAGCGAGCGCCGGATCGGGGTCCGCTTACGCCGCGCGCTCGTCCGCGGCGGGCTCGCGGTGGCTGCGCTCCCAGTCGACCATGTAGTCGCGGGTCACCGGCACCGCGTCGACGGTCTTGGCGAGCTGCATCTGGAAGACGATGTGGCCCTGATCGCGGAACGCCACCTCGGAGCCCGCGAGATAAAATTCCCACATCCGGCAGAAGCGCTCGTCGTAGAGCGCGCGGATGCGCTCGCGGTTGGCGTTGAAACGCGCCCGCCAGGCCTTCAGCGTCTCCGCGTAATGGAGCCGGAGGATCTCGATATCGGTGATCCAGAGCTTCATCCGCTCGACCACCGGCACCACCTCGGAGAGCGCGGGCGAGTAGCCGCCGGGGAAGATGAACTTGCGGATCCAGGGATTGGTGACGTGGGGTCCATCCATGCGGCCGATCGAGTGCAGGAGGGCCACGCCGTCCTCGGTCAAGAGATCGCGCACCTTGCCGAAGAAGTCGGGATAGTGCGGCACGCCCACGTGCTCGAACATGCCGACGGAGACGATGCGGTCGTAGCGCCCCTGGTGCATGCGGTAGTCGGAGAGCTCGAAGCGGACCCGGTCGGAAAGGCCGGCCTCCTCGGCGCGGTGCTCGGCGACGGTGAGCTGCTCGCGCGACAGCGTGAGCCCGGTCACCGACACGCCGCACTCGCGCGCGAGGTAGAGCGCGAGGCCGCCCCAACCGGAGCCGATGTCGAGCAGCTTCTGGCCGGGCTTCAGCAGGAGCTTCGAGGCGATATGGCGCTTCTTCTTGGCCTGCGCTTCCTCGATGGTGATCTCGGGCGTGGGGAAATAGCCGCAGGAATACTGGCGGTCCGCGTCCAGGAATAGGTCGTAGAGCGTGCCGGATAGGTCGTAGTGATGCGCGACGTTCCGGTGCGCGCGCTGAATGGGGTTGTGCTGCTGCCAATTGCGCAACGCCCATTCAATCGCGGTACCCGCCCGCGTGACCCAATGATCCGGCGCGAGATTCAGGTTCTCCCCGATGAAATGCAGGAGGTCGTAGATCGAGGCCTGCTCGATGGTGAGGCTGCCGTCCATGAAGGCCTCGCCCAGGTAGAGGCGGGGGTTCACGAACAGCTTCCAGTGCAGCTTGGGGTCCTGCAGGCGGACGACTAGGTCCCGGCCGGGCGCTCCCTCGTAGACGTGGCGCCGACCCCCGGCGTCGACGATGGTGAGCCTTCCCCGCCTGACCAGGTTACGGAACACGAGCGACAAGAGCATGTCGTCCTCCGCAGGGGTAAAGTCCGTGCGCTCGCTTAACTATTCGACAAGTCTGGCAGCGTGCACAAGGGCGATCTCGCGGCGTTGAGCGCGAGGCATGCAAACCCGGCTCGCGGTTTCTATCGCACGGTGCGCGCCGCCGCGCGGGTATGCGCGGATCGCGGCTTGACCTCGATCGATCAATCCTCAAATAAAGACGACAGCATTTGCAAGATTCTCCACGGATCAACCTTCCAGCGCAGTAATCTTCATCGATCGGGACCTTGAAATGAACAAGACTACGGCGGGACAATATCTTCCCGACGAGGCCGCGATATGTCCGTAGCCGAGCACCGCCACGACCACGGCGCCCGCACGCCGGCCGGCGCCACTGTAGGTCGCGCCCACGATCCGGTTTGCGGAATGAGCGTCGATCCCGCGACGTCCAGGCACCGCGTGGAGCACGGCGGCGCCGTCTACCATTTCTGCAGCGCGCGTTGCGCCACGAAATTCTCGGCCAATCCCGCCAAGTACGTGACGCCGCGAGCGCAAACCTCCGAGCCGGCCCTGCCGAAGGGCACGATCTATACCTGCCCGATGCACCCGGAGATCCGCCGAACGGAGCCGGGCAATTGTCCGATCTGCGGCATGGTGCTCGAGCCCGTGGGTGTGGCCGAGGAGAGCGGGCCCAGCGCCGAGCTCGTCGACATGACGCGCCGGTTCTGGATCGGAGCTGGGCTGGCGGCGCCGGTCGTGGCCCTCGACATGGCGTCGGATCTTCCCGGCCTCGATCTCGGCCGCGCAATCGGGCCCGGCCTGATCGCGTGGGTCGAGCTCGCGCTGGCGACACCGGTGGTGCTGTGGGCCGGCTGGCCATTCTTCGAGCGGGCCTGGGCGTCCGTCCGCAATCGATCCCTCAACATGTTCAGCCTGATCGGGCTCGGCGTGGGGGCGGCCTACGTCTACAGCCTCGCCGCGACGGTGGCGCCCGGCTTGTTCCCCGCCGGTCTGCGGCAGGACGGCATGGTCGCGGTCTACTACGAGGCCGCGGCCGTGATCACAGTGCTCGTGCTGCTCGGGCAGGTTCTGGAATTGCGCGCGCGCGAGCGGACGGGCGGCGCTCTCCGTGCCTTGCTGAATCTCGCTCCCAAAATGGCCCGACGCATGCGCGAGAACGGCGAGGACGAGGAGATATCGCTCGACCGGGTCGAGGTCGGAGATCGCCTGCGGGTCCGCCCCGGCGATTCCGTGCCGGTGGATGGCGTGGTGCTCGAGGGCAAGAGCGCGGTCGATGAATCCATGGTGACCGGCGAATCGATGCCGGTTGGGAAGCAGCCCGGCGCACGGCTCATCGGCGGCACCATCAACGGCACCGGCAGCCTGGTGATGCGCGCGGAAGGGGTCGGCGCCGACACCATGCTGTCCCGCATCGTCCATTTGGTGGCCGAGGCCCAGCGAAGCCGCGCGCCGATCCAACGGCTCGCCGATGTGGCGTCGGCCTGGTTCGTGCCTGCGGTGATCGCGGTCGCGGTGCTGGCGTTCGCGGCGTGGCTGATCTGGGGTCCGCCGCCGGCCTTTGCCTACGCGCTGGTGGCCGCCGTCTCCGTCGTCATCATCGCGTGTCCCTGCGCGCTCGGTCTGGCGACGCCGATGGCGATCTTGGTCGGCGTCGGCAAGGGCGCGACGGCCGGCGTGCTGATCCGAAACGCCGAGGCGCTCGAGCGCCTCGAGCGGATCGACACGCTGGTCGTCGACAAGACCGGGACGCTCACCGAGGGCAAGCCCCGCGTGGTTGCCGTGGTACCCGCCGATGGCTTCGACGAAGCCTTGATCCTCACGCTCGCCGCCAGCCTCGAGCGGTCGAGCGAGCACCCGCTCGCCGCCGCGATCACGGCGGCCGCGCGCGAGCGCGGGCTCGCGCTGGAGGGCGTCGCCGAGTTCAAGTCGATCACCGGGAAGGGCGTCTTGGGCAAGGTCGCGGGCCGGCCGGTCGCAATCGGCAACTCGGCGCTGCTTCAGGAGATCGGCGCGGGCGGCACGATCCTGGAGGGCCGGGCAGATGCGTTGCGGCGCGACGGTGCCACGGCCATGTTCATCGCGCTCGATGGCCGTGCCGCCGGCGTGATCGCGGTGGCCGATCCGATCAAGGCGAGCACGCCCGCGGCGCTCGAGTCGCTGCGGCGTGACGGCGTCCGCCTGGTGATGCTGACCGGCGACAATCGCGCGACCGCAGAGGCGGTAGCGGCGAAGCTCGGCATCACCGAGGTCGAGGCGGAGGTGCTGCCGGAGCGGAAGCACGCGATCGTGCGGCGGCTCAGGAGCGAGGGCCGCGCCGTCGCCATGGCGGGCGACGGCGTCAACGACGCGCCGGCGCTCGCCGAGGCCGACGTCGGCATCGCCATGGGGACCGGCACGGACGTCGCCATGGAGAGCGCGGGCGTCACGCTCGTGAAGGGCGATCTCGCGGGCATCGCGCGGGCGCGGGCGCTCAGCCGCGCGACCATGCGCAACATCCGGCAGAATCTGGTGCTGGCCTTCGTCTACAACGTCCTCGGCGTCCCGCTTGCGGCGGGCGTGCTCTATCCGGCGTTCGGTTTGCTGCTGAGCCCCGTCGTCGCCGCCGCGGCCATGAGCCTGAGCTCGGTCTCCGTGATCGGGAACTCGCTGCGCTTGCGCAGGGTCAAGCTCGAGGTCATGGACTCATAAGCCCGACAAGCGCCGTCCTCGTTTCCGGTTTCAGCAGTCAAGCGGACATGGCGCGCAGACGCGTATTTTTCGCACCCTGACCCAAAGCGGCCATAAAGGACTCAGCCATGACGCACGGCAACACTGTCCAGTTGGGCGGGGTTCAACCAAGAGCGTCGAGCAGGCTCTTCGCCGCCCTCAGATCGGGCGTCGCGAAACCTTCTTCGAACCGGTCGAAGACAGGCTGGAGCAGCGTCCGGCCTTCCCTGGCCCGGCCGATCTCGGCAAGCCTGCCCGCGAGCCCCGACACCGCGCGCAGCTCGAGCGCCGGCGCGCCCTGCTGGCGCGCGAGCTGAGCCGCGGTCTGGTACTCCTCCTCGATCCGCCGGCTCTTCGGATCGAGCCGATGCAACGCTTCCGCGCGCAAACGGTGCAGGTCCGGAATGAACATCTGCTGGTGGGTCTCGAGAGAGAGCTGCTGCAGCTCGTCGAGGAAATTGAGGGTATCCTCAGTGCGGCCCATCTCCAGCTTCGCGCCCGCGATTAGCGTGCCCAGGAAGGTCAGATAGGCGCGCTGCTTCAGCTCCTGGAGCTTGCGGAATTCCACCTCCATCTGCTCGACGCCGCGCCCGATGTCGCCGCGCCGCATCGCCACCCAGCCGGCCATGAAGCGCGCGAACCCGGCAGGCCACGCCATGTTGCCCTCGGCGGAGACGGCGGCCGTCGCCTCGGCATGAGTGTCCGCCGCATCCACGTCGTCGACCATGATGGCAAAGAACCCCGCAAAAAATCGGGCTAACGCGCGACTTAAGGGATGACGGAGTTCGTCGCCGACGCGAACCGCGTCTTCGGCAATAGTCCGAGCACGGTCGGCGAAACCGGCCTGCCAAAGTGCGCACCCACCCAGCGCCCGCGCGCAGACGCCGGGATCGTGCGCGCCGAACATCGACCAGTGGTCGCGGTGCCGCCTGATGTCGTAGAGCGCCAGGCCATGCTCAATGTCGTCACGGGCGATCGCCACCTGGCCGCGTTGAAACGCCGTCGCCCAGCGGGCGTGATAGGCTTGCAGCTTCAGGTCGTCAGCGGCCATGCGGCGAGCCATCGACACAAGCGCGTCCGCGCGCTCCGCCGCGCCGGGCAGATCGCCGGCGATCGAATACGACATCCAGTCGGCCCATCGCGCTCGGAAATGCAGGGGATCATCGCCAAGTGCGACGCTGACCCTGATCGCGTCCTCGGCGTTTTTGCTGTGCTCGGGCGAGGCCGGCCCCTTGAGCGCCAGCATCGCAATGCCGCGATCCAGGAGGAGCGCCGCCTCCTCCCGTGTGCGCTCCACCGACGGCGGAGCCTTGGCGACCAGCGCCAGGGCGCGCGCAAGGTGGTTCGTCGCCTCCGCGAAGGTGGCCTTCGCCAGCGCCAGCCGCCCCGCGCGGCTCCAAAGATCCCGCGCGCGCTCATCGAGGCCTGCGGCTTCATAGTGGTGCGCCAGCAATTCCGGCCGGCGTATCGCAATGTCCGAAAATTTCTCCTCGAGCCCTTGCGCGATCCGGGCATGGAGCTGTTGGCGCCGCGTGCGGAGTAGGCTCGCGTAGGCCGCATCCTGCACGAGCGCATGCTTGAACACGTAGGTAGCGTCGGGCGGCTCGCCGCGCGCGAACACGAGCTCGGCAGCGGTGAGCTGGCTGAGCGCTTCCTTGAGCTCGTTAGCGCCCATCTGGACGACCGACGAGATGAGCTCGTAGGAGAACTCGCGGCCGATCACGGAGCCGATCTGCGCCACTTCCTTGACCGGCGACAACCGCTCGAGCCGCGCCATCAGCGTGTCGTGCAGGGTGGCGGGGATCGCCATCGGCGGCAGCGGGCCTGCCAGCGCGTAGTGCCCGTCCCGCTCGACCAGCAGGCCCGATTCGAGCACGCTCTTGGTCAGTTCCTCGATGAAGAGCGGAATGCCGTCAGTCTTCTCGACAATCTGGTCGGTAACCTCCCGCGGCAGTACCTTGCCGCCGCACAGGTTCTCAACCAGCTCCAAGCATTGCCGGCGGGCCAGCCGATTGAGGGTGAGACCGGTCACGTGCGGCATGTGAACCCAAGCGGGTGTGAACTCCGGTCGGAAGGTGAGGAGAGCGAAAACGCGGAGGTCGCGAATGCGATCGAGGCACAGGCCCACGAGCTCCTTCGTGGTCGGATCGACCCAATGCATGTCCTCGACGAGCCAATAGACCGGCTTGATGCGCGCGAGCGCCGCCAGCTGATCGACAAGCGCCTGGAGCGTACGCCGCTTCAGAATGTCGGAGGTGAGCTGGGGCTGCGCGTAGCGGTCGCTAAGCGGAATGCCGAGCAGGGTCGCGAGCAGCGGCACCGCGTCGGCGAGATTCCGCGACGCGGGGGCGAGCAGCGCCTCCAGCTTGCCGAGGCGTGTCGAGTCGTCGTCCTCGGCATTGAGGCCCGCCGCGAACTCGAGCTGCGCGATCACCGGCTGCAGCGGGCTGCTCACGTGGAAGGGCGAGCACTGATAGCGGAGCTGGACGTGATCGCTTTCTTGCAGGCGCTGGCGCAACTGCTCGGCGATGCGCGATTTGCCGATGCCGCCCTCGCCGCAGAGCAGCACCACTTGGCCCTCGCCAGTCACCGACTGCTCCCAACGGCTTTGGAGCAACGCGACCTCTTGCTCACGGCCGACAAACCGGCTGAGACCAGCGGGGTGTGCGGCCTCGAAGCGGGTGGCGGCGGCATCGGCCACTACTTGCCAGGTGCGCACGGGATCGGGAATCCCCTTGAGCCGCCGGGCGCCAAAATCGACGTAGCGGAAGGTGCCGCGGGTCAGCATCCGAGTGCTATCGGCGATCACGATGGCGTTGGGTTCTGCCAGCGCCTGCAGTCGTGCCGCCACATTGGGCGTATCGCCGATGGCCGAAAGCTCCGATGCGCCATCCGGGGCCGCGACCCGGCCCACCACCACCATGCCCGTCGCTATCCCGATGCGCACCTGGAGGCGGCGACCGTCTTGGCCTGGATGCCGGCTAATCGCGCTTACGATGCCTCGCGCGGCGTGCACGGCTCGCTCCGCCGCGTCTTCGTGCACGCGCGGATAGCCGAAATAGGCCAGGACGCCATCGCCCAGGAACTTCGCGAGATAGCCACCGTATCGCGCAATCATGCCCGCGCAGAGATCCTGATAGGCGTGCATGACCTCGCGCACCTCCTCGGGATCTGTGCGGGCCGCGAGCTGGCTCGAGCCCACGAGGTCGCAAAACATGATGGTGAGCTGCCGCCGTTCGCCCGTGGGCGCGTCGGCCTGCGGCGGAGCTCTCGACACAGATTCTCGTGGCGGCGCGACCGCCCCTGGCCCGGCGCCCGACCGCAGTTCTGCGATGGCTTTCATCAGCTTGATGCGATGGCCGAGGGAGAGGCCGAGCTCCTTTAGATGCCTCTCGTCGAGCTCGAGTAGCGCCGTGCCATCGATATCGTTGTCGGCGAACGTCTTGACGTGCTCGGACAGACCGAGGGCGCCCAGGAACTCGCCAAGGTCAACCATCGTCCCCTCCCGGACCGATTGACTTGGCCGCTCGAGAAATCGGCCGTGGCTTCAATGATATGGGGTTCCTCGGCGCCCATAAAATGGGCCAAGGGTCAAAGAATTTCCGTCAACGGAAAAATTCGCACTGCGAGCGGGGCCTTTCGAAGTTGAATGGCAAGCGCGCGATGACCGTGACGAACGTGCCACTGCCGGTGCCACCCGAGTCGCCAGGCCTTAGCCGTGCCAATAGCGCCATTTCGGCCAATAGCGCCGATGATCCACATTCGGTGCAAAGGCTGAGCATTTTTGAGACCACGTTGCAGGCGAGAGCTCGGTTTCTAAATTCCTAGTTGAAGCCTGCCACGGGCAGTTCGGAGAAAGTCAATGAATGCGAACCCCAAGATTTCTACGGTCGTGCTCACCGTTGCGACCTCCGTGTCGCTAGCAGCATGCGTGTCGGATCCCTACAGCCAAGAGCATGGGCACACGACCAACACTCAAGTGCCGCAGCCATACCCGACAAATGTGTATGTGCCCGCAGATCAGCCGGTCTACACGCCACCTCAGCCGGTCTACACGCCACCTCAACCGGTCTACGCACCATCTCAACCGGTCTACGCACCACCTCAATATGCTCCGGTACAAACTTCCTACAGCCAGATTCTTCAGTCCGAGAGCGCCAACGTCTCCCGTGGCTGGTGCGACCGCCGTCTCCTCGCCGGTCCGGGCGCTTACAACCAGTTCGCCGGCACCGCTGCTGGCCCCTTGGTTGCTGGCGAGATTCATGTCGGCATGACACCTGCGGACGACAGTTGCGTTGGCTTGACTCTCGAATTTGCTCGGAACGACCAAGTGGTCGCTTGGCAAAATCCCGATAACGGCGCTCTGTACCAGGTCACGCCAATAACTGCCTATCAGCAACCAAATGGGCTGCATTGCCGCCAGTACACCACTGTCGCCTCCTCTAACGGCCTGACCAGAACCGTCAACGACACGGCTTGCAGGTTGCCGACCGGATCGTGGCAGCTTCAGAGCTAGTGGTGTCATCAGATGATCCACTTCTTCCGGTGTCGGCGGTAATGCGGACAACGGCGCCGAAGAAACCCTTCGTCGCATTCTGACCCCTTCCGGACATGCCTCTTTCCGGGCGGCGTCTCTCGTGAATGAGCCCTCCGTGTACCAATCGGTGCGCTTGCGCTAGGCTTTGCGCATTAGGGCAGAGAGGTTCCCCTGTGCCACCCGAGCGCGTCGAACGTAAGCTGGCAGCTATTCTGGCCGCTGATGTGGCGGGCTACAGCCGGCTGATTGGTGCCGATGAGGAGGACACGCTGAAGCGGCTCAAGGGGCACCGAAAGGAACTGATCGACCCCAAAATCGCTGAGCACCGAGGCCGCGTCGTCAAGGTCACGGGCGATGGGATTCTCATCGAATTTCCGAGCGCGGTGGCGGCGTTGCGTTGTGCGGTCGAGGTTCAGCACGCGATGGCGGAACGCAACGCGAGCGAACCGGAAGACCGGCGCATCGAGTTTCGCGTGGGACTCCACCAAGGCGACATCGTCGTGGAGGACGCTGACATCCTCGGCGACGGCGTCAATGTCGCGGCGCGCCTCGAGGGGCTGGCCGAACCTGGCGCCATCTGCGTGTCGCAGCGCGTTCATGAAGACGCCGTCGGGAAAGTGGATGTGATCTTCGAGGACATGGGGGAGCAGCAGCTCAAGAACATCGCGCGACCGGTGCGCGCCTATCGAGTTCGCCTGGATGGGACAGCGACAAAGGAGCGGCCCGCACTTGTGCTGCCCGACAAGCCGTCGATCGCCGTCTTACCGTTTCACAACATGAGCGGCGACCCCGAGCAGGAGTACTTCGCCGACGGCATGGTCGAGGACATCATCAGCGGGCTCTCGCACATCAGCTGGTTGTTCGTGATCGCTAGAAACTCGTCCTTCACCTACAAGGGTAAGACCATTGACGTGAAGCAAGTCGGTCGCGAGCTTGGGGTTCGCTACGTGCTTGAAGGCAGTGTGCGCAAGGCGGGAGCCCGCGTGCGCATCACGGGGCAGCTCATCGATGCGACGACGGGCGGCCACATCTGGGCGGATCGCTTCGACGGTGCCCTCGAGGACGTGTTTGACCTGCAAGATCGCGTGACGGCAAGTGTCGTTGGAGCGATCGAGCCGCGGCTTCAACGGGCGGAGATCGAGCGTGCGGGACGAAAGCCGACCGAAAGCCTGGACGCTTACGACTACTTCTTGCGGGGGATGGCCAGCTTCCATCTCTTCACGAAGGACAGCCTCTTGGAAGCACGGGGGCTCTACGAGCGCGCGACAGAACTTGATCCCAACTATGCCTCGCCCTACGCGATGGCGGCGATGTGCATTCAGCTCAGCAAGACGAACGGCTGGTTGGCACATCCCGAACGCGAGATCGCGGATGGCGTGAGGCTGGCGCGCCGCGCTGCGGCCGTAGGCAAGGACGATCCAACGGCGCTCTGGTCGAGCGGACAAAGTCTCGCCTATCTCGCCGGTGAGGTTGAGACCGGGGCGGCCCACGTCGA
>Ga0126378_10004827_pt1 | contig 10372 bp, 10 predicted proteins | sample PanSoiMetPlot_23_FD_92587 | JGI IMG/M metagenome (GOLD analysis project Ga0126378, IMG submission 92587) | Tropical forest soil microbial communities from Panama - MetaG Plot_23 | ecosystem: Environmental > Terrestrial > Soil > Tropical forest > Bulk soil | place: Panama | collected 2016-02-17
CCGCCCGGCGACGCGGCCATCTCGGCGAGCTTGCCTTTAAAGTCCGCCTCGAAAGCGGCGCAGTCGGCGTCGGCACGGTCGAAGTCGCGCGCGATCGCCGGATCGTCGAGGCCGGCATAGAGGTCGGCGAGATTCCACTCGGGCAGGGCGCCCAAGGACGATTTTCCCGCTGCGGCGCGTCCAGGTCGCCGTGCGGCCGGCCTGGCGGCGCTCTTTCTGGCCAATTTTTGCGCGCGGGGCATTCGGGTCCTCACCGGCTCAATGATGTGGCGAAGCGAAAGAAGAACCGCAAGAGCGTGTCATTTATTCAGACGTTTTTGCGACGATGCGAGCGCAATTCAGGGAAAATCGACCCGCGTATCACGCGTCCCTATGTCGGGTTGCGCTTGCCGCCATATGAGTCTAGTGCCGCTTTAGAATCGGGCGGCGCGGGGGCGACGGACGCGCGTAAAAATTTGATCGGCACGGTGTGAAAGAGGCGGAGATTCTCGACTTCGTGCGCAGCTCCATCGGCTCGGTGTGGGCGCTGGAGATGCTGCTCTTGGTCGGCGGTCGGCCGGAACAGGCCTGGCAGCGCGACGAGCTGGTGCGCGAGTTGCGTAGTAGCCCGGCCGCGGTCGCCGGCGCCGCGCTTTTGCTCGAACGTGCCGGATTGCTTGCCGAAGATGGCGAGCGCGGCTGCCGCTATCGGCCGGCGTCGCCGGAACTCGACCACATCGGCGAATTGGTGCGCAAGATCTACGCCGCCAAGCCGGCGACCGTGATCGGGGCGATCTTCGAACTGTCCGACGGCAAGCTGCACACATTTGCGCAGGCGTTCAAATTCAAGGAGTAGTCCATGTCGGCGGCAAACTTTTCGGTGCTGGCGGCCACGGTGTATGCGTTGTGCTTTGTCACCAGCGCGGTCTGCGGCTGGCTCCTGGTGCGCAGCTTTCGCCGCAACCGCACGCGTCTGTTGCTGTGGAGCGCGGCCTGCTTCGTGCTGCTTGCGGTCAACAATCTGCTCGTCGTGATCGATCTGGTGCTGTTGCCGCCGGAGTTCGATCTTTCTCCGCTCCGCGTTGCCGCCAGCCTTGCTGCGGTTTCCACACTATTGTTCGGCTTCATCTGGGAAGTCGCTTAGGACCGCCGCATGATGCCTTTCCTGCACGGCATGGTGACCATGGGCTTCATCATCGCCGGATTATTTTTTCTGCGGTTCTGGCGCCGCACCAGCGACCGGCTGTTCATGGTGTTCGCGCTGGCGTTCTGGCTGCTCGCGCTCAATCAAGCCTTTCTCGGCTTTGCCGGTGACGCCAATCCCGACAAGAGCTGGGAATTTTTGCCGAGCCTCGGCGCCTTCGGGCTGTTGATCCTGGCGATTTTGCTCAAGAATTTCGGCGGCTCCGAGAAGGGGCGGTGAAGTGCTAGCGTCATGAGTCCTATCCCTCGCCTGCGATCCTATTTGGGCCCGGCCATCCTCAGCTACGGCTTTCGGCCGTTCTTTTTGTTGGGCGCGGTTTATGCCGGCGCCGGTATTGCGATCTGGCTGCCTTTGTTGTTCGGCGACATCAGGATGCCGACCGCATTCTCGCCGCTCGATTGGCACATCCACGAAATGCTGTACGGCTACGTGCCCGCAATCATGACCGGCTTTCTGCTCACGGCGATTCCGAACTGGACCGGGCGGCTGCCGCTCCAAGGCGGGCCGTTGGCGGCATTGGCGGCGTTATGGATCGTCGGCCGCGTTGCGGTCAGCGTGTCGCAGCCGGTCGGCGCGCTGGTGGCGGGCGTGATCGATTGCAGCTTTCTGTTTTTCGTCGCGGCTGCTGCCGCGCGTGAGGTGCTGGTGGGGCGCAATTGGCGCAACCTGTCGCCAGTCTTAATCGTGCTGATCTTCTTTGCCGGCAACGTGATCTTTCACGCCGAGGATCGCCTGAGCGGCATTTCCTCGTTCGGCACCCGCATCGGCATTGCCGCCGCGATCGCGCTGATCTCGCTGATCGGCGGCCGCGTTATTCCGAGTTTTACCCACAACTGGCTCACGCGCGAAAATCCGGGGCGGCGGCCGGCGCCGTTCGGACAGTTCGACGTCGCGGCGCTGGCGGCCTCGGTCGCGGCACTTGTCGTGTGGATCGCGCTGCCGAGCTGGCTGGGCACCGCGGTTCTGATGTTGGTCGCCGGCGCCAGCCAGGCGGTGCGGCTCGCTCGCTGGGCCGGCGACCGTACGCTGCGCGATCCGTTGGTGCTCATCCTCCACGCCGGCTATGCGTTCGTGCCGATCGGCTTTGTGATCGTCGCCGGCGCGATATTGCTGCCGCGGACGATTCCGCTCAGCGCCGGGCTGCACGCCTGGACCGTGGGCGCCATCGGCACCATGACGCTCGCCATCATGACACGGGCGAGCCTCGGCCATACCGGGCGCGCGCTCGCCGCCGGCCGATTGACCCAGGCGATTTATGTTCTGGTCGTCGCTGCCGCCGCGCTGCGCGTCGCCGCTGCATTTGCGCCGACGGCGACCGCGCTCCTGGACGCCGCCGCAGCCGCCTGGATCGCGGCGTTTTGGCTTTTTGCCGTCGGCTACGGGCCGGCGTTATTGCAGCCGCGAAGGCCGGCACGCTAAGCCGGGTTAAAGCGGGGCGACGAGCGACCGTCAGCTCATGCCCATTCCATTTGACGCGTCCAACGGACTGTGCAGAGATGCTCGCGGGGCATATTGGGGGCTGGTGTGTACCGGTCGCTGTCGGCGATTGTGGTGCTTGCTCTTTTTGTAGGAGCGTGCGCGCTGGTCGATCCTGTCGACACGCGGTACGACGAAATAACCCGCAGTCTGGCGAAGGCCCGCAACGAAGCCATATTCCTGAATCTCGTGCGCGCAAGCCACGATCATCCGCTCAGCTTCGCTACGATCTCTCAAGTCACCCCGTCGCTCACCAACGTCTCGAGCTTTGCGCTGCCGGCGTTCATAGCCGGGCCTCTATTCAAAGGAGCCACGCCGATTGCGCCCCCTTATGGCGATTTTTTGGTCAACAATTCGACGGCGTCGAACTCCACCACGGTCAGTTCAAACTTCAACGTGGCCACCCAGGAAACCAGTACCTTCTATCAGGGTTTCCTGAAGCCCATTGACCTCGTGACTTTGAATTATTTCATCCGTCAGGGCTATCCGCGTGAACTTCTTTTTTGGCTGTTTACCGACTCATTCGAACTTACCAGTCCGCACGGCCACTATGGCTACCACTATAACCCGCCCACCAACTACGGCTGTTCGGATATCGATCCCAAGCGCCGTTGTTTCATAGACTGGGTTCAGCTCGCCACGCTCGGCGGACTTACGGTGGAAGAAAGAACGATCCAGACAGCCGCGCCGGGAGGCGGAGCAAAAGGTGGCGGTGCGGGTAAAGAGGGCGGTGTGGGGTCGAAGTCCGAAACCCACGTCTATGCGCGTTTTTGCTTCAGCAGAATTCTAGCCGAGCAGGCACAAATCATCGTACGGCAGACAAATCCGCAGCTCATGCTTCGCCTGAGAAGCATCCTGGATGTACCGCTTGAGGCGCTTTACAGCGAGCCCTTGCGCTGCGGCGGCTCCTGGAATCCGTTGTCCGAAGCCGGCAAACCCCAACCCGACATCCTGCCGCTGAAGTCCGGCCCTTTCAGCTTCCGGATCATCCCGCGTTCCGCCTACGGTGTTTTCGAGCTTCTCGGCGCTATGATAAAAATGCAGCGGCAGCATCCCGAACCGATGGCCGGCGCCATACTGCCACCGGGTCGGGTTGAAGCCCTTACAGCGCCGCCCATTCTCGCGAGCGTGCCGGAAGATAATGAAATCATCACCGTCGTGGACGGCAGCGGAGTCGACTGTTTCGCGCATACGTGGTTCCGTGACGGCGATTACTGCGTTCCAGAGCAGGCTACGACATCAAAGCGCGTGTTCAGCTTGCTGGCTCAGCTCATCGCCATCACAACCGCCGCTTCCGATCTCTCAATCACGCCGATCGTGAGGGTCGTTCAATAGAGCAGGTTCTGCCGGAGGGAGTTCATTGCCTGTTGAAATCCCCGGGGCCGTCACCGGCGCATCCGATACCGCGGAAACCGCCATATGCCGGTGCCTGAACGAGCGCGACAGGCACCTGTTCTGTCACGGCCCGAAGCGCATTTTGGCGCTGGACGGCGGCGGCGTGCGTGGCGCCATCACCGTGGCGTTCCTGGAGCGCATCGAACGCGTGCTCAGCGAACGGCTGGGAGAGCAGGTCCACCTGGCCAACTGGTTCGACCTCGTCGGCGGGACATCGACCGGCGCCGTCATCGCCGGAGCTCTGGCGCTGGGATATACGACCGAGGACATCCGCAAGTTCTATCTTGAACTGGCGCCGAAGGTTTTCAAACGTTCATTTTGGATTTGGCGGGTGTTGAGCGGTAGGCCGAAGTTTGATGCCGCCGCATTGCGGAAAGAGATTGATCGCGTGGTCGGAAAGCGCATGCTGGGCAGTGAAGATATCAACACCGGATTTTGCCTCATCAGCAAGCGAATGGACACCGGCAGCCCATGGATTTTGGCCAACAATCCTCGCGCGCCTTATTGGAAGACCAAAACAGGGAAGGGCGGTTACATCGGGAATGAACACTACCCGCTGGCCAATCTCGTTCGCGCGAGCACGGCTGCACCGTTTTATTTCGAGCCGGAATTGATGGAGATCGTCGAACAGGAGAAACCGGGCCTGTTCATCGACGGCGGGGTGACACCGCACAACAATCCTTCGGTTTTTCTGTTCCTGATGGCTATTCTCAAGGCTTACAAGATCGGCTGGAAGGCCACTCCCGAAGATCTGACCATCGTGTCAATCGGCACCGGCACTCACCGCGAGCGGGTCATGCCTGAAGAATTGGGCATGGGCAAAACCGCGCAATTGACCTATCGAGCGCTCATGTCGCTGATGAATGACGTTCAGACCTTTGCCCTGACGCAGCTGCAATATCTTGGCAAATGTTTGACTCCGTGGTGGATCGATTCCGAATTGGGAGCGCTCGAGGACGAAGGCCCCGCAAGCGGCAAGATGTTCCGCTTCTTGCGGTACGATGTCAGGTTGGAGCTGCCCTGGATCGAAAAAGAACTCGGCAGCGAGATCGAGAAGGATATATGGTTCGGTCGCAAGCTGACCCAGACCGATATTATCCGTATGCGCAGCATGGACGATCCCACGATCATCGACGACATCTACAAGCTCGCGCAGATCGCCGCGGAGAAGCAGGTCAAGGCCGAGCATTGGATGGGCGCGATGCCGACCTGGTGCGCCGACCGCCGCCCGGCGGCGAAGATTCGCACGATGGCGCCAAAGGAGCCCGAGACGCCATCGATCGCTTTCCGCGCGTGGTATCGCATGGCAAAAGCGCTCAGCTATCTGCGCAGTGCCCTGGTGCGGCGCTCCGCCGAGTGACTGTGCTGAGCAGCCGGCGCGCTTTCCGGCTGTGACAAATCGCATCCAGCGCGGCTAGACTTGCGGGAAGCGCGCCGAGGCGATCGCTGCCGCGGTGTGCCGGATGGGATCGCGACCGATGCCGCATGCCATCGAGGTCCTGGATTTCGACGCTCTGGCCGGCAAGCATTTTGCCATCTCGCCGCCGTGTCGAGCGGCCCAATTGGCTTGCTCGATCCTGGCGATGGTTTTTCTGCTTGTGATCTTTCTGACGATCGCCGTGCTTTTCTTCGACATGCTCGAATTCGCGCTGCGCCACATCGATCGTTTGTTTCTGGACGTCGCAGAACTCCCTGCGCTCGACTTCCATCTCAGCAAGAGCATCCTCCACGAGCTCATTCACGGCGACGTCTTTCGCCTGCATCGCGAATTGTTCGTTTCTCCCTGGCTTGCCTTGCAGTGGGCGCTCGGCATTGTGGTCGCCGTCTCCTTCATCTCCTTCCGGCTCGATCTGTTGGCGTTCGCCGCGCTGGCCTTTGTCCAAGGGCGGGCGCTCTATGCCAAATCCATGGTGTATGCATCCGACTTTCAGCAATGGCAGGCCGGGCCGGCCGCCGACGTCAGGAGTCTGATGGACGGCCTTTGGGCGGCGGCTGTCGATGTGTACTTCCTTTTCGTCCTGGGCGTCATGCTGCGCCACTATTTCACCTTGTCCGCACCGGAGCGGGACATCCTGCGGGAAGGCGCCAAAAACGTGCGCTTTGCCGGCACGACATTTCTTCAGGCATTCGGCATTCCACCCAACATCCGGAATTCGGCGCGAAAAATCCGGACCGTGCTGTTCGCCTATATGAGCAACCTGGTCGGCGCCGGTCCGGTCCTGCTGTTTGTCCTGATCGGCGCGATCGCCTCTCAGTTGTTTTGGGCGCTGGTCGGGCCGTATGTCATGGGCTGGTACGATCCGGCCAGGATGCCGGTTGCCGAGGTCGGTTTCAAATCGTTCCTGCTGTTCAACGTCTTGGATCCGGTGATGTGGGTCCTGTTTTACGTCTTTCTTTTTGTTTCATTCAGCTATCTGGGAACCCGCTGCCTGAACGTGTCGCGGCGCTTCCTGCGGGTTTCTTTGGAGCAGGCCCAGGCCGCCGATCCGCGGCCGCCGGTGTTGTTCCTGCGGTCCTTTCGCAACGACCTGGAGCCGCTGCCGGCGCCGAAATCCACCTTTGCCTACAGGCTTTTCAACTATGCGGAACGCAACAAGTCACTCGATCACCTGTTGCTGGAGGAAGGCACCGCTTTGGGGCCGGTGGTGGCGCTTGGCGATCCGACCGATACCGTGCCGCCTTACGGGGCGGCGCGCGGCTATGCCGGACAGGGCGATTGGCGCCGCATGGTCGCAGACCTGATGCAGGCTGCTTCAGCGATCGTGGTCTGCATCGACGACACGGATAATCTCTGGTGGGAAGTCGAGCAGGTCAGCGCCAACGGCTTCCTGGCCAAATCGCTGCTGCTGTTGCATCCGAAATATGAGCGCAGCGGCCAACAGGCCGGCGTGGTGGCCAAGATCGAGCGCTTGTGCGGATGGCCGCTCGCCAAGAGCCTCGGTGCACGATCGGGGCAAAGCCTGATCGGACTATGGTTCGACGAGACGGCGGGGTTGCATGTCGGAATGGCGTCGCGGCTGTCGCGCGCCCATTACCTCTTGATGCTGCGATGGTTCCTGCGGGCCAAGGCACGCGACGCGACACGTTAAGCCGCCTGACGATCGACCGCGGTCGGCCGCAGCTCATAGATGATCATGGTTTCCATAAAGACTTCGCGACGGCTTGCCACTTTGACGCGGAATCCGGCTTGCGTGATGAGTTCTTCCAACAACGTCAGATCGGCGTAGGATGAATTGACCATGTACATGACCCCGTTGGGGGTCAGCCTTCTGTACGCTTGATCGAAAAGAGAAATGATATCGCGGTACGCCGGTCCGGCTTGCCATGCGCGATCCGCCACGTCCCATGCCTCGCCCTCGCAGAATGGCGGATTCGCCAGGATGACATCGAAGCGCGGCTCAGCCGCAATCGCAGAAAGAAGATCTGAGGCCAGCACGACCACTTGATCTGCAAGACCATTGTTTCGAGCGTTTTCGGCCGCTGTTACGGCGGCAATTGGGTTCACGTCGATGGCAAAGACTCTGGCGGCTCCCGCTCGCCCTGCCGCCAGCGCCTGAATGCCCGAGCCCGTGAAGAGATCGGCGACCACCTTTCCGGACAGGTTGAGTCCGCCGATGAACTCGGCGAAGAAGGCCGGGGCCCTGTAGAAACGCGGATCATAGACGGTCGGCCGGATCGTCAGCCGGAACCCGGCAATGTGGATCAGCCGCGTGCCTGGACGTCTCAGTAAAACGTAGTAACCGATCAGGTGCAAAAACCACAGAGCGAGATCGCTCAAATGTTTTGCGGCGTGCCAGCGGCGTCGTGTGTCGAATAAAAGCGAGCGATCGGTCATTGCAAATCGGAACATGCCTTCCATCGGCATTTGATCCACTGCTAATTCACTGCGGTGGACCTTCGTTCCAAGCGCGGTCGGTGCACAATCCCTGCTTCGGCGTGGAACTTCCGGGTTGCGGCCGAAAGCGGACGCACAGAGCGGGCAAGTCTGAAGCACCGAGATTGCATTGAGCCGATGCCGGCCCAGCCCACGGAAAGCAGTCCGAGCGAGCGACAGCGAGGATCGCGCTCATTCAGCATCATTTCGGCAATACTTGGTTTACAGCTGTGCTGTAGTCCAAACCTATCCAAATTACAGAAAGCCGATGTCAAACGCCCAACAAGTGTGGTGGCGCCCGGGAGGGCGTAGTCCTTTCGCGCTTGATCCGACTAAACCGCGCCTTCCGCAAATAGCGTCGATGGCCGGCCAAGGCTTGATACTTTTCGGTGGCCCGGCGATTGGCCTGGTGACGATCAATGACTATCCATTTCTCATTGACAATCGCACGCTCTATATCGGTGGCGTCGTAAGCGTTGTATTCTGGTTTCTGGCGAGTTTTGCCATTTTTGGCGACAAGTCGTTTCCGCCGGGCATGCCGCAATTGCTCAAATTGCAATTCCGAGCTGGTTTTGGTCTCGGCACGACATTTTTGTTGCTCGGGCTGAGCGGCGTCGCCAACGGTTATAACAGCCCATTGCTCAGCAGAGATGTAGCGGTGGTCTCAAAACATACGACGCGCCATCGCGACCCAGCTAAGCGCACGTATTATGTCGCCGTCCGTGCGTGGCCCCCGTCACGCTCGGTCGTGCAACTCGGCGCGCCGCGGGACTTATACGACCGCCTCGACGTTCCACTGACCGCAATCGACACGTCACAGGAGGACCTCGATGCGCTGCCAAACAGCGGGCATGTGCGCCTTATAATCGGTAAGGGTCGTCTCGGGTTGGAATGGCTGAAAAGTATCGCGCTTCCTTGAGCGGAAAATTTCGATCGTTCATCTGGCCAAACGCGATTTTCGTGATCGGCTGCGCTCGTCGCGAAGTGGTCAGTCCAGCTTGGCGCCGGCGAATTTGACCACTTTGCCCCATTTCTCGGTTTCGTCGGCGATCAGTTTGCCGAATTCGGCCGGTGAGCCGAGCAGGACAGCACCCCCCTGTTCGACGAGCCGCTCCTTTGTTTTGGCGTCGGCTAGTCCGGCATTGATCGCGGCGTTGAGCTTGTTGATGATTTCGGCTGGCGCCCCATTTGGTGCACCTATTCCGAACCACGTACTGGCCTCGTAATTTGGTACGAATTCGCAAAGGGCCGGAACGTCGGGCAGCACATACGAGCGCGTCGGCGCCGTCACGGCGAGTCCGCGCAGCGTGCCCGCCTTGATGAACTCGGGCATCGTGAACAGAGGACTGAAATAGACCTGCGCTCGCCCAGCGATCAGGTCGGTCATCGCCGGCGCGCCACCGCGATAAGGGACGTGCAGAAGCTCGATGCCGGTGAGCATCCGAAACAACTCACCGGAAAGATGGCCTGACGAGCCGTTGCCCGGCGAGGCCATGACGAGCTTGCCCGGATTGGCCTTGGCGAAGGCGATGAATTCCGGGACCGTTCGCGCTGGAACGGAAGGATGCACGACCATTACATTCGGCACGCGGACAATCGAACCGACCGGCGCAATGTCGCGGATGAAATCGAAATTGAGCTTCTTATAGAGCGTCGCGTTGATTGCATTCGGCGTCGCGACCATGAGAAGCGTATAGCCGTCAGGTGCCGCGTGCGCGACTGCTTCGGCGGCGATGTTGCTGCCGGCACCGGGCCGATTCTCGATGACGAATTGTTGGCCAAGTTGCTCCGACAGCCACTGCCCCATCAAACGCGCGACGATGTCGTTTGGCCCTCCGGCCGGAAATCCGGAGATCAGATGCACCGGCCGCACCGGGTAAGTTTGCGCCGAGGCAAAGCGCGCCATGGCCGGGACAGCGGCGGCGCCCGCCAGCAGCTGTAGAAGCCGGCGACGGGGAAGTTGCACTGCAGGCCTCCATGTCAGAGAGCAAAATTCTCGAGGATTGGTCATCGCGCGTCGCCCTCCTTTCGCGTGAAAGATCGGGAATGCAGTGTTTGATTAATCGTTGAATTGTCGTGCCTCAGACCGGCGCCGTCCATTACATCTTGCCCGGATTTGTATTAGGTCTATCCTAATGCAGAAATGCTGGATTTTTGGCCCTGCTGAAGCAAGGAACCTCGCGATGGAGCTGCGCCATTTGCGGTATTTCGTGGCAGTCGCCGAGGAACTGCACTTCGCGCACGCGGCTGAGCGCCTGCATATTTCGCCGCCGTCTTTGACGCAGCAAATTCAGAATCTCGAGCAAGAATTAGGTGCCCGCCTGTTCGCGCGGACCAAACGCGACGTGAAGCTCACCGATGCGGGCACGCGTTTTCTCGAGGAGGCACGCGCAACTCTGCAGCAGGCCGAGCGCGCCGAACTCGTCGCCAAGCGTGCCGGGCGC
>Ga0126378_10004830_pt1 | contig 10366 bp, 9 predicted proteins | sample PanSoiMetPlot_23_FD_92587 | JGI IMG/M metagenome (GOLD analysis project Ga0126378, IMG submission 92587) | Tropical forest soil microbial communities from Panama - MetaG Plot_23 | ecosystem: Environmental > Terrestrial > Soil > Tropical forest > Bulk soil | place: Panama | collected 2016-02-17
AAGATCATAAGACTGGATTGGTCCGACACCAGCGGGACCGGTGGGCTCTATCGTCTGGATGCGATCGACGAAGTGGCCCGGGTGGCCGAGAAAGACGTAGTCGAAGCCAAACTTCTGCTGGAGCTGATGCTTCGAGAAAAAAGCGCCCCTTCCCCCGCTCGAAAGAACGACTGGCCGGACCTGCTGCGCGAAGATCTGACCAGAAATAATCGCACCGATATCGCTAGGTGGGCGGAAGTGAACGGCCTCGCCAGGGAAACGGTGTCTCGGGGCTTCGCCCTTGCCTACGGAATTGCCCCGTCAATTTTTCGTGCCGAAACACGTGCGCGAGCGGCATGGCTGCGCATTACCAGAGGATCTGACTGCCTCTGCCGAATCGCCACCGACACAGGCTTCGCCGACCAGGCACACATGACAAGGTGGGTCCATCGTATTTCAGGGGCTCCACCGGCAGCATGGCGGGTGTTCCCCTCGGATCATAATCACTGATCCTCAATCCTCAGCGGCACATCTTTCAGCTCCTCGATCCTGGCGATGACGATGGCGCGCGTTCCCTTCCTCTCGTAGACAGTGCCGCAGGCCCGCACATACTTGCCGAGGAACGGCATCAGGGCTTGGCGCTGATCCGTATCCGGCATCTTGTCGGAAATGGGCAGGTAAAGTTCGCCCTCCTTGGTGAGTATGACAAGCGGGGAACCATTCTTCGCGCACTCCTGCAGGCACTTCATGCTCAAATGAGTCGCTGTCGCTTCCAGGTTCTGAATAGGGCAGGCGATATCGCGCACCAGGCCCTCGATGGTGGTCTGCGTCTGGTGAGATGGAGTTTGCGGATTCGATGGATTCGCCGGCGTCTGCGCAAGAGCCAGGCTCAGCGTTACAACGCAAGCGAGGAGAACAAAAGTCAGCGATCTGTGCATATCCAACTTCATCCCTCCCGACCCACATTAAAGTGTGCCCAGTGAGACCCGCAATTCGCCTCTCGGGATAGTTACTGCCTCGACCCAACTGTGCCGGCCTGCTTCTTCCGGAGAGCGGTGACCTTGCAAAATAGCTGCAGAGACGCCTTGAGGATGTCCGACTTCCGGGTATTTGTCTTGAAGGAATGCGACGGTTCAGCCAGCACACTACAGCCAACAACCCTCAAGGCCTGCTAAGGATGGAGCCAGGCGGGGTCTCTAGCTTTTTGTGGTGGTTGAAAGACTCTATCTGGGGTGTTTCGGGGGAAATCGCAGACTGGCACCCGAGCGGGCCATGATTTCTGGTGCCGCCTACGCCAACCACTACATCGTCAACAGCCCTCATCTTTGGCACTATAATTTCGGGCAATAATGGCCCTCGCCTCTGGCACAAAACTCGGGCCGTATGAGATCGTTGCGCCGTTGGCCTCCGGCGGTATGGGGGAAGTGTATCTGGCGCAAGACACTCGACTGAGGCGCGATGTCGCCATCAAAGTTCTGCCATCCCAGCTTGCCGTCGATCCTACCTTGAAGGCGCGTTTCGAGCGAGAAGCACGGGCTATTTCTTCGTTAAACCATCCCAACATTTGCACGCTGCACGATGTCGGGACCCAGGATGGAATCGACTTCCTGGTCATGGAGTATCTGGAAGGCGAAACGCTCCAGCAGCGGCTGGTACGCGGCGCATTGCCCCTGAAGCAGGTGCTTGAGTATGGAATTCAGATCGCGGAAGCCCTCGACCGCGCCCACCAGGCGGGGATTGCCCACCGCGACCTGAAGCCGGGTAACATCATGCTGACCAAGTCCGGCGCCAAGCTTCTCGATTTTGGGCTGGCTAAGCCTGTTCCTGCTCTGCTTCTCGGAGCAGCTGGCACGGGATCCCCGACACCCTCCGCACCTACGCTGAGCGTTGCCTCGCTGACCTCGCAGCCTAGCCCCCTCACCGAGCAGGGCAAAGTCGTAGGCACGTTTCAGTATCTTGCTCCCGAAGTGCTACAGGGCAAAGACGCGGACGCGCGAAGTGACATATTCGCCTTGGGCGCAGTCCTGTTTGAAATGATCTCCGGCAAACCTGCCTTTCCCGGCAAGAACCAATTGAGCGTGATGACGGCAATTCTGGAAAAAGAGCCGGAGCCGATTCCGCAAGCTCCGGCCCCGCTGGAGCACGTTGTGCAGACCTGCCTCGCCAAAGAACCCGCTGAACGCTGGCAGAGCGTGCGCGAGGTCGGGCGGGAATTGCGGTGGGCGGCACAAGCCAGCATGCAGCCGGCCGCCGGTAATGCTCGTAAAACTCGGGGATTCCGCCTCTTCGGACTCGGTGCAGCTACGGGGCTGGCCACGGCAGCCCTCATAGTATCCGCGGTGCATTACCGGACGAGAGCGGTGACGGGCCCACCGTTGCTGGTTTCAGTCACTCCTCCGGCTGGGGTATTCCCGGATACCTGGGGGCGAAATGGGCCGCCGCAGATTTCTCCCGACGGCCAGAATCTCGTGTTTGTCGGTTGCAAGAGCGAGACCGCGTCAAGGTCAATTGCTGGTAATCGAGATTGCTCGATTTGGTTACGATCCCTGCGTTCGGTCGAAGCGCGGGAGATTGCCGGGACAAGCGGAGGTTACGGCCCTTTTTGGTCATCTGACGCACGGCAGATCGGTTTCTTTGCTGATGGCAAGCTGAAGCGTGTGGCCGCTGATGGCGGACCAGTACAAATCATCTGCAATGCAGAGGACGGTCGGGGGGGAAGTTGGGGTAGCAAGGGCACTATCATTTTTGCGGCGACACGGGGCAGCCCCATCTTCCGGGTTCCGGCCGAAGGGGGCACACCGGTCGCGATAACCAGCTCCCGGCCGGCTTTGAACTTGTCTGATCTTGGTAGCCATCGCTGGCCTTACTTCCTGCCGGATGGCGAGCACTTCCTCTATCTGAGCGCGCCGGCTGGAGCTTGCAGCGGAGGGGACGAGATTCATTTTGCCTCATTGGACTCCCAACGCGACGTCCCAATCATGCCGGCGTGCACAAGCGTGGCCTTCGCTGATGGACGCCTCATCTATTGGCGCGATGGCAATTTGGTTGCGCAACCCTTCGACCCGCTCCGTGGAATAGTGAGCGCTGCTCCTGTCGCCATTGTCGAGCATGCGGCATTTGATTCCTCGTTCGGTTTCAGCCCATTCTCCGTCTCGGACGATGGCAAGCTGCTGTACGTGACCGGACAGGGCCCGGTCGGTGCTCAGCTCGTCTGGTACGACCGTACCGGCAAAGTGCTGGGCACTCTGGGTGAGGCGACAGCGTACTCTAGTGTGGCAATTTCTCCGGATGGCTCGCGTGTTGTCGCCGATACTCAACAGCAACGCATTCTCCTTCTCGATTCCAGGGGAACCCGAACTCTGGTAACCCTCAGCAGCCATTTCGGGCCTTTCCCTACATGGTCTGGCGATGGCCGATACGTTTATTTCACAGCGCAGGCGAGCGGGGCATACGGCATCTTTGCCATAGCCACCGACGGTTCAGGCGCCCAGCAGGCTTTGGTCACATTTTCAAAAGGGCAACCCGGAGCGGTGTTCCTCACAGCGTCCCCCGACGGGAAGTATCTCGCCTATGCAGCTCTAGACTCTTCGGGAAAACTGACCCTCTACAGCCTTGAACTCTCCCAAGGCGCAAAACCGCGCTCGTTTCTTCCCCCCACGGCAGACGGATCCGCACCAGCATTTTCGCCCGACGGAAAATGGCTGGCATACGAGTCAACTCAGAGTGGCAGAAACGAGGTTTACATCACCCCATTTCCGGAAGGCGGAGCGCAATACCAGATCTCCACCAATGGTGGTGAAAGGCCGGCTTGGAGTCATGACGGCAAGGAAATGTTCTATCGTGAAAACTTGAGATTGATGTCGGTAAAACTGAATACTGCCGGGCGTAAAGTGGAACTGGGTACTCCGACCCCGTTGTTCGAGGTGGCCGCTCGCAATCTCAATGGCCGTTGGTACGCTGTCTCACCGGATGGCCGTTTTATCATGAACACATCGCCCGCATCGGCACAGACGCAGCGCTTTGAGCTGGTCGTCAATTGGCCGGTGGAGCTGAACAAATGACACTTCATACCGCGCTAGCGTTGTACCCATTGCCCATAAGCCTGCGGTGAACACGTCCCGGGCTTCCAGGGCCCGCGGAAAGAGATATAGCGCCGGCCAATGCACTTGAGCCAATTCCTCATTCCCGCGTTACAGCGAGAGGCGTGATGCGACCTGCATTTGGCATAAGATTTTACGCGCACGGAGGTGAGTGTCATGAGCCGATGGTCTGCGTGTGAATTTGCGTTCCTGAAACTCGCGGTTGCGTTCATGTTTGCCGGGATGTTCATCTATCCTCTGGCGGCACAGAATTCGCCGACTGCGACGAGTAGCAAGCAAGTGACCCTCACTTACATGGGCACGGCAGGCTGGGAAATCACGGACGGCAACACGGTAATCCTCCTCGATCCGTACCTATCGCGAATCTACGGGCCGCAACCGCCCGGTAGAGCGCCGTTTGCACGTGCCGCTGGCGACAACCGTCCACAGTACGGATGGACTGATGTTGCGGTGCCAGATACGGCCGTGATTGACTCGCACATTAAGAAAGCCGACTTCGTCCTCGTCACCCATACACATTACGACCACGTGCTCGACGTTCCTCACATTGCTCTCAAGACTCATGCCACAGTGATTGGAACAGAGAGCACTGAAAATGTCGTGCGGGCGTACCACGTGCCCGAAGAGCAGTTGATTACGGTGCGCGGCGGCGAGGATTACGACTTCGGTATTTTTTCCTTGAAAGTGATTCCCAGCTTGCACAGCCCACTTGATCACAAACACTATTTCAGTTCGGCAACAGCCCCGGCGGGCATGAAGGCACCCTTGACTCTGGAGCAGATGCACCCGGAGGGTGGTACGCTCGCCTACCTCATTCGTTTTCATGGTCATCAAATTCTTGCGTTTGGCGGGATGAATTACATCGAGAGAGAAATTGAAGGGTTGACACCCGATGCCGTTCTGGTCGGCGCTGCTTCTTCCAGAAAGGAGATTTACGACTACGCCGGGCGACTGCTGCGCGACCTGCATTTTCCAGCCTTGGTACTGCCCACACACTGGGACAACTTTACCGCCCCTTACGGTGCTTCTCAGCAGCCTGCAATTGACGCTCTGCAGTCGTTTGTGCAAGAAGTCACTGCCTCCTCGCCGAATAGCAGAGTCATCGTACCGAAGTACTTCGAGCCGATTTCACTGGACTTGCCGAGTCGCTAATTCGGAAGGTGATGGTCTATTCTTATTGGCCCAAACTGGGGAACGATCCACGAGGGGTGCGGAGAATAGGGTGTGAAACATCGAATCGTGCACACGCTTCAGAAATTTCTTCTTAACCCGCCAATCAAGCTAGCGCTTGCGATGGGTCTGCCACTGCCGGGGTATGCGTTGCTCGAAACCACAGGGCGCAAGAGCGGAAAGCCACGTCGTACGCCGGTGGGCGACGGGCGTATCGCCGACCAGTTCTGGCTGGTGGCAGAGCATGGGGTGAAGGCGGGATATGTCCGCAACATCCAGCGCGATCCGCACGTACGTCTGAAGCTGCGTGAAGGCCTGATCTATCACTGGCACACGGGCACAGCATGTCTGCTTCCGGATGATGATCCGCGTGAGCGCCAACTCTGGCTGGCAAGTCATCTGCCGAGCAGTGCCGGGAATGCGAGAGCAGTACGGCTCTTCGGAACGCAACTGCTCACGATTCGAATTGATTTGGACGGTTTACCCCTGGCCTAGCCAGCTGCGCTCGCGCCTCTCTGTGGCAGATCTGACCTCGATCAGAACAGATGGTAACTGAGCCTTTCCCGCCGCGATACATCCATACTTTGGTTTGTAACGAAGTGTCGTTGCCCTGAACGCCATACATTGGTGGCGCGATTCACAGCCTGTGCGCTTAGAACATCTGATTGCAAGCATGGAGGTGCATCTTGCGAAGCCGTTTTGCGATATTCACGTTCACAGCGATCGCAGCGCTCCTCGTAATTGCGTCTGCGCCAGCACAGGATCATGAAGCAGAGCCTGAATACAAATCGCCGTGGAGAACTCCCTGGACCTACGACGGGACAACGGGTGCGGGACACTGGAGCAGCCTCGATCCCGAGTACGCGCCCTGCAACACCGGCCAGGCACAATCTCCCATCGACATTCGAAATCCGCAGAAACAGCGCCTTCCGGTGCTGCGATTCGAGTACAAAAGCAGCCCGCTCAAATACGTCACGAACAATGGCCACACGATACGAGTGAACTATCACGATACCCCCGATCGGGGAAACTTTCTGCTGGTGGGTGACAAGCGGTATCAACTCACGCAACTGCATTTCCATCGTCCCAGCGAGGAGTACATCCATGGCAAGCAATACGACATGGTGGTTCACCTGATGCACAAAGCTGGGGACGGCGAGGTTGCCGGTGTCGCGGTTCTCGTCAAGACGGGCAGTGCAAACTCTGCGCTTCAACAGATCTGGCAGCACATGCCGAGACTCGAAGGTCAACAGAAGGTTGTGGGAGTCGAGTTTAATCCCGCAGGACTGCTGCCGCCGACAACCGGGTACTACACGTATATCGGATCGATCACCGCTCCGCCTTGCACGGAGGGCGTCAGATGGTTTGTGCTGAAAACCCCGATCGAGATTTCATCAAAGCAGATCGAGGATTTCGCCAAGCTCTATCCCCATGATGTGCGCCCTCTTCAACCACTCAACGGACGCGGGGTGAAGGAGAGTCAATAATGTCGATTGCCCTGAAGGCGCCGATGCGGGCCCGTATACCCGGACTGATCTTCACAATCACTTCGTGCTTGACGACGCCGTTCATGGCACAAGCGGCTGAACCGCAATATGCCGTCATACCTGATGTTCAATACTGCACTGGCGGAGGACATCCGCTGCTGATGGACATCTTCATCCCAAATCATCGTAATCGCGTTCCGACACCAGCAGTGCTTTGGATTCACGGCGGCGGCTGGGATCATGGGGATAAGAAGGCTAATTCCGGCGCGCCGTTCCTCGCCGACGGCGGGTTCGTGGCGGCAAGCCTCTCTTATCGTCTGAGTGGCGAGTCGCCGTTTCCGGCGGCCATTGAGGATTGCAAGTGTGCCATACGGTTTCTGCGTTCGAATGCAGCCTTCTACGGGATGGATCCCACTCGAATTGGCGTTGCGGGATCATCAGCGGGAGGCCATCTGGCTGAACTGGTTGCAACCGCTGATCAGAGTCAGGGACTGGAGGGAACTGGAGGTTGGCAGGGTGTCTCCAGCAGCGTGCAGGCGGCAGCATCTTACTATGGAGTTTCAGATCTCACGATCCCGTTCCCCGCCCAGACTGAACCATTCATCCGTAAGTTTCTCGAAGGCGCCCTGCAGGAAAAACCAGACTTGTATCGAAGCGCGAGTCCCATTTCCTATTTGTCGAAGACGGATCCACCGCTGCTGCTCGTTCACGGGGAAAATGACGCTGACGTTCCATTCGATCAGTCTGCCCGCATGGCAGAGAGGTACCGTCAGTCCGGCTTGCAGGTTGAGTTTATTGCGGTCAAGAATGCCGGGCATGATTTTCAGCAGACGGGAAATGCTCCAGCCTTACCCTCAGTGGAACTGATCCACCAGAGAACCGTGGACTTTTTCAACCGTTTTCTACTGAATTCCACTTCTCGGTAGAAGCGAGCCCTGTTAGGGAGACTCTGTTAAGCCCTGTGGCGACGATGACCGGCTTTGAGCGACACCCAGAGATGAAATTTCTTGAACACACCTCTGTAGAGGCAAATGGGGCGAAACTGCACGTCGCGCAGGGAGGAGCGGGCAGGCCTCTCGTGCTCCTGCATGGCTGGCCTGAATTTTGGCTGACATGGGAACCGGTGATGCGCCGGCTGGCGGGCCGATATAGGGTAATTGCCCCCGATCTTCGAGGATTTGGCGAGAGTGATAAACCGTCGGGTTCCTTTGGCGCTAACGACCACGCCGCAGACATAATGGCACTTCTCGAGCGGCTGGGGATCGAGGCTATCGGGATGGTGGGGCACGACGTGGGCGGCGCAGCTATGCTGGCGCTTGCTCGCAGGGCTTCACACCGGATCAGTGGCCTGTTCTTTTTCGATTTTGTCTATCCCGGTATTGGGCCGCGTATGGGCGCTCCTGACCGGCTTAACGAGATCTGGTATCAGTCGTTCAATCAAATGGAAATGGCTCCGGCCCTTGTTGGTGCGACGCGGGAGAGTTGTACGAAATACTTCAGCCACTTTCTCCGACATTGGGCTTACCGCAAAAATGCCTTCGACGATGTCCTCGAACAGTTTGTAGAGAACTTTCTCAAACCCGGTAACCTGGAGGGAGGTTTTGCACACTACAAAGCCGCTCACGCGGGCCGCATCGCCATGATCAAGGGAGAAGCGCCGACTCAGCCGCCGATAGGAGTCCCTGCTTGTGTTCGCTGGCCTGAACACGATCCGCTCTTTCCGTACGCATGGACTGACCGACTTCGAGAGACATTCAGCAACCTCGACCTGGCGCCGTTCCCTGGTGCAGGTCATTTCCCCCACCGTGAGAATCCTGATCGCGCCGCCGAGGAAATATCCGGGTTCTTTGGGCGGATTGGCTGGTGAACGGCGGCTGGCTTGGTACCAATCAAGCACCTGCTTCGCTCTCGCTGGAGTTTGTTCCCCGCAGCGGGATAGATAGTAGAAATAGCGAATGGTATGGGCTTTTGGGGCGCCGATGCGGCCTATCCCTGTGACTGCAGTCGGCATTGTTCTACGAAGGAAAATTGCGAAACGCTTCGAACACGTTGCCCCGGCAGCGCCACTCCGGGAACCAGTACTGGGCGACTACCTAGAACTCGACCTTGGTTCTAAACCCAAACACCGCCGCGCGCCGAGCCCCCGGGTCTGGACAGGGACGTTGATTGGTAAGCGATTGAAAAGAATGGTCGGCCCTAGGAGACGATAACTTGGAGGCAGCAGGGCGGCTGAAATCGGGGACTTGGCGCAATACTGGAGGTGATACTTCCGCCAACGGCGAAATAGGCATTCCAATCAATCGATGCAGGAGCCATTCACCCGAGATCGCATTATCGAGGCGCTCCAGGCACTGCCGCCAGACGCCACCATCGACGACGTCATTGAACGGCTCGTGTTCCTGGCCAAAATCGAAACCGGATTGGCCGAACTGGACAGGTCCGAAGGTGTTCCGCACGAAGAAGCCAAGCGTCAATTCGGGTTGTAATGCGCATTGTATGGTCGCCACAATCGCTGCGCGACCTTGACGCCATCCACGAATACATCGCCAAAGATTCTGAGCATTACGCCGTGTCGCGCGAATCTTCTCCGCTGTCGAACGGCTCCTCCAGTTTCCGCACTCTGGGCGAATCGTTCCGGAGCGAGATGAACCTAAAATTCGCGAAATCATCGTTGGACGTTTTCGTGTTGTGTATCGCGTTCGAGATGCAGTGCTTGAGGTAGCAACTGTTTTTAGGGCGTCCAGAGAATTTCCGGAGAGATTCTGATCCACCGCTACTTTATCGAAGAACCGGTCCCAAGCCGCAGCTAACCAGGTTGTGTCAGAGTTCAAAACTGGGATGTGGGTCCGGCCGTAAGGCGATGAGCAACAAAGGTCAAAAGATTGGTCGGGACGGGCAGATTTGAACTGCCGACCCCTCGCACCCCAAGCGAGTGCTCTACCAGGCTGAGCCACGTCCCGACAAGGAAGGAACCGCCTCTGGTACAAGGGCGGTGGGGTCTACCGGTAAAATTCTACACCACCTGCCGCGATTGCGCTTGCGACGGAAATCACGGGCAAATCAGCGCAGGTCCCCGGGGAGAGGGGTTTCCGAGCCTGGTGGGCAGGGCATTTCGATGACCGACTAGTTTCTTCGTTCCACGGATCTGTGAATTGAGGTGTGGGGCGCATGCTCATGCCCGGGGAGCGATCCATCCGCCCACATCCTCCGCCAGCCGGTCTGCCTCTTTCGGGCCCCAGGAGCCGGGCTCGTACTCATGCAAGGGCGCGCGATCGCCGAGAATGGGGTCGACAACCGACCACTCGGCTTCGACTGCATCTTCACGCACAAACAGCATGGGGTCGCCCTGCATGGCGTCGCTCAGCAGTCGTTCATAGGCATCCACTTCGTCCGCATTACTATGTCGCATCGCGACTAACTCGGTCGGCGTGGGAACCAATCCTGCGCCGGGGTGCTTGACCTCGGCTTGCAGGCTGATGGCGAGCTCCCCCGGCCCGAGGCGGAAGTGGAAGCGGTTGGGGTCGCCGGCCAGGTTCTTCAAGGGAGGGCTCTTCAGAGTCACGACCACCTCGGTCGCGGTGACCGGGAGATTTTTCCCTGCCCGAATCAAAAACGGTACGCCAGCCCAGC
>Ga0126378_10004832_pt1 | contig 10366 bp, 9 predicted proteins | sample PanSoiMetPlot_23_FD_92587 | JGI IMG/M metagenome (GOLD analysis project Ga0126378, IMG submission 92587) | Tropical forest soil microbial communities from Panama - MetaG Plot_23 | ecosystem: Environmental > Terrestrial > Soil > Tropical forest > Bulk soil | place: Panama | collected 2016-02-17
ATTCTCGACCCTGACCGGCTACCAGGCGGTCATTCGTCAGACCGATCCCGGCGCCACAGGACGCGAGCCATCGCTGCTCACCACCATTCTGGAGCGAATCGTCAAGGATGAGCGGCGACACTTCGCGTTCTACTTCAACCAGGCGCAGATTCGACTCCGGCCCGTCGCCGCGCAGCGCCTAACCTCGTTTCTGCTGCGGCGTTTCTGGACCCCGGTGGGAGTGACGGTGCGTGGCGACGAGTCGATGCGACGGGTCTGCGCGTTCATGTTCCCCGATGATGCGGGGCTGAGCGCGCTGGGCGAGCTCGATTCCAAAATCTGTGCGCTGCCGGGCCTCGAGTGGTTTAACCTTGGACGGCTCTATGCGGAAGGGAACCGGTCTCGCTGCTTCAAGAGCTTTTCTGATGAAGCAGCGGGGGGTGGAGGGTCTCCCCTGCAGCCCGTGCCCCTCCGAGAAAACTAAGCTCCCCATCGCCGAACGCCTCGCGTACGCGGCCGACCTGTTCTGGTTCGGCTTCGCGCTCGGGCCCATGCACAGTGGGAGCGGACCCAACCTTGCAGTTGATGTGTCGCACGCAACTTTAGTAAATCTCGCTCGTTGCTCTTCGCGCCGACCTCACAGGCCGCGAGCTCAAAGATACAAAGGAGGGGCGCATGTTCAACGGTATCGATCACTTCGTGATAGTCGTTCCCGAACTGGAAGCCGCTATCCGTGACTACACCGCGGCCGGGTTCACGGTAGTGCGGGGCGGGCGCCACAATATCGGCTCGCATAACGCACTGATCGCGCTGGCCGATGGCGCTTATATCGAATTGATCGCGTTCCTCAATTCGGTTGGCGGGCATCCCTGGTACGCCGCCCTGGAGAAAGGCGGCGGCCTGGTCGATTTCTGCATGCAGACGGACGATCTCGAAGCCGACGCGCAAGCGATGCGCCAGGCCGGCGTTCCAATGAGCGCCGCCAACCCGATGACGCGCGACCGGCCGGACGGCTTTCGGGTCAGTTGGGTGCTTTCCATCCCCGGCGCGCCGTTCAACGGGCGAGCACCCTTTCTGATCAAAGATGAAACTCCGCGCGATGAACGCGTGCCGCGGCAACAATCACATCGCAACGGCGTGACCGGCCTGAAGACTATGACGGTCGCCGTCGCGGACCCCGGTGCGACCAGCGTCCCGTATGCACGCGTGCTTGGCCGTCCCGCGGTGCCAATCCAGCGGCCGGACCTCGATGGCGCGGGGGTACGGTTCACCGTCGGACCGCACGCGATCGAGTTGGTCGCTCCCAAGAGCGGGGAGGGTCCGCTGGTCGATTGGATCAAGCTGCGCGGGCAATCTCCTTATGGCGTAGTGCTGGCCGGCGGCCCCGGCGCCCGGGTCGATCCTGCCCTGCTGCAAGGCGCGCGTTTGACGACGGGTTAAGCGAGCGGAGGAACCACGATGGCCAGCCGGGTCAGTTTCGGATTCACGATTCCTCAGCGCGGGGTTCTCTTTGGAGTCGCAACCTGGCCCCAGATGATCGCGCTGGCGCGCGAAGCCGATGGGATCGCGCTGTTCGACTCGCTGTGGGTCGGCGATAGCGTGATGGCCAAGCCGCGTCCCGATTCCATTTCCCTGCTCGGCGCCCTCTCCGCGGCCACCAGCCGCGTGAAGCTTGGGGTCGGATGCATGGCCAGCTTTCCGATTCGCGATCCGATCGTGTTTGCCCTTCAGTGGGCGACGCTGGATCTGATTTCCAGCGGCCGGATGGTCCTGGCGGTATGCACCGGAATTGTCGCGGGAGGAGTGAGTGCGCGGGAGGGCGGCGCGTGGGGAATCAAGGATACCGCGCGGGGCAACCGGATGGCGGAAAATATCGAGATTTGCCGGCGGCTGTGGAGTGAGGACCGCGTCAGTTTCCACGGCAAGTATCACTCGTTCGACGACGTCACCGTCACGCCGCGGCCGATTCAGCAGCCCTGTCCCATCTGGATCGCGGCCAACCCGCAGCCGCACCAGGCCGAGAAGGCGCTGCGGCGCGTGGTGCGGATTGCCGACGGGTGGATGTCAGCTAACGCGTTTCCGGGACTCTTCGCCGCAAACTGGGACAAGCTCGCCGTATATCTGAAAGAGGCTGGCAAGGATCCCACGACCTACCCAACCATCGCGTATCACAACATCAACGTTAATCCCGACCGCGATGCGGCGCTGCAGGAATCGAAACGCTTCCTCGACGAATACTACGGACCGGTGTTCGCGCCCCCGATGGTGGAAGGGTGGACGGCGGCCGGCACCCCGAAGCAGTGCGCAGAAGACTTGCGCGCGATCGCACGCGGCGGCGCCAAGACCATAGCCCTCCGTATCACGGCGTGGGACCAGGCGGGACAGTTCCAGCGCCTCGTGAATGAGGTACTGCCGCTGGTCAATCAGTAAGCCTGGTCGGCAACCGCGCGGTCGTGGTTTCCGGTGACTAGGATCCACTTCCGCAGGGGCATGGTGCGGTCAGTTGGCCCCCCGCGACGGTAACTTCACGCCGGCGCGCTGCCGAGTGGCACGGTCGGTTGCATCGCGACTGCTTCGGCAGCGGGTTCCTCCGCGATCGCGCCGAGGTCCTGGTACAGTCGCACGCCGGCTGCGGTAAAGAAGGCGATGGTCGCGTAAGTAACGGCGACCGCGAACAGATCGAGCACAAAGATCGACGCCGCTATGGAGTTCGTCATTACGCTCACAGGCCCCAATAGCAAGCTGGCCGCCACAAACACGGTCGCCGCCCACGAGTTGTAGCCTGACCAGACCGCAAGAAACACGATCACCCTGAGAGCGACCTTGAAGAACCGGCCGCGCATCAGATCGCGACTGAAGAGCAAGGCGAGCCAGCTCCGCCGGCCATCGAACACCAGCGAGTACTCTGCAAAGTACAGCCAGACGTAAACCACCAGCCCCGGCACCACCAGCAATGCGAAACCAACGATGGTAGCAAGCCATTGCAGCAGAACCACGAGCGCGAAACCGGGAACCAGTTGCAGGGCGCGCCGATAGATCGCGATGCCTTCGGCGATCAGATCGGGCGCGCGGGTCTTTTCCCACATCCGTTGTAGCGCGCAGAGGATGACCAGCTTTAGTGATATCGTAATCGCGATTGAAAGCAGGTGGAGAATCCGCGTAAACCAGACCGGGTAGAGCGGCGGCTGCGACGTTTCGGCGGGTGGCGAGGTATCCGGGTGAACTTGCGCCGGTATGAAGGAAACGCTCTGCCCACCCGCGGCTTCGAAGGTCTGGACCACGCGGTGCTGGAGGTTCAGCGCATCGGGCAGCAGACAGAGCGCGGCAGCAAGCGCAAGCGGAGCGCCGATGAGCACAAGCACGCTCCAGTTGCCGCGGAGATCGTTTACCGCATTGGCAAGATATATGAAGCTACTCTTGAGCCGTGTCTGCGCCACGCGGCTAGAGGTTGTCATCCTGTCGAATCCAAGACAAGTGCACCACCGATTTCGGAGCGGGACAGGGCGGGCGGCAACCGTCTCGCGCTTTCCCTCTTCATTTGACCGCTAGCTCCCGATAGCGTGAAGATAATTGCTCGGGCTCGCCCCTCGGTCGCAAGGAGTAAAGCCATGACAGATTCCGACCTTAAGGCCGCCATTGAACATGAGAACAAGATGATCCGCCGGCTGCGGTTCCTGGTCGACCTGACCTTTGCAACCATCGTGCAGGACTACGACATGACTCTCGAGCAGGCCTGGCACCACGTGCTGGCGCTCAAGGGTGCGGCGGTCTCGATGTTTCCGGGGAAGGAAGAGACCTTCGACCTCGTCTATCTGCCGCGATTTTCGCGGCTGCTCCAGGAACGCTTCGGCGCGAATTAGGCGCAGTCCGCGCACGACCCCGGGGACCATGGCTCGTCACGGCTTGAGAACGCTCAGCGGAGAAATCGCACAGCCGGACGGGACGCTGACCCGCGGGCAAATCACGTTTTCCGATCGAATCATCGAGGTTCACCCGGCACCGACCTCGAGCGACGATTACATCCTGCCCGGATTCGTCGACCTGCAAGTGAACGGAGCGCACGGCGCCGATGTGATGACGGCTTCGCCCGACGCAATCGCAGGGATCGGCCGGGCGCTGGCGCGTGAGGGAACGACCGCGTGGCTGCCTACCGCGGTCACGGCGACCGTCGAGCGCATCGAGCGGGTGCACGCCGCTATTGCCCAGGCCGCTTCGCTGGCGGCCGAAGAGGAAGGCCCGGCCGAAGCTGCCGCGATTCTCGGTATGCATCTGGAGGGGCCGTTCATTTCGCCAAGGCGGCTGGGGGCGCATCCCGCCTTGAACCTTGAGCCGCGCGGCGAAGCGTTCGAGCGGCTGCGCGCACTGCCTGCCCTGAAACTGGTCACGCTCGCGCCCGAGCTGCCGGGTGCGCTGGATGCCATAAAGCAGTTGACCGGACGCGGCGTAGCGGTTTCCCTCGGTCATACCGATGCGACGTTGGAGGAGGCGCGCGCGGGAGTGGCTGCCGGCGCGCGGATGTTCACCCACGTATGCAACGCCATGCGTCCACTGAATCATCGCGACCCCGGAGTGGTTGCGCTTGCGCTGGCGCCCTCCGCCGCCCGATCCGCTTTCATTGCGGACGGCGTCCATGTGCATCCGGAGGTGCTGCGGCTGGCTTGGCGGGCACGCGGCACTCCGGGAATTGTCCTCACCACCGACATGGTCCCGCTGGCGGGAACCGGGCGGGAGGGAAGTTGGAATGTGGGCTCCGGCCGGGCACGAATCGATCGTGGTGCCGCGCGGCTGACGGACGGCACTCTTGCAGGAAGTATCATTTCGATGCTCGACGGCGTGCGCCTGATGCAGCGCGAAGTCGGAGTACCGCTGGCCGAAACAGCGGTCATGGCGGCTACCAACCCGGCCGCAGTACTCGGGCTTCGCGATCGCGGGCAACTGGTGCCGCGCTGTTGGGCCGACCTGATAGTACTGAACCGTGCACTCGAATTGCGGGCGGTCTTCGTCGGCGGTCGCGAATTGGGTTGATTAGTCATCTGAAAACGAGGTTAAGCAAAATGCCTCTCAACAAGTCGTGCATCGGCAAAGAATTTGCGCCGCTAACCACCGAGGTGACCGGCGCTGCAATGCAGGAATATGCGCGCGCCTACAACGAGGACAATCCCGCATTCTTTGATGCGGCGCGGCCGGGTGGCCTGGTTGCGCCGCCCATGTTCGCGGTGGTGGTAACCTGGAACTCGACCCTCAACGCGGTGATGGATCCGGAGGTAGGGGCAGATCTACTCCGCCTGGTCCACGGCGAACAGGACATGTGGTTTCAAGCGCCGATCCGCCCTGGCGACCGGATTACCTCGCACGCAAAGATTACCGCTATCGATACCAAAGCCACCGGCGAAACGATCACTATCGAGCTCGGCGCGGTGAATCAGCATGGGGTGGCGGTGAGTCATTCGGTTTTCAGTGCATTTATTCGGGGTGGTGGGCGGCGCGCAGGCCCGCGAGAGATGCGTACTGATGAGCCGCCGCACGGCGAACCCATCCTAACTGTCCGACAGAGCATCGACGCAGATCAGACGTTCCGTTACGCGGAAGCTTCGGGCGATCGCAATCCGATTCACGTCGATGAAAATGTGGCACGAATGGCGGGGCTGCCCGGACTCATCGTGCACGGACTTTGCACCATGGCTTTCACCTCGAAAGTCATGATCGACAATCTCTGCGAGGGCGACCCCACCCGTCTCAAACGGCTGCGCGTGCGATTTTCGCGTCCGGTGCGCCCGGGCGAAACGATCACCACCCGGGTGTGGCCCGCCGGAGAGCGGGAGGGACGTCGCGTCTTCGCCTACGAGACCAGCGCAGGCGACGGTCAGGCCGTGATCCGCGGCGGGATCGCCGAAGTGTCGTATTGAGCGGCGCCGGCTGCGGAAGGGACCCGCAGGCGCGTGTAGTTGAGCTGCGAGGTTTGGCTCCCGTTTCGTCGCGCTGAGGATGCAGCAGTGAACATAACTCTGAGCCTTTCGCTTTCACTGAGCGGCAAATTCGCACCGCTCGGACGCCAGATCGAAGATGCACTGCATCTTTTCGTCGCAGACATCAATGCCGCCGGTGGAGTAACGGTTGGTGCAGAACGGAGCTACTTTGCACTGCGCTGCCACGACGATCGCAGCGAGCAAACCGTCTGCGCCGCGATCTATCGCGAGCTGTGTGCAGGCGCCGGCAATGACATCGTGTTGGGACCTTACTCCAGCGAGCTTGCCGCGGTAGCAGCACCGATTGCGGAGGAACACGGCCGCTTGTTCATCAATCATGCCGCAGCCGCCGATGATCTCTATCGGCGCGGATACAAGATGATTGTGGGACTGCCAACTCCCGCCAGCCGATATCTCGACGAATTCATTCGCCTGCTTGCGTCCCTCAAGTTCTGGCGCAAACGTCTGGCGATAATCACCGAGCCGACGGACTTTGCGCGTGCGCTCTGCAGTGGCGCGCAGGCTTTCGTGCGCGAGCCTCCGGTTCGGCGCAAAGGCGTGCGCCTGCGCGTCAAACGGGAGGAGTGGTTTGATCCGGGGCAGGCGACCGAGTTGCTGGTGAGCACGCTGCGGCGGGATCGCATCAATTCGCTGCTGAGTGCCGGTAGCTATGACCACGACCTGGCGGTGATGCGGGCGGTTCTCGATTCAGAACTCGATATCCCGGTGCTGGCGTGCGTCGCGGCCGGGCGGAGCAGCTTCGGCACCGACCTGGGGGAGCGCGCGGAAGGAATCGTGGGGACCAGCCAGTGGGAGCCAGGTTCGCAAGTAATTCCCGAACTGGGACCGGACCCCCATGAGTTTGCGCATCGAATGCACACCCAAACCCGGACCGCCACATGCGATTACGTGGCGGCTCAGGCTTATGCGGCCGGGGTTCTGGCCGCTGCGGTCGTCGAAAAGGTTGGCGCTTGTGACCAGGTGAGGATGCGTGAACAATTTTCGACACTTCGAACTCGAACCCTGTTTGGCAGATTCGAAATCGATCCTGAAACCGGCCGCCAAGTCGCGCATCACATGCTCACCGTGCAGTGGCACAAGGGCAGCAGGGTGCCCATCGAGCCCCACCCGCCGCTCAGCGATCGCGGATCGAGCGAATATTCCGCTGGACGGCGTCTCCTGGAGGCCAGCGCACAGATCTTCGGGTTAGGAAACCGCGGCAAACGAAACGGCGGCGACGGTTTACGAACTGGATCCGAATTAGGTTCGCAAGCGCAGCCCCACCCTCGAAGTTTGCGAAAATCCTCACCCAGGCGCGAGATTCATTTGCGACAACACACAGAGCATTGAGCCCATCCGGGGTTGGAGCGCCTTCCGGCCTCGGTCCATGAATATTCTAACGACTCGATTTCAGAAACTCCGCTGGTCGGGCGATGGCTCCTGTCCCAGCTTTTTCGCCGAGGCAAGGGCGGCTGATCGGAAGATACCGTGCGCCATGGTGGAGACTGCTCTTTCAGCGCGAGCTTGGTAAATGGAGACTCGCGCCTGGTGCGCCGAACGATCATCCGGAGCCGCGGCGACCGCCCAATCGACCAGGTGCGCGGCAAGAGCCAACTCGCCCGCCGCGAGTTTTTCCAACGCCCGCGCGACAATTTTATCGACCCCGCCCGCCAGCGCCGCGATCTCGTGGCCCCGCTCCGCGTCGGTGGCGGGCTGCAGGTTTGAGGGAACGCCATCATACCATCCGCCTTCCAGTCGCCAGATGTTGCGCACGATGAACTCGGGATCATCATAGACCGGCTGGAGATACGGCTTCTCGGCCAGATCGGGTCGCGGCTTGACCGCGTGGATTATCTCGCCAAGGGTCGCGTCCGCGTTCATCATCGCGATGGTCTTGTCGTAGAGGTCCTGAAGATACTCGGCGGTGTCGTTGAGCATCCGTCGCACGGTCAGCGCGCCGAAAACCGGGTAGCCGTGGCCGGGCACCAGCACTTCGGCGCTGAGTTTGCTCATTGCGCGGAGTGCCTCGGCCCAATCGCGCGCGTAGCGCTGGGCCTTCTGTGGGTTGCCCGCGTTGGGCACCGCCCAGATGATGAAATCTCCGGTGCACAGCACCTTGCGCTGCGGAATGTAGACCCAGCAGTGATCGTCGGTCTCGCCCCGCGCGTGATGACATTCGAATTTGTGATCACCCGCGACCACGTTGAGTTGATTGTCGAAATAAGTGTCGGGGTACACGTACTCGGTCGGCCATTGCGACTGGCGGCTGAACTGACGCGTGTTGACCGCGCTGTTGTAACCGAGGGTCCGCTTGTAGCGGTCGAACCGTGCCGCCACCGCGCGGTGCCCCACCACGCGCGGGCGCGAGAGGTTGTTGTTGCGCGCCTCGGCGAGCAGCGCCGGGGTGCCGCAGGCATGGTCGACGTGTCCATGGGTATAGATCGCGGTGTTCACCCGCTCCGGGGAAAACTTGCGCAGCAGCTCCAGAGTAGCGGATTGATTGAAGTATGACCCGGTGTCGACCAGCACCAGCCCTTCGCGGGTTTTAATCGCGGTAACGTTCGCAAACCAGCGGTAGAACTCAACCCCGTCGGCGACTTCCTCGCTCTCGCCGGTGGGCAGCAGCGGGTGAAGCTGGCGCGTGGAAATTTCGCCGCGGAGCAGTTTTTCGGAGGTCTCCCTGACTACACCCATTGTCTTGTCGACCGGGGCGGATTATCCGCCCCGTACTCGCGGCCGCGCAACCGCCGACGACTTGCAACCGAGGTTTGCTCGGTCCACCCCCCCCCAATTGCGCACGCCCTCGGAGAACTCCGATACGCCTGCGTCTATAAGAACTTCTAGCTCAAAGGATGCAATTGGCCGACGTGACGAATCTTGCGATGTTCTACCCAGTGATAGCGATCGTGCTGGTCGATGAGCGCCGCTTCGATTCCTGCTGCGCGCGCACCCACCATATCGATCGAGTAGATATCGCCGGCAAAACGCGCCTGCTTGGGAGACACGCCCAGGCGCTCGAGAGCGATATGAAAGATTCGCGGATCGGGCTTGGCCACGCCAACCACGTGCGAGTCCACGATGGTGTCGAAAAAAGGCGCGAGCCCAAAGTCTTTCGCATCTCTCTCGACGTTGCCGTCCGCGTTCGAGACGACCGCCAGTTTGAACCCCTGCGACTTGAGCCGCTCCAGCGCTTCAAGAGTTCCGGGCCTCACCACGCGCCACAGGGTCCGCTCGTGATGAATCGCTTGGAAGCGCGCGCCGTACTCGAGCACTTCCTCGTCGGGAATTCCTGCCGCGCGCATCCAGCCGTGGAAGAATTGCTGGTAGCCGTCGTTCACGTCGCCGCGACGCTCACCCATCATGAATCGATCGAGCATCGCTCGGCCCTGGTACTCCGCATACTCAAGCGCGAGCGCATCGAGGTTGCGCCCCGAACGGCTGAACTCGCGCGCGAGTAATTCGTAGTCGAGAAACGCCAGCGTTCCGCCAAAGTCAAACAGCAGTGCTTTGACCACCGGCGCGCGCGAAGAGCCTGATTTTTTCTGGGCTGCCATCGTGATGAGCTTAGAGGTCGGAGGTTACGAGCGCTATCTCAAGCCGCGCTCTCAGCATAAGAGAGAGCTCTACCCCCGGCCCATTTCGCCGAGGGGATCGCCCGGCTGTCTAACAGCGCCCGGTTATGGTAGCGGGCCCAAGCCGGCGCGAGTTTGCTGGATCCGCGATTCTGATCGGCGGTTGGGCACCCGCTACCCGGGTTGCCTCACCGTCTGCCCAAAAGATAAGATTTTTCTGGATTTTTAGCTCCGCCGACTTGCACAGCGGGTCATGACTGGAAGGCGCAATGTACACCGGAATAATCGAAGACCTGGGTACCATCGCTAACGTCAAGCGCGTTCCACGGGGCGCGGTGATGACGGTCAAAACCGCGCTGCCGGTGAGCAAGATCCATATTGGCGATTCGATTTGCTTCAACGGGGTCTGCGTTACAGTCGTCGCGAAGGGACGCGGAAAAATTTCCGCCGACCTTTCCGCCGAGACCCTGCGCCGCTCGACCTTGGGCACGCTCAAGGCCGGAGACCGGATTAACCTCGAGCGATGTCTCACGATGGACAAACTGCTCAGTGGTCACCTGGTGGCGGGGCACGTGGATGGCGTCGCGCGGATCGTTTCCGTCAAGCCCGAGGGGGGCTCGCGGCTGTTCACCTTCGAGGCGCCCGCCAGCGAGGGTCGCTACCTGGTGGAGAAGGGATCCGTGGCGCTCGACGGAATCAGCCTGACCTGTTTTGGGATCAAAGGCCGTCAATTTTCGGTGGCGCTGATTCCGCATACCCTCAAGGTCACCACGCTTGGCGACCGAAAAGCGGGCGACAAGGTAAACTTCGAAAGCGACATGTTGGTCAAGTACGTCGAGAAGATGCTGG
>Ga0126378_10004833_pt1 | contig 10365 bp, 6 predicted proteins | sample PanSoiMetPlot_23_FD_92587 | JGI IMG/M metagenome (GOLD analysis project Ga0126378, IMG submission 92587) | Tropical forest soil microbial communities from Panama - MetaG Plot_23 | ecosystem: Environmental > Terrestrial > Soil > Tropical forest > Bulk soil | place: Panama | collected 2016-02-17
ACCCCCCTGGGCGAGTGGCAGGACAAAAGTGTGTCGCTTCGCCGGGGAGTTTAGAGCGCGGCTGACAGCGGGTCAACCGCGCCGCAGGCCAGGGTCAAGTAATCGTGCTGATTTTCGACTGTCTCAGTACTCCAACACAACCGCCTGATCTCAAGCAAGCGACCCAAAGGTCAATGGGTCACCACTCCCGAACGCTCCTCACTCTGCTTGGGTACGACCGGTTCGGATTCGCCGTCTTCAGACCAGTCAACGGGCGTAAGGGGTGCGGCCAACGCTTGGCCGAGCAGCTCATCGACCGTCTTTACCGAGACAATTTTCAACCCGCGTCTAACATTATCCGGAATTTCGGCGAGGTCCTTCTCATTTTCCTTGGGGATCAGCACCGTCTTGAGGCCACCGCGAAGCGCCGCGAGCAGCTTCTCCTTGAGGCCGCCGATCGGCAGCACCCGGCCGCGCAAGGTGATCTCGCCAGTCATCGCGATGTCACGCTTGACCGGGATGCCGCTCAATGCCGAGACGATCGAAGTCACCATGCCGACGCCGGCCGAGGGGCCGTCCTTGGGCGTCGCACCCTCGGGTACGTGGACGTGGATGTCCTTCTTCTCGAAGACGGTCGGTAGGATGCCGAACACATAGCTCCGCGATTTGACGAAGCTCTCGGCGGCTTGGACCGATTCCTTCATGACATCGCCGAGCTTGCCGGTCGCTGTGACCCGGCCCTTCCCAGGAACGGTCACCGCCTCGATCGTCAGCAGCTCGCCGCCGACCTCGGTCCAGGCGAGCCCGGTCGTAACGCCGACCAGATCCTCGCTTTCGGCCTCGCCGAAGCGGAATTTACGCACGCCCGCATATTTCTCGACGTTGCGGCGCGTCACCGCCACACGCTCGGTCTTGTTCATCAGGATATCTTTGATCGCCTTGCGGGTCAGATTGGCGATCTCGCGCTCCAGATTGCGCACCCCCGCCTCGCGCGTGTAGTAGCGGATCAGGTCGCGGATCGCGTCGTCGCTGATGCTCCACTCGTGCTTTTTGAGCCCATGCTGGGACGTCTGCTTCGGGATCAGGTGGCGCTTTGCGATCTCGACCTTCTCGTCCTCGGTGTAGCCGGGGATGCGAATGATCTCCATCCGGTCGAGCAGCGGTTGCGGGATGCGCAACGTGTTCGCCGTAGTGACGAACATCACGTCCGAGAGGTCGTAGTCGACCTCGAGATAGTGATCGTTGAACGTCGAGTTCTGCTCGGGGTCGAGCACCTCGAGTAGGGCGGAGGAGGGGTCGCCGCGCCAGTCGGCGCCGAGCTTGTCCACCTCGTCGAGCAGGAACAGCGGGTTTGAGGACTTCGCCTTCTTCATGCCTTGGATGATTTTGCCAGGCATCGAGCCGATATAGGTGCGCCGATGCCCGCGTATTTCAGCTTCGTCGCGCACGCCACCCAACGACATGCGCACGAAGTTTCGGCCAGTCGCGCGGGCGACGGACTTGCCGAGCGAGGTCTTGCCGACCCCCGGCGCGCCGACGAGACACAGGATCGGCCCCTTCATTTTCTTCATGCGCTGCTGGACGGCGAGATACTCGAGAATCCGCTCTTTGACCTTTTCGAGCCCGAAATGGTCCGCATCGAGAACCTTCTCGGCGGCGTTGATGTCCCGTTTGATCTTGGTTCTGTTATGCCAAGGAACCGAGAGCAGCCAGTCGAGGTAGTTGCGCACCACGGTTGCCTCGGCAGACATCGGGCTCATGCTGCGCAGCTTTTTCAGCTCGGCAAGTGCCTTGTCGCGTGCCTCCTTCGAGAACTTCGTCTTGTTGATACGGTCCTCGAGTTCGGCCATCTCGTCGCGACCGTCCTCGCCCTCGCCTAGCTCTTTCTGGATCGCCTTCAGCTGCTCGTTCAGGTAATACTCGCGTTGCGTCTTCTCCATTTGGCGCTTGACGCGATTGCGGATCCGCTTTTCGACCTGCAGGACGCCAATTTCACCCTCCATATAGCCGAACACCTTCTCCAACCGTTCGGACACCGCCGCGGTTTCGAGCAGCTCCTGCTTTTCGGGGATTTTCAGGCTGAGATGAGCGGCAACCGTATCCGCCAGCTTGCCGGACTCTTCGATCTGATTGATCGAAACCAGGACCTCCGGTGGAATTTTCTTGTTGAGCTTTATGTATTGCTCGAACTGTGCAACCACGGTGCGCGCGAGCGCCTCGGTTTCCTGTTGCTCGCCGGCATTCTCGGTTATCGTCTCCGCAACCGCTTGAAAGAACAGGTTGTTATCTGTGAACCGCACGATGCGTGCGCGCTGTCCGCCCTCGACGAGCACTTTGACGGTGCCATCCGGCAGCTTCAGGAGCTGGAGCACCGTGCCGACGGTGCCGACCGTGAAAATGTCGGAGGTCGAAGGATCGTCCTGGGCGGCATTCTTTTGCGTGACGAGGAGGATCTGCTTGTCGTCCTTCATCACGTCCTCAAGTGCGCGCACCGACTTCTCGCGGCCGACGAAGAGCGGCACGATCATATGCGGGAACACGACGATGTCGCGTAAGGGCAGGACGGGATAAAGCGCACCGCGCGCAGTTTCTAACATAAGCCCTCATCTGCAAACGGGCCGTCCCGAACATCGGGCGGCAGGGATAGGGGTACCTTCCTAAGGTTGGCCTCATTGCGCCGGCCGTCAAGTCGGCCGGCGGCTCTAGCGGATGGCCGTGGCGTCTGAGGCTCAGTCGGCGGTGCCGACATCGCCGCGGCGATCGGAATAAATGTGAAGCGGTTTGGCCCGGCCTTCGACGACCTCACGATTGATCACGATCTCACTGACGCCAACGAGGCTGGGCAACTCGAACATCGAGTCGAGAAGGATCGCCTCCATAATCGAGCGCAGCCCGCGTGCGCCAGTCTTGCGCAGGATCGCTTTGTGGGCAATGGCCTTGAGCGCCTCCTCGTTCAATTCGAGCCGAACGTCCTCCATCTCGAACAGCCGCTGGTATTGCTTGACGAGGGCGTTCTTTGGCTTGGTCAGGATATCGACCAGGACCGCCTCGTCGAGATCGTCGAGCGTCGCTACGACCGGCAACCGGCCCACGAATTCCGGGATCAGGCCGAATTTCAGAAGATCCTCGGGTTCGAGGTCCTTGAGGATCTCGCCGGTTTTGCGTTCGTCGGGCCCGCGAACTTCCGCGCCAAAGCCGATCGACGTGCCTTGCCGTCGTTGGGCGATGATTTTCTCGAGCCCGGCAAACGCGCCGCCGCAGACGAACAGGATATTGGTCGTGTCGACCTGCAGGAATTCTTGCTGCGGATGTTTGCGGCCGCCTTGCGGCGGCACGGAGGCGATTGTGCCCTCCATGATTTTGAGAAGGGCCTGCTGGACGCCTTCGCCCGACACATCGCGGGTAATCGACGGGTTATCCGATTTGCGGGAGATCTTGTCGACTTCGTCAATGTAGACGATGCCGCGCTGCGCGCGCTCGACGTTGTAGTCGGCAGCTTGCAGCAGCTTCAGGATGATGTTCTCGACGTCCTCGCCGACATAACCGGCCTCGGTCAGCGTCGTCGCGTCCGCCATCGTGAACGGCACGTCGATAATCCGCGCCAAGGTCTGCGCGAGTAGGGTCTTGCCCGAACCAGTCGGGCCGACCAGCAAGATGTTCGACTTGGCGAGCTCGACGTCGTTGTTCTTCGCGCCATGTGCGAGGCGCTTGTAGTGGTTGTGCACTGCCACTGAGAGCACGCGTTTGGCGTGATCCTGGCCGATGACGTAATCGTCCAGCACTTTGCAGATGTCGCGCGGGCCGGGAACCCCGTCGCGCGACTTGACGAGCGTCGTTTTGTGCTCCTCACGGATGATGTCCATGCATAGCTCGACGCATTCATCGCAGATGAACACGGTCGGCCCGGCGATCAGCTTCCTGACCTCGTGTTGGCTCTTCCCGCAAAAAGAGCAGTAGAGAGTGTTTTTCGAGTCGCCGCCGCTGGATTTGGTCATCGCCACTCCGTCACCGGCTGGAGCAATGCCCCGGGCCGTTCGGCCTCATTGCCTCCGCTTGCGCGACCGGTCTGCGAGGCGCCACAGCACGGTCGCGAGCCGGACAGCGTCACGGCCGCACCTCCCCCGGTAGCTCAAGTATATGTGCTCTCGACCGATCAACAACCACTTAATCACGGTCACCGAGCTTGTAACGCTGAAGCCGTCAAGTTGGCGCCCTTGCTATTTGAACCCTTTTCCCGGTTCGTCGCGGCCCGGCCGGCTTTCGACCACTTCGTCGATCAATCCGAATTCTCTGGCCTCGAGCGGGGAGAGGAACTTGTCGCGCTCGACCGCCGCTTGGATCGCTTCGAGCGTCTGGCCGGTATGTTTGACGTAGATTTCGTTGAGCCGGGCGCGCAAGGCGAGAATTTCGCGGGCCTGGATCTCGATATCGGTAGCCTGTCCCTGGGCACCGCCCGAGGGCTGATGGATCATGATGCGCGAGTTGGGAAGCGAAAACCGTTTGCCCTTCGCGCCGGCGGTCAGCAACAGCGAGCCGGCAGACGCGGCCTGACCGATGCACACTGTCGACACCGGCGAGCGGATATATTGCATCGTATCGTAGATCGCCAGGCTCGAGGTCACGACGCCGCCCGGCGAGTTGATATAAAAGGCGATGTCCTTGCTCGGGTTTTCCGCCTCCAAGAACAGCAGCTGGGCGCAGATCAGGCTGGAGACGGCATCATGGATCGGCCCGACGAGAAAGATGATCCGCTCCTTGAGCAGGCGCGAATAGATGTCATACGCACGTTCTCCGCGATTGGTCTGCTCGACCACCATCGGGACTAAGGTATTCATGTACTGTTCGAAAGGGTCGGACATTGATGGCCTCCACGATCATGCCGCGCCGGTGCTGCCGGACGCGGCTAGGGTATCGTCCTCGTTGGGCTCAGGCGTATTGAGCAGCTCTTGCGGGGTAATCTTTCGTTCCTCGACCTTTGCCAGCTCGACGATGAAATCGATTACTTTGTCCTCGAAGATCGGCGCTCTGAGGTTGCCGACAGCTTCGGGATTTTGCCGATAGAAATCGAGAACCTGGCGCTCATAGCCGGGGTGTCGGCGCGCTTCCCGCGTGATCGCCTGGTTTAGCTCGTCCTGCGTCACGGTGATATTGTTGTTGCGCCCGACCTCGGCGAGAAGCAGCCCGAGCCGAACCCGGCGTTTAGCAATCCCGCGGTAATCGGCCTTCGCGGCCTCTTCGTTTTCGACTGTAGTGGGCGGTGCCCCGATTGGTATTCCCGTGCCTGCGGCGGCCTCTGAGTTGGACTCATCGGCGGGGGTTTGCGCCGGCCCCGTGGCGCTTGCCGCCTCACCGGCCGTTCCCGCTGTCTCTGAGGTCTCTTCAGAATTGGCAGCATCCGAGCTTGACGCTTCCGGCTGCGCTCCCCTTACCCTCTCCTTCTCGGCCTGATATTGCCTCCAGATATTTTCAAACTCGAGATCCACCATACCTGGCGGAACCGGGAAATCGTAAGCCTCGGCCAGCCTGTCGAGCAGCGCCCGTTTCAGGCGCAGGCGCGACGCGGCGTCGTAATCACGCTGCATCTGCTGTCGGACTTCGTCGCGCAGCTCGGCAAGGCTCTCGAGACCGACCGCCTTGCCCAGCTCATCATCGATGACGATCGGCAGGCGTTGACGCACCTCTTTCACATCGACCTCGAAGACCGCCTCCTTTCCGGCGAAATCAGGCACCCCGTAATCATCTGGGAAGGTAACGTGCACGGTGCGGTGTTCGCCCGCACTCGCGCCGATCAGCTGGTCCTCGAAGCCCGGGATGAAATAGCCCGAGCCGAGCGCGATCTGACGGTCCTTTCCACTGGCGCCGGGGATCTCCTTATCGTCCATCCGCCCCTCGACGTCGACAACGGTGATATCCCCGTTTTCGGCCGGACCTTCGACCGGCTCCGACTTTCGCTGCTGCTCGGCCATTCGCTCGAGTGCGCGATCCACGTCCTCATCCGGCACCTCGACGACCAACCGCTCGATGCTCAGATCGGAGAAACGCGGTTCGGGAATTTCAGGCAGCACCTCGAGCGACATCTTGTATTCGAGATCGCTGCCCTCGTTAAATGAAACGATATCGACCTTTGGTGGTAGCGCCGGCCGCAAATTGTGCTCACGGATCGCCTCGGCCGAGCTTCCTTGCACGGTGCTCTCCAAAACCTCGCCGAGAACCGAGGGGCCGAAGCGTCTGCGCAGAATCTGCATCGGGACCTTGCCGGGCCGGAAGCCCGGCAGGGTGATGGTCCGGCCGATCTCGCCCAGCCGGCTGGTCACTTTCTCCTCGAGCTCGCCGGCAGGGACGACGACGTGGAACTCGCGCTTCAATCCTTCGGCGCTGGTTTCGGTCACTTGCATGAACAGCGGGCCTATGTTTCAGAAAAATACGACACGCCATGGTGCGGGCGGGGGGATTTGAACCCCCACGATTTCCATCGCTGGAACCTAAATCCAGTGCGTCTGCCAATTCCGCCACGCCCGCGGCTGCAGCTGCCGGGGCGGCTGTTCCGACCCGTCGGCGCAAGGTTCTTATCACAAACGCGCTCCGCGACATAGGCGAGCCGCCGCCCGACGCGTGAAGTCTTCCGCACGAGATTGCCGCAATGAGTTGGTCGGCCAGCCGGGTCGGATCGAGAACTCGCCAAGGTTCGCCGATTTTCTACCCACTTCGCGCCAAATTGCGCACGGCAGAAGAGGCTGCGACCCGCCCCTCGCCGCGATAGGTCTCGTGATTGGCCTCGATATCGCCCAGCCGGTAGAGGTAGTTGACCATGATACCGGCCGACCGCTGCAGACCCTTGGCGGAGACATCACCGAGCCAATTGATACGCTCGACCCGCGCACCGTTGGTGAGGTGAAAATGGCCAACCGGGTCGAGAGCACGGCCGGAGGGGGCCTTCTCCCTCAGGAGATAGCGTGCACAAAGGCGCATGAGCGGCTCGTGGAGCACGGCGGCGATCTGCTGGTCGTTATGCCAGCCCTCTCGGTTCAAGAGCGCCAAAAGGTTGCCCTCCGATCCCTCGTCGCCAAGCGCTGCGATCGCAATCCGCTCGGCCGGCAGCAGGAGGTCGTGAGCTCCGGAACGGACCTGACGCTCGAGCCATGAGCGAAAGGCGGGCACCGGGGACAAGGTGGCAAAGATCTTGATCCGCGGTAGCTCGATCGCCAGCGCATCGACGACACGCTTGATCAGGAAGTCGCCAAAGCTGATCCCGGCTAGACCTCGTTGACAATTCGAGATCGAATAGAAGATCGCCGCATCGGCGATGTGGGGGTCGCCAATAGGGGCTGCTTCGTCGAGCAATGCGTGAACGTCCCCCGCCATTCCGGATACCAACGCCACCTCGACGAAAATCAACGGCTCGTCCGGCATGCGCGGATGAAAGAAAGCGAAGCAGCGGCGATCCGCGTCGAGGCGGTTTTTGAGATCGGTCCAGCCGCGGATCTCGTGAACCGCCTCGTAGACCATCAGCCTTTCGAGGAGCGCGGCGGGCGATTCCCAAGTGATGCGCTGCAGCTCGAGAAAGCCTATGTCGAACCAGTTGGCGAGCAGCCGCTTCAGATCATCTTCGAGGCCGCTCAACAAGGAATCACGCCCTCCGAGCTCGAGCAGTTCCGCCCGGCGATCGACCAAGAATTTGACTCCCTCCGGAAGCGTGTTGAACTGACGCAGCAGAGTGATGCGCGGCGGCTCGAGCGCTGTGCGCAACGCACGCTCGCCGGCGCTTCGCTCGCTGGGTTCGGTGGCCCCGATCAGCGCTTCACAGCGCCGCCTGACTTCGTCGTGATCGACATCGAATTCACGTGCGAGCAATTGTAGGAAACGCTCGCGCCCCGAGGGGTCGAGCGCCAGATAGGTGCGGCCGAGCTCCGCCGCGCGCGCGCGCGCCGTCACGCCGCCGCTCTGGCCGTTGAGGCAGCTCAGCATTTGCGTGCGGAGCCGGCTCTCATCCTCACCAGAAAGATCCGGACGAGGCGTGCCGCTGAGAACCCCGCGCGCCGACCCGGCAATCTCGCGCCATGCGCTGCGCAGATTTGTCAGCGTCCGGTCGAACACGCCCTCAAAGAAACCGGCGGGAGCAGGAGTAGGGTCGGTCATAGAGGCTCTGCAGCGTTGGCTCGCGCCGAACAAGACGCGAACATTAGACCAAAATCAATCCCGAAAAACATCGATGCTGGTATCGCGTTTCGCGGGTGGGCGCGACACCGCGTCGGCGAGATCTCTGAGGACGCGCGGCACCGTTTCGAGGAGATCCTCGGAGACGAGTCCCGGGCCAAACCGGTATGCCGCCGCGCCATGAATCCAAACCGCTGCAGCAGCCGCGGCAAACGGCTCCATCGCCTGCGCGAGAAGACCAAGCACCATCCCGGCAAGGACGTCGCCGCTCCCTGCCGTCGCCAAATAGGGCGGTGCGTTCTCGTTGATCGTCGCACGGCCGTCGGGAGCGGCGACGACGGTGTCGGCACCCTTGAGCAGGATGACGGCGCCGCTTAGCCGCGCCGCGCGGCGTGCCTGATCGAGTTTGCTACCGGCCGTGTCGAAAAGGCGTGCGAATTCCCCGGCATGAGGCGTCATGACGCAAGGCGAGCGGATCGCCTTGAACAGCGCATCGGGATTTTTCGAAAACGAGGTCAACGCATCGGCATCGAGCACGGCACGCTTGCCAGCCCCAACGATCGCCAAAGCTTTGTCGCGGGTCTCCTTGCCGACGCCGGCTCCGGGGCCGATCAGCGCGGCATTGCGCCGGGGGTCGTCCAGCAGCGCCCTGAAATCGTCGAGACCCTTGACGGGTTGGACAATAACCCCCGTCAGTGCCGAAGCGTAAATAGGGAAGGCCGCTTCGGCCGCGGCGACGGTGACCAGCCCGGCGCCGAGGCGGGCGGCGGCGCGAGCCGCCAGCCGCGCCGCGCCGGTCATCACTGCACCCCCGGCGACCACTGCGTGGCCTCGGCTGTATTTGTGGCTTTCGAGGCTCGGCCATGGGAAACCGCCAAGCCACCACGCGGGATCGTTGGCGGCTGCATCCGGCGAAATCTTATCGAGGACCGTATCGGGAATGCCGATTTGCGCGAGCAGCGTCTCGCCGCAATAGTCCCGGCCGGGAAGCAACAGGTGCCCAGGTTTCTTGCGGAAGAAAGTGACCGTGAGCACCGCCCGAGACGCCGTTCCGCGCACCTCGCCGCTCGCCCCGTCGACGCCGCTTGGAACGTCGACAGCTACCACCGGTAGCTGTCGCTCGTTAACCGCGTCAATGACTGCCGCGGCCAAGCCCTCGACGGGGCGCGTCAATCCAGCGCCGAAAATGCCGTCGACGACCAGCGCCGCGCCCTCGAGCGCCGCGAGATCGAGCGGCGCGACCGCGCCTTGCCACCGTGCCGCCGCTTGCGCGGCATCACCGCGCAGTGCGGCCACGGTGCCGAGCAACGCCAGACGCACCGGCCACCCGCGCTCGGCCAGCAGCCGCGCCGCGACAAAGCCGTCACCGCCATTGTTGCCGGGCCCGCAGATGACAGTGATCGGTCGTGCCGACCAACGCCGTGAGACGGCGTCGGCGACGGCGCGGCCGGCATTCTCCATCACTGTGATGCCCGGGACGCCGCTGGCGATCGTCAGCCGATCCGCCTCCGCCATCTGCTGGGGTGCGAGGAGTGCGTAGTTGCGCCAACCTCCGGTGGAAACGCTCATAATATAAATGTGGGAAGCAAGCCTCCCGCCCGGAACCCCAGCCTTGACGCCGTGACTGCGAATCGTTACCTCGGAGCCGGCGGCGGGTGTAGCTCAGCTGGTTAGAGCGCCAGATTGTGGATCTGGATGTCGTGGGTTCGACTCCCATCACTCGCCCCAGACTTTTCAATGACTTGCTGTGCAGGCCTCCCTCGTGTGACTGGGTCAGTAATCACATAGCAATCACCAGGGGCGCTTTCGACCTCAAGACCAAGGTACGAACCGATCGGCGCGCGTGAACGCCCGCCTTCACCGCGGCTAGAGCGCGTCGGTGCGGTTGCGGCCTGGTCCGTTGTTGGACCCCAAAGCACTCGGCCAGTCCCCCGGGTTCTGCAGGCCCAAAAGGAACGACTAAGCATGCTTACTTAGTGTTCGTTTGCGGAGATAAATTTTCTGCGATGGCGGGGGTCGGAGAAGGGTTTCGGCGGCGAATGGTTAGGCTTCGCGGGAGCGACTTCACTCTTTATATATATAAGGGTCCTTCAAATAAGAGACCTTCTGTGCAGCGCTGCACCTGGCGGGGCCGAGGCGGGGTCAGTCGCCGCTCGCTTCGGCCATGCGCCCATGGGGCTAATAGAGCCTACCTCACTGCGCCCCTCTATCCTTCCGATAGGCGACCGGTGG
>Ga0126378_10004834_pt1 | contig 10365 bp, 10 predicted proteins | sample PanSoiMetPlot_23_FD_92587 | JGI IMG/M metagenome (GOLD analysis project Ga0126378, IMG submission 92587) | Tropical forest soil microbial communities from Panama - MetaG Plot_23 | ecosystem: Environmental > Terrestrial > Soil > Tropical forest > Bulk soil | place: Panama | collected 2016-02-17
CTACTCTCGGATAGGCGATTTGCGTAAGAGTCAAAACTTCGAGTGGCTGTGTAAATATTTGCGGATGCGTAGAGAAGGGGCCGATGTGGCACATTGCTCAGCCGGACAAAACGAAGTGCTTGGGTTCGGAAAAGAATGGTCCCGGAGGAGGGGGTCGAACCCACACGGTACTAAGTACCACTGGATTTTGAGTCCAGCGCGTCTGCCAGTTCCGCCACTCCGGGCTTCGTGCAACTCACTGATTCTTAAGGCTAGCGGGCATTCTCCTTTCAGTTTCGGCGGGCGATTCCGCCTCGACTATGAATGAACTATGAATTATGGCCTTCGCGCCTTGCTCGATCTTACGGGCCGCATCTCGAATGTCCGCATCGCTCACGATATTGTAGCGCGAGAACACAGCGTCTGTCTTGTGGCCGGAAATTTCTCGCGCTGTTTTTTGTGGGACTCCACGTCGAATCATGTTCCGCACAGCGGAGCGGCGAAAATCATGGAGCAACAATCCGGGCAATCCGGCAGCTTTGGTGAGCGCGTCCCACGTTCCGCGAAAGTCGCGGACAGGCTCCCCGTTTCGGGCAAAGAGAAAATCTTCGGGCTGCTTCCCTTTCCGCAGTTCCGTCACAAGCAGGCGGCATTCCTCGGTGAGTGCCACGGTACGGCCTTCTCTGTTTTTCGTTTCGCCAGAATAGAGAGTTACGGTGTTGTTGAGCAGATCCACATGCTCGCAACGCATGGGCAGCCGCTTCCACCGGCCCCTCTCCCACTTTCCAAGTAGATCGCCCCTCCTGAATCCATAGGTGTAAGCCAAGGCCAGGAGCCCGCGCAGCCAAGGCTCTTTTCGCCAGCTCGGCTAATTTTCGATATTGTGCTTCCTCGGCAAATCCGCATCGAATCCAAGAGAGAATGCGCGACGGAGCAAGGCCAGTTCCCTATTGAGCGTGGCCTTCGCCGCGCCTTCTTTCTGACGCTTCTCGACGTATGCCGCGATCTGTGCCGCGCCAACGCGGGATGCCCTCATTCCGCCAAAGAACTTCTTCAAGTGGCCAGCCTTGGGATTCTCTCCGTTCCCCTTCCAGCGGCCTTCTGCCCATGCCACGTCTTTCCCGTGCGTGCGGTAGTCCTGTAGAAGATCGTCGTACAGATTGTCCACGGTGATGCGCTCGACTTGCGGGCCGAGAAAATTTCCGTTGCCAACAGCGAGCAGACGTGAACAGCTCTGTTGAATCGACCAAGGTGTTTAGCAATGTTTTTGCTCACCCGCACGCCAAGAATCTCGCGGTAGAAGGCGTGTTTCGGGGTCCTGGCTTTGATAGACTGGACTCCTTTCGTTCAGCGAGAGTCAGGTCACCGTTATGCAATACACGGACATTCTGTCTCTTTTGTTTGGTTTGGCGTGGCTTATTCTCGCCATCGGGAGTTACGCAAAACACCGATATTTCGATGTAGCTTTTTGTGTGGCCATTGGGCTCGCATTCATCGTTATGGCATTTTGGCAAACGAGAAAGACGGCCCCCCGGTGATAGTCGCGTCGGGGCTGCCGGATAAGTCAGGGTAGTTGCCCTTGATTATGAAGCCCGAATTTGAAACGGAACCTGAACCATTGCCGCCTGCCTGGATTTTCGTGCCGGGCTTACTCGTTGCCATTGTCTTGCTTTATCCCAACTTCCTGCAGCCTAACGACGCCTTCTTGCTCAGGTTCCAAATTGCAGGCCTTGGATTGGCGGCCTTGTGCGTTGGCGGAATCGTAGCCAGCTCGTTTCGCCGGAAAGCTGCTCGAGTTTTGGCGCTTACAGTTTTGGCGTTGTACTGGGTCGCCGTCGGCGCCTTGTGCTTTTTTACGCTGTTAAGCCCTGGCTTTATGCTTGTCTACGTTGGATTCCTGACAATCCCGGCTTTCCTGATAGTAGGGTTGTGTACCGCTTACACGCGCCGAGGACTGAAGCATGCTTGGTGGCGGGGGGCCCTGATTGCCGGATTCAGTTGTGGCTTCGTCATTTCTGCCGTGCTCTCCGCGTTGGCCCTTAAGAGACACCGGTAAGGTTGGTATCAGGAAGCGGCAATCGCGTGGGCTCTTCACGGTTTCCGCCAAACTATTTGCCGCAGCATTGCTGCTAATTGCCCTCCATCCTGCGCGAGGGCAAAAGGAAGTCGAGCCGTGCGACAAGCTGGAATTTAACAGGCTCAAAATGAGAGTCATTTATCAAGAACAGATGCTATGGCTATGCAAAGACCCGAACAAAAAGCTACCGCAGAACCCATGCTCAGATGCCGACTTGAAAGAAACTTGTTCTGTCACAAACGAATGACGAATGATGGGCTAAGCCCTACTTTTCCGATACCGCAGACCGCCAGCGCATCAATCTCCTCAAGGATTTGATTCGCTTCAAGCGTGAATGCGGAAACGAGGCCATCACCACGAATGCAGTGGGACGATACTGGCGGTCTATCTCGGGTCCGCACAAGGCCTCGCCATTCGCAGCATTTGCGCATATCGGCTGTGGCTGTGAGGATGTCTGGCAGGAAAGGTTGTCAGTTGCGAAAGGCAAGTGCCGGCGCTAGAATCGCCTCAAAAAGCAAGCCCTGGCTACCATTTGCTTTTTCCAAATCAGGAGGGGATATGAAAGCAAGAGCGACGATATTCGCCCTGGCGTTGTGCTTAATCGGAGCGGCAGTATGCTTCGCCTCAGACGGGTTCATGGGAACATGGAAGTTGAACGAAGCCAAGTCCAAGATCGGTGCAGGGGCGCCAAAAAACAGCATGGTGGTGTACGAGGCTGCGGGAGACAGCATTAAGGTGACCATCGATGGCACGGCCAGCGATGGCAAGCCGATCCATAGCGAGTGGACCGGTAAATTCGACGGCAAAGACTATCCGGTCACCGGCGATCCGAGTGTGGACACGCGGTCATTCAAGAAGGTCGATGAGCACACCTTGGAGGTCACGCAAAAGAAGGGTGACAAAGTCACCACCAGCGGGAAAATTGTCCTGTCCGCAGACGGGAAAACCCGGACTGTCACTGTTAGCGGAACGGACCCTAGCGGGAATAAGGTCAGCACAACCGCTGTTTACGACAAGCAGTAGGGGGACCCTCTTACAAGCTTATCAAGTAAGTCTATCTTAGCTGCTGGGGACGCGCCTGGATCGCCCGTGACGCGCTCTGATCGACGACGGGAACGAGCGGCTCCTGCGCCCCTGTCACCGCTGTCCTTCTCTCACTGTGTCAAAAAAGACGACGCATCCTGTTTTTACTTCTCAAACTCAACAGCGCCAGCCTTGTAGTCGATTCGCACAGCGGAAAACTCTCGCAGTATTGACCGCAGCCTATGAATTAACTACGAGTGACCGACCCTTAAAGGCCGATGAAGTCCGGTGTTAGTCCGGCGAGCTAAGTGGCTTTGTTTTCTTGCAAATCGTTTGTTTTCAACGCGCCAGATTTAGTTTTTGAGTCCAGCGCGTCTGCCAGTTCCGCCACTCCGGGTGGACCGCCGCACTCAAGAAGAGCCACGGTGGAGAAGAATGAAAATGTCTTGACCTTCTCAACCCATGTCGCGTCGCGTCTACACTTCATCAGGTTTTCCACAGGGACAGGCTGGACGCGAGCATCACACGGAGCTAGGCTATGTTTTCCCCGCTCGGCAGGGGTTTCCTTACCAACCAGGAAACATCCGGGCGGGTACCCACGAGGCAGTTTGTGTCGACGGTAACTCCCCTAGCAGCGGGAGCTCACGTTGAGCACCGCGATTTGTCTTTTTGGATGGACCAAGTCCTGAAGGAGTTGGAGTCTGTCCGCGCTTCCGCCAGCATGGACGCAGTGCATGATCTTCGCGTAGCCATTCGGCGCTGCCGTTCGGTGGCGGCGGCGGTCGAAGAGATTGATCCGGATCCCTCGTGGCGCAGAATGCGCAAGGCCGCGCGCAAACTCTTCCGGGCGCTGGGCGCTTTGCGCGATGCGCAAGTGATGGACGAGTGGGTGAAGAAGCTGGGGCCGCAAAGCGATCCGGTGGGTGCACATTTGCAAGCCGCCTTTGAGGCCAAAGAGCCGCAGCTCCGTGAGGAAGCGCTGCGTGCCGCGGCCAAGTTCGACCAGAGAGCGTGGAAGCAGTTCGCGCGCACGCTTAGGAAGCGCAGCCGACTCGTACCAGCGGGCAGTTTGGCGGCAGAGTGTCTGGCGCTAGAGCGATTCGAAAGCGTGAAAGAGCTGCACGCGAAAGCTTTGAGCACGGAAAGGCCGAAACCTTGGCACGCCTTGCGCATTGGGCTGAAACGCTTCCGCTATACGGCGGAGAGCCTGCTTCCCGCGCGATATGCGGTTTGGAGTGAGGATTTAAAGCGCGTTCAGGACTTGCTGGGCGGAATTCACGACCTTGACGTGCTGTCGGAGTTGGTCAGGAAATCGGAGTTCGTGGAAACGGAAGATTCGCTGAACCTCTGGGCTGAAATTATCGGACGCGAGCGGCAAGAATGCATTCGAACGTACCGTCAACTGACGCTGGGGAAAACGAGCCTGTGGAACACCTGGCGCGCCGGGCTGCCGACCAACGGACGGGTGGAAGCCGCAGCGGAAGCGCGCCTCCGGGCAACGGCACGGGCGGCCGATCCAAACGCGAGCCGGACATCGCAGATTTCGCGAATCGCAGTGGCGTTGTATGAGGCATTGAAACGCGCGGACGCTGGGGCAGTATTCCTCGACATACCGTTGCGGCGCATTTTACTGGCCGCGGTGCGATTGCATGGAGTGAGCGCGGGCAACACCGAGAAGTCCGCGCAAAAGGCTGCGAGGAAATTCATTCTAGGGCTGCCGCTTCCCCCCGGTTGGACCAACCAGGAGTGGGAACTGCTCGCAACAACGGTGCGTTATTATCGCGGAGCGGAGCCATCGAAGAAGAAGAGTTCTTTTGCCAAACTGTCAGCCGAACAGCAGAACCGTGTTCGGGCGCTCAGTGGGGTTTTGCGATTGGCGCTGGCGCTACGGAAATGCGGCGCCGAGAGCGGAGCCGGGCTCCGCGCGGAAAAATCGGCGGAAACCATTGTGCTACGCGTACGCGGACTCATCGATGACCTCGAAACCGCAGCTCGCCTGGCCGCGGGCAAACATTTGCTCGAAGAATATTTAGGAATACCGCTGATTTTGAAGCCGGCGCTCAAGAAGGGGAAACTGGTCGCGCTGCCGACGCCGCCAGCACCACCATTCTCTATCGCGTCCGATTAGGCCCGTTCATCAAGCCCGTTCATGATCCTGGACCTCAGCAAGCTATTTCCCTGCCCGGCGTAGCATTTTTGGAGTAGCAAGCCAAGCAAGAACACCCATGGGCGGAGAAATGCGTTTCAGCTCGATGAGGGCGACCCCGGCCTTTTTCAGAGACGTCAGGTGCTTCTTCGAACCGAGGGCCGCAGCGATTGCGCCGTCGAGATGCGGCGCGTGTCCGAACACAAAAATGGAAGAGGCCTGCTTCTCGCGGGCGAGCTCTCGGAACAGGAGGGTCGGTTCCGATCCTGGCAAAAGGATTTCGTTTCGGCGGATTCTCTGCCGGGAGTAATCCAAGGCGTCCGCAAAAATCTCTGCCGTTTGCACCGCACGAACGTACGGGCTGGTGATCAACAAGTCTCCGGTTACGCCCAGGGCCGCCAAGCCTTTCGCCACCTGCTTTGTCTTTTCGACGCCTTCTGCGGTGAGATAACGCTCGGCCTCGGGAGGGCACTTGGGATCTTCGCGATCAATCGCGATGCCGTGCCGGACGATATAAACCTGCATCTTCTTCTCCTAATTGGGCACTGACTTCCGATCTTGTTTATGAATTCTCCAAGGACGACGAAGGCCGCAGTAACCGGCGGATTCGACTCATAATGCCGGGAGACTGCCGGGAATACACTTTTACGTGACACTCTTTTTCAAACCATTCCGCGCTGCGGCCCGCATCACGGAGGTCTTCGCTGGCGTCGCCACGAGCGTCCACCTCCAAGCCAACAGCGCCGCGCTGAAACGTAGCGCGAATCTTGACAATACGCTGACGGTGCGAGTGGTCGAGGCTTTCAGCAATGCGTAAAATCGCAGCGAGCCTCCGCAAGGTCGGCTTGTCCGCGTCGTCGAGGGCGGAATAGGCGGGGTGATGGGCTGCGGGTTCCGACTTGCGATTGTGGTAGCGCACCAGGCCCGCGACGATGGCGCGCTCGCGTCCTTCGAGGCCGGAAATGTCGCCGTTCATCACCAGATATTCTCCATGTTTATGATGGCCGCGTTGGCTAATCACATTCCCCGTATCGTGCAACAAAGCGCCGGCTTCGAGGAGCACGCGAGTTTGCGGCGGCAAACGATGCACGGGCTGCAGCTGATCAAATAGCTGGAGGCTCAATTCGCGGACGTGTTCCGCATGCTGCTGATCGTATTCGAGCCGGCGCGCGAAAGTACGCGTTCCCACAAGCAATTGCCGCGCGGCGCCATTGTAGCGATGCGGTTCCTTGCTCGAAAAGGTTTCGTGCGCGATTCCCTGGAGAAGACCTTCGCGAATGCCTACGCCCGGGACGGCAAAGACTCGCAGATTCAAATAGCGCCCCAGGGTGACAAACGTAATTGCGGCAATGCCTATGACGTCGGCGCGGTCGCGGCGCACGCCGTAGCTCTTCATGCGCTCGCGCACATCGCGCTCGAGGATGTCCGGGAGGCGCTCGCGTAAAAGCGAAAGCTCGATGGTTTCAAGGCCATGCTCGCGCGGACCCGGGGCGATTTCGGCAAGCGTTTCCGCGTTTCCGCCTAGGGCCACGGCAATACCGCTGTTTAAGTTAGGCCGCGGCGAGAGTTTCGATTCCAGAAGGGCGCGCACGTACTTGCGCACTTGCTCGCCTTCCGCAGGTTTGATGACGCCGGGAAGATGCAGAGTGGTCATGAGGCGAACGGTGCCGACGGGCAGTTGCGCGGTTTGCTCCACGGCATGATCGCGAAGGATGCTGACCTCCAGGCTGCCGCCGCCCAGATCTGCGATGCAGCGAGGGACTGCTTCGGGCCCCAGCGCCGCGAGCACGGCTTCCCGGCCAAGGCGTGACTCTTCCGCAGCACCGATTACCTCCAAAGCGATGCCGGATTTTCTTTTTATCGTACGCACGAAGGCGTCGCGGTTTTCCGCTTCGCGGGTGGCGCTCGTAGCCACCGCGCGATAACGCGCTACGCCATAATCGTCCATCACTTCGCGAAAATAGCGGAAGGCCTTTACGGCTTTCTTGAAGACGTCTTCAGTGAAACGCGGCCGCAAAAAAACGTTTTCGCCCAGGCGCAGCGGGTAGCGCTCGGTTTGCAGCGGTTCGATGTCCAGCGCGGAATAGGCGCGGGCCACCGAGAGGCGCACGGCATTGGAGCCGGCGTCGATGGCGGCGATATGGACCGGCTCCGGCATTGGCATCGGCGAATTCTACCGCCAAAGGTGAGACAAGGCCGAGGAGGGAGTGTACTTGGTCGAACGAATTCCGAGTTGCTCGGCGATACGCTGGCGCAGCAACTTGTTGACGGCGGAAACGCTGGCTTCGCCGTCCAATTCAATGAAGTTGTGTTTCTTTGCCATAACCTCGAATTCGCGCTTAATCATAGTCTGATAACGGATGAAGGACCAATAAAGATCGTGCGAAAGCGACATGTCGCGCCCCGCTTCCCAGTAGCTGATCGCCTGCGCCTTGCGAAACTCACGGCCGAACGCTGTTTCCGGGCGAACGTTCAGCCAGAAGGTGAGATGCGGCCGAAGCGCCATGGCGTAAAGACCGCCCATGTAATCGCGGTTGATGCCTCGCACGACACCGCGGCCGATCAGAGTAAAAATGTAGCGGTCGGCCAGCACGATGGTGCCGGAACGCAGCGCGGGAAGAATCCGATGTTCGATCTGGTCAAAGAAATCGGTGGCGTACATCAGGGCCAGGGTGAGGCGCGTGACGGCGTTTTTGGCGAGAAGCTCATCGATGTCGCGCCCCACTAGGTTCGAACGGCGCAAGCCGCTGGTTTGGACGGCGAAGCCTTCCGATTCGAGCCACTCCTGGAGCAGAGCGATTTGCGTGGAGCGGCCCGAACCGTCCATCCCTTCAATGACAATGAGGCTGCCGGTGATCTCGCTGGGATCGAATCCGACCAGAGGCTCGCCAAAAAAAGGTTGCTGACTGTGATCTTCGGAGGGCGGACCCGGCTTGGGCGGCGCAGGAGCGGCGGGAGCTTCCGCCGCAAGAGTTGTCGCAGGCTTCTCTTTTTCCTGATCGGGCATGCTCACTCCGCAACCTCCGCGCGAGGAGCGAAGCGCTTGAGATCGATTTTGGAAGCAACGATGTCGCGCATCTGTTTTTGCAATTTGTTGACCGGCATCGTCCCGTCAAGCACAACAAAACTGTCAGTCTCCACCATCTTGTCGTATTCCTCGAGAATGCGCGCCTGAAACAGACGGAAACTCTCGGCGCGGTCGTAGGACATACCCAGGTCCATACCTGCTTCGTAGTATTTCAGCTTTGGCCGCCCGCTTAGTATGCGGTTCACCGCCACGTCGAGCGGCGCGCGGAAATAAAATGTGATATCCGGAATCGGCGCGAAGCGGTAGAGATTTCTCAGCCAGCGAGGCGAACATCCGCGGGCAGTGTCGCGGGCAAAAGCGGTGTAAACGTAACGGTCGGCAAGGACCAGATAATCGCCCTGGAGCAAGGGCATGATCTGCCGCTCGCAGCGGTCGGCAAAATCAGCGGCGTGAAGGAGAGAAAAAGTGGTTGGCGTAAGCAGCCGCCGCTGCTTGCCGCGACGAGTCGCCGATTTCACAAGCGGCGAAGAGTTCCATTCCGTGAAATGCAAGCGATACCCGCCAATTTCCAGCCAGCGCTTGAGCAGATACAATTGCGTGCTTTTTCCCGAGCCGTCCGTGCCCTCGACCACAATCAATGCGCCGGGATAAGAGCGGCTGGGAATTGGCCGGCCCGGCTGCGGCAGCGTAGATTTTACCGGCTCGGTCCGGGCCGGTTTTTGTACTGCATCCTGAGTTTCCATGGGCCTCAAACGAGAAGTTATTGGATCGGCAAGACTATGCAACGGCTGTTACAGCCGCATTACAACACAATGCGGGCTTCCGGGCCAAGCGACGCAACCTCAAAAATGACACCCTAGAAAATCGTGACCTTGATGTGCAGGAATTTCTTGGGGTTTTGGCGGAAATCGCCGACCAGCAAGCGCATGTCCCCGGTTAGAGCCGCCAGGTTGTCGTAGAGCTTCGGGTCGCTGAACATCTTCCCAACGGTGGTGGTGTTCTCGTTTAGCTTCGCGGAAGCGGAGGCAAAGTTGGCGCTGGTTTCGCGCAACTTATCGTACAGCGTGTCGTCGGTTACGAACTTGCCCAGCGAACCTTTTCCGGCGCGCGCGTCGCGCAACATTGAGTTGGCGTTGGTCATGGTTTCTTTCGTCTGGTCGTAGAGCGTCGGATCGTAGATCAGTTTACCCAGCGTGCCCTTGCCGGCGCGCATATCCGCCAGCATGACATTTACATTGTCCAGCCCTTTGTCCACTTTGTTGTACATTTCATCCGATGCAACCAGTTTCCCAAGCGTGCCCTGCCCGTCCTGAATGTTGGTAACCATGGCCTCGCTCCTGGCAAGGATTCCGTTTAAATGGCGATAGGCTTGCTCGTCGGTAAGCAGTTTTCCCAAGGTTCCGCGGCCTTGCTGGACACCGGCAATCAGCTCACGCACGTCCACCGACAAGGCCGAAAGGTTGCCCAGCACCTCGGCGCTTCGTGCCACAACTTCCTTCATGGCTTCCTCTTCGGCGCCCCGGATCTCGCCGGAATCGGCGATGGGCGTGCCGGTGATTCCCCGCGTGATATTCACGTAGCGGTTGCCGAGCAACCCTTCCGTCACAAGACTCGCAACCGAGTCCGTCAGGATATAGTCTTTGTATCGCCGGTCCACGCGCATCACCACTTCGATATTTCTGTTCTTGTCCACTACTTTCCCGGAGTGCGGCAGAAGCTTGATGGACTCCACATTTCCAACTTCAACGCCGTCGACTCGCACCGGTGCGCCGTTCGCCAAACCCGAGACTTCCGGCAGATAGGTTTTCAGCCGGTATTTCGGGGCCAGCGGCCCTGCCCCGGTGACGTAAAAGATTCCGGCGGCTAACACGGACAGTCCAACCAGCACAAACACGCCCACGCGCAACTCTGTCCAAGTCAGTTGTCTTCGTTGTGGCATTTCTTCAGCCCTCCCCTATATCCGTGAAAAAACGATACGGCAATTCAAACCAGAAAACGCTTCAAATAAGGATCCTTCGAATTCGCGATCTCGTCCGGCTTCCCGTCGAAATAAATCTCACCGTCCCGGTACACCAGGAAGCGCGTCTCTGCCATATTTGATGCGCCGCTTCC
>Ga0126378_10004835_pt1 | contig 10365 bp, 9 predicted proteins | sample PanSoiMetPlot_23_FD_92587 | JGI IMG/M metagenome (GOLD analysis project Ga0126378, IMG submission 92587) | Tropical forest soil microbial communities from Panama - MetaG Plot_23 | ecosystem: Environmental > Terrestrial > Soil > Tropical forest > Bulk soil | place: Panama | collected 2016-02-17
CCATCACTCCTAGGGACACAGCTAAAACTCTTTTCTGTTTTTTGGGAACCATGTCGAGTGCTCTCCTTCGGCCTGGCTGGTTGTGTACGGAAAAAGCGGGGTTCCTGGAAGTTAAGCCGATATTTTTTTTATGTCAAGTCACGAAAAATCGAGTTCCCCAAGACAGAGAGAACTAGTGCTCCTAGAACTTATTCTCCAGATTGCAGCGAGAGGTGAACCGTCCTTTGGGGGTCGGACCTTTGGGTCCGACATTAGTCCACCGCCTTCCTGCGTCATTCCGAGGAGCGAAGCAAAGAGGAATCTGCTTTTTTCCTAGGGGTTGTAGGGGCACGATATATCGTGCCCTCTTCTGTAGCGGCGACTTTACGTCGCCAGTCCTTCCCCGCTGCCCTCGCCACTCACCACTCGCCACTCTCTTTTAGTAGCTGCGGTACACGTCCATGTCCTGGTTCGAGGTGGTTATGCCTGGATTACCGCGGAAATCTGACCAGGCTGCATAACCTTTCGTGTTTGCATCCACCGCCGCACCGGTGTAGTCACCGATGAATGCCCCGGCAAACAAGATGTAAGGATTGGAGGATTGCGCCGTAAAGCGAGTTTCATTCGCGAAGCCATCCGACGAGCTTCGCGCCGCATAGTCCAAACAGACTGGACCCGGAAGGAAGCTAAGCTTACCCGTCTTGGTGTCCAACACTTGCGCGTGACAGTCGTCGGTGTCGGGAGAGTAGGCTCGAGTGTAATAGCTGACGATCAGCCGTCCAGCGTTGAATCCCACGGCGGAATAGACCTTGTCTTCGGCGCCGGTGGTCACCACTTGAGGAGAGCTCCAATTGGTTCCATCGGACGAGGTGACCAGTTTGACTTGATTCGATGTAGGGCCAGTGAACGGCGTGCCCTTTTCAAATCCACAGGCGGGATTTGCTTGATCGTCGGCCCAGGTAATGGCTAATTGTCCGGACGTGGGATCGATGGCAAAGCTCGGAAAGCTGTTGATGCGGAATTGCTCTCCACTCAAAGTCTGCCGTCCCTGCGCCACATTGATGGGGTAGCAGTTGAAGTCGTCGTAGGCCCGAGCGACTTCCGTATTGGTGAAAGTCTTACCGCCGTCACTCGAGCGAGCCACGACGATTGCATCTCCAAAGAATCCGGTGCTTGGCGTGGAGCCTTCGTACGCCACGTAGAGTGTGCCATCAGGCGCAACGCGCGGCTGCGAACCTTGATTGAACGGATGAGAAGCATCGCTTACGATCGTGAAATCCGACCAGCTGTTACCGCCGTCGTGCGAGGCGGAGATCACGATCGGCGAACTGCCGAAGCCAAACAGGCCTCCGGGATGCGACTGAAAGCGCGTCCAGGTGACATAAGCCGTGCCGTCGGGTCCAACGCTGATCCAATCCTTGTCATTAAAGAATTGGTTGGGATCCGTAAAATGAACCAAATGCGGGTCGCTCCAGGTCATCCCGCCGTCGTGCGAAACGCTTACAGACACCGCGCTCGCTTGACTGTGCGCCCGGAAGTTGCAACCGAGACCCACGTAGTACAGCGTGCCGTCCGGAGCAAACGCCAGCACCGGGTCGCCGCAAGAGCCCAGCCGCGCAAAGATGCCTTGTCCTCCCGTGGCTCCGGTCCGCGCGGGCAGCACCACATCGGTAAAAGTTTGACCTCCATCCATGCTCACGTAGGCCGAGTCGCCGTCAAAGCGGTACTCGTTCGCAGAGGTAACCACGTTGCTTGGATTCGTGGGATTGACGACGATGTTGGACTCGTTTTGCGGATTGTAGCAGTGAGTCCCGTCGGCAAAGAAGAATTGAGTGTCACCAACGACAGCATCGCTGGTCTGCGTGCCAGCAAACGGCGTATAGAGCGACGTCGAGTTGCTAAACGGCGCGAAGCGGCACCGTGAGACAAATACTTTGGCGTTGGCATCAGGGCGGGAGGCCAGTGCGGCTTCGAAATCTAACGGAGTGCGAAGGCCGTCGTCGCCACCTGCGAGCGGATCGGGCGATGAGTTTTTAAAGTGGTTACGGGAAACGTTCTGCGTCGGGAAGGAATCCGAGCGCAACACAAAAACTGCAAATAGTGCCAACAGCGATACTACAAGGCAAATCTTGGCACGAACCGGCAGGCGTAAGAAATGCATGGAGGTCTCCTTTATGGGCTAGACGGATAAGCAAAGACGCCGATGGAACTCTTGCGTACGCTGCTAGGCAATCTTTCCTGCAAGAGTGACGAATGAACCTTCGCTTTTTAATTGACGCAAAAGCCTGAGCCGACTCTGCGGCTCATTCGTCGGGGACGTCGATTAGATACAACGCAACGCGTGCGGCTGTCAAGTCATGACTAGCAGTTGAAACCCGAAAAAGTTCGAAGGGAATTCTATACGTCCTGGCACCTGGTGAAGTGCACTTACTAGGCAGAAAACTTGCGCACCACCAGTGAGATTGGTAATCCAACCAGGAACATGAGTATGGTGACGTCCTTGAGTGCCGCCACTTGGGGAAGCGCAATTTTTACGTGATAGGCGGAGAGGGGCAGCACGATGTAATTCATAAAGGTGTAGACCGCAACTCCGTAGAGCAAACCCGATGGGACGGCGTGCTTAACCAGAAACTTCAACTTGCGGCTCGCCAAATAGAACAATGCCGCAGCTGTCGTGGCAATTAGAAAATGAAAAAAAGCTCCCAGCGCCGCGGTCGCCAGTCCTCCTTGAAAAGAAGACATTCCTAATAGTCCACCAGCGATGCCCTGGAGGAGACGGAGGGGAGTCCTTCCCTCCAGACCAGCTTCAACAAACGCAGCGGTTATATCGAGAGTTCCTGCCAGCAAGCCAGCCCACGCGACGGCACGGTAAGCCCGAGCGGAACTAGGTAGAAGCGGAGAGGGAGATGCCGTCATAGATCCCATGCGGGGACCCTCCTGATACACTGCACATGTTGGCTTGCTATCTGCAATAGACACTCATGCTTTGCCGCCTATGACCACCGCCAACTTGCCCTAATCACAGCAAGAGTTGGTTGTTCACTTCCAATTACTAATATCCGGCCATCGGGTCGCGCACAATCACCACTTGAAGGCAAGCTCCTATAACCGCTCTAGTCTAGGGCAGGTGGCGCATTGAATTCGCTCCATTGTTCGTCTTGAGTCGTGGCACGATGAGAGGCTGCTGCTTCACAACTGACGCAACCTAGAAATACGAGAGAGGGTGGCCTACCCTTTGCGGTTTTGATTTTTGCAAAGGGTGGGCAGCAAAGGTTGTGATAGGCTTAGCCCCCGAAGAAGTCATTGCATCGGGCCACCGATTTTGTCCACGTTCGGAAAAAATCCCAAAGGAGGCCTGCTATGAGAACTCGGTTCGTTCTTGTCCTTCTACCGGTGATTCTGTTCTGTGCGTTTCTGAGTTCATGCCAACAGCCTTACCACGAGAAAGAAGAGCGCTACGTTTTCGTGGCCTTCAGCACTGGCTTGCCGTATTGGCAGGAAGCGGAAGCGGGCTTGGCCGACTCCGCCAAGCAGATGGGAGTCAAGGCCGAACTTACCGGCCCGGCCAATTTTTCGCCGGATGAGGAACTGAAAGCGTTTCAGCAGGCAGTAGCGCAAAAACCATCTGGGATCCTGCTTTCCGCCTCGACTCCAGAGATTTTCAGAGAGCCCATCAATGCCGCGGTGCAGCAAGGCATTCCGGTGATTTGCGTGGACGCCGATTCGCCTGACTCCAAGCGCATTGTCTTTATCGGCACGGACAACTTTCGCGCGGGCCTGGAGAGTGGGAAGCGCATGACGGAGCTGCTCGCTGGAAAAGGCAACGTCGTGATTATTACGATTCCAGGGCAATTCAATCTCGGCGAACGCGTTCGCGGCGTCGACGAAGCTCTCAAGAAATATACGGGAATCAAAATCACTAAGACGATTGATGACAAAGGCGATTCCCGCAACGCGTACGACGCGATTTCCGCGCTTCTGCAAGGCAAAGAAAAGCCGGACGGCATCATTGCGCTCGAAGCTTCCGGCGGCGCCGGCGCAGCCGATGCACTGCATCGCGTGGACCTCACCGGAAAGATTCCAATCGTCGCCTTCGACAAAGATCCCGAAACTCTGGAGTGGATCCAGCGCGGCGCCATCACCGCCACCGTCGTCCAAAAGCCCTATGTCATGAGTTTTTATGGCCTGAAATTCTTGGACGATCTTCATCACAATGCGGTTCACGAATTCAAGGATTGGAGAACAGCGCCCAATCCTCCCATGCCGGCTTGGGTGGACACGGGAACGGCGATTGTTGACAAGAATAACCTGGCGGCTTTTCGCGAAGCGCAGGCTTCACACACCAAGCCGCCAATCTGAGATCAGGCCCGTTTAGGAATCGTCGACAAGAATAACTTGGCAGTTCTTCGAAAAGCGCTTGCGGCACACCCGAAGGCAATGTGAAACAGTTTTAAGCAGTTGAAACGTCGGAGCTAAAGCTCCGACCTCTTACAGAGATTTATGAGACAGCTTCTAGGTGAGGCCCAGGGCGGCAAAGGCGGTGACGGAAGCGCAGCCAAGCGCAACGCCGAGGATAACTCCGGCAAGAACGTCGCTGAGGAAGTGCATGCCAAGGACGATGCGTGAAACCGCGATGCTCAACGCCAAGAAGAAGAGCATGCCTTCGAGCGAGGGATAGAAATAACTCACGACGATGGCGATGGAAAAAGCCGTCATGGTGTGGCCCGACGGAAATGAGAACTGGTCCGGCGGCAAAACTTTGGACCAGCAATGCGGCTCAATCTGGCAAGGCCGCGAGCGTTGGCTCAGCTTCTTCAGCGCTTTGAACAGAAAAATTCCCAGCACAGCGGCAGCACCCGCCGCGCCGATGGCGGCAAACCGCTGCGCTCCGCCAAAAGCTAACAGCAGGCACCCAAGTCCATACCAAACCCAGCCGTCACCCAAGCGCGTGGCGGTGATCATCCAAATGCGAATCCATCGCGGCGCGCGCCAACGGTTCAACCGCCGCATCACCCGGTGATCGCGGCGTTCGATATGCCCCCATAAATTACGCGCGACTGCCATCGCTTACCTCACGAAGACGGCCGGAAGACAAGTACTCTCAATAATTATGATGCACGTGTGGGCGAAAGAGCTTTCCGCACGGCAAAATGGGCGCGAACGAGTTACCGTGCTTGCGGCCAGGTGTGTATTGCTCTTTCTCATGAGCCTTCTCAGTTCGCCCAATTCGCCTCGAGTCGCGAATCGAGATCCCACAACATGCGCTTGCTCTGAACGCCATTTTCCAAAGCTGCTTCCCACTTCTTGCAAAAGTGAATTTCGTTCACCCAGTGGCCCAGCGTGAAAGCAGGAACTAGTATCGTCAGCGGAAGAAACACGACAGTCCAGGGGCTGTCCGCAAAAAGCGATCCCACGATGCTGTACACATCTGCGGTAAGCCTGGCGTAACTTCCGTGCTGTCCGCGAATGCGGCCGCAACCAGCGCGCAATCCCGCGAAGAATTCGTCGATCGTACGCGCCGATGGAACTTCTGTGTAAGTACGTCCGATTCCGGCAAGAGTATGCGAATCGCTGCCGGCGACTGCGATTTTGCCCAGACGCGCCGCCAGATTCGCAGCTCCTTCGTTGGCCCTATGCCACATCTGCCCGTTGCGCGTCTCGTAGGCGGGAACGTAGGATTCGAACCAGCTAAAGTCCTCGGCTTCGCGCCGCCCCGTGAGCCCGGAAAAAGCATGGTTCACGCTGAAGAAGAGCTTGCGCTCCGTAAGGTACATCAGTAGTGCGACAAGATCATTTCTACGGCGTTGAATCTCCGTGTGATCGCGCTCACTGATGTTGTAAACGCCCAGGTGCATTTCAGTACGGCTCGGCATACGAACGGTAACCTCTTCGCTGAGGAAAAAGTCCGGATGGCACCGGAGGGACTCGGCCGCCTCTATGGAGTCATGATCGGTGATGGTGACGACAGACATCCCTCTTTGCTTCAAGAGGTTATAGACCGCGTCGGGCGGGTTATAGGACTCGCGGCAAATGCGGTCCAACCCGGGTGCGGTGAACATTCCGGAGTTGATGGTATGCAGATGGAGGTCGCATCGCATGATTAAATTTTGACGACGGAATATGAACAGCCTGTGAAGAGGCGGCAAAATCTACATGAATGTGCTCATGGAACTTATTGAACACACGAGGTTTACAAAATTATCCACAAGGCATGGAGCGTGCTCTGTACGGACCACTACGGCTTGTGGCAAAATCCCTCAAAATGAAGAAGATCCTAATCGTCTACCACGACGCAGGGGGAGGGCATCGTAACGCTGCAGTAGCATTACAGACCATCATTTCCCAGCAACAGCGGCCCTGGGAAGTGGAACTTGTCCAGTTTCAGGACCTTACAGACCGCCTGGACGTTCTACGCAAATTCACCGGTATACGAATTCAGCAGCAGTACAACATCCTCCTGCAAAATGGCTGGACGCTTGGCAGCACGTATCTCCTGCGGATTCTGCAAGCTACGATTCGGCTGTTTCACCGACCGCTTGTGCGCCTGCTTAAGGAGTATTGGCGGCAGAAGCCAGCCGATTTGCTGGTTTCTGTGATACCGCATTTCAACCGCGAGATTTGCGAGAGCTGGACGAGTCTGTACCCCGAGAAGCGGTTCGTTACCCTGATCACAGACCTGGCTGATTTTCCACCGCGCTTTTGGATCGAGCCGATCAAAGAGCAACACGTCATTGCCGGAACGGAGAAGGCCGTCGAGCAGGCCCGCGCAATGGGGCACGACTCAGGGCACATATTTCGAACATCGGGGATGATTCTGCGGCCGGAATTTTATTCCGCGGACGCGGCCGATCCCGTGGAATTGCGCAAGCAAATGGGATTGCGGCCGGATTTGCCAACCGCGATGGTGCTCTTTGGGGGACATGGTTCGAGAGTGATGTTCGACATCACCGAGAGACTCGACAGCGAAGGGTTGCCGTTGCAGCTCATTTTGATTTGCGGGCGTAACGAAGCGCTGGCTGCGAAATTACGCTCGCGCCAGTGGAAAATGCCCGTGCACATCATCGGGTTTACGAAAGACGTTCATCGGTTGATGTACGCGGCTGATTTTCTAATTGGCAAACCTGGGCCGGGGAGCATCGCGGAAGCCATGGTCCGCAAACTCCCGGTGCTGATCGAATGCAATGCGTGGACTCTGCCGCAAGAGCGCTACAACACGGAATGGGTCAAAGAAAAAGGCGTAGGCATTGTGCTGAAGAGCTTCAAGGATGTGGTGAGCGGAGTGAAGCAGATGCTCGAGCCTGCGAAGCTCGCAGAGTTTCGCAAAAATGTCATCGCGCAGAATAATCGCGCCATTTTTGAGATTCCTGAAATCCTTGCAGCACTTCTGGGCGAAGCCTCGCAAAGCGCGGGGCGGGCCGAGGAATTCGCTCGCGCTTCAAAAACCGACTGAGGGCGATTTCCTGCATTCAGTTCCGACGATCCGCTCGATCATTCCGGAGCTGCCGACCACACTTCCTGGAAGCTGGCAGGCTTGCGGCTGTTGACTAAGCCCAGTGATACTCTGTACCTTTACAGCGATACAGCTAACATCATGTTTTTTAAACCTACGCCTACAACTGGACAGCCTCTCTATCTGCAGTTGATGCAGCAAATCAGACACGCCACGGAAACTGGCGTCTTGCAAGCTGGAGATCAACTGCCGGGGATCCGGACTCTGGCTGAGGAATTGGTTGTTAGCCCAAATACGGTTGCAAAAGCTTATTGCGAACTTGAACACGACGGCGTTCTCGAATTGAAGCAGGGCTCCGGGGCATTCGTCTGTGCGAACCGCCGCGCGCGATCTTTAGCAGAGCAATTACCCTTGGCGCGTCGACGGATTCGAGACCTGATCGAGAGACTCCGCGACGATGGCCTTTTCGATGAGGAAATCCGCAGGGCGTTTGAGGCTGAGCTCCTCTACTCTGCCAAGATTGTGAAAAAACGATGACGAACGAACCCGTCATTCTCACGCACTGCCTCACCAAGTCTTATGGGGCCGCCGAGGCGGTCCGAGCGTTGAATCTATCGGTTGAACGTAACCGCATAACCGCGTTTTTAGGACGAAATGGCGCTGGCAAAAGCACAACCATAAAAATGCTCCTTGGCATGATCCGCCCTACTTCCGGTTCGGGAACCTTGCTCGGAAACCAGATCACCGATGCTGAAGAGAATCGAGAACTGCGCAAGCGCGTGGCTTACGTGGCCGAGGACAAGCCCCTGTACGGATACATGACGGTTGAGCAGACGATTCGATTTGCCCGCTCGTTCTATCCGGACTGGCGCTCCGATGTCGAAAAAAAGCTGCTGCATGATTACGAACTTCCGTTGCGCCGCAAAGTGAAAGCGCTATCTAAGGGGATGCGAACAAAACTGGCGCTGCTGCTGGCATTTGCGCGAAGACCCGATCTCCTCATTCTTGATGAGCCTAGCGAAGGACTCGATCCGGTCGGAATTGAACTTCTCCTGCAAACCCTTGTGGTACAGGCCGCTGACGGGGTGTCAGTTTTCTTTTCTTCGCACCAAATCGCGGAGGTTGAACGGGTTGCCGATAGCGTTTGCATTCTTGAGAAAGGCTGTTTGCTGGTGGACGCGTCGCTGGATCACTTACGCCAATCGTATCGACGGATTGATTTGGTGCTGCCTACCCTGGTTGGTGAAGGGGAGTTCCTTATTCCCGGGGTTCAACGAATCCAGGCAGACGGATTCCATATGAGTGTGTTCGCCACCAACAACGCGGAAGCAGTGGTTGAGCGTGCACATGGTTTGAACGCTATTTCTGTTGAAGTCTCGCCAGTGGGATTGCGCGACATCTTCCTAGAGACTGTAAGGGAGAATTGACTTTGCTTTGGTACAAAGCTTGGCTCGAGACTCGAGCGAGATTTCTAGCATCCCTAGCAACTCTTACGATCTTTTGTGCGGTGCTCGTGCATCACGCACTGTATATCGCCTGTTCCAACACCTTCCCTTGCACAGAAGGATGGATACGCCCTGGCAGACAGGCAGAGTTTTATCGCCTGCTGTTGGTCACTCAAGAATTCCTCGTCTTCATGTGGGTCCTGGCCGTGGTCCTCCTGGGGATGGGAGGAATCGTTCGTGAGAAGGCGCTTGGAACGTCTTCGCTGACATTGAGTCTGCCAGTGAGCCGGACCCGCCTCATGAGAGTCCGCGTTGGATTGGGCATTCTTGAGGCACTTGCCTTGGCTGTCCTGCCCTGGGCTACGGTCTTTGCAATTTCTTGGATTGCCAAAATGCCCGTCCTGATTTCACAAGTTGGCCTCTATGTTCTGCTCTTGGTCGGGGGAGGCTTGGTCTATTTCGCAATGGCAGTCTTGGTCTCCTCTGTGGTTGCCGGCGAATACACAGCCCCTGCGCTCGCTGTTGGGGTGGTGCTTCTAGGCTTAATCATCTTCGATGCTTGGCTCCGACGGTTCAACGTTTGGCGCTTGATGACCGGGGATTTTTCGATTGATAGAGACACCTATCTTCTTTCGGGCCATTTGCCTTGGTGGGGAATACTTGCGAGTCTGTCTGTCGCTGCGGTGATGCTGCTGGCTTCGACCCTTGTTGTTCGCAGACGCGATTTCTGAGAGCGCACGCTTGAGACCAATTTGCCCGTGCCCGCGAATAATCGGCTATCTGGAAATAATGCGAAACCAGGGCCGCGGTGCGGGCCGAGGAATTCGCTCGCGCATCAAGAACGGGCTAGCGGTGACTTCACGCGGTCCACTGGCGTGATTCCCAGAATATTAGTTTGATCGTTTTCGGGTTGCCGACAATACGTCCGGAATGTGAACTCGGCTTGGGTGCATGTACTCCACTCCTCTGCCCGCTTCTCGGCGATCCACACATTTCAAGCCTTTGGGAATTCTGAAAAGCCCCCACGCAACAACGGCTTGCCGGGCGCCATCGCTGTCGAGTGACCTCAACGGTCAGGGCCGCCCGCCCTTGCAAGAGGGAGAACGATTAAACGTCGTATAATCCCGTGTCCGCAACTGGGGGAGCAGAACATATGAACGTACAAGAACAAATCAAGAAGTATATTACCAGCCAACCGGAGCCAAAACGCAGTGCCATGCGAGAGTTGCATCGGCTCACACTTCAAGTGTCACCAGAATGCAAATTATGGTTCTCCGATGGTAAAGACAGCAAAAATCATACTGTTTCCAACCCTACGATAGGATATGGATTTCACACAATAAAATATGCCAATGGAAAAAGTAGAGAGTTTTTTCAAATTGGTGTGAGCGGAAACAAAACCGGAATCTCTGTCTATATTCTTGGTCTCAAAGATAAGAAGTACTTAGCCAAAACGTATGGAAAAAAACTAGGCAAGGCGAGCGTGACCGG
>Ga0126378_10004836_pt1 | contig 10362 bp, 10 predicted proteins | sample PanSoiMetPlot_23_FD_92587 | JGI IMG/M metagenome (GOLD analysis project Ga0126378, IMG submission 92587) | Tropical forest soil microbial communities from Panama - MetaG Plot_23 | ecosystem: Environmental > Terrestrial > Soil > Tropical forest > Bulk soil | place: Panama | collected 2016-02-17
CGAAGACTTCTTCGAGCAATTCCGGCGGCGCCTGCTGCTTCTTCTCCCCTTCTTTGCGTTCACCCTCGATTGCGAGCAAGTACTCGACGCGCGCAATCGGATCGCGCAGCGCGCGATACGCGTCATTCAGCTCCGAACTGCGCTTCAGCGACAACTCGCGTTCCTGCTCGGTGGCGTTCACAAAATTGTCCGGATGCAGCTTCCAGCTGAGCTGCAGGAATTTTTGCTCCAGGCCGCCCATTTCGATCCAAAGCTTGCGAGGCATCTCAAATAGCTCGAAGTAGTCGATCCCTTGCGGCAACTGCAGCAGTTTGCCGCAGCTCGAGCAGAAGTGCGTGCCAAGCGTGCGCTCGTGGCAACTCCAGCAGACAAGAGGCGGATGCGCGGATGTTGGAATGGTGCTCATGAAGTGTGAAATTCTCCAGGCACAAAAAAAGTGGCTGGCGAGCGCGGCTGCCAACCACTTGTCAAACTCGCCTGTGTGTCTCTCCCGCCGCGGCAAATTCAGAGGCAAAAGGGCGGGCTGAAGCCTGTCTGCAGCAGGCAGGCCTGTCCTGTTTATGCCGTAAAGGAGCTGCCGCAGCCGCAGTTGCGCGCCGCGTTGGGATTCTGGAAAACAAACCCCTGGCGCATCAGTGTCTCTTCGTACTCCAGCGTCGTGCCATTCAGATAAAGAAAACTTTTTGGATCCACGAAGATTCGCGCGCCATACTCTTCGAAAATTTTGTCGCGGTCGCGCGGCTGGGTGTCCAGGCGCATGGCGTAAGACAATCCGGAGCACCCGCCGCCTTGCACACCGACGCGCAGGCCGCCGACTTCCGGCGACACGCCTTCCTTTTCGAGCAGTGCGCGAATCTTTTGCGCGGCCCGCTCGGTCAGGTGAATCTTCGCGACGTTCGGGCTTACAACTTCAGTAGCCATAAATCCATTGCCCCTGCAAAAGAGGTGCGCTTAGTGCGACGCCTTCTCCGCCACAGGTGTTTCGACACCGTTCTTCTTCTTCCAGTCGCCGATCGCGGCCTTGATGGCGTCTTCCGCGAGCACAGAACAGTGAATCTTCACTGGTGGAAGCGAGAGCTCGCGCACGATGTCTGTGTTCTTGATCGCGAGCGCCTCATCCACCGTTTTGCCCTTCACCCATTCCGTAGCGAGCGAAGAGCTGGCGATGGCCGATCCGCAGCCGAAGGTCTTGAACTTGGCTTCTTCAATGACCTGCGTCTCCGGATTGATTTTCATTTGCAGCTTCATCACGTCGCCGCACTCCGGCGCGCCGACAAGGCCCGTGCCTACGTTGGGATCGTTCTTGGGCAGGCTGCCGACGTTGCGCGGATTGTTATAGTGGTCCACTACTTTGTCGCTGTATGACATTAGCCATTGCTCCTTGCCAAATTCTCTAGACTCTCAAACGCGGCGCTTTTCCTGGCCTTGTCCGACAACGAAACGTTCGGCAATGATGCCGAGCGGCCCGCGGTCAACTGGCGAAGCGCGTCCGTGATGTATTCCGCACCAAGCCCGAGCATTTTCAGAAACGCGCGAACTTGCTGAAGCTCGCGAAAAGTACGCTCCCCCGCGCTGTCTTCCTCTTCGTCGTAAGGCACAAAGGTCACGCGGAACGCGGCGCCAGTGCCGGCGATGGAGCGATGTATGCGAATTGTTCCTTCATTTGCCATTGTGTGCTTTTAAATCCTTAGGCGGTTTGCCATTTCATCTTCGAAATATCGATTCCCTCTTTGGCCATTTCGTAGAGCGGCGAGAGGTCACGCAGTTTGGTGACGACTTGGACCATCTTGTCGATGACGTAGTCGACTTCCTCCTGCGTATTGAACCGGCCGAGGCCGAATCGAATCGAAGTGTGGGCGAGGTCTTCGCCCACACCTAATGCTTTGAGTACGTAGCTGGGCTCCAGGGTTGCCGAAGTACAGGCGGAACCGCTGGAAACCGCGACGTCGTTGATCCCCATAAGGAGCGACTCGCCTTCGACGTAGGCGAAACTCATGTTCAGATTGTTCGGTAAGCGGTGCTCCATCGAGCCGTTCACGTAAACTTCGTCCAGTTTGGCTTCCAGCCCGGCTTTCAGCCGGTCCCGCAGTCCGCGCAGGCGCGCGCCTTCTTCAGGCATTTCCTTCTGCGCAATCTCACAAGCCTTACCAAGGCCTGCAATTCCTGGGACGTTCAATGTGCCGGAGCGCATGCCGCGTTCGTGGCCGCCCCCATCGATGATCGCTGAGAGCTGCACGCGGGGATTGCGCCGGCGCACGTACAAAGCACCGACGCCCTTCGGGCCGTAAATCTTGTGCCCGCTGATGGCCATCAAGTCGATGTTGTCTTTCTGCACGTCCACTGGAATCTTGCCGACAGCCTGCACGCCGTCCACGGCGAAGAAAATCCCGTGTTCCTTGGCAATCTTGCCGATTTCCGCGATGGGATTGATCACGCCAATTTCATTGTTGGCGTACATGATGGTGATCAAAATCGTGGTGGGCTTGATCGCCGCTTTCAAATCCTCCAGGCTGACGCGGCCATCGCGCTGCACCGGCAAGTAGGTCACTTCGAAACCGTGCTTTTCGAGGTTCTTGCACGTGTCCAGCACAGCCTTGTGCTCAATGGCCTGCGTGATGATGTGGTTGCCCTTCTCACGGAACATTTCCGCGATGCCCTTGATCATCAAGTTGTCGGATTCCGTGGCCCCGCTGGTGAAAATGATCTCCTTGGCCGTCGCATTGATGAGCGAAGCCACTTGCTGCCGCGCTGTTTCCACGGCCTCTTCGCCGGCCCAGCCGAAAGAATGGTTACGGCTGGCGGCGTTGCCGAATTTGGTGGTGAAATACGGCAGCATCGCTTCCAGCACGCGCGGATCAACCGGCGTGGTGGCGTGATTGTCCATGTAAATCGGCAATGTGACAGCCATGTTCCTTCTTCTCCTAAATCTTCAATGACACGAGCGTAGGCTCGTGCGGATCTTCGCTCATGTGCGCAATCGTCACTGAGCTCAACACTCCTAAGATGCTTTCGTTCACGCGCCGTAACGGCTCTTTTACTGAGCACCGCTCCGTGGCGTCGCAATTCCCGTGGTTCGTGACGCACGATGTAATCAGCACCGGCCCGTCGATGGCCGAAATCACTTCTAGGGCGCTAATCTGCGAGGGCTCTTTCGAAAGTTGATAGCCCCCGCTTGAACCGTGCTTTGCTGCCACGATGGACTTGTGTGCCAGCTTTTGGAGCACCTTAGCCATCAGCGTGGCGGAAATGCCGTACTCCTCCGCAATCTCGTTGGCGCTGCACGCATGTTCTTTTCGGTGCAGGGCCAAGTGCTTGACGGCGATCAACCCGTAGTCAGCTTTCTTGGAAAGCTTGAACATCGAACCTTAGACTTGTTCCCCCAATCATATGCGACTGATCTAGTCGCACATAAACTATACCCCCTTTTCTGGGAAAAAGTCAACCTCTTTAACTGCTTTTGGAACAGTATAAGCATTGTATTTTCAGCAGCTTATAATAGGACTATTCTGGTCCTAATGGACAACCTATTTTCAGGGAATGAGCGGAATCCTACAGCGAACGGTACCCTGAGCGAGTTGAATGGCGATTATTTGACGCCAGCACACGTCCCTGGAGAGGCGGCCGCCCCGATCAGTTTCTGAACGGCAGCCACAGGAATCAGCAGCAGCTGCGCCTGGGGCTTCTTTAATTCTTCAATGGCCCCAAGCCGTTCTGTTCTCCAAGCGTCTGGCGCAGGCTGGCGTTTGGAAATAAGGTCTAGCGCCGCAAGCCCCATTTCTCCAAGCATGGAGAGAGAATGCGATCGGCCTGCTATTTCTTGCACGAGAAACGAGCGCTGCGCGAGCGGTCGCAGCTTGGCATCATTGTCCCGCCAGGCAGTGAATTGAGCGCGAAGGCGCGCCTCGGTCTCCCCGTCCTGACAGGACGCTGAAATGAATTTGTCGACGAGCTCGCCAAAATGCCTTGCTGCGTCGCTTTCCGGCGGTACGGCATCAACCACGTGATTCATGGGTGTCGTGGTAATCGCTTTGAAGGATGTAGATTCCCCGCGGGTGTAGTCCTTTACTGGCTCGAGCACGTCGGTTAGCGTCTTGAGCGCCGCAAATTCCTGTGGAGTCGCAGGCCCGGCGATTCTCTGCAGCATCTTGCGCGGCTGGCTGCGGTGCGTAAGCCCAAGCCATTCCAGCCTCTGACTGATCACCTCCAGGCGCGCATACATGGAGGGCACATCCGTCACCGACTGCGGCGACCAGTAACGCTCCGCGATGGCCGCCGTCCGAGGCCAGATGCGCCCGTCAATATTTTCCCAGTTGACGTATTCCGACCACATAGTGGCTTCCCCGCCGAGCACGAGCTGTTTCTGCTCCGGCGTCAAATCGGCCGCGGCGCCTCCCAGCGGGTCAACGGCATAGTGCCGCGCCGCGCTCCACATCAAATCTATGTAGTAGCCGTTGGAAAGAATCCCGCGATAGCCTTGCTTCGCCGCAGCCGCAAGCGAGTCCGGTCCCCGCCAGGAGTGGATGACAATGTCTTTCGAGACGCCTGGAACGAAAATTTCGTCCCAGCCGATGGCCGTTTTCCCATGCTTGGTCACCAGTTTTTGCACGCGCTGGCTGAAATAGGCCTGTAGCTCTTCGTTCGACTTGTAGCCGTGCGCTTTCTTGAATTCCTGGATCTTCGGATTGGCGTCCCAGGCTTTTCCGTTCACCTCGTCGCCGCCGATATGAAAGAAGCGGTCCGGAAAGAGCTTGGCCATCTCGGCGATAAGTTGGTCGAGGAGTTTGTAAGTCTGTTCCTTGGTCGGATCCATCGCCGGATCCATGACCCCCCATTCCTCATCGATCTTAAATGGTCCGGGGGTGCTGGCGATTTCCGGGTAGCCGACAAAAAAACCGGTGCTGTGGCCGGGCATCTCCAGTTCGGGCACCACCCTGATTCCGCGGTCGCGGGCGTAGGCAATCACATCGCGGATTTCCTCCTGCGTGTAATACGGCCCGCCGGAGCCCATTCCGTGCAATTTGGGGAACTTCTTGCTCTCGAGGCGGAATCCTTGGTTATCCGTAAGGTGCCAGTGGAAGACGTTCATCTTCACGGCTTCCATGCCGTCCAGGTTGCGGCGAACGACTTCGATGGGTGTGAAGTGGCGAGACGAGTCGATCAAGAGACCACGCCAGGGAAAACGCGGTCTGTCGTTAATGGTTACGGCGGGAGCGGAGAAGCCGTCGCTCGAAACGTCGACGAGTTGCAGGAAAGTCTGTAGTCCATGCAAAGTGCCTAACGGCGTAGGCGCAGTGAGCTTTGCGCCAGCACTGGTGATTTCGAGGACGTAGGATTCGTCTTCGCCAACTTCTTGTACTTCCTTGCTGGCGTGAATAGTGCGAATGACCAGCGTGGCCTGTGCCGACTTCGTGGGTTGAGTGCTCAGGAGCAGCGCGGTTTGACGCGAAAGCTGTCTGAGGAAACGCTCCGCGCCGCGTTCGAGGCGCGGTTCCGTGTACCCGGTCAGCGCGACGGAAAAGGAGGAATCGACCTTCAGGCTTCCAGCGCCGGTCTGGACGCTAGCGGGCATGGGCATGAGATTCATAGGGAGCTGCTGCGCCGGAGTTAATTTGGGTGTGAGAAACGCGAAGAGCAAAAACAAAATGAAACCTCGCAAGCCAAAATTCTGAGCCATTGTCCCGTGAATCCCTTCGAGTTAGGATGCGCCATCGCCCGCGGCAGTGTGGCGCTGGACTAGGCATAGTGTCACAGCTTCCCTTCCCCGCGAAGCGGATTTGAGCAAAACGCGAAAAGGTAGCCGGAGTGCGCGCCGTAAAGTTTGCAAGCCGCGGTCTTCGCGGCCTGGGTTAGAATAGCCGCAGTACCGTTCCAAGCGTGAAATCGCCATGAAGACATCGATCGCCATTTATCCGGGCTCGTTCGATCCCGTCACCAACGGCCACCTCGACCTGATCGAGCGCGGCGAAAAAATGTTTGACCTACTGATCGTGGCCGTGCTTCGGAATACGGAGAAGCAGCCTTTATTCAGCGTCGCGGAGCGCGTCGAGATGCTCCGCGAAGTCACGAAAAAATGGACCGACGTGGAAGTGGATGTTTTCGAAGGACTGCTGATCGACTATGCACGCAAGCGCGGGGCTGGAGTGATTCTGCGCGGCATCCGCGCCGTCTCCGATTACGAATACGAATTGCAGATGGCGCTGATGAACCGCAAGCTCGAGCCGCGCCTGGAGACGGTATTCATGCTGCCTGGCGAGCCCTACAGCTACCTGAGTTCGAAGCTGGTGCGCGAGATCGCACAACATGGCGGGCCGCTGGATGGGCTCGTACCCCCGGTCGTCGAGCAGCGGTTGCGTGCCAAAGTCCTGCAGCATGCGCGCTGAGTTAACTTGCGGCTGCTTGAAGCTACTTTCCCTTGCAAAGTACATGGTGCGGCCATCTACATGGCGGAACAATCTAGATGGCGCCACAATCTACATGGCGATCAGGCCATTTCGGTATTTGCCATGCCCGATTCAGTCTGTAAACTATTGAATGCAAATCGTTCCGTCTCTTGAAGGAGCCAAGTGCAACTCACAGATCGCGTCAACCGAATACAAATCTCGCCTACGGCAGCGGTTATCGCAGCTGCCGATCAACTCAAAACCAAAGGAGTGGACGTCGCCGACTTTGGTCCGGGCGAACCAGATTTCCCCACGCCGGACCACATCAAGCAAGCTGCCATCAAAGCCATTCATGAGAACAAGACGAAGTACACGCCCACGCCCGGCGTGATGCCGCTGCGTGAGGCGATCTGCGCATGGCACAGGCGCGAATTGCATTCGAGCTACGAACCAAAAGAATGCGTGGTGACCGTGGGGGGCAAGCACTCCATCTTTAACGTCGCTAGCGTTCTGGTTCAGGCGGGCGATGAGGTCATTATTCCGGCGCCCTACTGGGTGAGCTACCCGGACATCGTGAAGTACACAGGCGCGACCCCGGTATATGTGGAAACTCGCGCGGAAGACGGCTTTGCGGTGCGCGCTGCGGACGTGGCGAAAGCCATCACTCCGAGGACGAAGCTCTTAATTCTAGATTCGCCGAGCAACCCGACGGGCGGAGTCACGCCTCCCGACGAGTGCGAAAAGCTTCTGGCGCTCTGCAAGAAGCACAATATCTGGCTGATGGGCGACGAGTGCTATTCGCATTTTACCTACGCGCCGCATAAACCGTTTTCGGTAGCGAGCCTGGCAGGTTCGAAGGACAACGTCATCATCATCGGCTCTGTTTCGAAAACATTTGCGATGACCGGCTGGCGCGTCGGATACACACTGGCACCCGCGGAAATTATTACTGCGACGGTGAAGCTCCAGAGCCAATCGACGTCGAATCCTACTTCCATCGCGCAGTATGCCGCGCTCGCCGCGATGACGGGGCCGATGGATAGCGTCCCGCAGATGCTTGGCGAATACGCCAAGCGTCGCCGGCGCATCGTCGACGGTCTTAACAAAATTCCTGGTATCAAGTGCGGCGAACCGGGCGGAGCCTTTTACGTTTTTCCAAACGTCTCGGCTCGACTGGGTTCGGGGCCTGATGCGCTCGCCAAAGATTGCTCCGAACTTGCGACCAAACTCTTGGAGAAAGCCCATGTTGCCTTGGTTTCAGGAGCAGCCTTCGGGGCGCCTGGCTACTTGCGTCTGTCCTACGCGACATCCATCGAACGGATTGAAGAGGGGCTGCGGCGGTTGGACCGATTTTTTGCGCGCGCGGAAGCCGCCGCCTAGCTGGGAGCCACCACGACGTGGTACCTAGCGCGATTCCAAATCCCGACCTCGCGGCACTCAAGAGAGAGCCTGACCGCGAACCGATTCGCATTGAGCCGACCTTCAGTCCCCGGATTTGGGGCTCACGTTCGCTCGCTCCGCTTTATCCTGAAAAAACCAATCTCGCCGAACCGATCGGCGAAGCCTGGCTGACGGATGTGAATTGCAGGGTCGCCAATGGCCCGTTCGCGGGAAAAACTTTGGCAGAAGCATGGCGCGAAATGCCCGCCGAGTGGCGCGGCGAAAAGTTTTCCGAGATGCGCGACTTTCCGCTTCTGTTGAAGTTTATTTTCCCAACGGACAAACTCTCTATTCAGGTCCATCCGGACGACTCATATGCTTCCGTACACGAAAAGGCCGCAGGCGGACGCGGCAAGACAGAAATGTGGCACGTTGTCTCGGCCGAGCCTGGAGCGCGTTTGCTTGCGGGCCTCAAATCCGGAGTGACAAAGGAAGCGTTTCGCCAGGCAATGGATTCTGAAAAATTGGAAGAACTATTTCAGTCGCATGAGGTCCATGCAGGTGATACGTTTTTCATTCCCGCTGGAACACCCCACACGATTGGACCGGGCATGACCATTTGTGAAGTGCAGGAATACTCGGACCTTACCTATAGGGTCTACGACTACGGCCGCGTGGACGCGCACGGTAAGCCTCGTGAACTGCATATAGAAAAGGCGCTCCAGGTGATGGATTTCGAAGCAAAGTCTGGTGCCAAGGTCTCGTCTCGCAGCTTGAGCAAAGGCCGCGAGAGTCTGAACCACCTGGCCGACTGTCCTTATTTCTCAGTGGACCGGCTCAACGTTGATCGCTTGATCCACTTCAACTTGATCAAGCCAAAGCCTGGTAAGAGCCGCTTTTCGCTGCTGGTAGTACTTTCCGGCGAAGGGTTCTTGACCTGGCGCCCGACAAGGCAAACACAAGGCTGGATTCCTTTGAAGACGGGCGAATGCTGGTTCGTTCCTGCGGACACCCTCGAGGATTATTCCTGCCGCCCCGCTGGAAGAATCTCGCTGCTCACAGCGTGCGTTCCGTAACGTTTCACAAACGCGCACTAGGTTGGTGTGCTGGCGCTGTCGTCCCCACTCGGTGTGGTAAATTCGTTCAGCTTACCAATGACAACACCCAGCGAAAAACTTGCCATCCATGCAGTGATACTAGCCGGCGGACGCGGAACGCGGTTCTGGCCGCGGAGCCGGACGCGCACGCCCAAACAGTTGCTCAATATTGCCGGCAAAGAAACGATGCTGGAGCAGACGGTTGCGCGACTGCGGCCGTTGATTCCGGCGGAGCGCATCTGGACGGTTACGAATGCGGAGCAGGCGGCTGCGGTTCGCAAGCAGGTTCCAGCGGCTGCACGGAAACGCGTGCTGATCGAACCGAAAGGGTTGAACACCGCGGTCGCCATCGGGCTCGCTGCCATTCACGCCCGCCATGCTGCGCGGGGCGATGCGTTGCTGGCGGTATTGCCGGCGGATCACTACATCGCGCAGCCGGAAAAGTATCGCAAGATTGTCTCTGCCGCGCTTGACGTGGCGCGCGAACCAGGTCGCATGGTCGTGCTTGGAATTCCGCCCACTCGCCCGGAAACCGGCTTCGGCTACATCGAACGCATGGGCGAGCCTATTTCGGCCAAAGGCTTTCCCGTTTTTGCAGTGAAGCGTTTCACGGAAAAGCCGGCGCTGCCGTATGCCGTGGAATACTTGGCTTCCGGAAAGTATCACTGGAACGCAGGTATGTTTTTTTGGAGCGTGTCCACGTTCCTCGAAAATCTCAATAGCTTTTTGCCTAAGACGGGCGCGGCTCTCGAAGAGCTCGCCGAGTTCATCGGCACGCGCAATTATGAACGGTGCTTGCGCGCCATGTATCACAGACTGGAAAACATTTCCGTAGACTACGCGGTCCTGGAACCTGCAACGCGCATGGAGGGTCCGCCGCGCGTGTTTGTGATCCCCGCGGAAATCGGCTGGAGTGACATTGGTTCCTGGGCGGCAGTGTACGAGCTACTTGCGAAGAAGCATGGTGAAAACGTGTTTGCGGGCAACGGTCACACGCTCGATGCCGAAGGCAATTTCCTGTGGTCGCCTTCCAAGTTCGTTGCGGCCATCGGTGTCCGCGACCTTGTTGTTGTGGAAACCCCCGATGCGCTGCTTGTCTGCCCCCGCGACCGCGCGCAAGACGTCGCCAAAATCGTGAAACACCTCGAAGAAAAGCGGCGCAAAGACCTCCTCTAGAGCAGGCCAATCCGGCTGTTGGCAGGCACTTTGGTTCGCGTATACTTTTCCTCACCGATGATCCCCACAATCAAATTTGGCACGGACGGCTGGCGCGGCGTTATCGCGGATGACTTTACCTTCGCGAATGCGCGCGTCGTGGCGCACGCCATTGCTCGATACGTGGTTCGCGGCGAGGATGCTCGTCGAGGCATCATCGTCGGCTACGACCATCGTTATGCTTCGGACCGGGTCGCAGGGGCGGCCGCGGAGGTCATCAGCGCTTCCGGAACGCCGGTGTGGTTGGCGGACAAACCGTGCCCGACGCCAGCAGTTTCCTTTTTGGTGCG
>Ga0126378_10004837_pt1 | contig 10362 bp, 12 predicted proteins | sample PanSoiMetPlot_23_FD_92587 | JGI IMG/M metagenome (GOLD analysis project Ga0126378, IMG submission 92587) | Tropical forest soil microbial communities from Panama - MetaG Plot_23 | ecosystem: Environmental > Terrestrial > Soil > Tropical forest > Bulk soil | place: Panama | collected 2016-02-17
ATCGTCTTCAACCAGAGCCAGGTGCCGGCCCATGCCCAGCTCGCCTGGATCTTCAACTGCGTGGCGCGGATCGGCTGGCTGAACCGCATGACGCAATTCAAGGAGAAGGCGGGCAAGGATCGCGAGAACGCCTCCGTCGGCCTCTATGTCTATCCGACCCTGATGGCCGCCGACATCCTCGCCTACAAGGCGACCCATGTGCCGGTGGGCGAGGACCAGAAGCAGCATCTGGAGCTGGCGCGCGACATCGCCCAGAAGTTCAACAACGATTTCGGCCGGGACTTCTTTCCCCTGCCGGAGCCGCTCATCTTCGGGGCCGCGACCCGGGTCATGAGCCTGCGCGACGGCAGCAAGAAGATGAGCAAGTCGGACGCCTCCGACTACAGCCGCATCAACATGACCGACGACGCCGATACCGTCGCCCTCAAGATCCGCAAGGCGAAGACCGATCCGGCGCCGCTGCCGGGACCCGAGGCGCTCCGCCCCGATGGCACTCTCGATCTCGCAGCGCTGGACGCGCGGCCGGAGGCCTTCAACCTGCTCTCGATCTACGCCGCCCTCAGCGACCGGCCGGTGGGCGAAGTCCTGGCCGAGTTCGCCGGCCGCGAGTTCTCCCATTTCAAGAACGTGCTGACGGACCTCGCCGTGGCGACCCTGGGCAAGATCGGCAGCGAGATGAAGCGCCTGCTGGCGGAACCGGCGGAGATCGACGGGGTTCTGGCCGACGGTGCGCGGCGTGCCCGGGTCATCACCCAGCCGATCATGGCCGAGGTCGAGGATATCGTGGGTTTCCTGCGGCCGGGCTGAGGCCTCGGGACGGCGGCAGGGCGCCGGGCTTGCCAAGGCGGTTGCCCTCGCCCACCTAGAGCATGGTTTTCAGGATCCGGGGCGCTCCTCAGGGGCGCCGGTGGCGAGATGAGCGATATGCCAAGCGATAGCGAGGACCTGCTGGGCGAAGAGAAGCCCCGGCGCCGCTGGCGCTGGCCCTGGCAATGGCGCTGGCGCCGCGGAGCCCCCGAGGCCGGGCCTCCCGCCCGGCGCCGCCGGCGCTACTGGCGGATCGCCCTCATCACCCTGGTCGTCCTCCTGCTGGTCTATTACCCCCTGGGCGCCCTCTGGGTGAACAAGATCGACGACGACCCCAATTTCGCGGCCGGGCCCGTCGCCGCCGGGGGCAGCAATGCCGTCGCCATCGCCGCCGCCCTGATCGAGCGCGAGGTGGACAGGAATGGCTGGCCCGCCAACGATCCCTTCTTCCTGCCGGGCTCGATCCTGGACAACATGCCGAACTACCAGACCGGCATCATCCAGGCGCTGGGGCGCTTCGCGGTCGAGATGACCGACCAGATCGGCCGCACCCGGGGCTCGAGCCAGGCCGATCCCGATCTCGACAAGGCGGCCGGCCTGCTCAAATACGCCCCCAATGTCTGGATCTTCGATCCCACGACCTCCTGGGCGCCGACCGCCTCCTCGGAGAGCCAGTACCGGGCGGCGCGTCGGGCGCTTCTGGCCTACAACCAGAAGCTGATCGCAAACCAGGCCGTCTTCGAACGCCGCGCGGACAATCTGCTGGCCACGTTGGACCGCTTCGCCGCCGATATCGGCTCCGTCTCCGCCATCCTGGACCAGCAGATCCGGGACCATTCGGGCGACTTCATCGACTTCCACGCCGATGACGTCTTCTACAATGCCAAGGGCAAGATGTACGCCTATGCCCTTCTATTCCGCGAGTTGGGGAAGGATTTCGCCAAGGTCATCGCGGAGCGCGACCTGACCGATGCCTGGAAGCAGACGCAGGCGAGCCTCATGGAGGCCGCCACGCTCCACCCTCTCGTGGTCATGAACGGCCGTCCCGACGGCATGTTCGTGCCCAACCACCTGGCGGTCGAGGGCTTCTATCTCATGCGCGCCCGCACGCAGCTGCGCGAGATCACCAACATCCTGGCGAAATAGTCACGGACCTTCGAGATTCCCGGCTCGTCACCGGGCCGGGCCTTCTCGCCCGAGATTCCGCCATGTTAGGGTGCCGGTGGCATGTCCCGTCGCCGAAGCCCGGCTCACCCCGGGCTCCGGCGCCCACGGGCCGCTGGATATTTGACCGGAACAGCCTCGATGACGGTCTCCTAGCCCCCGGCGATGCAGATCTATCTGCCCATCGCCGAGCTGTCGGTGAATCTCTTCCTGCTGCTGGGGATCGGCGGCGGGGTGGGATTCCTGTCGGGTCTGTTCGGGGTGGGCGGCGGATTCCTGATGACGCCGCTCCTGATCTTCATCGGCGTTCCGCCGGCGGTCGCCGTCGCCACCCAAGCCAACCAGGTCGTCGCCTCCTCGGTCTCTGGCGTGCTCGCCCATTGGAGCCGTGGCAATGTCGATTTCAAGATGGGCCTGGTGCTGCTGGCGGGCGGCATCCTGGGCTCGACGGTGGGCGTGGGGCTCTTCAGCCTGCTGAGCCATTTCGGCCAAGTCGATCTCGTCATCCGCCTGTTCTACGTCTTCTTCCTGGGCTTCATCGGCGTGCTCATGTTCGCCGAGAGCTCGCGCTCCATCTGGCGCCGGCGCCGGCGCGCGGCGGCGCCGAAGAAGCTTCATGAGCATACCTGGGTCCACGGGCTGCCGTTCAAGATGCGCTTCCGCAAGTCGCGGCTCTACATCAGCGCGCTCCTGCCCGGCGCCATCGGATTCTTCATCGGCATTCTCTCCGCGATCATGGGCGTCGGCGGCGCCTTCATTCTGGTGCCGGCGATGATCTATCTGCTCGGCATGCCGACCCTCGTCGTGATCGGCACCTCCCTTTTTCAGATCATCTTCGTCGCCGCCAACGTCACCTTCCTGCAATCGGTGCAGAACCAGACCGTGGATTTCGTGCTGGCGCTTGCGCTGACGGCGGGCGGCGTCATCGGTGCCCAGATCGGCGGGCGCGTCGGCAGCAAGCTCCATGGCGAGTACCTGCGCATCCTGCTGGCCGCCCTCATCCTCGCGGTGGCGGGGCGTCTCGCCTACGAGCTCGTCGCCACCCCCAACGAGCTCTATTCGGCCGTCTGGCTTGCGCCGGAGAGCTGAGCATGCGTCGTCGCACCGCTCTCCTGTCCATGGTCCTGCTGATCCTGCTGACCGGCGCGCCGCAGCTGCGCGCCGAGCCCCTGATCGCCGATCTCTCCAATCACCTGATTGCCATTACCACCGGCTTCAACGGCGCCGATGTGCTGCTGTTCGGCGCGACCGACGGCCCGGGCGACATCGTTGCGGTCGTGCGGGGTCCCACGGGCCGCGCGATCGTGCGCCGGCAGGGGCGGCTGTTCGGAATCTGGGTCAACCGGGAGTCGATGGATTTCGACGAGGTGCCGAACTTCTATGCCGTGGCCGCCAGCCGCCCGCTCGATGAGCTTCTCTCGCCGGAGATGGCCCAGCGATATCGCGTCGGCATGCTCAATCTCGGCATCCGCCCCGCCGATCAAGCGGACGAGACCATCGACGGTGCCATGCTGAATGCCCTCATCCACGTCAAGCTGGGCGAGCGCTTGTACCGGCCGAAGCCCGACAAGATAAGCTTCCTCGGCGCCCAGCTTTTCCGCGTCGACTTCCATTTTCCCGCCAATGTGCCGACGGGCAGCTACCTGATCGAGGTGCTGCTGGTGCGCAACGGTAAGGTGGTGAGCGCCCAGACGACGCCGCTCATCGTCTCCAAGATCGGCATCGGCGCCGACATCTTCGAGTTCGCCCATCGTCACGCCTTTGCCTACGGCGTGGTCGCCATCGTGAGCGCGCTCCTCGCCGGCTGGATCGCTCATCTTGCGTTCCGTCGGTCGTGACCTTAGAGAGGGGATCCAGATGACCGAAACCCCCGCCGCCGCACCCGCCGAGGCGCCCAAGCCATCGGGCCGCGTCTTCCTCGTCGTCATCGATACCTCGCCCGAGCTCCGGGTTGCCATGCGCTATGCCTGCCGGCGCGCCAACCGCACCGGCGGCCGGGTGGCGCTGCTGCATGTGACCGATGACGAGGACTTCCGCCAATTCATCGGCGTCTCCGAGGTCATGCGCGACGAGAGCCGGCAGGAGGCCGAGGCCCTGGTGCAGAAGATGGCGGCGGAGGTGCAGCGCCTCTCCGGCGCCATGCCGGTGCTCTATCTGCGCGAGGGCAACCGGCGCGACCAGCTGCTGAAGCTGATCGACGAGGAGCCCACCATCTCGATCCTGATCCTCGGCGCCTCGACGAATCCCAAGGGGCCGGGGCCGCTGGTCTCCGCCCTCACCGGCAAGTTCGTCAGCCGGCTGCGGATCCCGGTCACCATCGTACCCGGCAATCTCTCCGACGACGACGTCGAGAGCATCGCCTAGCCGGGGGCTCAGGGCTCGATCTGCCGGCCTTCATCGCCGGGAAGGGCGAAGACCTCCTGGGGCTGCGACAGGCCGCGTAGAGGATGGAAGCCGAGAGAGACCAGCTCCGAGCCGCAAGGCGAGGCGAAGCGCGCCGAGGTCAGCAGCCGCCGCCCCAGGGGCCGGCAGAGCCCGGCGATCCGCGCCGTCAGATTGACCGCCGGCCCGATCACCGTGAAGTCCAGGCGCTCCGGCGCCCCGATATTGCCGTACATGACCGGCCCGGTATGGAGCGCGAGACCCAGCTCCATGGGCTTGTCGCCGCGGGCGATCCGCGCCGCATTGGTCTCGTCGAGCCGGGCCAGGGCCTGTTTGGCCGAAGCGAGCGCCGTGCGGCAGGCGCGGTCGCGGTCGAGATCGTCGGCGATGGGAAAGATCGCCAGCATCGCATCGCCGATGAACTTCAGGATCTCGCCGCCATGATCCTCCACCGGTCCGGCCATCAGCTCGAAATACTCGTTCAGCAGCTCGATGAGGTCCGGCCCGGGAAGGACTTCGCTGGTCGCGGTGAAGTCCCGCAGGTCGACCAGCCAGATGGCGGCGGCGATGGTCTCGCCATCGCCGCGCCGGATCGTGCCGGCGAGAACCTTGGCGCCGGCCGAGGCGCCGAGATAGACGGACAGCAAGCCCTTGAGCACGCGGCGCTGGGTCCGCGCGTCGGTCACCGCGGCGAGTGCGGGGAGCAGCTCCATGATGGCGGCGATCTGGGCATCGCTGAAGCCGTTGGGATGGCGGGTCGCCCAGGTTGCCGCCTGACGCTGGCCGCCGGGCTGTTCCAGCGGCGTGACGAGATAGTCCGTCATGCCTTCCGCGCGCAGATCGGGCAGGATCGGAAAATCATCGTCGGCCGGCGGGCCCTTGAGCCGGCGGCGCAGCGGCTGGCCGCTCTCATAGACGACCTTGAGCGGGCTCGTGTCATAGCCGGCTTCCACGGTGTCGTAGCCGTAGCGCGTCTCCTCCGATCCGATCCCGCGGCGCCACAGGATGCGGATCCCGACCACCTGCGGATGGATCACGCGGCCATGGATACCCACACGCTCCAGCGGCAGGCCCTGGGCCACGAGCAGCTCGCAGAGCCCGCCCAGGAGATCGTCACTCGCCGGCGCGAGGCGCCCGGTGCGCAGCAGCCAGTCGATCGGCGCCACGGCGGATTCGGGGACAGTATCCATGCTGCCCGATCATTGAAGGTGGTCGCCATGGGCGTCAAGTCGGCGTCGAGGCTCTGCGCCGGCGAAAAGCCAGAGACATTTTGGGGTTGAAGCCCGCGCTTCCTTGACCCATGTTCGCTGGCGAGACGGCCCATCAGCGGCCAAGGAGATCCCATGTTCATCGAGACAGAGCAGACCCCCAATCCGGCGACGCTCAAGTTCCTCCCGGGGCGCGGCATCATGGCGAGCGGCACCGCGGACTTCACCAGCGCCGAGAAGGCCGAGCGCTCTCCGCTGGCGATCCGCCTGTTCCAGATCGAGGGCGTGACGGGCGTCTTCCTTGGCGCGGATTTCGTCACTGTCACCAAGGCCGACGGCCGGACCTGGCAGGTGCTGAAGCCCGCCATCCTTGGCGTCATCATGGAGCATCTGACCGCCAATCGCCCGATCCTGCTGGAGGAGTCCGCTGGGCCGGCGCCCGCCGGCGAGGAGGACGAGCTCACCGCCCAGATCCGCGAGCTGATCGACACCCGCGTCCGCCCAGCGGTGGCCCAGGATGGCGGCGACATCATCTTCCAGGGCTTCGAGGACGGCGTGGTCTATCTGCATATGCAGGGCTCCTGCGCCGGCTGCCCAAGCTCGACGGCGACGCTCAAGATGGGCATCGAGAATATGCTGAAGCACTACGTGCCCGAGGTCGTCGAGGTCCGCCAGGTCGCCTAGCGGCGCGGCCTACATCAGCCCTTCGGCAAGAGCGGAATCGCTGCAGAGCGGATAGCGCCGGCTGTCGAACAGCTGGTAATGCCACCATTCCATCCGGTAGAAGTCCCAGCCTGCCGCGCTCATGATGCCGAGCAGGAGGGAGCGATGGGCCTGTGCGGCCGCGGAAACCTGAAGGCTGCCGTGATGGGAGAGCGGGGTGAAGGCGTCGAAGCCGGTGCCCATATCCAGCTCGCATCCCTCCCGGTCGAGGAGGGTGAGATCGACGGCGACGCCACGGGAATGGGGCGAGCCGCGCCGGGGATCGGCCAGGAATTCGGGGTCCGGCGTGTGGTTCCACATGACCCATTGCGCCTCGCTCGGCCGGAAGGCGTCGAAGATCTTCAGGCGATAGCCTTGGCCGGCGGCAAGCGCCACGGCACGCTTCAGCGCCGCGGCGGCGGCCGCGTGGAGATAGCAGCGCGCCCGGCGATAGATCGGCCGGCCCGTGAAGTTCTGGGCCGTGGCATAGGCGAGGGCGATCTCGACGTCATATTCGGCTTCGGTGATGGGCAGCAGGCTCATGGCACTCCCCGGTTGGCGCCCGCCTTCCGGCGAGCGCGGTGCCCCTCCTATCACGTGCCCGCCCCGGGGAGAAAGCCTTGACCGGCCCGATCCTCGCCCTCGATGCCGCCGGCCCCGCCTGCTCGGCCGCCCTCTGGCGTGAGGGGCGGATCGCTGCTCATCGCCGCCAGCCCATGCAGCGGGGCCATGCCGAGGCGCTGATGCCTCTTGTTCTCGATGTCCTCGCCGCCGCCGGGACGGGCTTCCCAGAGCTTCGCCAGGTGGCGGTCGGCGTCGGGCCCGGCAGCTTTACCGGCATCCGCATCGCCCTTGCCACGGCCCGGGGCATTGCCCTTGCCGCGGGCCTCCCCGTTGCCGGGGTCGACAGCTTCAGCGCCGTGGCCGCCGCCCTTCCGGATGCGTTGCGCTGCGGCCGGAGCCTGCTCGTGGCCATCGATTCGAAGCGTGAGGCCGTGTTTGGCCAGTATTACGACCCGGATCTTTCCCCGCAGGGCGAAGCCCTGACGCTCCCGCCGGAGGCCCTCCTCGCCCGCCGTCCTCCGGGGCCGCTGCTCATCGCCGGCGATGCGGCAGCGCTTTTTCCCGCGCCGGCGGATGCCCGCTTCGCCGAGGGGGACCAGGCCGTGGATGCCACCTCCATCGCCCTTCTGGCAGCCGCCGGCAGGGCCCTGCGAGCCCCCCGGCCGCTCTATCTTCGGGCGCCCGACGTGACCCTGCCGTGAGCCGGGGAGCGCCGCCCGGCGCCTCCCCGCCGCCCGGGGCGCAAACCCATATCCGGCCGGCCGGCCCGTTCGATCTCGCGCTGCTGGCGGGGCTTCATGCCGCCTGTTTCACCGAGCGCTGGGACGAGGCGGCGCTGGCGAGCCTCTTGGCCACGCCCGGCGCGCTCGCTCTCCTGGCCGCCACGGCGGAGGAGCCGTCCGGCTTCGCCATCCTGCGCGCCATCGCCGGAGAGGCCGAGATCATTTCGCTCGGCGTCCGGCCCGAGATGCGCCGGGCGGGGATCGCTCGCAGACTGCTGGCGGCAGCGACAGCGGCGGCGGGCGATCGCGGCGCCGAACGCCTGTTCTTGGAAGTAGCGGGGGACAATACCCCCGCGCTCGGCCTTTATTTGTCGAACGGCTTTACAGAGGTGGGGCAGCGGCGCAACTATTACCAGCGTATTGGGGGCGCAATGACGGCGCTCGTATTGTCCAAAGAAATTCCCCCGCGCAAGGCCTGAGGCGCGGGTCCGATGGCCGGCGAAGTGTTTCTCGACGTTTCATTATTTGACACGCCCTGAGCAAATAATATCCTTGCCCGATAAACTCCCGCCCCTATAATCAGCGACGTTTAAGCACCTCGAAATGATGGGAACTCCAGATGAGCGAAGAAGCGAAGCCGACCGAACTGCTGCCCTTGGTCACGGATATTGTTGCAGCACATCTCTCCAACAATAATGTGCCCTCGGCGGAGCTGCCCCAGCTCATCCGCGAGGTTTACCAGGCCCTCGCCGCGGCGAGCGGCGGCGGCCCCTCGCCTGCGGCCCGGCCCGAGGCGGCCGTGCCGGTGAAGAAGTCGGTGACGCCCGACTACATCGTCTGCCTCGAGGACGGCAAGAAGCTGAAGATGCTGAAGCGCCATCTGCGCACGGCCTATGACATGTCGCCGGAGCAGTATCGCGAGCGCTGGAATCTGCCGGCCGACTATCCGATGGTCGCGCCGAACTATGCGAAGCAGCGCAGCAAGCTTGCCAAGGCCATCGGGCTCGGCACACGGCCGCGTCGCCGGCGCGGCTGAAGACAGCCCCGACATCCGTTTCCGCGCCCCGACCACGAAAGTGGCCGGGGCGTCGCATTTGAACTATAATTTCCCGCTTGGGATGATGGCGGGGTGGTGGCGTATGTCCTCACGGCTCGAGAAGCTGTGCGCAGAGAAAGGACTGAAAATGACCGAGCAGCGCCGCGTCATCGCGCGGGTGCTCTCGGAATCCGACGACCATCCGGATGTGGAGCAGCTTCACAAACGCGCCGTCGCCATCGACCCTCGCATTTCGATCGCCACGGTCTATCGCACCGTGCGCCTGTTCGAGGAGGCGAATATTCTCGAGCGCCATGATTTCGGCGACGGCCGCGCGCGCTATGAGGAGATTTCCGAAACCCATCACGATCATCTGATCGACGTAAAGACGGGCCAGGTGATCGAGTTTCAGAACGAGGAGATCGAGGCGCTCCAGCGCAAGGTCGCCGAGCAGCTTGGCTACAAGCTCGTCGGCCACAAGCTCGAGCTTCTGGGCGTTGCCGATCCCGGCAAGCGCCCGGGCCCCAAGGGCAAGCGCTGATGGCCGTCGCGCAAGTCGCGGGCCTGAAGCCGGTGGAAATCCTCGCCGGCGACATCGAATTGCGCCTGGCGGAGAACGAGGAGGAGATCCGCGCGGCCCAGGCGCTGCGCTACCGGATCTTCTACGAGGAGATGGCGGCGAAGCCGACGGCGGAGATGTCGCTCGCCCGGCGCGACTTCGACAGCTTCGACGCGTATTGCGACCATCTTCTGGTGATCGACCGCTCACTGGCGGCGGGACCCGGGCGCGTCGTCGGCACCTATCGCCTGCTGCGCCGGGCCATGGCCGAGAAGCGCGGGCAGTTCTATTCGGTCGACGAATACGACATCCGCCACATCCTCGCCTTCCCGGGAGAGATCCTGGAGCTCGGCCGGTCCTGCATCGAGGCCGCCTATCGCCAGCGCTCGGTCATGCAGCTCATGTGGCGCGGCATCGCCGATTACGTGATGTATCACGAGATCGGCGTGATGTTCGGCTGCGCCAGTTTTCCCGGGATAGATCCCGCCGAGCACGCGCTCTCCCTCTCCTATCTGCATCACCATCATTTGGCGCCCGCCAACCTCCGGCCCCGGGCCCTGCCGCAGCGCTACGTCTCGATGAACATGATGCCACGCGACAAGATCGATGCCCGCGCCGCTCTGGGCCAGCTTCCGCCGCTGATCAAGGGCTATCTCAGGTTGGGCGGCTTCGTCGGTGACGGCGCTGTGATCGACCGCCAGTTTCACACCACCGACGTCTCGGTCGTGGTGGCGACCGATCGGGTGACGGGCAAGTATTACCGCCACTACACGCGCGCCGAGGAAGCCCGGACCTCGGGCGGCCCCAGCGGCTGAATGATCTAGTGTCCCGAATGCGAGATTCGTCGAGCCGCGGTCCCGCTGGCTGCGGGACACAAATCATTGATTCGAGCGTCCTGCCTATCCCAAAAACTCCTACGCGAGTTTCTGGGGCAGGACACTCGGGCTGATCGGTCCTCATGGCCCTTGACGACGATGTCACGGCCGAACCACCCCGGCCGGGCGAGGCGGCGGCCCGCGAAGCCGGCCGGTGGCGCCGGCGCGGATTCAAGGCCGATACCTCCGATCTGAGCCTCCATTCGCCCATCCGCGCGACGCTGCTGCTGGTCCCCTATCTGATCGCCACTCTGATCCTGATCCCCCTCCAGGCGATCAGTATCGCGCTCGGAAGCCGGTTGGCCGAGCGCATCCCCGTCGTCTATCACCGCTGCGTCTGCTG
>Ga0126378_10004840_pt1 | contig 10359 bp, 14 predicted proteins | sample PanSoiMetPlot_23_FD_92587 | JGI IMG/M metagenome (GOLD analysis project Ga0126378, IMG submission 92587) | Tropical forest soil microbial communities from Panama - MetaG Plot_23 | ecosystem: Environmental > Terrestrial > Soil > Tropical forest > Bulk soil | place: Panama | collected 2016-02-17
ACCCACGGCACGTCGGCACAAAGACGTTTGGCGACCTCTTCGATGGGAATGAAGGGCGAGGCGGTGGTAGCAGCAGGGAAACCCACCGCTGCGCTGCTAAATGCTAGGTCATGATTCTTTCGTGGCATAGCGACACCTGTATTGGTTACCAGGTGTTCGCCGCCCTTAACATCTCGGCTCGAAGAGACTCGTTCGACTGGTGATTAAACGGTTCGGGCTGCCGTCCCGAAAGCGAGTCTGAAGGTTGTTCGTCTGCAACTGGCAGACGCAGCTGCTTGACTTGAACTACTGCTCGAAGTGTGAAATCCAATCAGCGGCGGAAAGATTGCCGCGTTCGATAGCCATCTCATCGTCCTCGGTCAGGTACAACGAGGGTGGGATGTGCTCGCTCATAATCTGCCTCACCACATCGCCAGCCAATATGCGCTGTGTTTGTGCTAGCGCCGCTTCAGCGACTGCGGAGATGGCCGCCCACACCCTTTCGTGGTTGACGATGACGGTCGCCGCGTTGAGTATTCGAGAGATGACCGCACTCTTTTTCTTGCCGTCTAGTCCCTTGAGCGGTTTAAGTACTGCGTATAAATCTCCCGAGACAGCGCCTTTTGTGAGAATGCCCAATCTCTTTTCAGCAGCAATGCTCGCGAAGCTGAAAACGCTGAGACAGAAGTTCCTAAACTCAGAACCATGGAACGCTTTAAGTTGAACGCTCGCATCGGTGTATACCTTTAAGTCGCCTAAGTCATCAAGGTCACCAAGATTGCTCGGAGAACTCAAAGAATCATCTGAGACGAGGGAAATATGCTCTACCGAGAATCGAAGAATCTCGGCGACCACGGCATGAGCCGCTTCGTGATACGCTGCGCCACGAAGTTGGATACATTGCTGGCGTAACGATGTGCCGCCACTACGTTTCCTGACCGCCGCTTGTCCCATATGCTGGCGCTACTCGCGGGTTTCCCGCTGGCCGCGCCGAGGCGGTTTTACCAAATAAATCCATCCATAATCTTTCCAGTCTCGATTGCTATTTGCAGCGTGACAGTGTCACCTACTACAGGAATCCGCTCAGCGAAACTCGCGAAATTCAACTCAGGGAGAAACTCCATTTCGCCGTCGTCCATTTTTAAGGTGATAACTCCCTCATCAATACTCACAACCGTGCCAGTCTTGGCTTCTGTTTGTGTTGCGCGCTTAGTTTTTGGTGTACCCATATTCGGGCCTCCTCGCCCATGCCGTCGTTTACGTTCTAGCGACCGCTCGACGGCGGCAGCCGTAGCTCTCTCGCTAATTCACCAATGCTGGTTCTGGTTCCTCGTTGTTGTACAACTGGTGCTGAAAGTTATCGGCAGCGACATCGGCGAGCTTCTTACCTTCCATTACTTCCTCGTAGAAGCAAACCTCGCACATGCCGACCAGGTGGACATGCTTGCCGTCGCATTCGGTGGGGCTGCACAACTCGAAGCGTGGCAGCACATCTTCGTTGCGCCCTTCATGATGCCGTTTGCACTCACAACCGTGGATAAGCTCAGTCCACGGCGCGTTACATTTGCAGTCTGGCGCAGAGCACTTTGCGTTGCGAATTTTGTCTGTGAGTTCGACAGCAGCGGTGAAGATAGTAGTTACTTCGGCGGTTTCATAATTCGTGACCTTGAAAATCACGATGCCGTTGCCGTGCTCATCTTCACCGTACGTAAAATAGCCTGGGTCCTGAGACAGTTCCAAGGCCTTGCCAGTGCCGTAGAAGTTGGTGGTGATGCGCGGGTCGCCGTCTTTGAAGAGTTGCAGGACCTTCTCGTTGGTGTAGTGCGGTATCATTGCTGGCGTCTTTTCAGGGAGCGGGAGACCTTCCTCCGAGTAGACCATCTTGCGGAGCGTTTCGACGAACTCACAATCTGCCGTCAAGCGCTTGATACTCTCATTCACTGGGAAGAAGACACGAAACATAGCCCGCGTCAGACGTGGTGCCGATGCTGCTGCTGCCTTAGCGCGCGTGTACCAGGTGAAGGGCATTGTTTCCTCCCCATCCTTATCAAACCCTGGGCGACACCACGCCAACGCAACATCTCCGTCGTTGTAAAAGACTGGTTCAGCACCAGACTCGATTGCTTCCGCAACCGATGTATATTCAGTCTTCGACTCTCGGTCGATTTTGTCCCAGTGCTCTGCTGCCTCTTGCTTCGATGCCTCTGCTGCTACGCGGTGCGCCTCCGCAACGTGCGGCGGCATCGCTGCTGCTTGTGCTGCTTGCTTCTCTTGCTTGATTTTCTTCTTGCGTTCAGATTTGATACTCATACAATTCCTTCTGCGCAGTTCGCCGCGCTCGCGTTGCCGTGTTCTCCGTACGGCTACGGTCTCAAGAGTGGCGACATCTTGTTTCCCCACTCCCTCAAGAGTGGGGAGCGGCTATGTCTCCAAAAGTGGCGACACCTTGTGCCCCCACTCCTCAATAATGGGGGGCGGCTATGTCCCCAACGGCCCATCAGGCTCGATTCCTACCATCGGCTGTATGGCGGCCAGGAAGCGACCGCAACTTATTGGGCTGGGATTGACAAACCTTGTTAGCTGCGGGACCATCTAATCAGGTGGGAGAGCAAAGCAGATGAGGACACTTCTTGAACTGGTCGGCGCGTGCGTGGTGGTCTACTTCGGGATTCGAATCGGTGCGACGGCGTTGGACATTTTCGGCAGGTGGCGGCGCTATCGGGCGGGCGACTCGGATGCGTGGAAGACAAGCGAGGAAAAGCAGCTGATGCCGCCGCTCGAAGTCAGCAGCAACCCGTACATTGTCGACAAAGAAGGGCGACCATGAGGGACGAAATGTTGGCGTACATGAGGCAGAACAAAATCCCAATCACGCGGGCGCGTTACCTTGCACTCGCCTACCTGGGCGATATCAAGGACCCGAACAAGCCTCTCGACCCTGAGTTGGAGGCTGAGCTTCCGGAAGAACTCCAAATTTGGTCATAGCGGCAAATCGCTGCAATTCTCCTCGTTCGCCGGCGCGTCGTCTTCGCTGAACGGCACATTGAAAAATCCTGCAGAACAACGGCAAGCTGTATATCCGCGCGAGCAATTACAGCAGCGGCCGGCGGCACTAAGCTGAAGCTTCGGCTGCGGTGCTGGTTCGGACGCAGGCTCGATTGACTCAGGAAGAGTTAGGCCACTCATTTGCAAACCCGACTACTACCGCTTGGGGTACGTGGGTGTCCTTGGCTTTCCACCTCGGCCACGAGGCGGCTGACTTCACGAAGATTCTCAAGCAGCTGAAGCAGCCGTGGGGCCGGGGCAAAGAACTCGCCGCGCACACGGTATCCTGCCCACTCGCGATGGAGCTTGCGCTCGTGATTCCCTTCAATGAAGAGCAGAAGTTTCAGTGGCTCATGACTGCCTGTTTGCAGAGTCTTCAAACGACGTTCGATTCCATTGGGCCAAGTGGCAACTCCGAGTTTGATCGCTTTAATCTTGCCTGTTGATGACAGGACCGAAATAAAGTACGTACCACGCTTCCGCACAATCGTCGCTGGCCCAGGCGTGCCGCCAACTAGCTGCAGTTTTTTGTCCATCTCCTTTCTCCACGCATCATCATTCAAAAACAAAAAGAGCGCGAGTTGCCCCGCGCCCCTTGCCTGCCTCTAGAAGATTTATTCGCCGGCGTCGCGCAGAGCTTTGGCCTTTGCTGCGCCTGTTAAGAGCTTGCCGCCTTTCTCGACCGTCGTGTCTGAATCCCATTCTGGATTACGACCGAATTTCGGCATCGACTTGTGCAGCGCTTTACCCTCCCTTATCAAACGGGATGTGCCTGTTTCAGGACCGAAGGTGCTACCCTCGGGGACCAGCTCGCGCATTTCGCCGGTATCGCGGTGAACATATTTATCCCTTTGAATGAATCCATCGTCGAGCACGATTATGTGGTTGCCGCGCTTTGCGCGGTCGGGAATCTTGTGGTGAAGAAAACCGTCTGCGACTAGCGCGTCATGTAACTTCTTTCTGTCGCCGCGCCGTTCATCTATCTCGAACTGCTTCACGTGTCCAGCCGGATGCAGTACATCTATCACCAGCGACGGGCGCTCTTCGCCAGTGTCTTTATGAACGTGACGGTCGCCCTTGATAAACCCGTCCTTGACCACGATTACGTGGTTGCCGCGTTTCGCGCGGTCCGGAATTATCTCGTGGCAACATCCTGCTTTGACTAGCCCGTCATGAAGTTTTCGAATGTCGACCGTCTTCTCGTTGAACTCAATCTTGCGCAAGTTTCCGTCGGGGCGCAAAACACTCATTACGCGGCGGTGGTTTTGGTCTTTCTGTCGAATCATTCTGAAAATCTCCTTTAAGAAGTGGAGGCCCAGCTGGCTCTCGAGAGTAACTGGGCCTCGGCCCGCGTTAAATATGAACGCGGGGAAGTGCCCTCCGCCTGCAAGCAGAGAGCGTTAGTCCCCCGCCGTGCGATTTGGCGAGGAAATTTATTTGCAAATATTTCGTGCAAATTCGGGAAGTTCGTCCGCCACAAAGCCCTTGCGAACCATCTCAGCGTGGAGGTCGGCCGGCGAGATATCCGCGGGTACAATCACCTCCACTAACCCTTTCGATGGGTGCCACAGCAAGATTTGCTTGTGCGGCGTTGCTGGTGTGTCGCTCATACGTTCTCCTTGACTCGCATTAATCTTCGTTCGCCGCTTGCTGCTGGCGCATTTGTTCATCCACTGATGCGACGAAGCTGGTCCATCAGCATGGACCGTAACTCTGAACGTCGCGGGGAAAATAAAATTTGCCGCACAGGTGCTGTTGAACGACAGCGCGGTCGCGGACTTCCGACCGTCTCTATGCCGTGAGCCCTCAAGCCGAATTCGGGTGAATTTAATTTCCCGTCCTGCACTGGATAAAGCTCGGGCTTTTGTGCAATCAAACCGCCCCCAGTAATTTTGCGTAGACAACAGGCATGCTGTTGGCATCGCGTGCGTGGGCGGCTCGAACATCAATGTTGTGGATTAGTTGTGTCGTCGATGGATATTGGCGTCTGCTCTGGTTTTCTGAATAGAGTTTCCATTTGGTTGCTCCAATAAAGAACAAGGGCCAGCACGATTCGCGCCAGCCCCTCTCGGTTGATTGGTTGTCAGGTTTAGCTGCCGTACTGCTCGGCTTCCTTCTGCGCTTGCTCGGCCATCTGAGAATCGGCCAATTTTCTTAGGTCGCTCATCGGCATCGCATATAAATCCGCCTCGCTGGGGCCCGTCTTGATGGATGGCGAGCCGCCGCTGTTGCGGAAAGATGAGCCGCGGTTTGTGTTTGCGCGTGCTGGTACGTCGCGAAGATGCAGTTTGCCCGCGCGGGACAGCTTTACGAACGCGGCGTCGATATCCGCCGTTGTTATCCCGACCTGCTCGGGCACTTTACCTTGTGCGCGGATGGAGGCCTCGATTTCGGCCATCATCAGAGCACCGTTGTGCTGGTCAGCAACATATGCCGCGTTACTCGGGTTACCCACCCAGGCTTCTTGTATTTCGCGAGAGCGGCGAACTACTTCCTGCTCGTTCGCCTGACGTTGTTGTTCCGCTTCGACAACGCGCTTTGCCGTACGCTCAGAAATTTCTTCAACCGTCTTGACTGGTTGTCGGCGCAGTCGGTCTTCCGCGGTCTTGTCGTTGATGTATTCTGCATCTTCCTTCGCTTGCCGCTGCGCGTCCAACTCGTTGATGCGCTGCGCCTGTTCGCGAATTTTGCGTGTGGCGTGGCGTTGTGCCTCGGCTAATTTCTCCGAAAGATTCGCCCACGCGTCGGTAGGAGTCGCACCGGTCGCGCGGAATACTTGTTTACCGGACCCATCTTCGAGGTCGATAATTCTTTCGGCTTCGAACTCGGTCGGGACAGCTTCGTCGGCTCGCGCCTTTTGCGCTTGCTGATGCTCGTATTCGGAGGCACTCATCCATCTCGGAACTTCCTCTGGTTCGGCTTCCACGGTGCCGTTAAACTGCGCACCATTTGCCGACAGCGCCTCGGCTTCGGCGCCTTCTCGGAGGCAAAGCTCCTTCAAATCGGCGAGCGGCATTGTGTTGACGTCGAGGGCGTCGCCCTTTGCTGCTCGTACAACCGGGACTACTGGTATTTTTGAAGACATATATTTTCCTTGCGCAAAATCCTTGCGCGACCCACCGGGAATCCCCTCGATGGGGTTACTGCTCGCCGAACGCCTCTTTGAGGCGACGGCGTACTGCTATTCGTCGGCGTGTTGCCGAAGAAACTCTTTTAATCTGCGGATGGGAGCGGGCGTTCCGAATGCGGTTCTGCGGCGGCACATCCTTGGCAGCACATCCGATGTGCATCAACCAGCATGCCGCCCGAGCGCGCCATCAGTTGACCGAGAAGGTTCAACATTTGGTCGCGCGTGCCGTGGTGCCGCTTGCACGGTTTAAGCGATTCGATTCTCTTCCAAAGCAGTTGGTAAACTTCTAGCGTTGATAGCTCCATCTCATTCTCCCTCTGCTGCGGCGGCGCGCTCGAGTCCGCCATTCATTCGGTAGCCTGCCCAGAATTGTTTGAAGGCTGTGTTCTCGCCCGGCACCACGTCATCGGCGGCCCGAACATGCCGTTGCGGTTGCGGCGCTGGCGCGCTCTCTGGGCTCTCTGGCGCCACGCTAATGGGCGTCGGCTGAGGCGCCGTGTTGGCGGCGTCAGCTGGAGCCAGAAGCGCCTTGGCGGCGTCCAGTTCTTCCTGCTCGGCTAAAGCGGCTAACGCCTCCGCGGGCGTCATCAGCGTGTTGGAGACATCCGGGGGCGCGCCAGGGGCTTCCTGGGCGGGCTCCGAGGGCTCCGCGGCTGGCGGCGTTGCTGGGCCGCTCTCTGCGGCGACCGTCGCGAGCCTTGATGACAGCGTCGTAACCGGCGCCGTTGCGGCAGGTAACGGGGTCGTCTTTGCGGCGACCTTTACCGTCTCCACGGGTTGGACCGACCCAGCTTTCTTTCGCTCCCGCCACTGCCGCTGGCGCTCAGCGTTAGTCTGCGGGGTCTTGATTGTTATGCCGAGGAATTCCTCTACCTTCACGCGCACCAACTCCGCGATAATTGCGCGTAATTCCTGGCTGTTAACGACATCCTGGCGGGCTTGCGCCACTATCTCTTCCATGATGCTTGAGTCGAGCGCGCGGAGCTTGGTCGGGGTGGTGTGTAACAGGGTGACCTGGGACAGCACGTTGCCGTCGTCGCTAATCTTAATCATCGCGTTACCTCCTTCGGTACGATGGCCCACGAATCGACCGCAAGATGGCCTGCCCGCTTCTGTATCGCACGCCGCACATCGGGGCGCTGTAACAGCTTCTCGAATTCCTCCCGAATCATGCGCGCCACTTCTTCGGTCGTGGCTTCTGCCTGCACCCTCTCGAGAAGCACGCGCATGTTGTTGCCAATTTTTATTTCGTTCATTGCTTCGCTCCTTCCTTCTGTCGTTCATACTCGTCCCAGTCGGGATATCCAGCCTCTTTCCCCGTTCGGTCGTACGCCGCGCTAACCTGCTCGCACGTTGCGCCTGGGTTGGCGCGGAACCATTCATCCATCGCCTTCTTAGCGCGAATAAACCAATCATTCTTCAACGCGCGCCAGCCAGGGTCTCTGTCGCGGCAATACCACTCCACGAGTTCCAACGGAATCGACATGCGATTAGCGGTCGGCTCCAAATTAACGCGCAAGTCCTGAAGCCTGCACTGGTAACGGTCAAGAACCTCCTGCATGTCGGCCGGGATTGGCAGCTTCTGCTCGGCGAGTTCTTCGCGTTTCTCACGGTCGGCTTTGCTGCCTTTCGCCGATTTGTCCCAACCATTCAACGTGCCGAGCATTTTCATGTACTGACTAAGAATTACAGGCGGCAGTTTCTTCTTGCCCGACTGGCTGTCGGTGATGAGACGCGACAGAAATTGCTTCATCGTGTCTTCATTAATCTCGGTGCCGGGGGCGCCCTTTGCAATTTGTCCGCGTAAATCTTCCATCATGCGCTTTGCCTGAGAGCGATAAGCGCGTCGCTGCTTCGCTGATGCCGAGGGCGGCGCGGACGTGTCCACCTCGGGCACGTTTTCGAGTGGCTCTAACTCAAGTTCGTCTTCCATGGTGTCCTCACTGTTGCGCCGCTTGCTGCGCCCCGACGGCGTCCTGCGCTTCGCGCGGCTCTGGTGTCGCTTCGCGTTCGGTGGAATCGGTCGGCCCTTCTATAATGAAAATTTGCTTCTCCAGGTTGCTGCGCTCAATCAGCAACGGCGCAACAGCTTTCCGAATCTGAGCGCGAGTCTTGTCGTTGTAATACTCCGGAACTCCGTTGCCGTACAAGGCGTCGGCTTTGGCGGCTAGGCCTTCGAGCCGTGCGTCAATTTCGGCGAGTCGCTCTCTGAGCGTGTTCACGTGTTCCTCGACCACGACCGCGGAATAAAAATCGTCGCCCGCCACTTGTCGGTACGTACGTAGTAGCGCGGTTAATTGCCCGCGCACGCCTGGTGCGCTCACCGCGTCGGTCATCACCAGCAATTCATTCCACTTGTTCTCAATCGTTTTCATGTGTTGCGCTCCTGTGCGCTTGCGGATTGTTCGTGCGTTTTGAAAAAAGACTCCATGTTGCCTAGCCCGCGGCGGTGGCCGGGGGGATGGTCGCCCCGGTCAAGTCATTATCAGAAGGTACCGGGATTGCCTTTCTAGCAACTAGGGGCGATGCCAAATGAAATGCTGGCGAACGCCAAACGCTTTTCACTTTCGATGGTTCGTCGCGCGATGGGGCAAGGGGGCATGCGATATGCTCTGCGCCAAATAAGAAAGCCCGCTAACTGCGCGGGCTTCTCGAGAACGAATTGTGCTGCCGTCACTGCTTGCGAAGAATGTTGTACACCGTACCAGGGAACCACTGACCGCCAGTGCGCGTCTTGATTCCCGCGTTATTCAACACGATTGCGATATCCGCGTACGTGCTGGTCTCCGACAAGTCCTTCATGTGTGCAAGCACTTTGGCCTCGCCCTCACGAAAGCCATACGGCTTGCGCCCTTCACAACGACCGTTCTTCGCTTTAGCGCGTTGGCGTGCTGCGCGAAGTTTCAGCACAATGTTGGCGCGGTCGAGTTGCGCGAACACGCCCATCATTTGGCGCATCGCCACGCGGTTCGGGTCATCGCTGCAAAGGTCGGGCTGCTTCACGCTAATCAGTTCAAGATTCTTTTCCTTGAACAGTTTGATGGTGCCCTCTTGAACGAAGACGTCGCGAGCTAATCTGTCGAGGTGCTCGACCAACACCGTGCGAACGCCATTGCTGAGCAGCGCGACCAACATCTCGCCGAAGGCCGGGCGGTCTTTGCTTTCGACTGCGCCGCACACGGCTTCCTCGACGAACCATTTCACAATCTTGTAGCCGTGAGCTTTCGCCCACGCGTTGATGTCGTTGCGTTGGCGCACCGGGCCATCTTTCTTGACCTGGCTTTCGCCGGACACTCGGATGTAACCGAAGGCCTTAATTGGTTGGTTTTCCATACCCTAAGTGTCCCTTATTCCGGCCTGGTTGTCAACGTAAATTCTGTAGGATTCACTATCTCGTTGAAAACACAGCCTACGCCGTTCGCCTGCGGCTGGCGGCGCCCAGTCCTTCGGACGTGATGGGGTCGCGTCTCCGCCGTCCACCAGCCTCCCTGATAGCCTGCGCGGCTGCCGACCGTTTGAGCCATAGCGGGCGCGCCTATCGCTCAGCCTGTTGCCCTGTTTGCCCTTCGTAGCCGCCCGCCCGTGCGGCGGAGGCCGTTTCGGGCTAACGGCGTTACTGTCAGCGCGCGTTCCCCGGCGTTTTAAGCCACGGGAGCGGAATCCAAGGCGTATCGAGACCTGGTGGCCTGCTGCGCCTGTCCTGGCTGGCGTGGGCGATGCCAGGATGGGGCGTAGATAACCACTCGGGCACCTGTTGACCGTCTTGTTACTGTGGATTGTGTCAAAATAGACACAATGTTACTGGCATGCGAGTTGCCATGGTGCTGGAGGGTCTGCTGACCCCTGCTGACCACGTCGAAAAAGTCTTCGTAAACTTCGTTAAGTGGTAGTTTTCGAGGTTTTGAGAGCCGCTCGTTTCAACTCTTCGTTTCGTAGGTGGTATGATTTTGTAAGTATCATATTTTATATATACTTACGATAGGGTAAAACTACCAAAAGCCACTTTTTACGAAGTCTTTTTTTGAGCCTGTTTTGAGTTTGCTATACCCCAAAACGAAGAGTTTGACGAAGGCGAAAATCATGCCGAACGCCGCCGCCCTAAGGCCTCCGGCGCTGGGGCGGCACCCCTTGAATGCGGCGGTGCGGCATCTTTAGGAAGCCACACCCTTTGCCCGCTCCGTATCCCGCCCTTCTCGAAGTACTCG
>Ga0126378_10004841_pt1 | contig 10359 bp, 9 predicted proteins | sample PanSoiMetPlot_23_FD_92587 | JGI IMG/M metagenome (GOLD analysis project Ga0126378, IMG submission 92587) | Tropical forest soil microbial communities from Panama - MetaG Plot_23 | ecosystem: Environmental > Terrestrial > Soil > Tropical forest > Bulk soil | place: Panama | collected 2016-02-17
CGAGGCGGCGAGACACCATGCGGAGCACGCTGTGGGGGGAGGAGTTGTGTGCCCCGGTCGGATGTGCCGTCGAGGGTCGGATGTGCCGTCGAGGGTCGGATGGCCGTCGAGGCGACCGCGGGTCTACCTGTAATTGACGAACTGCAGGGCGACGTCGAGCTCCTTGCCCCTCAGCAGGCTCTGCACGTCCTGGAGTTCGTCCTTCTTTTTGGATGAAACCCTCAGCTCATCGCCTTGGATCTGGGCGCGGACACCCTTGGGCCCCTCGTCCCGGATGATCTTCGAGATCTTCTTGGCGTCGTCCTGCGTGATGCCCTCTTTGAGACCGGTGACGAGCCGGTACTCCTTGCCTGAGAGCTTGGGGTCTGCGGCGTCCAGCACCTTGAGGGATACGCCACGCCTGATGAGTTTCTCTTTGAACACGTCGAGCACGGCCTTGGCCCGCTCCTCGCTGTTCGCCCTGATCTCGACGGCCTTGTCTCCCGACCAGGCGATCGAAGCCCCCACGCCGCGGAAGTCGAATCTGGTGCCGACTTCCTTGGCAGCCTGGTTCAGCGCGTTGTCGACTTCCTGACGGTTGATCTTCGACACGATGTCGAAGGAAGATTCTCCTGCCACGGGATCAAGGCTAGCTGCCTCGGTGCTGACTGATTGTGAAGGTTCCGCTATCCTTCAACGAGCCGTCCCCGGCGGGCGGCTCACGGCAGGTTGCCCGAGTGGCCAAAGGGAGCGGTCTGTAAAACCGTCGGCTCAGCCTACGTTGGTTCGAACCCAACACCTGCCACCACGAAAAGCCCCAGGTCACTGGCCTACGCGCAGCTGTACGACTCGGAAATAGACGGCACTGCCCGGTAGCACGGCCTGTTCGTGTGCGTCGGCGCGTTTCCGCTGGTCAGGGGCTTGAACTCTCAAGCCGCGTGCCGCCGGCGGCCCGTGGCGCGGCGAATGCGCGGCGAAGTTTCAGGGCGCGCCTGCCCGAACCCCAGCCCTGCGATGGCGAAACCGCAGGTCAGGCGCGGAGCACCGTGCCGGAGCCTGATACGACCGGAGCGGTATACAAGACCGTCGGCGACGTGTGAATGAAAGGCTCTACGGTCAGCGTGACCGCAGCAAGGCTCCGGCCACGACGCGGCTGCGGAGAATAGCCGGAGAAACCTTGCGCGGCAACGAGGTCACCGCAGGTAGATGCAGGTACGGGAGATGCCTGTAACACCGTCGGCTCAGCCTACGTTGGTTCGAACCCAATACCTGCCACAAGCAGCGTAGATGCCCTGACCAGCGCAGACGTGCTCTGGCGCTGATCTTGTTCGCTCCCGGGTTTAACCGATCGGCTTGGTCAGGCACAGGCTACTTCGTTGCGGGCTGCAAGAGACCGGGGTGGGTTGACTGGTAATCGTCGAGGAGCGACTTGGCGACTGGATAGGACCCGACCAGCGGATGGGTGAGCAAGGCTTGCAACGCCTTCGAATACGACCCCTCGACGGCCGCCTGAACCGTCAGCCGCTCGTATTCCTTGACCGGTTCGATGAGCGCGCGGGCCGTGGAGGGAATCGGGCCCTGCGCGAGCGGGTGGGCTCCGTGCTCGTCCACCTGGCAGGTAACCTCTACGACGTCATCGTCCTGCAGGCCGTGGATGGCACCGCGGTTCGGCGCGTTCACGATCAGCGGGACCTTGTGCCGCTGAACCGCGGCCGTCATGACGGCGATGGCCAGGCCTTCGTATCCGTCGCCCTCGAACATCTCGTTGTGCGGAGTTTCCGACCCGGCCCGGCGATCGGTTTCGACCGGTTCGCCGCGCTCGCGGGCGAAGTAACTCGCGCCTCGCACCTCGAGCGCCTGCTCCCATGCTCGCTGCGCCCCCTCCATATCGCCGGCCGAAATCCGGTCGGAGAGGGTCGGCCACAGCGCGTCATTGAGCGCCTTGACCTGCGCGCCCCGGGTGCCGCCGGATTGCAGGATGTGGTCCACGGCCCTGTCCCGGTAGTAATAGAAGTAGAGGTACTCCATGGGCAGCATGGCGATGGTTTGCACAAGTTCGGTGTCAAAGAGCCGCCACTGGTCATCGGCGCTGCGGAGTTGTTCGTACCGGTCGAGGACCTCAGGCATGCGGTCGCAGCCGTCGACGAGGACGCGATGGATCCAGCCGCAGTGGTTCAGCCCGAAATAGTCAACGTGCATCTCGTCAGGCGAGACGCCCAGGAATTCCGCGACGCTGCGCTTCATCTCGATGGGTCCGTCGCACACGCCAATGGCACGGACGGCGGTGTGGTCGGTCAGGGCCTGCATGATGATCCCGACCGGGTTAGTGAAATTCACGACCAGCGCGGCCGGGCAGACCTCTTCGATCAAGCTGGCGAGTTTGAGCACCGCAGGGATCGTGCGCATCGCCATTGCGAAGCCGGCCGGTCCGGTGGTTTCCTGCCCGATCACCCCGTTCTTGAGCGCGATCTCTTCATCCAGGGCTCTGGCGCGGTCCTGACCGGCGCGGATGGCCGAAAAGACATATCCAGCATCCGATAGCGCAAGCCGGGGGTCATGTTCCGCACGCAGGTCGAATTGCGCATCCCACTGGCGGCAGAGGTGGCTGCCGAGTATGCGCATGACCTCGAGGCGGGTGGGATCGACGTCGTGCAGGGTCACCTCGGTCAGGCCGAGTTCGCTCCAGCTGGCCGCCAACGCGTGGAGCACGAATGGGGTCCGAACGCCCGAACCGAGCAACGTTATCTTCAACAAATCCTCCAGGGCTGATGGTCACGGCAAGCAGATACCGTGTACGGCGGCGATGCGGCGAAGTTCGTTCCCGCTCGGGCAGCCGCGGTACCCGCCGAACGCCTCGACAGCGCGAGAACCGCAGATATTGGCAAGGACGACGTTGTCGGAGAGTGACTTCCCGGCGAGCCAGCCGTACAGGAATCCGGCATTGAAGCAATCCCCTGCCCCGGTAGCGTCGAGCACGTGGGCCGACTCGGCGGGCTGGTCCACGAACTCGCCGCCCATTACGGCCATCGCTCCCCGGTTCCCGCGCTTCACCACGACGCAGCGGCAGAGTTCGGCAAGCAGCCGGATGGCCTCGCGCAGGTCCTGCTCCCCGGTCATGGCGAGGGCCTCGGCCTCGTTGGCGAACAGAACATTGGCGCCTGAAATGGCTTCGCTCAGCGTTGCCGGAGTGTCCCAGAACGGACCACCCCATGCGTCCAGGGAAACGGTCATGCCGCGCTCGCGGGCCATGGCGGTGAGCTCGGACGGCTCCTCGCCGGCGTAGGCGTGGAAGTGCCGCGCGGGGACGGTTGAGACCACCTCAAAGGCCCGTCGGGCCAGGTCAGCATCATCCTGGGGGGCCGGCTCGCAGAAGGTGACGAATCCCCGGTCGTGGTCTTGGTTGAGCGCGACTGAAACGAACCGAAGCGGACGGTCGGCAACCCGCAGGAAGTCGGTGGGCAGACCCTCAGCCTCGAACTCCTGCACGATGATCTGACTCCACGAATCGCTGCCGACAAGGGCCACGTAACCAACCCGCAAGCCAAGCCGGTGGGCTGCGGCCGGGGTATTGAATGATGTCCCGGCGCAGACGGCCAGCGCCGCGGCGTCCACGTCGAGTCCGAGCCTGGGCCACTCGGGCAGCCCAGAGAAGATGACGTCCACCGATGGACGGCCGACTGCTAGGAGGTCGAATTCGTGCGCGGCCACCTATGCCGCCCCGTCCCATGCCGAGCGGTCGACGAGCACCGTCACATCGTCGGCTTCCCGCAACAGGGATGCGGGAACGTCTGCGCTAACCGGGCCCCTCATCGCGCGCCGGACGATGTCTCGTTTGCTACGCCCCGACGCCATGAGCAGGATCCGTCGCGCGCTCACAAGCGTCATCATTCCCACAGTGACCCCACGGCGGGCGACCGGCTCTCTTTGACCCCAGTAGCGCGCGTTGGCGCGGATGGTCTCCGGGGCCAGCCGGACCGCGCGGGTAGTCGTCCAGCGGTCTGACGGTGGTTCGTTGAACCCAACGTGGCCGTTGATCCCGATTCCGAGGATCGCGAGATGGATGCCCCCGGCGGCGGTCACGGATCGGTCGTAAGCCGCGCAGCCGTCGGCGATATCGCCGTTCCCCGGCAGCCTGACGACGCGCCGGTGCGGGATGTGGAGTGGATCCGCGAACGCCCGCAGTGTCCAGGAATAAAGGGACCGGCGGTCATGATCGGGTATCCCTGCGTACTCGTCGAGCTGGAATACCTGCAGCAGAGATCCGTCGAACGTGCCTGCCTCCTGCCGGCGGGCGAGTTCGGCATAGACGCCCATAGGCGTCTCGCCGGTGGCGACTAGGACGGCCGCGTCCGGCCGCGCCGCCACGATTTCTGCGACGAAGTCTGCTCCGGCGCGGCTGAGGTCGTCGTAATCCCGCTGAACCAGGATCGAGGGCGGCGGCATGCCGGCCAGGTCACCGGATCGGGCGCGCGCGCGCCGACGCCGGGGCCTGCCTCGCCGCGTCTCGTTCCAGGGTCGCGTGGAGCCGGTACCGGTCGCCCCGGTAGGTCATCTCGCACAGCTCGATGCGCCGCCCGCGCTGGTCCTCGGTGACCTGGTTACAGCGTAGCAGCGGTCCACCCTGAGGCAGGCCGAGCAGCTGTGCGAGGCGGCCGTCCGCCGCGACCGCCTCTGCCGACAACCGGGCCCGTGTCGGCCGGAGATCGTAGCGCTCCTCCAGGAAGGCGTATAGCGAAGTCGTCGTGAAATCTCCCTGGTGCACGCCGGGCGCCAGGGCCGTGGGGATACGAGTCCGGTCGATCATGATGGGCACGTCGTCCATCGACCGTAGCCGCTCAAGTTCGAACAGCTCGGCGCCGGGCGCCAGGCCGAGCGAGTCGGCCTCGTCGATCGTGGCCGACCGGAGCCAGCTGGAGACCACCGTGGCTCCGGGCCGCAATCCGCGAGACCCGGCCATCTCGGAGAAGCTCATCAGGACGTTCGGCGGTTCGCCGATCCGTGCTCCGGCAACCGCCCATCCGCGGGAATATGTCCGCGCGATGAGCCCTGAACTCTCCAGCTCGGTCAGGGCGCGGCGCAACGTCACCCGGCTGACGCCAAAGTGCTCCGCCAGCGCCCGCTCGGGCGGCAGCAGCGAACCCGGCGGACGGCCTCCCCGCCTGATCTCATCGGCCAGCGATTCCTGGACCCGCCGGTACCGCAGCTGGAGCTGGTCGAGGACCAGTCCCGCACCGACGGCCGACTCCAACGCCATGCGAAGCATGATAGAACCAGATAGATACCAAATCCAACAAGATACATACCAGTGGCTTGATTTCGTCGCTCTTTGCCCCATAGAATCCCTGCAACGCGTCCGGCCCGTGCGGCTCGGCGGATCCCCGTCCCTGGCCCTCGGGCAACGAGCCCAGGCGGCTCGGGACATCCGCTGAGGTTCAGGGAGGCCCATGGAACGGGTCTCACGCAGGCGTTTCCTCGCCCTGGGCGGCGCGGGGGCGGCAGCATTGGCGACGGCTGCGTGTACCCCGGGCAGTCCTGCCCGGGTTGTCAAGGCGCCGCCGAAGCCCGCCAGGACCGGGGTGACCGAGAAAGGCCCCGTCACGCTGGTTCTGTGGGATCAGGAAACTGGGCAGGTCAGCCGGATCTGGAACGGCCTGATCAAGGGGTTCGAGCGGAAATACCCGAACGTCACGATCCACCGGGTCGAGCGAGGCTTCAGTGACCTGAAGGCGCTGCTCAAGCTGGCACTCGCCGGGCCGCACCCCCCGGACGTCGTGGAGGCAAACCAGGGCTGGCCCGACATGGGCGAGATGGTGAAGGCGGGGCTCCTGCTGCCGCTCGACAACTATGCCAGCGCCTACGGCTGGGACAAGCGGGTGCCGCCCACGATCAACGCGGACAACAGCTGGACCGGCGGTGGCAAGCGTTTCGGGACCGGCAGCCTGTACGGGTTCACCAACGAGGGCGAGATCGTGGGCGTCTTCTACAACAAGACCATGCTGCGCAAGCTCGGCCTTCCCCTCCCCGCGACGCTCGCCGATTTCGAGAACTCGCTGGCCGTGGCCAAGCGGGCCGGCGAGGTCCCCATCCAGTTCGGAGACGTCGATGCATGGCCCGGCATCCACGAGTGGGCCGCGGTCCAGGAGCGGTTTGTGCCCGAGAGCTACATGAAGGACTTCATCTTCGGGCTCGATTACAACCGGGTCTCGTTTGTCACGCCGCAGAACCTGCGGGCCGCGACGATCATTCAAGACTGGACGCGAAAGGGCTACTTCACACCTAACCCGCTCGCGATCGGTTACGGCGATTCCGTGGCGCACTTCGTCAAGGGCCAGGGCCTGTACATGATCACCGGCAACTGGATCGTCGCGAACCTGGGAGCCGATAACCCGGACTTCGGATTCATTGCGATGCCGCCGCTAGCTCCCGGAGGCCCGCTGGTCTCCACCGGCGGCCCGGGGTTCCCTCTCTCGATCGCCTCCTCGTCTCGCCATCCTGATGTCGCTGCCGCCTTTATCGACTGGATGACCAACGACGCCGCCGCTCAAGCGCTGGTGCGAAGCGGCGAGATCGCGCTCAACAAGGGGTTCACGCCGACCGGCGTGCAACCAGGCACGGTGCTGTCGGACATGCTGGCCACGGCAGCGCGGCTGCGCGACGCCGATGCGATCGTTCCCTATGAGGACTGGAGCACCCCCAGCTTCTACAACACGCTGACCGCGTCGTTCCAGGAACTCCTCGGGGGTAAGGTCACGCCCGGGCAATTCCTGTCGAAGTGCGAGGCGGACTATTCGGCCTTCCAGAAGTCGAGGCCGACGGGATCACCCCAGACATCCCCGGCCGGATAACGGCGCGGCAGCGCTGGCGCAGGCGAGGAGCGAGCACGTGAACCTGGATCCCGGCGGGTCGCCCCGCTGATGGAGAACGTCGCCGTCCAGTTGCCCCTCACTGAGATCGCCTCACCGAAGCGCGCCAGGAAGCGCTCTTGGAAGCGCGCCGAGCGCCTGCCCGGCGAGCCACGGAAGATCGCCTACCTCTATCTGGCCGCACCGTTCCTGATCTACGCCGCCTTCACGATCGTCCCGCTCGTGCAGAGCTTCGACATCTCCTTCTACAAATGGGACGGAATCACTCCCGGCACCTGGGTGGGCCTGGCCAACTACAAGAGCTTCTTCGCCGACCCGGTCATCCGCGGGTCCTACCTGCACACGCTGGTCCTGATCGTCTTCTACTGCTTCATCCCGACCGCCATCGGCCTGCTGCTCGCGGCCCTGCTGTCCCGGATGCGGATCCACGGGCTGACGGTGTTCCGGACGCTGCTGTTCCTCCCGACGATCATCACCGACGTGGTCCTGGCGGTCACCTGGACGTGGATCTACGACCCGCACGGCCCGCTCAACACCTTCCTGGGCGGCATCGGCCTGGGCTTCCTGCGCCGCCCGTGGCTGGGTGACTTCCACTTCGCACTGCCGGCCGTCGGAGTGTTCGGCGCCTGGGAAGAATACGGATTCTGCATGATCGTGTTCATCGCCGGCGTGATGAAGATCCCGGCCAGCCTGTACGAGGCTGCGCGCGTCGACGGCGCGAACGCCTGGCACGAGTTCCTCGCGGTCACCCTGCCTGGGCTCCGCTACGAACTCACGGTCGTGGTCGTGCTGACCATGATCGACGCTCTCAGCACCTTCGACGAGGTCTACGTGATGACGGGCGGCGGCCCGGGCACGGCGACCACCGTCCCTGCGTTCGAGGTCTACAACCAGGCGTTCTTGCAGGGCGAAGTAGGGTCGGCGGCCGCGATCGGGATCACGCTCATGCTGATCGTCTTCGCGGTCTCCTACGGCATCACGAAGGTATTGGAGCCACGCGCGGAATGAACACGGCCTCTCGCGCCCAGGTGGCCCTGAATTACACGCTGCTCATCTTGTTCACGTTCCTGGCCGTGTATCCGATCGCAGGCGTCTTCCTGGCGAGCGTGTATCCCTCGCGTACGCAGCCGACGTCGATCGCCCCTCCCTCCCATTTCGATTTCCATAATTTCGTGACCGCCTGGACGCAAGGGCACTTCGCATTGTATTTCCGATCCAGCGCGATCGTGGCGGTCTCCGTTGTCGTGGGCTCCACGATTATTTCCATCCTCGGCGGCTACGCCTTCGGAACCATGCGGTTCCGGGGCTCCAAGATCCTGTTCTATTCATTCATCCTCGGGCTCATCATCCCGACCGAGGCGACCATCGTCTCGCTCTACTACGACATCCGCGCGCTTCACCTGATCGATACGTGGACCGCGCTGATCCTGGTCGAGGTCTCGGGAGAAGTCGCGTTCGGGGTGTTCTGGATGCGGGCGGCCTTCCTCGCCGCTCCTCGCTCGCTGATCGAAGCGGCGCGGATCGACGGCGCCTCAAGCTGGCGGCTGCTCTGGCGCATCATGGTGCCGTTCGCCTGGCCGGCGATCTTGACGCTGACAGTGCTCACGTTCGCCGACAGCTGGAACGAGTTCTTCCTCCCGCTGGTCCTAACGACCAGCAATCAGCACCTCACCGCGCCGGCCGGGCTGCAGCTATTCAGCGGCCAGTACACGATGAACACCCCGCTGGTTTCGGCCGGAGCGGTGATCGTGGCCGTGCCCGTTATCGTCGTGTTCGTGCTGCTGCAGCGGCAGTTCATCCGCGGCGTCCTGACCGGCGCGGTGAAGGGATAACCAATGGCAGGGGTGGCCTATCGGGAAGCAACGAAGCGTTTCGGCGACGTGACGGCCCTGTCGGATCTCACGCTCGAGATCGCCGACGGCGAATTCCTCGTCCTGGTCGGGCCCTCCGGCTCAGGCAAGACAACCGCGCTCCGCCTGGTCGCGGGCCTGGAAGCGCTCTCGGCGGGCCAGGTCCTGATCGGCGGACGCGTGATCAACCGAGTCGCCCCCAAGGACCGCGACATCGCGATGGTCTTCCAGGACTACGCGCTATACCCGCAAATGACCGTGCAGCAGAACCTCGCATTCGCGCTGAAAATGCGCAAGTCCCCGCGCGCCGAGATCGAGCAGCGGGTCAGGCGTGCCGCCGCAACGCTCGGCATCGAAGAACTCCTGCAACGGAAACCCCGGGCCTTGTCCGGCGGCCAGCGCCAGCGGGTCGCGTTGGGCCGGGCGCTTGTGCGCGAGCCGCAGGTCTTCCTGATGGACGAACCCCTGTCCAACCTCGACGCCAAGCTCCGGGTCCAGACCCGCAGCGAGATCAAACGACTCCAGCAACAGATCGGCACCACCACCATCTACGTGACCCACGACCAGGTCGAGGCCATGACGATGGGCGATCGCGTTGTCGTCATGCGAGACGGGCTCCTGGCACAGGTCGGCAGCCCGCGCCAGCTTTATGAGCAGCCCGCCGACATGTTCGTCGCCGGCTTTATCGGCAGTCCGTCGATGAGCTTCATCCCCGTCAGCGTGACCAGCAATGGCAATAGTGCAGTGGCGCTATCCCGTGGCGAGCTGCGGATAGAGCCGCCAGCCGGCGCCTGGCAACTCCCGGACGACGTGATCATAGGCGTGCGACCCGAACACGCGCGCGTATGGCGCGACGGAGGCAGAATGATCGGCCCGATCAGCGGACGCATCGAATACGTCGAGATGCTCGGCCGCGAAACCCTGGTCGGAGTCGCGGTCACCGACGGCACCCGGCTGGTGGTCGATGCCGACGCCGACTTCGGCCATCGGCCTGGCGACACCATCCCCGTCGGCATCGAGTCCGGCCGGATCTACCTCTTCGATTCGAAAACCGAGAAGGCGCTCGGAAGAATATGACGGCGCTGCCGATCGTGACGTGCCGGCAATGGCGAGCTCCGCGCTGCCTTGCTGCTGCCGTCGTGGTACCGGCCGGGAACGCGGCTCCCCGTGCTGCTGAGCCCGTACGGCGGCCGGCCATGCAGCGGGTGGTCCGGGTGCGCGACCCAGCGTTCTGCGAGGACCAGTGGTTCGCTGAGCACGGCTTCGCCGTCCTGGTCACGGACGGGCGCGGCACGCCCGGCCGCGGGCCGGAATGGTCGAAGACCGTGTTCGACGATACCCTCTCCGCGCCGCTGGAGGATCAGGTCGAAGCGCTCGACGCGGTCGCCGCTCAGTTCGCCGACCTGGACCGGGGGCGGGTCGGGATCCGCGGCTGGTCCTACGGCGGGGCGCTCGCGGCCATCGCCGTGATCCGCAGTCCCGATGTGTTCCACGCGGCCGTTTCCGGGGCCGCGCCGCACGATCAGCGGCTCTATGACACGCACTGGCGGGCGGGCGCGTGTGAATTGCCCGTACCGGAGGTTGCCGCATCCGGGCCTGCGGGCGATTACGAAGAGGTCGAGGCGAGATCAGCTGGACTGCGAGTACCTGGACGGTGCTCCATTCCA
>Ga0126378_10004843_pt1 | contig 10358 bp, 8 predicted proteins | sample PanSoiMetPlot_23_FD_92587 | JGI IMG/M metagenome (GOLD analysis project Ga0126378, IMG submission 92587) | Tropical forest soil microbial communities from Panama - MetaG Plot_23 | ecosystem: Environmental > Terrestrial > Soil > Tropical forest > Bulk soil | place: Panama | collected 2016-02-17
AGCCGGGCCTCCTTGACCTGCCAGACCCGCCAGCCCTCCCTGACCTCCCTCGCCGCCCTGGCCAGCCTGGGTCCGGCCGTTCGCGGCTCCGCTCCGGTTGTGGCCCGATAGCTGACCACCTGACCAGGAATGCGGAGCGCCGATCAAGCCTCCGCCCATGGGCTGCAAGTTCGCGCTCTGGCGGCTGTCCTGCCATGCTTTGGCCAGCCGCCAGCCAAGCACGACAAGGGCGAGCAGCCAGGCAAGCGCGGGCCCGAAAAGTGAGTGGCCCTTGCCGATGAGCCGGAAGGCTCCGATGCCTGGCAAGAGCGCCAGCAGCAGCACCCAGGCGACGGTCCGGCACGGCGCGAACCAGCGGCCAAGGGACCCGGCGTGCGCGGCCAGCGCGGCCGCCACTGGCAGGGCGAGCAGTGCGTAATGCGGGACCGGGCTGCCGCGAGCCTGGGTGGCGACCAGGACGATTCCCCACAGCGTCACCGACACTGTGGCCCAGATGTGCCGACGGCCCGTCCACACCGCGTACGGCGCGAATATGAGCAACGCAAGGATGAGGAATCCGGCGAATGGCACGGAGAACAGGCAGCATGCGATCAGAATGAGAACCTTGACCGGAAGCGGAGCCATCGCGTAGGAGCCACGCAAACGGCTCATGGCGCTGCGCACCGGCCCCTGGCCGGGCGCCGACAACGACCCGTCCGTAGGCGGCATTTCGCTCCCTTGCACCGCTACCTGTATAGCGCATTAGCGTGCGCATCCGGCGATACACGCAGAACACATTCAGATGCGATGGCAAATCTGCTGTCCTGGTGACCATTCTCCCCGGTGGCCGCGCTGTTGCCACCTCACCGACCGCCACGCCATCATGTCCAGCGTGCGCAGGCCGGCCGACGGCGAGGGAGGACGTCATGGAACGGATCGAAGCTGAGCTGCTCCTGCCGGGCAGCGGCGAGCCGGTCGCAGACGGCGTTGTGGTCATGGACGGCCCGGTCATCAGCTACGCCGGCCCGGCCAAGGACGCACCCGAGACGCCCGGTGCGACCGTGCACAGGACCGAAACGGTCATGCCAGGCATGTGGGACTGCCATGGCCACTTCCTCGGCGTCCGCACGCTCGATCTCGGGCACCTGCCGCTCGAACCCGTCCAGCTCAGAGCTGCTAGGTGCGTCAGGGACATGCGCAGCGCGCTCGACGCCGGGATCACCTCTGTCCGCGAGGTCGGCGGCCTAGGCGTCCATCTGGCCCGGGCGGTGGCCGAGGGTGTGCTCGATGGCCCGGCGATCTACGGGGCGGGCTCCGTCCTCAGTACGACTGGCGGGCACGCGGATCTGCACTCCTATCCGCTGTCCTGGATTATCGACTACGGACACCATGGCGGCGAGCTGCGACTCGCTGACGGCGAAGCTGAATGCATGCGCGCGGCCAGGGAGCAGCTGCGGCGCAACGCCCGCGTCATCAAGGTATGCGCCTCGGGCGGCGTCTTGTCCGAGGTTGACAACCCAATTCACCAGCAGTTCACGGTGGCGGAGCTGCGGGCGATCGTCCAGGTGGCGCGCCTGGCTGACCGCGTCGTCGCCGCGCACTGTCACGGCAAGCCCGGCATCATGGCATCGATCGAGGCTGGCGTCCGCACCATCGAGCACGGGACCTACCTGGACGACGATGCGTGCGACGCGATGCGCGAGACCGGCACGATCCTCGTTCCCACTCGCGCGATCATCGAAGACATCCTGGCCAACCTCGGCGCGGTCCCTGACTACGCGGCGGCCAAGCTCACTGCCCTCGCGCACACGCACGCGGACGCTGTCGCGCGGGCCATCGAGCGCGGCGTGACGATCGCCATGGGTACCGACATCGCAGTCACCGGACCCGACCGGCCCAACGTCTGGGGCAGTAACGGTGCCGAGGTCATGCATCTGGTCAAGCTCGGCATGACCCCGCTCCAGGCGATCGAGGCGGCCACGTCGACGGGACCGCTGACACTCGGCCCGCAGGCACCGCGGAGCGGCAGGCTCGAGGCCGGCTATGACGCCGACCTGATCACCATCGGCGCCGATCCGCTGGCAGACATCTCGGTGCTCGCCAGGCCAGAGCACATCACCGCGGTATGGACAGCCGGCCGCCGTGTCAAGGGCTAGAACGTTTGCGCGCGGCATAAACGCCATAAGGGGAAAAAAGTGACACTTGCCGGCCCGGACCTTTCCGGGCGGGGAGCGCTCGTCACCGGCGGCACCAGGGGCATCGGCCTGGCCATCGCGCGCCGGCTGATCGCCACGGGGGCCGCGGTGCTCGTATGCGGCCGTTCGCAGCCAGGGCAGTTGCCCGCAGGCGTGGAGTTCTCGGCCGCCGACGTGAGCGATCCGGAGCAGGCGGCGGCCGTGGTGGCCGAGGCGAACAGCCGCTTCGGCCGCCTGGACATCGTGGTGAACAACGCGGGGGGCTCCCCGTCCATCCCGGCCGCGTCGGCGTCGCCCAATCTGATCACCTCTGTGGTCCGGCTCAACCTGCTTGCGCCGATCTTCGTCGCGCAGGCCGCCAACGCGATCATGCAGAGACAAGATGGTGGCGGGCTGATTCTCAACATCGGCAGCGTGGCGGCGTTCCGTCCGGCGCCAGGCACCGCCGCTTACGCGGCGGCCAAAGCGGGGCTGATCGCGCTCACGCAGGCTCTGGCGCTCGAGTGGGCACCAGCTGTCCGGGTCAACTGCGTGACCGCGGGGCTGGTCCGCACCGACGATAGCCTTGCTCATTACGGCGATGAACAGGCGCTCGCAAGGGTCGCTGCGACGGTGCCACTCGGCCGGATGGCTGTGCCGGGCGACATAGCGGACGCGTGCATACTGCTCGCGTCGCCCCTTGCCGGTTACGTGACCGGTGCGAACCTCGTGGTCGACGGCGGCGGCCAGATGCCGACATTCACGGGCGCCGCACGCCCGAATGGCTGAAACCGATCAGCAGAGAGGAACGGACCCCGCGGAATGCGTCATCCGCGTTATCCGTGTCATGCGTGCGATAAGGGTCGTTGGTCGCGATCACCATCAAAACCTTCCCTGACCCGGCTGGCGACGCCTGACAGGTTCAGCTCGAACGTGTAGCCCTGCTCGTAGCGGTAGCTCCGTCGCACGTCGACTGGGTCGATGCCGTTCAGCGCCTCCTTCGCAGCCCGGATCACCGACGGGTCCTTCCCGGCGATCTGACGGGCCACCTCCAGCGCGGCCTCGCGCAGCTGGCCAGCAGGCACTACCCGCAGGACAGACCCGTAGCTGTGCAGTTCGGCCGCGGTGGCGGTCGCCGAGGTGTACATCATCGCCCGCATCCGGTGCTGTGGCACGAGCCTTGCCAGATGTGTCGCTGCCCCGAGTGCACCGCGGTCCACCTCCGGCAACCCGAACGTGGCGTCCTCGCTCGCGACGATAATGTCCGCGTTGCCCGCTAGTCCGACGCCGCCACCGAGGCAGAACCCGTGCACCGCCGCGACCACCGGCACCTGACACTCGTACACAGCCGCGAACGCCGCCGCGCACCCGCGGTTCACCTCAACCAGGGCAGCGAAATCCGGGCTGGCCTGGAGTTCCTTGATATCGACGCCCGCATTGAAGCCGCGACCGTCGGCGCGGAGAATAACCGAACGCACGGCCGCATCCTCGCCGAGAGCGCGCATCGTCTTGGCGAGCATGAACCAGCCGCCCGTCGGCAGCGCGTTGACCGGCGGATGATTCATCACGCACTCGGCGACTCCGTCCGCGCCCACCGACGAACTGATCATCGGCCGTCTCCCTCCGTGTCGCGGCACTGGGAGCCATAGTCCTGCATCTCGCCAGTTCGCGCCTCGCCCTGGCCGGCGAACCCGGTCAAGATGGCCTCGGCTTGCGCGACGATCCGCTCGATCAGCTCGGCGCAGCTGGGCAAGTCTTCAATCAAGCCGGCCACCTGTCCGGTCGCCATCACGCCGAGGTCCGTTCTGCCGTCGACCATGGCCACGCGGAGCAGCGCCGGCGCGTTGGCGGCAATCAGCACCTGCCCGGCCGGCAGGTCATGCGCGCGGCGCATGGCCAGCCCCTCTTGCAGCATCTCCCGCCAGGTCGTTCCGGTGAGGCGCCGGAACGCCGCGGCGCTCCGGGCCGAGCGCAGCAGCCGGGCAGCGCCGCGGCTCTTGGTGAGATGGTCAGTGAACGGTGTCCTGAGCAGCCTTTGCGGCACTCCATCGAGCGCGTCGGTGACCACCGTGTCGGCCACCGACGCCGCCAGGTATCGCTCCTTGATCGCGCGCGGAACCGGGCTGTCGCTGGTAAGCAGGAACCTGGTACCCATCGCGATCCCCGCGGCACCGTAGGCGAGCGCGGCCACCAGGCCGCGGCCGTCGAAGAAGCCGCCCGCCGCGATCACCGGGATCCCGACGGCGTCCACGACCTGCGGCAGCAAGATCGTGGTGGCCACCTGACCGGTATGCCCGCCGCCCTCACCGCCTTGCACCACTAGGGCGTCCGCCCCCCAGGCGGCGACCTTCTCGGCGTGCCTGCGGGCACCAACCGACGGGACCACGACCACCCCGGCCTCTTTCAGCCTGGTGATCAGCTCTGGCCGTGGCGCGAGCGCGAAGGAGGCCACCTTGACCTGCCCGCTGATGAGGAGTTCGACCCGCTGCCGCGCATCAGGCGCGTCGGCACGCAAGTTGACCCCGAACGGCGCAGTCGTGAGCGTCTTCGTTTCCTCGATCGCGGCAGCAAGCTCGCCGAAGCTCATCGTCGCGCTGGCGAGAATGCCCAGACCGCCGGCGTTCGCTGTGGCCGCGGTGAGCCGTGGTCCTGACACGAAGCCCATGCCCATCTGCACGATCGGATAGCGCACGCCGAACAGGTCGCAGATCGGCGAGTGCAGTGCGGTCATCGCCGAATCTCCGCCTGCCGGCTGCCGCCTGGGTCGATCACCGACCTGATCAGGACCAGCTCGCCGGCGGAGGGCTGAGGCGTCTGCGGCACCTCGGCGGGAACGATGAGCTCGAACCCGGTCGCGGCGCGCACCTCGTCGATATTCACGCCGGGATGCACGGAAGCCAGCCGCATCACCCGGTCGGGTGTCGCGAAGTCGAATACGCCGAGGTTGCTGACCACGCGCCGCAGGTCGTGGTACCGGGAGGCAGCCCGGCCCGCCTGCATAGCCCGGTCGTAACCGACTCCGCTGACCATGTCGACCCGGGCGACGAACGTCCTGGGAGTATGCCTGGGTATCCAGTAGCTGGTTGGGTGGTTGACAGTGTTGCCGGGCGCGCCCCGCACCCCGAGCAAGGCTGCCTTCGGGTGAGCGAAATCTCCGATGCCGGAGATGTTCACATTGCCATGCAAATCGATCTGGCTCGGGCTCATCATTACGTGCCGCGTCCCGTTGTAAATGAGATCGAAAATCGCCCGGTACGGCAGCCAGCCTTCTACCACCTCCGGCCGGTCGCCAATCGCCCAGGTGCCCTGGCCGAGCATGGCCTCGCCGTCGGTCAGGAGCAGGTCGGGCTCGAAAGTGGCCCTGGCCAGCCTGGCGGCGATTGTGGGGATGACGCCGATCGGGCTTGCCAGGATCTCCCCGTCCCCGCGCCAGGCCTGCGCGCATGCGACGATGCAGACCTCTGCCCTGGTCGCCGGGCTGGCGTCGGGATTGCCGGACGGGGCGCCGCCGGTTACCGCTGTGCCGCTCATGGCGCGCCGGGCGCGGCCGCGCGCCGTGATGCCACCGCGGCGTGATAGCCCGCTTCATCAAGATCGAGGTAGCTCGCGCGGAACTCGGCCCACGACGCTGGATCGGCAGCGGCGCTGGCGTACTGCCGCTGGAACCATTCGTCCCTGCCATAGTCCGGATCGCAGGATGTGAAGTGGGCGCCGCGCGGCGCCTCGACCACACCGGCGACCATCCAGCGCTGGATCCGCAGGGTCTGCACGGGAGCTGTTGCGGTCAGTTCCGGCGTCAGAACGACCCGCTCGCAGGACACGTACGCCCGCTCGGCTGCCATGCAGAACAGGTCGTCGAAGTACGGGTCGGGGCCAAGGAACTGCGCGTTACCGTGCGCGTCGGCGCGGCTGGCGTGAACAATCGCGGCGTCCAATCGCAGGGCCGGGACGGCTACAAGCTCTTCACCATCTGCGTACGGTGAGCGGATAGTCCGCAGATCGGCGTTGACCCGGAGCACATCGGAACCAAGCCCAGCGCGCGTGGGCAGGAACGGCAGGCGGCACGCGGCTGCGTACAGCCCCCACTGCAGCATGCCCTCGTCGTATTCGGCGGCCTCGATGGCGCCGGACTGCCTGGCGACCCGGAAGTGGGGTTCGAGCGGTATCGAGTCGAGCGAAACGAAGCCGTAGACCAGCTTGCGAACCTTGCCCGCCGCTAGCAGAAGGCCGACGTCGGGACCGCCGTAGCTGACGATGGTTAGGTCAGCAAGTTCAGATCGGCAGATCGCCCGGACCAGGGCCATTGGCTTGCGCCGCGAACCCCAGCCACCAATGCCGATGGTCATGCCCGGACGCAGTTCGGCCACCACGGCGTCGGCCGTCATCAGCTTCTGCCTCATGACCGCCTCTCCGAAGGTCGAATCAGTAGTCGATCCGGCCGGGCCGGGTCGGTCCCGGATCGATCCGCCGCCCGCGTCCCAGGTAGCAAGCGCTTGTTTGATAACGTGGCTCACTATACTCAGCGACGGCGCTGGCGCCATTTGCGCTGCGCTCGGCCGGGCAAAGCAGGCCGGAACACAGGTAGAGGACATGACCCGAGAGCCCGCAGACCGGCATCAGCAGATCCTGACCGTCGCTGCCGTGCTCTTCGCGCGGAAGGGCGTTGCCGCGACAACGGTCCGCGAGATCGCCGACGAGGTGGGCATCCTGTCGGGCAGCCTCTATCACCATTTCGACTCCAAGGAAGCGATGGTCGACGAGATCCTCGCTCCGTACCTGAATGACCTGCGCGAGGCCTACAAGCTCGTCCTGAGCCGCACGGCCGATCCGCGGACCAAGTTGGGTGACCTGGTCATTGCCTCACTCCAGGTCGCGGAGGCCCACCCGCACGCGACCGAGATCTACCAGTCCGACGTCAATTACCTCTCGCAGTTCGAGCGCTTCGGTTACCTAACAACCGCTGCCGCACGGGCCAGGAAGGCCTGGCTTGATGTGATTGGCGACGGGGTGAAAGAGGGAGCGTTCCGGGCCGACATCGACCCGGGGATCATCTATCGGCTGATGCGCGACGCCATCTGGCTGTCGGTGCGGTGGTTCAAGCCGACTCCGCGGTATCCGCTAACCCAATTCGCCGAGGATTGCACGTCGCTGTTCATCGACGGAGTCGCGCTGCCGACCGCGGCCGCCTACAGCGAGCCGTAGGCGGCTCCGACGTATTGGGCAGTGGATGCCCGGGTCCGGAAGACCCGGGCATCCACTGGTCACACCCCCATCGTGCGGAGGTTCTGGCAACTGTCTAGCTGCAACCGCTTGTCGAGCCGCAGCCCTCGCAGACGTAGCAGCTTCCAGCCGGTCGCATCTTGGTTCCGCAGGTCAGGCAGAGCGGCGCGTCCGCGACCCGGCCCTGGTGCGACTCGATCAGCTCGGCCGAACTGGTCGGCGCAGCGGCTGGCTCACCTGCGCGAGCCGGAGCAGCTCCTTCGGCCTCGACGGCAGCCGGCCTCCGTTCTTCCCTGGGCGCGGACTGCGCGAGTTCCTCGGTGTCGACTACATCGCTAAGCCCGGAATCTTCTCCGCCGTCCAGCGCCGCCGAGCGCTCGGCGACCGACAGGATGCCGAGGTCGGCCCGCTGGTCGTATGGCAGGTGATCGAGGGCCAGCCGCCGGAAGATGTAGTCCATCACAGAGCTGACCATCCGGATGTCGGGGTCGTCGGTGATCCCGGCAGGCTCGAACCGCATGTTGGTGAACTTCGCGACATACGACTCGAGCGGGATCCCGTACTGGAGCCCGACCGATATGGCGATCGAGAACGCGTCCATCACGCCGGCCAGAGTCGACCCCTGCTTGCCTAGCTTGAGGAATACTTCGCCGACGCCGTCGTCCGGGTAGGTCGACGCGGTCATGTAGCCCTCTGAGCCTGCCACCGAGAACCGGGTGACGGTCGCCGAACGCTGCCTCGGCAGCCGACGCCTCACGGGACGCGGAGTGGCCGGCACCACCTGGGCCACAGCCTGCGTGGTCGGCTCTGACGCGGATGTCTCGGCTGCCGCTGCTCCTGTCTTCTTGGAGGCGACCGAGAGGGGCTGGCCGACCTTGCAGTTATCCCGGTAGATCGCGAGTGCCTTCAGACCCAGCTTCCAGCCCTCGAAATACACCTTCTCGATGTCCTCGACTGTGGCTGTTTCCGGCACATTGACGGTCTTGCTCACCGACCCGGAGAGAGCAGGCTGGACGGCAGCGATCATCCTGACATGACCCATCGGGCTGATCGCCCGCTCTCCCATCGCGCAGTCGAATACCTCGTAGTGCTCGGTCCGCAGTCCGGGAGCACCGATCACATGGCCGTGCTCGGCGATGTACTCGACGATCGCCTCGGCCTGTTCCGGTTGGTAGCCCAGATTCTTGAGTGCCCGTGGCACCGTCTGGTTCACGATCTGCATCGAGCCGCCGCCGACGAGCTTCTTGAACTTGACCAACGCCAGGTCCGGTTCGACACCTGTTGTGTCACAGTCCATCATCAAGCCAATGGTCCCGGTCGGCGCGAGTAGGCTCGCCTGGGCGTTTCGGTAGCCGTTCTTCTCGCCCAGTCGCAGACACTCCTGCCAGGTGCGGTTGGCTGCTGTCAGGATCGTGAGGTCCTCGCCTGCAGGCGCAATCATGTCCTTGCTGGCGGCGGCGTGCTTGGCCATGACCCGCTTGTGAGCAGCAGCGTTGCGCGCATAGCCGTCGTAGGGCCCGACTACGGCGGCCAGCTCGGCCGAGCGCCGGTACGCAGTGCCCGTCATCAGCGAGGTGATAGCAGCTGCGATCGCCCGGCCGCCCTCAGAGTCGTAAGCGTGTCCGGTCGCCATGAGCAGCGCGCCGAGGTTGGCGTAGCCAATGCCCAACTGACGGTAGGCGCGGGTTGTTTCGGTGATTTTTTCGGTCGGGAAATCTGTGAAGCAGATCGATATGTCCATCGCCGTGATGACCAGCTCGGTGATGGCCTGGAACTTTGCGACGTCGAATGTGTCATCGTCCCGTAGGAACTTCATTAGGTTGATACTGGCCAAATTACACGAAGAGTTATCTAGGTGAACGTACTCACTGCACGGATTACTTGCGGTGATTCGTCCTGATTCTGGGCAGGTGTGCCAGTCGTTGATCGTGTCGTCGTACTGGATGCCTGGGTCGGCACACTCCCAGGCGGCCTTAGCCATCTGGTGGAACAGGTCCTTCGCCTTGACCGTCTTGACGACCTCGCCCGTCTGCCTGGCAAGCAGATCGAAGTCCTGATCGTTCTCGACGGCCTGCATGAACTCGTCGGAGACCCGCACCGAGTTGTTGGCGTTCTGGTACTGGACGCTGCTGATGTCCTTGCCGCCAAGATCCATGTCGAACCCGGCGTCGCGCAGGACCCTGATCTTCTCTTCCTCGCGTGCCTTGGTCTCGATGAACTCCTCGACGTCCGGGTGATCGACATCGAGCACTACCATCTTGGCCGCACGCCGCGTCGCGCCGCCGGACTTGATCGTGCCCGCCGAGGCGTCGGCGCCGCGCATGAACGAGACGGGTCCGCTCGCAGTGCCCCCGGAGGCGAGCAGTTCATGGCTCGACCGGATCCGCGACAGGTTCACCCCGGAGCCGGAGCCGCCCTTAAAGATCATTCCCTCTTCGCGATACCAGTCGAGAATCGATTCCATCGTATCGTCGACAGAAAGGATAAAGCACGCACTTACCTGATTTGGGGATGATGTACCGACATTAAACCATACGGGGGAATTGAAACTAAAGATCTGCTGAACAAGGGCGTAGGTGAGCTCGTGCTCGAAGATCTCGGCGTCCTCTTCCGAAGGGAAGTAGCCGTGCTTGCGGCCCGCGTCGCCGTAAGTGTGCACAACGCGGTCGATGAGCTGCTTCAGGCTCCATTCCCGCTGCGGAGTGCCGACGGCGCCGCGGAAGTACTTGGTGGTCACGATATTGGCCGCGTTGACGGACCAGAAGTCGGGGAACTCTACGCCGTGCTGCTCGAAATTGACCGAGCCATCACGCCAGTTCGTCATGATGACGTCGCGGCGCTCCCAGGTGACCTCGTCGTAGGGATGGATGCCCTCACGAGTATTGACACGGCGGATCTTCAGGCTCTTGCGGGTGCCCTTGCCGTTCTGCGCCTTGCCGTTCTGCGCTGGCGATCCGCTCGCTGTCTCGGTCATGTTGTCCCCCT
>Ga0126378_10004844_pt1 | contig 10358 bp, 9 predicted proteins | sample PanSoiMetPlot_23_FD_92587 | JGI IMG/M metagenome (GOLD analysis project Ga0126378, IMG submission 92587) | Tropical forest soil microbial communities from Panama - MetaG Plot_23 | ecosystem: Environmental > Terrestrial > Soil > Tropical forest > Bulk soil | place: Panama | collected 2016-02-17
GAGCTCCGCCGGGCGCTGGGGGTGGTCGACCGCACCGTCGACGACTACGTCGTCAACTCAAGGATCGCCGCGTGAGAGAACTTGCCTCGATGCTTCAGATCCCGTTCACCAAGGAGCTCTAGCACGCGGGCCGCCGACGTCTTCACAGGGCCCGTTGCGCAGCGAACGCATGTTCGGCTATCCTGGGCCGCATGTTGCAGGAGCTGCACGTCCGGGACCTGGCCCTGGTCGACAGCGCGTGTCTGCGCCTGGGTCCGGGTCTGAACCTGCTCACCGGCGAGACGGGGAGCGGCAAGTCGCTGATCGTCGATGCCCTCGGCCTCAGCCTGGGGGCGCGGGCCAGCACGGACCAGGTCCGCCAGGGGGCGGACCGCGCGCGCGCCGAGGCGCTCTTCGACGTGAGCTCGGTGGCGCCGGCGCTGGGTGTGCTCGCCGCGATGGGCCAGGAGCCGGGCACGGACCTGGTGCTGGCCAGGGAGGTGGGCCGGCGGGCCACGGCCAGGCTGAACGGGCGTCCCGCCACCCCGGGCCAGCTGCGGGAGCTCGGCCGGGTCCTGGTCGGCATCCACGGCCAGCACGACCAGCGCCTGCTCATGGACCCCGAGGCGCAAACGCTGCTGCTGGATGCGTTCGCCGGCGCTCTGGCGGCGAGAGATGCCGCCGCGGCGGCGCATGCGGCCTGGGCATCGGCGGCCGGGCGGCTGGCCGACCTCCGCCGCGTCCAGGCTCGCGGCCAGCGCGAGGAAGAGTACCTGCGCTGGCAGCTGGAGGAGCTGCAGGGGGCGGCCCTCAGGGCCGGCGAGGACGAGGACCTCGTCGCCGAGCGGGCCGTGGTGCGGAACGCGGCGCGCCTCGCCGAGCTCGTGGGTGCCGCCGTCGAGGCGGCGCGGGGCGACGAGGGGCCGGCCGCCGCCTCGCGCGGGGTGCGCGCAGCGGCTGAGCTCGACCCGCGTCTGGTGGAGCTCGCCGGGCGGCTGGACGGATTGGTGTCGGAGCTCGCCGACGCGTCCGCCGAGCTCCGCCGCTACCTGGAGCTTCTCGACTCCGACCCGGCTCGCCTCGAGGCGATCGAGGCTCGCCTGGCGGCGCTCGAGCAGCTCAAGCGCAAGTACGGCGGCAGCGTCGAGTCCGCCATGGCCGAGCGGGACCGGCTGGAGGCGCAGCTGGGCCGGGCCGAGGACCTGGACGCGGCGCTGGCCGGGGCGGAGCGGGAGGCCGAGCGCACGCAGGAGGAGCTGCGGGCGGCAGCGGCGGAGCTGACTGCCCTGCGCACGGAGGCCGCTCACCGGCTGGGCAGCGCCGTCACGGGCGAGCTGGCGGGGCTGCACCTGCAGGACGCGGTCCTCGAGGTCCGGCTGCGGCCCCGACCCGACCTGGCCGCCGACGGAGCCGAGGAGGCCGAGATGCGCTTCTCGGCCAACCGTGGGGAGCCGCCCGCGCCGCTGGCCCGGGTCGCGTCGGGCGGCGAGCTGTCGCGGGTCATGCTGGCGATCCGGACCGCCGGTGCCGAGTCGGAGCGCCTGCCGACGCTGGTGTTCGACGAGGTGGACGCCGGCATCGGCGGTGAGGCGGCGGTGCAGGTGGGGCTGCGCCTCAAGACTCTCGGGGCGACGCGCCAGGTGCTGGTGGTCACGCACCTGGCCCAGATCGCGTGCTATGCCGACCGGCACCTCGTGGTGGAGAAGACCGCAGGGGTCGGCGGCCGCAACGTGGTGCGGGTCCGCGAGCTGGTCACCGACGACGAGCGGGCGAGGGAGCTGGCCCGAATGATGAGCGGTGCCCTCACGGACAAGGCGGTGGCGAGGGCCCGCGAGCTGCTGGAGGAGGCCCGGGCGGTGCGTCCGCCCATTCGCGCCGTGGCCTGACACTGCAGGCGGGAGCAGGCCCTGGATGGGACCCGATGCGGATCTCGACCGATCGCCCGATCCGGAACGATCTCGCGCCCATCGCCCCGCTGCGTGCGACCTGACCGGGAACCGTTATCGTTCGGGTCGTGCGTCATGCGATCCTCGGCGCCGGCGGGATCGGCCTCCTGGTGGGCGGTGCCCTCGCCCAGGCGGGGGAGCCCGTCCTGCTGGTGCTTCGCCCGCGAACGCTGGATGAGTACCCGGGCGGGATCCACGTGGAGAGCGTGGTCCTGGGTGACTTCGACGTGGACGTGCCGGCCGCCGCCCGGCTGGACCGGGAGGTGGACGTGCTCTGGGTCGCGGTCAAGGCGACGCAGCTGGAGGAGGCCCTGCAGGTCGTCTCGCCGGCGGTCGCCCCGGAGGCCGTGGTCGTGCCCCTCCTGAACGGCGTCGACCACATGGCCCGCCTCCGCGCGGTGTTCGGCGATATGGTGGTCGCCGGCGCCATCCGGGTCGAGTCGGAGCGGGTGGGGCCCGGGCATGTCGTCCAGGCGAGCCCGTTCATCTCGATCGAGCTTGCGCCGCCGCGCGGGCTGGGAGAGCGGGTGGACGCGATCGCCACGGAGCTGCTCCGGTCCGGGCTGCCGTGCACGGTGCGCGAGAGCGAGGTGGACGTGCTGTGGGGGAAGCTGGCGCTCCTGGCTCCGCTGGCCCTGGCTACCAGCGCGGTCGGCGAGCCGATCGGGGCGGCCCGCGACGACCCGGTCGTCCGCCGCCTGATGTGCCAGGCGGCGCGCGAGGTCTGCGCGATCGGCTCCGCCGAGGGTGCCGTCCTGGACCCGGAGGTCTTCATCGCGGCCCTGCTGGGCGTGCCCGCAGACATGCGCAGCTCGATGCAGAAGGACCTGGCGGCCGGCCGGGAGCCTGAGCTCGACGCGATCGCCGGGGCCGTGCTCCGGCGCGGTCGCGAGCTCGGCATCCCGACGCCGGCGGTGGCGGACCTGGCCCGACGCGTTGGCGCCGCGACGGCTCTTTAGCGGACCCGGGGACCGCCGCATCCGGCGCGCCCTCGTCATCTCGGCCCACCCCGACGACCTCGACTTCTTCGCGGCCGGGACCGTCCTGCTGATGTCGCGGCGGGGGGTGCAGGTCGGCCTCGTGGTCGTGACGTCGGGCGACAAGGGCAGCCGCGACGGGAACACGTCGGGGGCGGAGCTGGCGGCGATCAGGGAACGTGAGCAGGTCGCGTCGGCGGCGGTTCTCGGCGCTGGCGATGTCCGCTACCTCCGCCACGCGGACGCCGAGGTCGTGGACAGCCTGCGGCTGCGGGGCGAGCTGGTGCGGGAGATCCGGCGAGCCCGACCCGACGTCATGCTGACGTTCGACCCGATGCCCGGCTACCGGCAGCATCCCGACCACCGCAACGTGGGCCGCGTCGCCATGGACGCCGCCTGGCCCTGCGCGCGCGACCCCCTCACCTTCCCGGACGCGGGACCGCCCCACGAGACCGCCGAGGCGTGGCTCTTCGGCGGCCCGGAGGGAGCGAGGGTGGATCTCAGGGTCGACGTCGCGTCGGTGCTGGACGTGAAGATACGGGCGCGGCTCGAGCACCGGAGCCAGACGCGCGACCCGGCCGCGCTGGAGCGCCGCTGGCGGAGACTCGGCACCGAGGAGCGCTTCGCGCAGGTCGACCTGCGCTGACGGCGCCGCACCCCTCGGTTTGCCGGCCGCACCCCGCCGGGTCAGTCGGGCGTCGAGGGGTGCGGGAGGCCCGGGGCTATGATTGCCTGCCGTGGATCAGCCGGGTGCGGGCAGGGCGCGGCTGGAGGTGACCACGCCGGTCTTCGAGGGTCCGCTCGAGCTGCTCCTGGTGCTCGCCGAGCGGGAGGAGATCGACATCCTCGAGGTCTCGCTGGCAGGGCTGACGGATGCCTACCTGGCGGAGATCGGAGCGCTCGAGGAGCTCGACCCGACCGAGATGGCCGAGTTCCTGTGGCTCGCTGCCCGGCTCCTCCTGCTCAAGTCCATCCGGCTGCTCCCCGGTGAACGGCCTGACGACGAGGAGGCCGACCTGCTGGGCTGGGAGGAGGATGTCAGGGAGCGCCTGCTCGAGTATCGCGCGTACAAGGAAATGGCGGAGAAGCTGATGGAGCGGGTGGCCGCCGACGAGCCCAGCTTTCCAGCGCCCGTGCGGTCGGTCGAGGCCGACGGCCAGGAGGAGCCGCTCCAGGTGGCTGCGCTGCTCGCCGCCTTCCAGGCGATCCTGGCGCGCGTGCCCCCCAGGCCGCTGGTCTACGCCGGCACCGCCTGGACGGTGGAGGACAAGGTGGCCGCGCTGGAGCTTCGCCTCCGCGCCGGCGGCTTCGAGCTCGTCGACGTCATCCTCGAGTGCAGCGACCGCCTGGAGGCGGTGGTGACGTTCGTGGCCGTCCTCGAGCTCCTGCGCCGGGGCGCGATCAGGGTTCGGCAGGAGCGCAACTTCGGCCGGATACTGGTGGAAGCGGCGTGACCAGCCTGGCAGCGGCGATCGAGGCGGTGCTGTTCAGCTCCAACCGGGCGCTCAGGGTGCGGGAGCTGCAGCAGGTGACGGACAGCGACCGGCAGGGCGTCGAGCACGCGCTCGACGAGCTCCGGGACTCGCTGACCCATCGCGGCCTCATGCTCCAGCGCCACCACGACCAGGTGCAGCTCGTGACCCGCCCCGAGCTGGCCGCGTACGTGCGCCGGGCTCTGCGGCCCGAGGTGACCGGGCGCCTGTCCGCCGCGGCGTACGAGACGCTGGCGATCGTCGCCTACCAGCAGCCGGTCACCCGGGTGAAGATCGAGGAGATCCGCGGCGTCAACTCGGACGGCGTGATCGCGAACCTGGAGCTGCGCGACCTCGTCCGGGAGGTCGGCCGGGGCACCGGGCCGGGCCAGCCGAAGCTGTACGGCACGACCATCAGGTTCCTCCGGATGCTCGGCCTGGAGTCGCTCCAGGACCTCCCGTTCCCGGACGCGAACGAGGCCTCCGAGGAGGAGCCGGGGCCCGAGCCCGAGCCCGAGCCGGCCCCGCCGGACGAGGAGGTGGCGCCATCCCCGAGCGCCTGAACCGGTATCTTGCGAGGGCCGGGGTGGCCTCGCGCCGCGCCGCCGACGCGCTCATCGCGTCCGGCGCGGTGCGGGTGAACGGCCGCCGGCCGCCGGAGAGCGGCATGCTCGTCGAGCCTGCCGGCGATCGCGTGACCGTCGACGGTGAGCCGGTCCGGCCCCCCGACGAACACCGGTACCTGGCACTGCACAAGCCGCCCGGGGTGCTGGTGACTGCGAGCGACCCGCGGGGCCGGACCACCGTGTTCGACCTCCTTCCCGCCGACTCGGGCAGGCTCTTCGCGGTGGGCCGCCTGGACTGGGCCACATCCGGCCTGCTGCTGCTGACGGACGACGGCGACCTGGCCAACCGCCTCGCGCATCCACGCTACAAGGTGGCCAAGGAATACGTGGCGCTGGTGACGGGCGTGCCGGGCGACCGGGACCTCCGCGTCCTGCGGCAGGGGGTCGAGCTGGACGACGGCCCCACGCAGCCCGCCCAGGCGGAGCTGCTGGGCCTGGAGGGCGGTCGGGCCCGGCTGCGGGTGGTCATCCGGGAGGGCCGGAACCGGCAGGTCCGGCGGATGCTGGAGGCCGTGGGGCACCCGGTCCAGGCGCTGAGTCGGACGGCCTTCGGTCCGATCCGGCTGGGTCGCCTCCGGCCCGGAGGCTGGCGCCGGCTGCGCCCACCGGAGGTCGACGCGCTGAGGGCAGCCGCCGGCCTGACCGGGGCGCCGCCCTCGGCCGGGGCGGAGACGGAGGGCGGCGCGGCCCCGACCGGCAGCCGCGCGGTCACCGGTCAGCGGCCGTGATCATCGCCATCGACGGACCGGCCGGGTCCGGCAAGTCGGCGGTCGGCCGCCGCGTCGCGGACGCTCTCGGGCTGCCCTTCGTCGACAGCGGGCTGATGTACCGGGCCGTGGGCCTCCTGGCCCTGGAGCACGGCGTCGCGCTCGACGACGCCGGGGCCCTGGCCCGACTGGCCGGGGCGACGACGATCCGCATCGAGGGTCGCTGCGTCAGGGCCGATGGCCACGACTACACGGCGGACGTCTACCGGCCGGAGCTGAGCGCGGCCGCCTCCATGGTGGCCCAGGTGCCCGGCGTCCGGTTCGCCGTCGTGACCCAGCTCCGGTCCCTGGCGCCCAGCGGTGTCGTGATGGCCGGCCGCGACATCGGCACCGTCGTGTTCCCTGCCGCCCGCTGGAAGTTCTACCTGACCGCCAGCGCCGAGGAGCGGGCCCGCCGCCGGGCGGCCCAGATGGCGGAGCGCGGCGAGCACGCAGATCCCGTGCAGCTCCGGGTGGAGGTCGAGGAGCGGGACCGGCGCGACGCAGACCGTGCGGTGGCGCCGATGCGGCCGGCCGGTGACGCGGTGGTGCTGGAGACGGACGGCATGGACCTGCCGGCCGTGGTCGCCGAGGTGCTGCGCCGCGTCGGGGGTGGGACCCCGCCCGACCCGGCGGCGCACGTCCCCCGTGCCGAGCGGGGTCCCGATAGCTGACGTGTACGCACTGCTGCGCGCGCTGATGCGGCTCATCGTCCGCGCGTACCTGGGCGGCCGGTTCCGGGTGTGTGGGCTCGAGAACGTCCCCCGCAGTGGCGCGCTCGTCGTCTGTGCGAACCACGCGTCGACCATCGACCCGCCGCTGCTCCCCGCCTACCTGCCCCGCGCCGACTCCTGGAGCATGGCCAAGGCCGAGTGGTTCGCGAAGCCTGGCCTGACGCCCTGGCTCTTCAGGCAGTATCACGCGTTCCCCATCGTGCGTCACTCACCCGACCGACGGGGCCTGCGCCGCTCCATGGCCGTGCTCCAGGCGCGGAGCGCGCTGATCGTGTATCCGGAGGGCCATCGCGTGGAGATGGGCGGCCTGCTGGCCGCCGAGCCTGGCGCCGGCTTCCTCGCCCGCAGCACCCGGTCGCCCGTTCAGCCGGTGGGGCTCGTGGGGACGCGCGCATGCTTCCCCCGGGGGGCGCGGTGGCCGCGGCGGGTGGCGGTGGAGGTCCGGTTCGGCGTGCCGATCCGGATCCGCGAGCGCCGGGCGGACGGCCGCCGCGTCCAGAACCGCGAGGCGGCGGACGCCATCATGCTGGCGATCGCCGAGCTGCTGCCGCCCGAGATGCGCGGTGCGTACGCGGACCTCGATGCGCTGCGCGAGCGGCTGGACGGCGTCTGGGAACCCGCGGCGCCGGAGCCCCTGCAGGCGGGCGACCCGGCCGGCCCTCGCCTCTAGAATCGCGGTCGTAAGTGGAGTACGTCGCCCTCGACCTGGAGACGACGGGGCTCGACCCCGAGCGCGACCGGGTCATCGAGGTGGGTGCGGTGGTCTTCACGGCTGCGGGCGTACAGGATCGGCTCGAGCGTCTGGCCGACCCGGGCCGATCGGTTCCCGAGGCCGTCCTGCGGCTCACGGGCATCGACCCGGAGGACCTCGCCCGCGCACCCGCCTCCCGGACCGCGCTGCTGGAGCTGGCCGGGCTGCTCCGGGGCCGGCAGGCGGTGGGTCACGGGGCTCGACTGGACGTCGACTTCCTGGTCGCAGCCGGGCTCTGGCCGGCTGGCGGCGAGATCCTGGACACGCTGGACGTCGCCCGGATCCTGATGCCCGGGGCGGCCAGCCACAGCCTGCCGGCCCTGGCCGCCCAGCTGGGGCTGGACCAGCCGCGGCCGCACCGGGCCCTCGACGACGCGGACGCGACCCGCCAGCTCCTCCTCAGCCTGCGGCAGGTCGCCGCCGGTCTCGAGGAGCGGCTGCGGGACGCGATCCTGGCGCTGGTCGCGCCGTACGGCTGGGCGATCGCGAGCTTCTTCGCCGAGGCGCTGACGACGCCGGCGCCCACCGGGGCAGGCCAGGTCTCCGACAGCCGATCGCCGGTCCAGGCCGGCGGTCGCGGCCGGGACGCGGTGGACGACGACCCCCGGGCGCTGGCCGCGCTGCTCGCCCCGGGCGGCCCGCTCGCCGCCGCGCTGCCTGGCTACGAGCACCGGGAGGCTCAGCTGCAGATGCTCCTGGCCGTGGCTCAGATCATGCGGAGGGGCGGCCGCCTGGTGGTCGAGGCCGGGACGGGTACCGGCAAGAGCCTGGCCTACCTGGTGCCGGCGCTGGCCAGGGCGGTGCGCCGTGGCGAGCGGGTCGTGGTCTCCACGCACACCCACACCCTCCAGGACCAGCTGGTGCTGAAGGACATCCCGGCCCTCCGGGCCTGGCTGCCCTGGGACTTCCGGGCGTGCCTGCTGAAGGGCCGCGCCAACTACATCTCGCTGCGCCGCTGGCGGCGCTACGTCGGAGAGCCGTGCCGTGACGCGGAGGAGCTGAAGTTCAAGCTGAAGGTGCTGGTGTGGCTGGACCGGACGCAGACCGGGGACCGCTCGGAGCTGCGTCTCCAGGGCCCGGAGGAGGCGTACTGGGCCCGGATCGCCTCCGACCCGATGGACTGCGTCGGGCTCCACTGCCGGGAACAGGACTGCTTCGTGCACCGCGCCAGGGCCGAGGCCGAGCGGGCGGACCTGGTCGTGGTCAACCACGCCCTGCTCCTGGCGGATGCCGGCACCGGGGGCGGTCTCATCCCGGCGTACCAGCATCTGGTCGTCGACGAGGCGCACCACCTGGAGGACTCGGCGACCGAGAGCCTGCGCTGCGACGTCGACGGGCCGGGCCTGGACGCTCTCCTCCGCCGGCTGGTGGTCGAGGAGGACGGGCGCCGGGCGGGACTCCTCCCGAGCGCCCGGCTGCAGCCCAACCTGGGCTCGTCAGGCGACGCGCTGGACGAGGCGGAGCCTGCCGCGCTGGCGGCCACGCGGCACTGCGCGGAGCTGTTCCGGTGGGCCGCCGAGTGGGCGCGCGGGCAGCTCCCCGAGGAAGGGCTGCGGCGAGAGGAGGCGGTGCGGCTGACGCCGGAGCAGCGCGAGCGTGCCGATTGGCCTGCCCTGGCCGGCCTCGCCGGCGAGGCGGCCGTCGCGCTGGCCAGGCTGGACACGCACCTCCGCCGGGCGATCGCCCTGAGCCGCGACTGGCTGGGCGGGCGAGAGCCGAACCATGTGCTGCGGGAGCTGGAGACCATCCGATCGCGGCTGGCCGAGGCGGCGGACCTCGTCGAGCAGGCGTTCCAGCGCGCCGACCCGAACCGCGTGTACTGGTTCTCGGTCCAGGCCCGGACCAATGGGCTGGTCCTCAGGTCGGCCCCGCTGGAGGTGGGGGCGCTGCTGCGCGAGAACGTGTTCGCGGACCTGCACAGCCTGGTCCTGACCTCGGCCAGCCTGGCGGTTGCGGGCAGCTTCGGCTACCTGTGCTCGCGGGTGGGGCTCGGCCCCGAGGTCGAGACGCTGCTGCTGGCGTCGCCCTTCGACTACCTGGACCAGGCGCTGGTCTGCCTGCCCACAGACGTGCCCGAGCCGCCGTCGGAGGCCTTCGAGGTGGCCGTCGAGGAGATCGTGGCCGACGTCGCTGCGCGGCTCCACGGCCGCACCCTGGCCCTCTTCACGTCGCACAACCAGCTGCGCAACGTCTACACGGCGCTGAAGCACCGGCGCGACCTGGACGAGGTGCTCATCCTGGGCCAGGGCATCGATGGCCAGCGCCGGCAGGTGCTGCGGACGTTCGAGGAGAGCGACCGGCCCCTGCTGCTGGGCACGTCCAGCTTCTGGGAAGGCATCGACGTCCCCGGCGACCAGCTCTCGTGCGTGGTGATCGTGCGGCTGCCGTTCCAGGTGCCCACCGAGCCGGTCTTCGCCGCCAGGGCCGAGCGGCTTCGCGACCCGTTCCTGCAGTACGCGCTGCCCCAGGCCGCGCTCCGGCTCAAGCAGGGCTTCGGCCGCCTGATCCGGCGCAGCGACGATCGCGGAGCCGTCGTGATCCTGGACAGCCGCATCCTGGAGCGCGACTACGGGCGCGCCTTCCTCGAGGCGCTGCCGCCGGCATCGCGCTACCTGGGCCCGGCCGCGGTGATCGGCGAGCGCATCCAGGAGTGGCTCCAGGAAAGGACGGAGGCGCCAGGTAAGCAAGGGCTTGGCCCGAGCGTGTAAGTCCGTCCTCCCGCTGCCGCCGACGCCACAGATAGCCCCGAAGGGAGGCACCGAAGGTGCCCCGGAAGTCCCAGAATTAGAGGGGGGTTTCGGAAGGGGGGGCCCGCCCCCCTTGCATCTACCTGCAGTCGTCGACGACCGCGATGGTGCGGCCGTCGTCGAACACTGCGTGGTAGCGGATGACGACCGCGTCGTTCGGGGCGAACGGGCACGGGGCGTGCCTGACCGGCTGGTCGGGGTTCGCGTAGGCGATGGGCAGGCGGAGGTCGCCGATCCCCGTCCCCTCGGCCAGCTCTCCGCCGCCGACGTAGTAGCCGCGCAGGCACCCGCTCTGGCCGGGCAGCACCTGCCCGGGCGTCCTCGCCGTCCACCACCAGCAGCCCGCCGCCGTGTGCGCGTGCGGCGTGAGCAGCAGGAAC
>Ga0126378_10004845_pt1 | contig 10357 bp, 11 predicted proteins | sample PanSoiMetPlot_23_FD_92587 | JGI IMG/M metagenome (GOLD analysis project Ga0126378, IMG submission 92587) | Tropical forest soil microbial communities from Panama - MetaG Plot_23 | ecosystem: Environmental > Terrestrial > Soil > Tropical forest > Bulk soil | place: Panama | collected 2016-02-17
CGCTGCGTCTTCGCGAGTAGTTTTTCAATAATCAGGTTTGACATGTCAGTTTCCTTCTTGGCTGATTCACCAGCCCGCACCGAAAAGGCAATTGCTACCTTTTCTTGGCATGCCCGAAAGCATGCCCTGATACGAATTTTGTTAATATCCGCGGCTCTTCACCCGGCGCAAAGTCTTCTTGTCTTCGTCGCTCAGTTCTACCGTCTGAAGCAAGTCCGGACGGTTATCCAAAGTTTTCCTCAAAGCCTGCTCGCGGCGCCAACGGCGAATCTGCTGATGGTTGCCCTTGATCAGCACTTCAGGCACCTTCATCCCGCGAAACTCTGCCGGTCGTGTGTAGTGCGGATAATCCAGCAATCCACCCGACCCGCAAGTTGAATCCAGACCATCGCTTTCGCCCGCATTCGCGTGCGCGGTGAAAGATTCCTGCCGGGTCGAGGCTGCATTGCCAACTGCTCCCGGAAGCAAGCGCGTGACGGCTTCAATAATCACTGCCGCGCCCAACTCACCGCCGCTCAGCACGTAGTCGCCGATCGAGAGCTCGCGGTCTGCGAGGAATTCGGAGACGCGCTCATCGACACCCTCGTAGCGTCCGCAGATCAGTACGATGCGATCGAGCGCTGCCAACTCCGTCGCCACCTTCTGGGTGAATGGCTGTCCTTGCGGCGACAGAACAATCACGCTCTGTTTTCCAGCGCCATGCAGACGTTGCTCGCGAGAAGCAAGCCCGAGCGTTTCCAAACATTCAAAGATCGGTTCCGGCTTGAGCACCATGCCCTCGCCGCCGCCGAATGGGCGGTCATCCACGGTGCGGTGTCGGTCGTGCGTGTATTCCCGTAGATCGTGGACTTCGATTTCCACCAGGCCCATTTCCGCGGCCCGGCGCGTAATGCCGTGATCCAAAGGCCCGCGAAAGAAGTCCGGAAAGATCGTGACAATGTCCGCCTTCATTTTCGGACCCAGTAACCACTAGAGGGCTTTTTCCTTCGTGCACCTTCGTGCCCTTAGCGGTTCAAACTCTTCTTCCGACGCGAGCCCCAATCCTGCTGCTTCTCCTCAGCCGTGAGCGGCGCATTAATCTCCAACATCCCCTCAGGAAGCCTCATCCAAATCTGCTTCCCCGCGAGGTCGACGCCCTCGAGACACGCCTCGGCAAAAGGCACATCGTATTTCTTGCCATCTGCGCCCGCCACCACGAGCAAAGGCGCTTCGCCGGCGCCGAGCTGCACATCTTCGATCCGCCCAATCTCGCGCCCACGATCGGATACCCGACAGCCCACCAGATCGCTGACGTAATTCCAACCGGGCTCAAGTTCGGCACGATCGGCGCGTGGAACCTGCAGTTCCGATCCGATCAGCGCCTCGGCATCGGAAATCGAATCGATCCCCACCAACTTCAAAACCAGCAGGCCCTTATGCGGCCAAAGCTCTTCAATCTCGACTTCGCGCCGCGATTCTCCGGACTTCGCCAGCGCCCACAGCTTCATTCCGACAGCAAATCGCTCCGGGACATCGCTGTGAATCTCGGCTGCAACTTCGCCGATCCGCCCTTGCGTCTTCACCACCCGGGCCAGAGTGACGAACGCACCTGAAGCTAAACTCACCGTGGGGTGCCCCATGTCTCGCTGCTTTTGCGAGGCTTGGGAATCGTCGTCGCCAGTCACGATCCCTACTCGATGATCTCGAGCTGATACCGCTTATGTGCCCGGTGTCCTGCGGCAGCCAGCAGCGCTCGAAGCGCGCGCGCCGTCCGCCCCTGGCGTCCGATTACTTTGCCCACATCGCTCTCGGCGACTTCCAGTTCGATCACGCCGTCGTCGAACTTCTCGACGAAAACCTCATCAGGAGAGTCGACCAGCCCTTTCGCGATCAACTCAAGGAGCGCACAAATGTCTCCAGAAGACTCAGGCATAAATTCTCACTGTGGAAACCAGATCTGAATTCGGAAATCCGCGGACGATCTTACGCGGCGGGAGCTGGCGCCGTGGCTGGGGCCTTCGAGTACAGCTTGTTTACCCGCTCCGACATCTGCGCGCCCTTCGATACCCAGTAGTCCACCCGGTCGCGCTTCATTTCCATGCTGGCCGGGTTGGTGCGGGGATTGTACGTCCCCACCACTTCCACCGGACGGCCATTGCGCGCCCGCGCCTTCTCAATCACCACAATGCGATAGTGCGGTTGTTTGCGCGCACCCGTGCGCGCCAGTCGAATCATTAACACGAGAGGTATATCCTTGTTCCGGAAGAGTCCGGCGAGGTCAAGACAAACTATTATTATGCGGGAGGTTAGACGGAAAGGCAAGGGAGAAGGGATATTCGTGCTGCCCAACTTTCAATCTGCGGTACGAGCGCTCTGCCGCCTTATAGCTGAGTGGATTCTTGACAACCTCCAAGACCTCTTCGCATTCACCTCGCGGACACGGCTCGGGGGAACACCTCTGTGCACGCCAGCGATTGTCCGAATCGAGAGCGGTCGAAGCGAGCACGTTTCGACCGCAGACGCCAGGTTTGAGATGCCGTCTTCTCCTTCGTCCCGGGCTCACCTCGCCCTATCTTTGGTTCGTCAGAGACATGGTCGGCGGTGTCTGTTTCGGCTTCGTTTGCTCTTGGTTTTGCTGCCGCTTTTTCATCATCAACGGGTGTCGAGCCCATTCGATTTGCCGCTCAGCTGGCGCCCCGTACAACTCGGGATGAATGTAGAAGCCTTTTAGCTTTGCTTCCTTCTCTTGTTCCACCGGAATGCGATGCGCGTTCGCCCACGGGTCCTGGCGAATGCCGGTGACTTGCCAGGAGACTCGCATCCCGTCACGCCCTCCAGCAATCTTGAATTGATTGTTGGCAAGCTCTTCGGCGATATACACGGGAGCAAAGCTACCGATGCAGGTGAGTTGGTAGCGGAAATCGCGGTTCAGCATGCCGAACCACTCCGGCATCTCGACAATCGCTTCGCCGTTTCTGTCTAGCATAGCGACGCCGTCATAGATGTTTTTCATGTCGGGCGACTCAACGAACGAATGGTAGAGATACTTGTTCGCGGGATCGACCGGATCATCGATTTTGAACGACCCGCCTGATTTGGAGAGGTTGCCGTTGATGTTGACATCGCCGATGAAAAACCCCGCAAAGCCTCCGCCCTCACTCTGGGCATACAGAGCGTCTCCATTGGTGGTGTTGAAGAATCCGCCGCCGATGCCGCCGGAGCTCTCGGCCTCACCGTACACACCATAACCGCTCGTAGTATTTGAGTTAAGGCCCGACACCCCATAACTGTCGGCCCCACTGGCTACTCCGTAAACGCCATGACCATAGTCCCCGCTGGCATCACCATACACACCGCTGTTGTAGGTGCCGTAAGAATATGCGGCCACCCCGTCGCCATTAGCGCCGACCACGTAGGCCCCATAGGTCGTACCATATGCGTACACTCCAGTGGCACCTTGGCCATAAAGACCATCTCCGCTGGTGGCAGAGTTGACCGCCGACACTGCGCTCTTACCCGAGCCAGCGGTATAAGCGTCAATCGCATCTGTGGTCGACACCGAAAAGATGTTATCTGCCGTGAACAGGTTGGCCGCGGCCAGAAGCGGAACTTGGGTTGTGTCAAGATTCAGGGTGACGGTACCACTGGTGCCGCCACCGGTGAGATCTGTGCCCGCCGTGACCCCGGTGATCGTGCCCGCCCCTGCCGATGAGCATACCCACGCCGTACCGTTCCACTGCAAGCCTTGATTGCTAGCGCAGGCATGCGTCAATGACAAATTGAGCTTTCCGCTCGTGCCTCCGCCGGTCAGCCCGCTGCCGTGTGCCGTCGTCACTCCCGTGATCGTTCCATCCCCGCTCACAAAAACAATGTCCAACTCTGGTGGGTGGCTGGTTGTCGTATTCTCCTTGCTGTCCAAGGTCGCGTTGAACGTACCGTTGGCAACCAGCGCGAGACCGTTGTTCGCTTCGCTGCCGCTCAGCCATGCCTGCACCGCCGAAGTCACGTTGATCAGGATGTACTGGTTCTTGTCGGCCGTCGTGAGATTGACACTGGAAGCGATGGTTGTGCCCAGCGGAGGTGCGTTGCTACTGTCGATCGTGCTCTCCGACCAGGCGCTGTTCACATAATCCACGTTGAAGCTGCCCGCCGTCGTGACCGAATTGACATAGACCTTCAGCGTGGCCTGGCTGACGCTGGCGGCGGAGGGAATCGATGAAAGGGGAAACTGGATATAAGTGATCTGGGTGGCGGCATCGACGTCGAGCAGAGTCTTGGCGCCGTAGTTGGTGTTGGGATCAGCGGTGTTGGTGTAGGAATCTGCCGACGGAGTGATCTGGCCCTGGCTCACACCCGGCAAGAACAGGACCAGCAGAGCGAGCGCGGCCGCCGCCAGTCGATTCTTGGTTGCCAAAATGCAAGACTTGCAGTTCATGGAAGTGGCTCCTTGAATACTTCTGCGATATCAACTTCGCCTTATACCATGGCCACAATCTACGCCGGCCTCGGCGAAAACGACGAAGCATTCCGTTTCCTCAAGGAGGCTTACTCCGAGAAATCCTTGAACCTTCCGTCCTTGCGATCTGACCTGCAGCTCGACAGCCTTCGCCCCGATCCTCGTTTCCAAACCCTGCTTGGCCGTATCGGTCTGACCCAATAGGCGTTGGCGTTCCCGCCAAAAGGAAATCCCACCTTCCGCGATTCGAGGAAGGTGGGTGGAAGCGAATCAGAAGCTAAGGACATCCGGTTACGCGACAGCCTGTTGCTTTTCCGGGCGAGTCTGCGTCGTCTTCTTTCCCAGAAAGCTGAGCAGGGAGTTGTTTACTTCGTCCGCGTGCGTCCAAGCGACGTTGTGCGGACCACCCTGAATCACGATCAGCTCCGCCCCTTGGACCAGCTTCGCTGTCCGCTGCCCGGCTGACGAGAAGGGCACGATCCGGTCGGAGTCGCCGTGAATTACCAGCGTCGGTACGTCCATCTTCGCCACGTCTTTGCGGAAATCTTCATGCCACGTCGGGACACAGGCGAGGCTCGCATAGGCAGAAGCAATGGCAGCGGTGTTCCAACTCGCCTGCACCGCCTGCTCGCTCACCCGCTTGCCCAAGTTAACGTCGGTGTTGTAGAAGTTCTTGAAAAATTCGGTAAAGAACGCGTAACGATCCGCGGCCACTGCCTTCTGAATTCCGTCAAACACGGCGCCCTCGACGCCCTCCGGATTGTCGCCGGTCTTCAACAAAAATGGAGGAACGCCGCTAATGATCACCGCTTTGCTCACATCTTTCGATCCGTACTTCCCGATGTAACGAGCCACCTCGCCGCCACCCATCGAGAACCCGACTAAGGCAAAATGCCTGAGCTTCAGGCTATGCACAACATGATGCAGGTCCTCCGCAAAAGTGTCGTAGTTGTATCCCGTCGTGGGTTGACTGGACTTCCCAAATCCGCGCCGGTCATAGGCGATCACGCGATAGCCCGCGTCGAGAAGCGCGGGGATTTGTTTTTCCCAAGACGCGCTGCTGAGGGGATATCCGTGAATCAGCACGACCGGCTGTCCGGAACCGTGATCTTCGTAATAGAGATGGATGGAAGTGGAGTTCTCTTTTCCGACCTCAATGTATGACATAAAGTGCCTCCTGGCGATTCCTGAAGAGGAGATTGGTGGTGGTTGAGATTGTGCTGTTGAGTAGATGGTATACCTGCCGGTTTAGTTTCGCAGCGGACGAATTTCCGCGACACGCGATTCCTCCTGCTAGACTCGAAGCTGGGGAGGAAGCACATTGCAGGCTGTCTACATCGTGGCTGCCGTGCGCACGCCGATTGGCAAATTCGGAGGTTCGCTCGCGTCTCAAACCGCGGCAGATATGGGCGTGGTCGCCGCCAAAGCTGCAATGGAGCGCGCTCACGTGCGTCCCGACCAGATCGAGGAAACGATATTCGGCAATGCACGCCAGGCCGGAGGTGGACCGAATCCGGCCAGACAGATTTCCGTCCGCAGCGGAATCCCACAGGGAGTTCCCGCGTTTACGGTAAACAAAGCGTGCGCTTCCGGTATGAAGTCGATCGCGCTCGCCTACCAGGCGATTTTGTTGGGCGAGTCGAGTTGTATCCTCGCCGGCGGAACCGAGTCGATGTCTCGGCTTCCTTATTATCTTGACGGCGCGCGTTGGGGATATCGCCTCGGAAACCAGGAACTCGTCGACGGCATGTATCGCGATGGATTCTTCTGTCCCCTCGCGAAGATGGTGATGGGCGAAACCGCGGAGCTGCTCGCCGAACAATACAAGGTCACCCGCGAGGAGCAGGATGCTTTTGCCCTGACGTCGCAAACCCGTGCTGCCCGTGCCATTGCCGCCGGACGCCTGGACAGCGAAATCGTTCCGGTCACAATTGAAGGCAAGAAGGGAATTACCACCTTTGCCCGCGACGAGCATCCCTTCCCCGAGGCAACTCTGGAAAAGCTCGCCAAACTGCCACCCGTCTTCTCGAAAACTGGAAGCATCTCTGCCGGAAACTCGTCCGGCATCACCGATGGTGCAGCCGCCATGGTCATCGCCAGCGAACATTTCGTGAAGCAGAACAATCTCAAGCCGCTGGCGCGCATCGCAGCGGTGAGCTCGGCGGGAGTCGATCCGCGCACCATGGGTATCGGTCCGGTTCCGGCACTCGAAAAGCTGGAAGTCAAGCATGGTCTCCGGCTGCACGAATTTGGGCTGATGGAACTCAACGAAGCCTTCGCTGCCCAGGTTCTGGCCTGCGATCGTAGGTTGAATTTCGATCGCGACCGCCTCAATGTCAATGGTGGCGCCATTGCCCTCGGACATCCCATCGGCTGCAGCGGCACGCGCATCATGGTGACGCTTCTCCACGAGATGCTGAAGCGCAATACAAGAAAGGGAGTCGCCACCCTCTGTGTCAGCGGCGGCATGGGCATGGCGATCGCATTGGAAAATGTGGTCTGAGCGAAACGCCAGGGCTAAAGCGCCGCTCTTTCCCATAAAGCATCTTGCCCAAGAGGACTCAGCCCACATGAGTAATGATCCGCAATTGCGCCTCGCCGTCGAAGCAGACGCCGACCTGCTTCTCGATTTCATGCGGGCGTACTACGCTTTCGATGGCCACGGCTTCGATCGCGAAAAAGCCCGCGCGGCTCTCCTCCCGCTTTTGCGGGATCCAAACTTAGGACGCGCGTGGCTCATCATCGACGACGGTGCCCCGACCGGCTACATCGTCGTCTGCTTCGGCTACAGCCTCGAGTGGTTAGGCCGTGACGCCTTTGTCGACGAGTTCTATCTACGCCAGGAATATCGCGGACGGGGTTGGGGTCAGAAGATCATGGCGTTTCTCGAAGATGCGGCTCGTGATCTTGGCGTGCGCGCGCTTCACCTGGAGGTGGTGGAGGGAAACGACTCGGCCGGCCACCTGTATCGCAAGCTTGGATTCCAGCCTCATCACAGCACCTTGCTCTCGAAATGGATCGAGAAGAATTTCTCTAAACCTCCGTCTCCCCAGCGTCCCTAGTCGATGCCTTGAACGCTAGCCATTCTGGTATGCTTTGTCGGGGTCACACGTGTCGTCGGCCGTTACGGCACTCACCTCAGTCCCAGGAGCTTCCATCATGCGCTCGATGATCAGAGCATTCAGCGTAGTTGCCCTGCTGCTGGCTGCCCGCTTCGCGCTCGCCCAGACAGAGTTTTCCGCCGACATCTATAACAACCAAAAGCCTGACGCGCAGGCGAAGATCTACTTCGGCAAGGACAAGATGCGCTTCGAATCCGCGGACAAAGATCCTCGCCACGGCGGAGCGGTCATCTTGAACCTCGCCACCCAAACCTCCACCGTGGTCATGGATCAGCAACACATGTATATGGACCTGCCCCAGCAGATGGCGAATCAGCGGATGACCTACAACTTCTTCCGCACCGGTGACGTCGAGAACGCCTGCTCAGACTGGTTGCAACAGGCGGCGAACAAAGGCGGCAGTTGCCACAAAGTGGGCAGCGATACCGTCAACGGTCGGAGCACGGTAAAGTACGAAGGCACCAACGCCAAGGGTGAAACCGGCTACGTGTGGCTCGACCCCAAGCTGCGCTTCCCGGTGAAATGGCAGGGCAAGAATAACGATTGGGGTGAGCTACGGAACATTCAGGAAGGAGCGCAGCCGGCTAGCCTTTTCGAGGTCCCTGCGGGCTACAAGAAGTTCGAGATGCCGAACATGGGTAACATGGGGGGCATGATGCAGCAGCACCAGTAGTCGCTTCGCACCTGCAGTGGTTGGGGATTCTGCCTCACTCCAGGTGGTTGAGCGTGTCTTTACCGATAATGCGCAGGGCAAATTCCGCTGCCCTGCGCGATTGGTAGCGGCGTGCCGCCTTCGGTCAGGGCGCCCGTCGCGGCATCGAAGTGGAAGAAATGCACCTTGCCGTCGGTCTGCATGGCATACGCGATGCTGCCATTCTGATTGAACACGAAGCCGGGAGTCTGAGAAGTCATCGGCATCGAGTTGCCGGTGTCCACGATCCTGTGATTCGACAAGTTCAGGGAAGCCACGTGAATCGCTCCTGTGCCGGGGTCGGTAAGAAACAAGAACTTCCCCGTCCGATCCAGTTGAATGTTCGTTGCCGTCGCACAATAGGCGAGCATAGTCATCGTGCAGTGGATGGTCCGCTTGGGATGGGGGGTATTGGGGAACACGTCCACATAACCTTGGTTCGGGCTGTTGGAGTTCTGATGTTCGACCGCGATGACCGCCCCGATGGCGACATCCTCGCTGCTATTCAGATTGATCAGTTCGCTATCGGCGCCCAGCGTGCCATTCTTTTTATCGATCAGGCGCTCCCGGTACACCGAGCCTGTCGGTACTGTCGACGTGTCATAAAGTTTCGTGCCGTCCGGACTGAAGCCATAGAGCAGCGCTGGCCAAAACGGCGAGGGGCCATAGGTTCCCTGCCATTGCGGGTATTCCTTCAGCCTGCCGCCAGGAGGCATGACGTTGAAGAGGCGAATCTTGGCGTAGTACTGATTGTTGCTGGTGGTGATTTGCAGCATATAGGCAAACTGGCCAGCAGGACGCATATTGAACTGCGATAGGGAATCCGCGTCCAACTTCTGAATTGCGGGCAATCGTGGCACCGCGGAAGAATCCGTCTGGAAAACCGATAGATGCTGCACATTCTGTCCGTCGGACCAGACGCTATAAACGAAATGGTCATAAGGGGCCGGATCAAACTGCAGCATCGAGGCCGGAGGTGGAATGATCGTGACCGGCTGTCCGACCGGAGTCGCTGTTAAAGCAGCAGGATCGATGGAATACGTGGTGGCGGAACCGTTCGTGAGAACGTAAAGAATCTCACTGCTGGGATTCGGAGGCGTTAGGGGCGCGCCGCTACCGCCACAACTCAATAAGGCACTTACAGCAAGCAGGAGCGGGAACCCAAAAGCACTTCGCCTGACGTACATAGCGTTGCACCCCCGCCAGTTCGCAACCATGATAACAACATTGGACGACTCCTGAGTCCGTAGGGTTGCGCAAAACTCCCATCCAGTGCAACGCCCATTCCGCTTCCGCTCGGCCGCTGCGGCGGCACAGCGGACCAACCGAACTTAATTCGCGACTGTTCCCTGCACGCGCATTTGCGCCTCGAATCAGGCGCCACTATACTCCCGAGGGTGGGGTCGTACGTTTTCGGAGCCTCGATGTCTCTATCCGCGGTCATCGTCGATGATGAGCAGTTGGCCCGCGACGAGTTGGCCTACCTCTTGAAGAATGCCGGCGACGTAAACGTGGTTGCCCAAGGCAAAAACGGTCTCGAAGCAGTCAACCTGATCAAAGAACATAACCCCGATCTGGTCTTTCTGGACGTTCAGATGCCGGGACTCGACGGCTTCGGAGTAATCAAGAAACTGCTGGATAAGAAGGTCCCGCTGCCGAAGATCGTCTTTGCGACGGCCTTCGACCAATACGCCGTCAAGGCGTTTGAAGTCAACGCGGTTGATTATTTGCTCAAGCCCTTTGATAAGAAGCGGGTCGCGCAGGCGATCCACAAAGCGCGGGCGCAACAGGATGCTGACGCCGTTCCCTCCGAGAAGTTGGAGACGCTGGTTCGGATGCTTGAGTCCCAGAAGCAGCCCGCTTCGAAGGTGTTGCTAAGGGCTGCGGGACGGATGTTTCTGGTGGACCAGAAAGATATCTGTTATGCCTGGATCGAAGACGGCGTGATCACGGTTGTGACTGCGGGAGCAGCGGGGATGGAAGGCCAGTCCAACTGCCGGACCCTGGAGGAACTGCTGGACAGTCTCGACGGCAACCTCTTTTGGCGCGCCCATCGCTCCTATCTCGTCAACATCAATCGTATCCGAGAGGTCGTGCCTTGGTTTAAAA
>Ga0126378_10004846_pt1 | contig 10357 bp, 8 predicted proteins | sample PanSoiMetPlot_23_FD_92587 | JGI IMG/M metagenome (GOLD analysis project Ga0126378, IMG submission 92587) | Tropical forest soil microbial communities from Panama - MetaG Plot_23 | ecosystem: Environmental > Terrestrial > Soil > Tropical forest > Bulk soil | place: Panama | collected 2016-02-17
ATTGCCAGATCGCCGTTAACGCGTTCACGTCCCACGACGGCGCCCTGCAGAACCTCACCAGCTTCCTCATGCAGGCCGTGCCCGGCCTCATCGGGGTGTTCTGGGGGACGCCGTTGATCGCCCGTGAGCTCGAGGCGCGCACGCACCGGCTGGCCTGGACCCAGACCGTGACCAGGGGCCGGTGGCTGGTGGTCAAGCTGGGCCTGACCGCCCTGGCCAGCATGGCCGCCGCCGGGCTGCTCACCCTGATGGTGACCTGGTGGTCCAGCCCGTTCGACCGGATCATCAACAGCCCGCTGGACCCGGGGCTGTTCAGCGAGCGCGGCATCGCCCCGATCGGCTACGCCGCGTTCGCGTTCGCGCTCGGCGGCACGGCCGGCCTGCTAATCCGCCGCACCGTCCCCGCCATGGCCGTCACCATCGCTGTCTTCGCGGGCGTCCAGGCGGCCTTCGGCCTCTGGCTGCGGGCCCACCTCATCGCGCCCATTCGCGTCGTCTCGCCGCTCATCATGGGACAAATGACCGGCGTGGGCATCACCGCGCCTGGCAACCACCTATCCGTCAGCGTGACCCCGAACCTGCCCGGCGCCTGGCTCTACTCCAGCCAGGTCACCACCGCGACCGGCAGCACGAATCTCGGTACCGCTCCGCAGGCCTGCGTCCACCTCATGAATCACCTGTGCAACCCCGCGATCAGCCGAATGCACCTGCTGCAGATCGTCACCTACCAGCCCGCTAGCCGCTACTGGGTCTTCCAGTGGTACGAGACCGCCATCTATGTCGCGCTCGCGCTCGCCCTGGCCGGGTTCTGCTTCTTGTGGGCCCGCCGCAGCGTTTCCTGATCAGCCAGCACTGGGATCATCGACCGCTTCGCCCATTTGATCATCCTGGCGAATCCGCGCGGAAACACAAAATGGCGCGGCACACTCGCGCCGAGGCTTCGCGCTGATCGGATGTCGGCGTTGTTGCGCCGGCCGGCCGCAGCTCGCATTGCCGCCTTCGTGGCCACCGCCAGCGTGTTCGCGTCGGCCGTGACCGTCTTCCGGCGCGAGGTCAAGCTGACCGCCAGCGCCCTTGCTCAAGCCACGGGCATTCGCAGCGGGCATCAGCGGCAAGGTCAACGAGCTAGCGCTGTCGCAGGTCAGGCGAGTTTCGCTGGAGTCTCCTAGTGCACCAAGATCCAGCGCGGAAACTCCAACGGTCCCAAGCGATGCGTCGGCGCCGGTGGACGTGCTGCCGTCGTCCGTGGGTGCGCGTGCGTGGGCAACGGATTTACTCGGAACGTCACGGTCGCCGAGTTGCCGTTCGAGCACTCGATGGTGGGGCGGTAAGTTCCCGGCCGAATCGTCGTCGGCAACCTCACGCGCACGATGAACTCGCCCGTCCGGGTGCCCACCGCTCGGTGCATCGGGATCCAGCTGGACAGGCCCATCGTGGTCCCGGACAGCATGGCCGACGTGGCAGATGAACCGCAGAGCACGTCGATCGTCGTCGCGGCGCCCGGAACCGACGGGTCGGGCGTGACACTGTTCGACGGCGCGCTAGCCAGCGCAAGGTACCCGGCCAGCAGCGCCGCGTTAATGCCCAGGGCCGCGGAGGCGGACCTGAGCGTGCGCATGGTCTTCTCCCGATTGTCTGGCACGAGCTTCCCCCCGCGATCGCATCCGGCAGTCGGCAGCGGGCGGCCCTCGCCAGACGTCGATGGCCGGTGTTCCCCGGCCCGGATGACTCAAAACGCCGATCGGGCAGGAACGAGCCCTGGCCAATCGCCCAGCCTTTCCCGGCGAGCCGATAATGGTGCGCGTGACGTGTCGATCCGCGTCGGCGCTCGCAATGCTCTGGATCCTCGCCGCCGCCTGCGGCGCGCCCGGTGCGGCGCCGCGACATGGCGTGGCGAAACAGGCCACCAGGTTGCCGTCGTCGGGTACGGTGGCGCGGCCAGGCCAGCCTGCGGCACCCGGGTCCGGCGCGGCCGGCGGGCGGACGGCTCAGGTTGCTGCTTACCGGGCGAGGACATCACGCATCCCCGTCGCGATGCGGCGGCATATGATCGGCGTGTCCTGGCACCCCGGCTGCCCGGTCGGCCTGCGCACGCTCCGGCTGCTCACCGTGAGCTACTGGGGATTCGATCACGACGTACACCAGGGTCGGCTCATCGTGAACGAGTCCGCAGCCAGGGCATTGGCCCGGGCCTTCGGCGTGCTGTTCGCGGCCAGGTACCCGATTAGGCAAATGCAGCCCGTCGACGCGTTCGGCGGCAACGACGAGCGGTCCATGGCGGCCGATAACACCTCGGCCTTCAACTGCCGCCGGGTCCGCGGCACCTCCTCCTGGTCAATGCATGCCTACGGCCTGGCGGTCGACATTAACCCGTTCGAGAACCCGGAGGTCATCGGGCGCCAGGTCTTTCCGCCCGCTGCGGCGAGATGGGCCGACAGGTCCCGGCACAGTCCGGCGATGATCAGGCGCGGCGACGCGGTCTGGCGGGCCTTCATCTCAATCGGCTGGAAGTGGGGCGGAGACTGGACGTCCCCGAAGGATTACCAGCACTTCTCAGCCAATGGCAGGTAACGGCAAGCACGGGAGAAGCTCCCGCGACCAACGCGGGCCGTGGGGGTTCAGCGGCTCCAGGCCCTGCGCACGACCGCAGCGCCGACCATGACGGCGATAACCGCTGTGCCTAGCAGGACCCGCATGTCCGCCCCAAAGCCATACAGGCCCGGATAGAACAAGCTCTGGCGAAGCCCGTCGATGGCGTAGCTGGTAGGCACGAACGCCGTCGCCCGGTGCAGCCAGCCCGGCAGGAACTGGATGGTGGTGAATCCGCCGCCGAGGAAGAACAAGTAGGTGCAGATGACCGCAGCCGCCATCGATACGGCCCGGGCGCCCCGCAGGATGGCGCCGAGCACGGCGCCTAGCCCGGCCGCGCACACCGCAGTGGCCAGGAACACGAGCCCTAGGGCCGGCCAGTGTCCGGCTGGCGGCGCGATCAGGCCACTCAAGGTGGCGATGGCCAGGGTGGGCACGATCACCACCATCGAGACCAGCACCCCGCCGAGCAGGCGGCCTGCGACGAGCACCCACGGGGAAACCGGCGCCAGCGCAAGGTGCCTGGCGGTGCCGCGTTCGATATCCCGGGCGCAAAGCAGGGCGGTGCCCATCACCCCGACACTGAGGATGAGCAGCACGAGGCAGGGGATCACCGCGTAGTGGATGTAGTCGACGGTGCTTGGCCGCGTCAACGCGGTCATCACGTTGACCCGGTACGGGTTGAGGTCGCTCATATCGAGCTGGGTCTCCGAGACCGGGGTGATGACGTCTGGAGCGTCGAAGAACGCCACCGACTCCGACAGCGCGCGCCGGATTTGGTCAGCGAAGTGGCGGTTGGCATTGTCGACCGTCACCTGGAGCTGGGCTGAGGGACAGCCCGAACGGGCGTAGGTGTAGTCGTGAATGATCTGGTCCGGCTGGAGCGCCGGGCAGCGCGCTACGGCAGCGTCGAAGCCCCTGGGGATCACGACCACGGCGGCGACCTGCTGGCTGTCGAGCAAGCCCACAGCGGTGGCGCGGTCAGTGGTGACGAGCGAGTACAGGTCGCCGGCTTGGGCCCGGAAAATGCCCGCTATGTGGTTTGAGTAGCGGCCGTGAGCTTCTTGCACCAGGGCAATGGGCTGGTGGCCAAGATTGAAGGTCAGGACGTACAACAGCAGGGCCATTGCGGCCGGCGGAATGAGGGCCGCGGCAATGGCCCATGGCGTCCGCCGCCACAGCCCAACGTCGTGCCTCGCGAGCGTCCACGCATGCCGTAGCGCCCAGGCGGCCCGCGTGATCACGCGACCACCGCCCTGCGCAACCCGAGCCAAGCGGCCCCGGCAGCAAGCAGCGCCCAGCCGATCAGGGCGGCGAAATTGACGGGGGCGGTCTCGGGGGTGACCTGGATTTCGTGGACGGCTTGCTGGATGATCCCCACCGCGTAGTACACCGGCGAAGTGTGCGCGACGACCCAGAGGCGGTTGCCGTAGAAGCGGGCGGGCTCGAGCGAGCCGCTGTCCAGGTACAGGGCCAGGGCCAGCCCGAAGATCAGGGCCGACAACGGCTGTGTCCTCCTTACCACGGTGCCGATGGCGGCACCGATGCAGGAGAAAATGACCACGCACAGCAGCAGCGCGGCGGCCATCTCAATCGGGTGATCGGGCACCACGCCGTAACCCGCGACGACGAGCAGGGCGGCGACGGTGACCGCGCCGGCCGATACGGCCGCGGTCGCGAGCAGGCGCCCGGCGATAGGCACGAGCGGGTGAGTCGGTGACAGCCTGAGATATGCAAGCGTGCGGCTTTCGAACTCCCGGGCCACAGCGCTGGCGGCCAGGGTCCCCGCCACCACGAACGCGGCCAGGGCCAGTGCGCTGACCACCAGGTATGGAATGAAGCCGACCTCGTGCCTGGCGAGATCCTTCTCCGCTGTGACGACCCGGATGCCAGGGAAGTGGTTCGCTACGCCGAAGGCCCTCGCGACCGGCGGGATCCCCAGCTCGGCCTCAGTGGTGAGGTCTGCGTTCACGTTGTCCACCCGGAAGTGGATCCGGATCATGCGGTGACTGGCCATGTGCCGCGAGAAGCCCGGAGGGATCCACAGGATCGCCGCGACGTCCCCCCGGCCCAGGGCCTGCTCAGCGGCACGGCCATTCATGTAGCGCACCCCGTAGGTGTGGTAGCTGGTCGCCATGACCTGGGCCCATTGACGCGCAAGCCGGCCGCCGTCGCGGTCCACGACGGCCGTCGGAACATGACTACCGGTGAGGCCGAAGATGCTCACCAGCACTAGGAACGTCACCGCCTCGGCGATGGTGAGCACGATGAGCAGCCGGGACCGGCGAAGCTGCTGGATCTCGGCGCGGAACCCGCCGCCCAGGGCGGTCAGCGTCGGCGTCATTGCCCCGTCATCCCTTTCCCGCCGGGTCCAGCACCCGGAAGACCTCAGCCAGGTCCGCTGCGCGCACGCGGAAGCCACCGATATGCGCGCGCTGCAGCACCTCCCGGACTATGTCGTCGGGGTCAGCGTTCCCGCGAAGAAAGACCGTGAGCCCGCTGGAAGATGCCTCCACTCGGCTCACCCCGGGCAGGGTCAGGACAAGGTCCGTGATCCCCGCTGTCGCATCCGCGGCGCAGTCCAGGTCGAGGCATTGGCCCGCTTGGGCCACGAGGTGTTCCGGGGTTTCGTGAGTTACCAGTCGGCCCTCGTGCAGGACGGCCGCGGTATCGCACAGCGCCTGCACCTCATCGAGATAGTTCGAGGCTACGATGACGGTGGTGCCACGGGTCCGCAGCAGCCGGATGTGCTGCCAGACGGCGTGCCGTGCCTCGGCGTCAATGCCGAGTGTCGGCTCGTCGATGATCAGCAGTTCCGGCTGATGCAGCAGCGAGCGGGCGAGGGTCACTCGGCGGCGGAGACCGCCGGACAGGCGGGCCACCACATCGTTGGCCCGGTCAGCGAGGTCGATCAGCTCAAGAACCTCTGTAATCCGCGGGGCGGCGCGGGCCAGCGAATACAGGGCTGCGGTGAGCCGCAGGTTCTCGGCGACGGTCAGCTCTTCATAGAGCGCGGTCTCCTGCAGGACTACTCCGATGCGCCGCCGCAGACCCGGGCCCCGGGCAGGCAGGTGCTCCCCGAGCACCCAGGCCGCTCCCTCGAAGGGCCGGTACAGCCCGGCCACCACGCCGAGCAACGTGCTCTTCCCCGCGCCGTTGGGCCCCAGCACTCCGGTCACCTGGGCTGGCTGGACTTCCAGGCTGACCCGGTGCAACGCCTGCCGCCGTCCCCGCCGACACGAGACGTCGGCCAGCCGGACCACGGGGGAGGCCAATGCCGCAGTGGCGCCGGGCTGATGCCGGTCGCCGCGTAGCTCAGCGGCCCCGGCATCAGGCACTAGGGCCGGCGCAAGTCCGTTCGCCATGGTCACATTGCGCGGAACCTCCGCCTCCTCCGTCACGACTTCCCCCCGTGTGGCGAGGTTCCGGGCCACCTGACCGAGGTAAGCCCATACGAGTAGGGATCACCAGACAGCGTGTCCTCACTGATCAGGCCCACGCCTGGGGCGTAGAACTTGGCGGACACCACCCCCGGGCTCAGCACGGTGGTTTCGAGTGCCTCTACCACGCGGGTGTAGCAGCGCAGTGGCACGCACACCGACTTCGAGATGCTGATGACGTGCTCCACGTCGGCCGCCACGTTCGGGGCGTACTCCTGCTGGTATCGCGGCTTCCCAAGCGCGGGGTGGGCGGGCATGAAGATGCCCGGCAACGCGCCTGCCTGGCCGGCGATCCACGAATCGGCGTGATCGGTCAGCTTGCCATTGACGTAATGGACCGTGGCCTCACCCAAATACCACACGTTGCCCTGATCATCCTGGGCGTAGTAGTCGATGGATCCCGCGATTATCCGGCCCTTGACGAGGTCCCTGTCGATCACCGGCTGCGTGACCACGCCATCGATCCGCCGGGTGTGGTCCAGCACCAGGTCCTCTTGCGTGTATGGCAGCCTCCGGAACTCGCCCTTCCACCGCCAGCTGGCCCCTACCACCAAGGGGAAGTATGGGTTGGTAATCACCGTCGGGTGGTGGAAGTCCGCAGGATGGAACGGTGCGAGGTACGCGTGGTGCCCCGAGGTAGTGAAGAAGTCTTGGCCCAGCCCGGGTGACTGCGAGCACCCGGCTGCGAGCAAGGCGAAGGCGAGTGCGACCGTCGCAGCGGCGCCCCGATTCCGTCGGCCGGCAGGCCTGGTCAGTCTGATCACCGTATACATCGAAAATCCCCCAAGCCAATCTGGGCAGGTACAAATGGATTCTGCCCAGTAGCTTAGGTTCAATGTAACCGATACATAAGTGCCATGCCTATAGGTTCGAGCCATTCGTTAGTGCCCGTGACCTGCGCTCGGGCTGGGCAGGAATACCCCATCGGGCATCCGCATTGCCGCCGCGCTCACCGATCTTCTGGCAAATCGCCATTGCCCGCTGTCCGCGCGTGTGGGAATCTCTGCCCTGTGGCGGGCATGACGCAGCTGGTTCGCGAGGGCGACCTGCTGTGGACGCCAAGCGCCGAGCGGGTCGCGGGCGCCAACCTCACCGCCTTCCGTTCCTGGCTCGCCGAGCGGGGCCGGCGCTTCGACAGTTACGACGCCCTGTGGCGATGGTCGGTCACCGACCTTGATGGCTTCTGGCAGGCGATATGGGACTATTCAGGCATCGAGGCTGCCACGCCGCCCGAGCGCGTTCTAGGCAGCCGTGCGATGCCAGGGGCGCAGTGGTTCCCCGGTGCCACGCTCAACTACGCACAGCACGTGCTGCGCAACGAGGCGCCCGGCGAGCCCGCGCTGTACTACGCGAGCGAGGGCGCGCCACCCGCCCGAGTCGACTGGGCTGAGCTGGCCGGGGAGACGCGGGTACTCGCTAGTCGGCTGCGCACGCTGGGCGTGCGGCCGGGCGACCGAGTTGCTTGTTACCTGCCGAACATCCCGCAGGCCGTCATCGCGATGCTGGCCACGACCGCCATCGGTGCGATCTGGGCGAGCTGCTCGCCGGATTTCGGCTGGCAGGGCGTGCTCGACAGATTCCGGCAGCTGACGCCGAAGGTGCTGTTCTGCACTGACGGCTACCGCTATGGCGGCGACCGCTTCGACCGCGGCGAGCAGCTCGGGCAGATCATTGGCGGGCTCGATGGGCTTGAGCACGTGGTTTGGCTGCCGTCCGTCGGCCAGCCAGACCGGCCGCCGCCTGGCGTGCAGGCATGGGACGAGGTGGTCGGCGGCCCGGAGGTGCCCGCCGCGGCGTTCAGCTTCGAGCAAGTGCCGTTCGGTCATCCGCTGTGGATCTTGTTCTCCTCCGGCACCACCGGGCTGCCGAAGGCGATCGTGCACAGCCATGGCGGGGCGCTGATCGAGCAGCTGAAGCTGCAGCGGCTGCACATGGACCTCAAGCCGGGCGACCGGATGTTCTTCTTCACCACGACCGGCTGGATGATGTGGAACTTCCTGGTCAGCTCGCTCCTGCTGGGCGTGCGCCCGGTGCTCTACGACGGCAGCCCGATGTACCCGCACGCCGACGCGCTCTGGCAGATCGCCCAGGACTGCGGCGTGACGTTCTTCGGTGCCAGCCCGTCGTATGTGGACCTACTCAAGGCGGTCGGCGTGGTGCCGAAGGACAAGTACGACCTGCCGGCGTTGCGGACGATCATGCCGGCCGGCTCCCCGGTCTCGGCCGAGTGCACCGCCTGGTTCTACCGCAACGTCAAGGACGACGTGTGGGTGGCGACCGGCAGCGGCGGCACCGACGTCTGCACCGGATTCGTTGGCGGCGTGCCGACCGAACCGGTCCGGGCCGGCGAGATCCAGGCGCGTCACCTGGGCGTGGCCGCGTACTCGTTCAACGAGCGCGGCCAGAGCGTCACCAACGAGGTGGGCGAGCTCGTCATCACCGAGCCGATGCCGTCCATGCCGGTGGCACTGTGGGGCGACGTGGATGGCTCGCGTTACCGCGAGTCGTACTTCGACCAGTTCCCCGGGATCTGGCGGCACGGGGACTTCTTCCGCGTCAACGAGCGCGGCGGATGCTTCGTGCTCGGCCGCTCCGACGCGACGCTGAACCGCCACGGCGTTCGCATCGGCACTGCCGAGGTCTACCGGGTGCTGGCTGCCGTCGATGCAGTGGCCGACTCGCTCATCGTCAACCTCGACCTGCCTGGCGGGCGGTTCTTCATGCCGCTGTTCGTCAAGCTTGCCGCGGGCCGCGTCCTGGACGCCGAGCTTGAGGGGCGCATCCGCGACCGGCTGCGCACCGAATACACCCCGCGGCACCTGCCCGACAGGATCATCGAGGTGCCCGACATCCCTGTTACCTTGACCGGCAAGAAGATGGAAGTGCCGGTGCGCAAGATTCTGCTCGGCGTCCCTGCGGACCAGGCCGCCAATCGCAACGCCATGGCGAACCCCGACTCGCTCGTCTTCTTCGTCTCCTACGCTGCGACGCAGCGCGACTACAAGACGTCCCCGTAGCCCTGGTTCACCAGGTTCTGAGTAGGCCCGGAACCTGCTCTCAGCCGTGGCCGTGTTCAGCGACGATGCTGGTCACCACGTCGTGTTCCGGCTGCGTCCGGCCGCCAGGGCGTTCGAGCACCTGTGCGAATGATTGCCGTAATCATTGCGAGCCTCGCAACATGGAACTACTATTACTAGTACCATGCTGGATGTCACTATCGATCGGGCCGGACCCGCACCACTCCACGAGCAGGTCGCCGCCCAGATCCGCCGTGCCATCGCCGAGGGCGAGGCAGGGCCAGGCGAGCGGCTGCCGCTGGCCAAGGACATCGCGGCAGTGCTTGGCGTCAACAAGAACACGGTCCTGCGGGCGATGCACATCCTCCGGGAGGAAGGCCTGCTCGAGTTCCGGCGCGGGCGCGGCATCACCGTGGCAGGTACCCCCCAGCGGGGTGCCGTGCTCGCCCGGACCCGGGATCTCATCGAATTCGCCCGGCATCACGGATTCGGGCGCAACGACATTATCCGGATAATTGAGAATCTTCCTTGAGCCAGGACGTAAGACCTTTAATTACCTGCGCTCTAGTGCCCGGCCAGCCAGTGCAGCGCCGTTGCCGCAAGCCAGTCACCGTGCGAGATGTGGATTTCGTGCCCGGCGCCCTGCGCCTCGGCAAACTGACCGCGTGGGATGGCTTCGGCCAGCTCCCTGGTCTGCTCGGGCGGGCAGAACTTGTCGTAGGTCCCCGCCACCAGCAACGCCGGGCAGCGGATCCGTGCTGCCAAGGATCGGCTGATGTCGCCGCCAGCGTCGAGGAGGCCGCGCATCGCCGACGACCATGTTTGCGTCATGATCGTGGCGTTGGCCGTCCCGTACGCGTCCGTCAGGTAGGCAGCGAGTGGTGCCAGCGCGTCGCTTGGACTAGTGATCGCCGCGGCGAGCTCGTCGAGGTCCGCGCGCGAGGCGACGATCTGCCCGTTCGCTCCCCAGGTGAAGACCGACAGCGCGCAGCTGGGCCGCAGGGCGGCCATGAGCAGGGCCTCTTCTCCGCCGTCGCTGAATCCGACCAGGTGCGCGGCACCGATGCCGAGCGCGTCGAGCAGGCCCAGCAGGACGACGGCGTCCTGGTGGTAGTAGTCGGGCGTGTAATGGCGCGGCTGGGGCTGCGACCTGCCGGAGCCGGGCAGGTCGACGGCGACGACGCGGAACCCGTCCGCGAGGTCGCGCCGGAGCCGGCCGAGGTCGGTGATGCTGCCGCCCCAGCCCGGCATGAGCACGACGGCGTCGCCACGGCCGCTGTCCTCGTAATAGAGCCGCCGGTCCGGCGGTCC